>APMI01001989.1_pt1 | contig 376577 bp, 326 predicted proteins | sample 667938 | NCBI WGS metagenome assembly APMI01 (sample SAMN01084076, study PRJNA167559) | wastewater metagenome | biome: Wastewater | place: Denmark: Ejby Moelle, Odense | collected 2011-11-28
AATTTGATCCTTGATTGTTCATAAAACTGTATTTGAAGTTAAGAAAAAGCGGGGCAATTTCTACCGCCGTCCCCATGTAAGTCCCGCTCCGTTCGGATACGCATTACCAAAAAGCGGAAAAAATTCCCGCTTTGAGCTTTTATTGTTTTTAAAATACTGTTCATGTAGCTTGGAAAACCCCACCCCTTTTAATTCAGATTCCTGAAATCAACAGGTACCAATTTACTTACACCAGCTTCCTGCATGGTTACACCATAAATCACATCAACAGCACTCATGGTTTGCTTGTTATGCGTAACAATAATAAATTGTGAATTGTTGCTGAACTGACGGATCATATTGGTAAACTTGCCCACATTTGCATCATCAAGCGGTGCATCCACCTCATCAAGAATACAGAATGGTGCCGGTTTAATAAGATAAATAGCAAACAACATGGCAGTTGCTGTTAATGTTTTTTCTCCACCGCTCAATTGTGAAATACTGCTTGGACGTTTCCCTTTTGGTTTGGCTATAATATCAATCCCCGTTTCTGCAAGATTTTCAGGATTTTCAAGAACCATATCCGCCGTATCTTCTTCAGTAAACAACGCTTTGAATACTTTCTGAAAGTTTTCACGTACCTGGTTAAAGGTTTCGAGCAAACGCTGGTTGGCTGTAGCCTCCACTTCCTGGATGGTTTGCAGTAACGATTCTTTCGCACTCACCAGGTCATTCTTTTGTTCAAGAATAAACTCATAGCGCTTACGCATTTCTTCAAATGCTTCAATTGCCGTTGGGTTTACTTCGCCCAGATTTTCCAAACGTTTTTTCATCCTGTCAACCTTTGCCTGTAGGTCTTCGAGGGGTTCATTGCCGGTACGTTCTTCTTCAATTACATCTTCAAGATTCACTTTAAACTCAACCAGCAAACGTTCTTTGGTTCCGCTTAACTGCAGTTTAAGATCGTTGAGTTTATCTTTTATTTCATTGAGCAGATGATCGACCTGCTCTTTTTCTTTTTGTTTATGACGCAGTTCACTTTCTTTTTCTGTGAGAGCGTTACGGAGATTGTAATAAAACTGATCAGCCTCGTTCAGCTTGCGTTCTTCTGTTTCTTTGCTCTGCAACATGGTTACTAAAGCATTCTGTGCATCCAGCAACATCACTTCGCTTTCATTAATCTGGTTCGATGCCTCTTCCAGTGCGCCTGAATTGGTTGTGATCTGGAGTTGCAGATCCTGTAACTGGTTTTGTTTAAACTCCAGTTCCTGCTTCAACGCTGTTACTTTACTTTGCTGGCGGGTAACATTCAGGTTATAATCGTTGTACGATTGGTTGGCCTGGTTGTATGCCTGCTCAGCCAATGTAAATTCCTGCTCAATTACTTCAAGCCTGCCAGTGAGCTCATCTAACTGCGTATTGTATTTATCCAGTTCGTCACGATGTGTTTGCTGGCTTTCATGAACATCTTCCTGCTGCATATCCAAATCTTCCAGACGTTTTACCGCATTTGCTTCCATTCCACGCAGGTTCTCCATACGGTTATCAATACCATAAATCTGGTTTACCAATTGATTAATCGTATTCTCTGTTTCTTTAATTACATTTTCTTTGAGTTGCTCATTGTAACCGATTACTTCATTGTGGCGCATCTGGATGGTATGTTTCAAATCAATCACCACCGTTTCCTGTGCCATGATTTCTTCGTGCAAACGCTCTAAGTTTTTTGCACGACCCAGTTTTTTTCCTTCGAACAAACCAACACTTCCACCGCTTAATGCGTATTTTCCTTTAAAGAATTTTCCGCTCTTTTCAAGAATAACGCCGTTAAATCCTTCAGGTAAATTGTTTTCATCTTCTGCAATTACCACCTGCCCGAGTAAATAATTAATAAGCGATTGATATTTTGCATCCACTTCAACCACGCTTAGAGCATGAATTGTTCCTGCGGGAAGATCGTTCAATACCTGCTGACCATTAAACTGGTCAAGCATAAAGAAGTTTGCCTTTCCTTTTTGATTTGCATGAAGTAGCTGAACAGCATTCAATGCTTCGCTCATATTTCCAACTACATAATAGTTGAGATATTGTTCCAGCAGATTTTCAATGGCTGTCCGGTAGTCTTCTTTACAATAAATCACATCACTCAGCAACGGAGCTTCTACATTCCATTGCGGGTTGTTGTGAAGGAATTTTACACTTTCAGGATAGCCTTCCATTGAATCGACAAGGCTCTTTAACAGATCATGTTCATTCTTTTTAGAATCAAGTTTTCTGTTTTCATCTGCCAACTGATTACGCAAGCCTTCCAAAGCCGATTGTGTTTGCAGAATCTGGTCTTTGGTAAATTCATGTTGCTCCTGCAATTGCTGTAACTCTTCCCTGCTTTTCGTGAGCTCGTATTCCTTTTGTTCTTTTTCCTGCTCCAGTTGCAGCAACTGTTGTTTGCGGCTGGTTTGCTCTTCTCTTAACTGGAAAATGGCACGCTGCAGGTTTTGTATTGTTGTTTCACCAACAGCTACATTTTTTTCAGCTTCAAACTGGCTACGCTGGATAGCCTGGTTTTCTTTACGCAGGTCGTCGATACCGCTGCGCTTTTCATCAAATATTTTTCTTGTGTTATCAACAGCACTGCGTAAACTATCTAATTGCGAACCAAGATCAGTCAGTTTTGCATCCTCCTCTGTAATCTGTAGTTGAGTAAACTCAATGCTTTCTTCAATACCTTTTAACTGTCCGCCTGCTTTTGCTAAGAAATCTTTTAAGCTGGTTTCCTTTTCTTTCAGGTAATGTAAACGTTGCTGGGCAAGGTTTTTATCGTTTTCCTTTGTGCGCAGATTTTGCAGCAAATCGTTAAACGAATGCTGCATGGTTTGCAGTTCACGTTCCTTTTCAATAAAACCAACTTTCTCCTGTTCAATAGCAGCCTCTTCGGTTGCTATTTTTGCTTCCAGTTCTATACGTTTGTTGGTTTCTTCATCGTGCTGTTCATTTAATGTTTTCCACGTTAAGTTAAACCCTTCCAGTGCCGCTTTGGCCAGTTCAATACTTACTTCACGATAATCTTTTTTGATTTCGTAATACTTCTCAGCTTTCTTGGCCTGGTTTTCTAAAGTCTTTAACTGGTTATTGATTTCAAACAGCAAATCTTCAATACGTGCAAGATCCTGCTCAGTAGCATCGAGTTTGCTCTTGGCTTCTTTCTTTCTTGTTTTGTAGATGGTGATACCAGCAGCCTGTTCAAGCATGCGCCTACGGCTGTTTTCTTTATCCTTGATGATATCATCAACCATACCCAATTCAATGATGGCATAGCTGTCGGTACTTACACCGGTATCCAAAAAGAGGTTCTGAATGTCTTTTAAACGGCATTGCACATCGTTTAAGCGATATTCACTTTCACCGCTTTTATAAAATTTACGTGTAACTGTTACAGTACTGAATTCGGTAGGAAGCAGGTTACGGGTATTTTCAAACGTAAGACTTACCTCGGCCAAACCGGAAGCACTTCTTGTTTTTGAACCATTGAAGACAAGGCTCTCCAGGTTTTCGCTTCGCAGATGACTGATCTTCTGCTCACCAATAACCCAGCGGATACTGTCGATAATATTGCTTTTGCCGCAACCGTTGGGGCCAATAATACCGGTAACACCCTCATCAAAACTAACCACAGTTTTGTCGGCAAAACTTTTAAAACCCTTAATTTCTAAACTCTTTAAACGCACTATTTTTCAATTTAGGAAGGCGACAAATATAGGCGAATTGATTTGGATTCAATTTTCAGTATTTTTTATCTTTTCAACAGTTTTCCTCATGTTTTCAACAACCGGCATTACAGGTGCAAAGTCCACGCAATTTTTTCTGTAAAATACGTTGCAATTCCTTATCCTGCCGGGAACCCATACCATTTGACCTTCAGCCAAAAACGCTTACCTTGCAGTATGTTTATTCAAAAACATATTGCTGTAAACCTGATGCTGCCATACTTTCTCAACCTTATTGCAGCAGGTGAAGGTAGTTTGCCCGATCACTGAGTTTAAAGTACTGATACAGGGTTAACAACCTTTGGAAGGTTGTCAACCCTTTTACTATTCTGCAATCTTTCACGGCATTTTTTAAACGCAAAAACGTTTTTATGACGCAGCATAACTATTATGTAGAAAATGAATTGGGTCGATTACGAAAACTATTAATTCACAGCCCCGATGGTGGCATTGGGAAAATTATTCCAGGCACTTTTGCCGATAACCTGTATGATGATATTGTACACCTGAAAAGCATGCAAAAGGAGTACAATCATTATGTGAAACTCCTGCTCTATTTTTTAGACAGGGAAAAGATCAACTACATCAATCAATACCAGGCAACTGCTGACCCCGAAAAAAAATCATGGTGCTTTATTCCCGGTAAAAAAGAGTACTTCAACAGTGATAAGGTGTTAGATACACAGCAACTGCTGGCAGAAATTATTAAAGATGAAAAAGTAAAACTGAAGCTCATTTCTGCAATCTGTTCGTATGAAGAATCAAGTTTTGCGGTGCAGCAAAAACTGGAAAATATTTCTGACTCTGCGCTTCTTTCAAAAGTATTTATAACCGGCATTTTACCTGCTGAAGAAAACGGCACCGCCGAAGACCAGTACATCTTTCCTCCCATTCCCAACTTTATTTTTACCCGTGATATTGGTATTATGGTGAAGGGACATATTTTGCTGAGCCGTATGGCAACAGGTGCAAGAAGAAGAGAATCGTTACTTACAAAGTTTTTGTCGCTGAGTTATTTCTTTAAAGATTATCCGGAACGGATTATGGAAATTATTGAGGAAAGCGATTTCTTTTTGTACGAAGAAGAAGAACGAAAACACCGCATCATCAGTATTGAAGGTGGCGATGTGATGATGGTTCATCCCAAACATATTGTAATTGGCTGCAGCATCCGCACCAGCAGCAATGCAATCAATGAAATTATTCATTCCATTTTCAGCAAGGAAGAACTTGGTATTGAAAAAATTTCTGTTGTAAAAATTCCGAAAAACCGTGCACAAATGCACATTGATACCATTTTTACTCAGGTAAAAAGAGATGTATGGATATTGTACGGTCGTTTTTCTGAAAAAATATTAAGAGCTGAACTTATCAGCCGCCACAGCTACATTAATAAACTATCACATAATCCAAGGCAATTGGAAATGGAACAAGTGGAGATATTACAGTTTTACAAATCGACAAGTGAACCCTATATTAAAACAAGAGATTACAGCACAGGAAAAAAACTGGCAGGCATTGAATCCTTACTCCGGCAGATAAGTATTGAAGATTTTGGTGTAAAACCTGAACAGGTAAAAATTATTTACAGTGGTGGCAATGTATTTCCGCATGATGAGCGTGAACAATGGACCGACAGTTGCAATGTGGTTGCTTTGAAAGAAGGTGTGGTGATTGGATACGACCGTAACGATCGTACCGCAAACGCATTTAAGGAAATCGGGTTTGATGTAATGACTACAGCCGAAGCATTTGAAAAATTTGAAAACGGTGTTGATCCCGACAGTATTGAAAACACACTTATCCTGTTACCAAGTGCCGAACTTTCAAGAGCAAGAGGCGGAAGTCATTGTATGAGTATGCCGTTGCTGAGAGATAAGTTGTAAGTAATAAGTTGTAGGTTATAAGTAATGCAATTTCTGAATTCTATCTTTTAAATTCTAACTCCTGTTTATGCAAACAACTTCACACATCTTAATGATTAAGCCGGTTGCTTTTGGTTTTAATGCCGAAACTGCGGTGAACAATACGTTTCAGCAGCAGGGAACAAATGCTGATGCACAACAAAAAGCAGCAACTGAATTTGATGGTCTTGTTCAGCAATTAACAGATGCTGGTGTTGATGTAACTGTTGTACAGGACACGCCTGTACCACATACACCCGACAGCATCTTTCCTAACAACTTGATCAGTTTTCACAGCGATGGAACAATTATATTTTACCCCATGTTTGCATTGAACCGAAGGGCCGAAAGAAAGCAGCATGTAATTGATGCTATCAGCAGCAAGTTCAGCATCAGCAACAGTATTGATTTCAGTTTTCATGAACTTGAAAACAGGTTTTTAGAAGGTACCGGAAGCATGGTTCTTGACCGGGAAAACAGGATTGCTTATGCCTGTCTTTCACCAAGAACTGATCCTGATGTTTTTGAAACATGGTGCAGGGAAATGAATTACCAGTCGTGCGATTTTTTAAGTACAGACGAAACCGGTACTGAAATTTATCACACCAATGTAATGATGTGCATTGCCGACCAGTATGCAGTGATTTGTTTAAACAGCATTCCAAATGAAAAAGAACGGAAACATGTTGCAGATACGATTGAAAAAAGCGGCAAGAAAATTATTGACATCAGTTATGAACAGATGAATCATTTTGCAGGCAATATGCTGCAGGTACAAAACAAAAGCGGCAAAAAGTTTTTAGTGATGAGTACACAGGCTTATTCATCACTTACACCTGAACAGATAAAAGAACTTGAAAGTTTCAATCCCATTATTCATGCTGATTTATCAACTATTGAAGCCAATGGTGGCGGAAGTGCAAGATGTATGATGGCTGAAGTGTTTTTGCCTGTTATTTGAACTGCGAAGAATAGATGTAGAAATACACAAAGTTTTAAATTTCAACGTAAATCATTAAGGTATCCGACAACTGCGTTGTCCTGATACCATAAGCCACTATAAATTTCGGTGGCTGGTGTCAGGACGTTGAAAACGTCAGACATCTTGATTACTTTCATGCTTGCAAAACTCCCTTCGACGCATCTTATCAATTGTTTTCTGATAATTAAATATCACCCCAATTCCAGCACCTTCTTCACTCCTTCTTCCAGTTTTACGGGAACATAGCCCAGTTCTTTCACAGCTTTTGTAATAATAAAACCTGTCTTCAATGGCCGGCGTGCAGGCTCTTTAAACACATCGCCTGTAACACGTTCAATCAATGATGTATCAAGTCCGGAAATATTAGCAACCATTATTGCCAGTTGGTAAGGTGTACATAAATCTTTTCCCGAAATATGATAAACACCTTTTGCATGTTTCATCAGCACAAGCACAATTCCTTTTGCAAGGTCTTCAACGTAAGTAGGTGTACGCAGTTGGTCATCCACCACTTTTACCTGTTCGCCTGCAAGGAGTTTGTCTTTTACCCATTGAATAAAATTAGGTCTGCCGCCCGGAACTTTTCCGCCATACACCAGCACTGTACGCACAATTGCCCAATGCAGGTTACTCATTTCCACCATTTCTTCTGCAAGCAATTTGCTTTCGCCATAATCATTTACAGGATTGGGAACAGCATGCTCATCGTAAGGGCCTTCTTCACCATCAAACACAAAATCGGTGCTGATGTAAATGAAATAAGATTTTGTTTTCTGCGCAGCTCTCAGCAATGTTCTGGTTGCTCCGACATTTGTTTTCCAGCAACGAGTTTTATCTGTAGCACAGTCGTTGGGTTGTGTTACTGCTGCTGCATGAATAATGATATGAGGAGAAATTTTTTCAACTAAATTCTGTGACGCTTTGAAATCGGTGATGTCAAGCTCATGATAAATCACACCGTTTTTTTCGCCGTAAGAAAGACGGTTTGGCCCCTTTCCGCTGGCATGAATGGTGAACTTTCCTTCATCAACCAATTGACGGACGAGGTGCTGACCAAGTAAACCATTTGCACCGGTTACAAGAATTTTCATTTGTTGAAAATTTGTGGCTGGGTTTGTATTGTTTCAACTTCCGAACTCAATTAACACACTGAAATTACCGATTTCAATCTAAAAATGTTTATCAAATTAGTTTCACACAAAGCTCACGGAGAATACAAAGAGAACAAAGATTTACTTATGAATGAAACTCTCTGATAAGCAGGACTAATCGCAGTGTATTTTAACTGATAGCCCCGCCTTAAAAGACGGGGCTATGAAAATTATACATTTTTACTTTGCGTACTTTGTATTCTTCGCTTCTTTGTGTGAACTTGTTTTACTTTATCTCCATTCCCATGTTAAACATCACAAAGCTCCAGATATCGGCAGCTTCATCAATTTGCTTGCTGGTTGGTTTGCCCGCACCATGCCCTGCTTTTGTTTCAATACGAATGAGCACCGGATTAGTTCCTTTATTTGCTTCCTGCATACGGGCAGCAAACTTGAACGAATGTGCAGGCACAACCCTGTCGTCATGATCAGCCGTTGTAACCAATGTTGCAGGATATGAAGTGCCGTCTTTAAAATTATGTAACGGAGAATATTTAATGAGATAGTTGAACTGCTCAGCATTATCGCTTCTGCCGTATTCAGTTGCCCATGCCCATCCGATTGTAAACAAATGATAACGCAGCATATCCATTACGCCAACAGCAGGTAGTGCTACTTTAAACAAATCAGGACGTTGAGTCATACATGCGCCAACAAGCAAACCTCCATTTGAACCACCACGAATTGCCAGTTTGTTTTTATTGGTGTAATTGGCAGCAATAAGATATTCAGCAGCGCCAATAAAATCATCAAATACATTTTGCTTGTTCTGCAGCATACCAGCTTTATGCCAGGCTTCGCCATACTCACTACCGCCACGTAAATTTACAACTGCATAAATTCCTCCCTGCTCCATCCAGAATGCATTGCTGATGCTGAAACCAGGTGTTGATGGAATATTAAAACCACCATATCCATACAATAGTACCGGATTGTTACCATCAAGCTTCAATCCTTTTTTGTACGATAGAAACATAGGCACTTTTGTACCATCCTTGCTTGTAAAGAAAACCTGTTTGGTTTCGTAATCTTCATTTTTGAATTTGGTTTCTGTTTTGCGGAAAAGAGATGAAACACCTGTTGCAATATTGTACCTGTAAATAGTTGGTGGCTGGGTATATGAAGTAAAGGTGTAGAAAAATTCTTTGTCTTCTTTTTTGCCGCCAAATCCACTGGCAGTACCAATGCCAGGCAATGTTATTTCTCTTACAAGCTTTCCTGTAAGTGTGTATTGATACACTTTTGTTGAAGCATCTTTCAGGTAAGAGCAGAATAAATAACCACCAGCAGTACCAACACCCTGCAGCACTTCTTTTTGTTCGGGTATCACTAATTTCCAATTGTCTGGTTCGGGATGTTTGGGATCAACTAAAACAATTTTATAATTAGGAGCTCCGTCATTTGTTTTGAGCAACAGTTTATCGCCCACATTTTCAATTACATCAGGTTCGGTTTTAAAACCAGGTACCAGCAATGAAAATTCTTTCTGACCTGCTTTGATATCCTTCACCCATATTTCATTACCACTTGTTCCTTCTGTTGTGCTTAACAGGAGAAAACGGTTATCTTCTGTTAAACCTGCACCTGCATTACGCAGCGGATGTTCTTTATCAACAAAAATCAGCACATCATCGCTTTGTGGTGTTCCCATTTTGTGATAATAAACCGAATGAAACTGGTTTTGTTTGCTCAGTTTGCTTTTTTCATCGGGCTGCGGGTAACGGCTGTAATAAAAACCTTCATCACCTTTCCATGAAATACCGCTGAACTTTACAAACTGAATTTTATCGGCAAGGATTTGTTTTGTGGCAACATCCATCACATAAATTTCCTGCCAGTCGCTGCCGCTTTGTGCAAGTTGATAGGCAAAGTATTTGCTGTTTTTTGAAAAAGTTGTTCCGCCAAGTGCAGCGGTACCATCAACTGATAATTTGTTGGGATCAACAAAAATTTCAGGAATACCGTTTAATCCTTTTTGACGGTACATAATGCTCTGGTTCTGTAACCCTTCATTTTTAAAAAAGTAATACCACTCACCTTCTTTTGATGGAGAACCAATGCGTGGATAATTCCACATTTCACTCAATCTTGCTTTTACTTTTTCACGAAACGGAATTTTGCTGAGGTAATCAAAGGTTACTTTGTTTTCTTCTGTAACCCATGCTTTTGTTTCTTCACTGTTGTCATCTTCCAGCCAGCGATAAGGATCGGCCACCACAGTGCCATGATAGTTATCAGTAACTGACCCCTTTTTGGTTATTGGATAGTTAATCTGGGCAGCGGCTTTTATCAAAAAAGTGCCCGCCAGCAGGAGAATACACAGAATCTTCATAAAAAATTAATTTTAAACCAAGGTACTGCAAACGTTTGAGAGGAAATGACGAACAATTGTTATCGCTCATTTCCTTACTTTTGCGGCCTGATAAACCTGTTAACGGTTATACTGTACCATGAAAGGCAAATGAAGAATCTTATTCTTTTCTAATTGATTTACAATGAACAAAAAAATTACAAAGATTGGTGTACTTACTTCGGGAGGAGATTCACCAGGCATGAATGCTGCCCTCAGGGCAGTTGTAAGAACAGCTCTTTATAACAATATAGAAGTTTTTGGAATTATGCGTGGGTACCAGGGAATGCTGGATGATGATATTGTTCCAATGCACAGCCGCAGCGTTTCAAACATTATTCAGCGTGGCGGTACTATCTTAAAAACTGCACGTTGTAAAGAATTTTACGAACCCGAAGGGCGAAAAATCGCTTACGAAAATCTTAAAAAACACGGTATTGATGGTTTGGTGATTATTGGTGGCGACGGAAGTTTCCGTGGAGCTCAACGTTTTTCAAACGAATACGATATTCCATGTATTGGTTTACCCGGAACAATTGATAAAGACATTGCCGGAACTGATTTTACCATTGGCTTTGATACTGCCGTGAATACTGCAGTTGAAGCAATTGATAAAATTCGTGACACAGCCGATGCACATGACCGCTTATTTGTAATTGAGGTGATGGGGCGTGATGCCGGATATATTGCATTACACAGTGGTATTGCAACAGGCGCTGAACACGTTCTTATTCCTGAAACAAAAACAGATATTGAAACCGTAGTTGACTCGCTTGAAGAAAAAGAAAGCCGGCACAAGCTTGTAAATATGATTGTGGTTGCAGAAGGCGATGAAACAGGAGGTGCAAACGAGGTTGCAGAAATTATTAAAGAACGAATGCCGCATCTTGATACAAGGGTTTGTATCCTTGGACATATACAACGTGGCGGAGCACCATCGTGTATCGACAGGTTAATTGCAAGCCGCATGGGATACGCTGCTGTAGAAGCATTACTTGAAGGAAAATACAATATGATGATAGGAATTGTAAACAACCGGCTTCATTATACGCCACTTGACAAAGCTGTAAAAGCAAAACAAAGGGTGAGCGAAGAATGGATGAAGATTGTGAAAATTCTTGCCAGTTAATTATAACTGTTGAAACACACCTGAATCAATAACAGCTAAAGGCAGAAACAAAAATGAACCGTCGTACAAAAATCGTCGCAACAGTCGGTCCGGCTTGCGATACATATGAGAAATTGCTTGAACTGGTAAAAGCAGGTGTAAATGTATTCCGCTTAAACTTTTCGCATGGCTCGCATGAAGATAAAGCAGCCATCATTGAGCATATCCGTAACATTAATAAAAATGAATCGCTTCACATTGCCATACTTGGCGATCTGCAAGGCCCCAAACTTCGTGTTGGAGAAATGGAGGGCGGAGCCATTGAAGTAAAAGAAGGCGATATTCTTACTTTTACAAATGAAAAATTAACAGGAACAAAAGAGCGTATTTACGTTTCATATCCCAACCTTCATAAAGATGTAAAACCGGGTAATATTATTTTAATTGATGATGGAAAACTGGAAGTGAAAGTTGTTGGCATTACCCGTGAGAACGATGTGCAGGTACAGGTAATTCTTGGAGGAAAGCTTTCGTCGAAAAAAGGTATCAACTTACCCGATACAAAAATTTCATTACCAGCGCTTACAGAAAAAGACCTGCTTGATCTTGAATTTATTATCGATCAGCAACTCGACTGGATTGCCCTTTCTTTTGTGCGTAATGTAAAAGATATTATCATCCTCCGTAATAAACTGGAAGAACGTAAGAGTAAAACAAAAATCATTGCCAAAATTGAAAAACCGGAAGCTGTTGCAAACATCCGTGACATCATTATTGAAAGCGATGGCATCATGATTGCCCGTGGCGATCTTGGTGTTGAGCTGCCGGTTGAGCAGGTACCGCTTATTCAGAAAGATATTATTAAGAAATGTATTCATCGTGCAAAACCCGTTATCGTTGCAACGCAGATGATGGAAAGCATGATTGACCGTATGAAGCCGAACAGGAGTGAAATTACCGACGTTGCAAATGCTGTACTGGAAGGAACGGATGCTGTAATGTTAAGTGGAGAAACTGCAACCGGTGACCATCCTGCATTGGTTGTGGAAACAATGAGTAAGATTATTGAAGAAGTTGAAGCAAGCTCTTATTATCATTACGACCGTGAGGAAGATTTAAAACCACAGTCGCATTCTCCTTCTTTTTTAAGTGATGCGATCTGTTATAATGCCTGTGAAATTGCAAAAGATGTAAATGCCAATGCTTTGATTGGCACAACACAAAGCGGATATACCGGTTTTATGTTGAGCAGTTTCCGTCCAAAAGCTCCGCTGTATATTTTCACCAGAGAAGGTTCTTTGCTGAACCAGTTAAGTTTAAGTTGGGGTGTTACTGCTTTCTATTATAGCGGGGAAGTAAGTGTTGACAGCATTATTGCCGACCAGGTACACATTCTGAAAGGAAAAGGCATCATCAGTTCCGGTGATATTGTAGTGAATACAGGAAGTACGCCTGTACATTTACAACTTCCAACAAATCTTATCAAGATTACTATTGTAGATTAATTGCAATAATCGAAAATATCCAGGCCCCGACTGTATTAAAAGTCGGGGCTTTTTGTTATAATTGATTTTGTATTTTCACTTTACATGTACAAGATCAGTTTTATATCACTTAACGAAAAAGCATTGTTGCTTTCGTTTGGGAACAGTATTGATTTTGCAACACATGAACAGGTTATAAAAGCAAAAAATCAGCTCGAACAGAATAAATTTGAAGGTTTTACAGAAACAGTTCCGGCATATAATTCACTTGCCGTTTTTTATCAGCCGGAAAAAGTCATCAAAACAAAAAACACCATTGCCGAATCTGTAACAGAGCAAATTAAAAACATACTTGCAACAGTTGATTCACTAAGCAAAGCCCCACTGCATTCAATTAAGCACATTATTCCGGTTTGCTATGATGAAGAATTTGGAAATGATCTTGAAGAATTATCAGAACAATTACGGTTAACAAAAGAAAAAATTATTCAGTTGCATAGTTCAGTATCATACAAAGTTTTTATGACAGGGTTTACTCCGGGTTTTGCTTACATGGGCATCCTGGATCCGCAACTATTTACCAAACGAAAAGCAAAACCAAGACTGACTGTTGCTGAAGGTTCAGTTGCAATTGCAGGAAGCCAAACAGGAATTTATCCCATGTCAACTCCCGGCGGCTGGAACATTATTGGCCGCACTCCGTTGAAAATTTTCAACAGGCTGAAAGAAAATCCGTTTTTGCTGAAAGCAGGAGATGAAGTACAATTTGTTTCTATTACAAAAGAAGAATTTACAAACCTGTCGTTGGTTTAATGTTATGAAGCAATCCTTGATCCATATTGAACAATGCGGTTTCCTAACCACGCTGCAGGATTGCGGCAGGTTTGGATCATTGCAATACGGCATCAGCAAATGCGGGGCAATGGATCAGTATTCTGCAAAGCTGGCAAATGTTCTTGTTGGAAATAATGAGTGTGAAACTGTGATGGAAATAACACAATCGCCACATCGTTTTTTATTTCTGAAAGATACTGTTGCAGCTTTTACAGGCGGCGGATTACAACCGCAACAGAATAATCAAAACATTCCATTAAATCAACCCATTTTTATTGCAGAAAAATCAATCGTTGAATTAAAACAGCAACGTGAAGGCTTCAGACTTTATATAGCTGTTGCTGGAGGAATGAAAGCAGATGAATTTCTTAACAGCAGTTCAACTGATTTATTAATCAAAGCCGGTGGTTTTCGTGGAAGACCTTTAAAGAAAAATGATGTCGTTGAATTAAATCGAAAGTTAAATCATACTCAAGAGCAACTACTGGATGTATTAAGGTCAAATGCTGAGCTAAAGCTGTACGATCACTCCCCTGCCTTCAAAACAAAAACAATCAGAGTTATTACAAGTGCTGAATGGAATTATTTAGATGAAGATATGCAGCAACAATTTTTATCAGGCAAATACATCATCAGTTCACAAAGCAACCGGATGGGATATCGTTTAAACGGCGATGTTCTTAAAACCAATAAGCATTGTGAAATCATTTCATCTGCAGTAACAGAAGGAACTATTCAGTTAACCTCATCAGGTGAAATGATTGTGTTGATGGCAGATGCACAAACTGTTGGCGGATATCCCCGCATTACGCAGGTATGTGCTGGTGATCTTTCATTGCTGGCACAGAAAAAGCCCGGCGATGAAATACAGTTTCAACTGATCAGCTTAATGCAAGCAGAAGAATTATATTTGGAAGAACTGAATAAACTGCAACAAATTAAATCAGTCATCAAACAACTTGGCGCTGCATCATGAACAAAACCGGCAACATAAAAACAATTGATCTCAATTGTGACCTTGGTGAAGGTTTATCAACTGATGCACTGATTATTCCACATATCACTTCTGCAAATATTGCCTGTGGTTTTCATGCTGGTAATAAAAAAACAATGAAGCAAACCGTTGAGCTTTGTATGAAACATAATGTTGCGGTTGGCGCACATCCTTCCTGGCCCGACAAAGAAAATTTTGGGCGTACCGAAATGCAAAAATCAACCGAAGAATTATATGCAATTGTTACTGAACAGTTGCAATTGCTTTCAACCATTGCACAACAACTGGGAACAAAACTGCATCATGTAAAACCACATGGAGCTTTGTACAATCAGTCAGCGAAAGACAAACTGATTGCTGCAACCATTGCAAAAGCAGTAAAAGATTTTAATGAAGAATGTATCCTGTTTGGGTTGAGTGGAAGTGATTCCATCAGCGAAGCAAAAAGCATTGGATTAAAAACTGCCAGTGAAGTTTTTGCCGACAGAACTTATACCGACGAAGGAAAACTTACACCACGCTCCCAGCCCAATGCTTTAATTACTGATTCAGTAAAGTCAGTTGAGCAGGCAATGCAGTTGGTTTTGCAGCAAACAGTAACTTCTGCAAACGGAAAAGTAATTCCAATCATTGCCGATACAATCTGTATTCATAGCGATGGGGAAACTGCAGTTGAATTATGCACTGCATTAAAACAATCATTTAACCAAAACAATATCAGCCTTGCAAAAATTGTTTAAACTGAATGGTAAAGCTGCAGGTGCTGCATTTTTGATGGCAACATCAGCCATCGGGCCGGGATTTCTAACACAAACTACAGTGTTTACACAACAGCTTATGGCAAGCATGGGTTTTGTGATTCTTGTTTCGGTAATCATTGATATTATTGCACAGCTCAACATTTGGCAGATACTTACAGCCAACAACAAACGTGGATCAGAACTGGCAAATGAGGTTGCACCCGGCAGTGGTCATATACTCACCATACTTATTTGCTTTGGCGGACTTGCATTCAACATTGGAAATATTTCAGGTTGCGGACTTGGTTTAAACATTTTATTTCCTGTAAGTGTTGAAACGGGAAGTATCATCAGCGCAGTAATCGCTATCATACTCTTTCTCTCGAAAGACATGGCAAAGGCAATGGATGTTTTTGTAAAAGTGCTGGGCATATTAATGCTGGCGCTTATGCTGTATGTTGTGTTTTTTGCGCAGCCACCTGTTGCTGAAGTTGTTCACCGTACATTTCTTCCTTCAACAATCAATGTTACTTCTATCGTAACTTTGGTAGGCGGAACGGTCGGCGGTTATATCACCTTTGCAGGCGCACATCGCCTGCTCGAAGATAAATCTGCACAGAACATGCAGGAAGTTAAACGAAGTGCTGTAAGTGGAATTATCATCACTGCCTGCATGCGTATTTTACTTTTTCTTGCAGTGCTTGGTGTTCTCGCCAAAGGTTTTCAGCTTAATGCCTCCAATCCTGCTGCATCAGTTTTTCAATCTGCACTTGGAAATATTGGTTACAAATTATTCGGCATTGTTTTGTGGAGTGCAGCCATTACTTCAGTTGTTGGCTCTGCCTTTACTTCTATTACATTCCTGAAAACATTACATCCTGTTTTCGCAAAGCAACAACGAGTCACAACCATCATTTTCATTCTTATTTCAACAGGTATATTTTTCTATTGGGGAAAACCGGTTTTAATTCTTGTATTGGCAGGAGCACTGAATGGATTCATACTTCCCTTTTCACTTGGATTGATGTTGTGGGTAATGATGAAAAAGAAACTTACGCATTATACACATCCGCAATGGTTGCTCTGGGGTGGATGGCTGGTAGTAGCAGTGATGTTGTGGATGAGTGTTGTAACATTTACTAATGAAATACCGAAGTTGTTTTAGTTTGCTGGTGTCAGGATTTCGCAGATGTCAGACACCTTCTCATACCTTTACTGCATGAACAATTTTGCCACGCATAGCATGTTTTATATTGCGGTTCTTTGCCCGGAAGAAATTAACCGCAAGGTTCATCAATATAAACTCTGGATGAGAGAACATTTTGGTTGCATCGTTGCGTTGAAATCGCCGGCACATATTACCATGATTGCACCGTTCTGGCTCCCAAATGAGGAAGAAGATTCACTCATAAAAACATTCAACAATTTTCAACCAGTCCTTTCACCTGTTGAAATAACCCTGAACAATTTCGCTCATTTCAGCAACCGTGTCATTTTTGTTGCTGTAAAAGAAAATCTGCAACTGGCATTATTACAAAAAACAGTTGAAGATCATTTTATACTACAATTCAATCGCAATATCAAAGCTGAGCAACGTCCATTTCATCCGCATGTAACCATTGCCAATCGTGACATAAAACCCGGCGATTTTAATAAGGCCTGGCAATACTTTTCAAAACAGAAACTGGAAGAATCATTTTCTTCAAACAGCATCGCTCTTCTTAAACTCAGTCCCGGCAGATGGAACATTGTTGCCGAACAACATTTTTGAACAAACGTCTGATAACTGTATAACCGGCAAATCTGTTTCAATCAAATAGTTTAACTTCCATTTTTAAATTAATTACATGAGAAAGTTTATTTTATCGGTGGTGTCTGTGCTTTTTATAACAGCAGTGTATGCACAAACCACCAACACACAGGATTCCGCATGGATCAGGGATAATTATACAAAAAAGGAAGTGATGATTCCTATGAGAGATGGTATTAAACTGTTTACTTCGGTTTATATTCCAAAAGATAACAGTGAAGCTCACCCAATTTTAATGAACCGTACTCCGTATTCCTGCGCTCCGTATGGTGAGAATAATTTTCGTGGATTCTGGAACAGCCATTGGCGTTATTACATGCGCAGAAATTACATCATCGTTATTCAGGATGTCAGGGGAAGGTGGATGAGTGAAGGTGAATTTGTAGATGTACGTCCATTTAACCCGAACAAAAAAGGAACTGATATTGACGAAGCAAGTGACACCTACGATGCAATTGACTGGCTGGTGAATAACATTCCCAACAACAATAAAAAAGTGGGCATATTCGGTATTTCTTATCCCGGTTTTTATTCTACAATGGCGGCAATGAGTAATCATCCTTCATTGGTGGCCGTTAGCCCGCAGGCTCCTGTTACGGATTGGTTCCAGGGCGATGACTTTCATCATAATGGTGCTTTTTTCCAGATGGATGGATTTTCATTTTACTCTTCATTCGGCAAACCAAGACCAAAACCAACAACAATCGGATCCCCGGGTTTTGACTTCCCAACTAAAGATGCTTACAAGTTTTATCTAGAAGCAGGATCAACAAAAAAACTGGCTGAGTTGATTGGCGACAGTATTACCTTCTGGCAGGATATGTATCAGCACCCTAATCTTGATGATTGGTGGAAAGCACGCAATACAAGAAATTTCGTAAACAATATTCCATCACACACGGCAACATTGGTTGTGGGTGGTTTATATGATGCCGAAGATTGTTTTGGTGCATGGAATGTATATAAAGCAATTGAGCAAAAAGCAAAAAACAACAACCGTTTAGTGATGGGCCCCTGGTATCATGGGCAATGGTCAAGCGCTGATGGAACAAGCATGGGAAATGTAAAATTCGGAACCAACACATCTACTTATTATCAAAATCAGATTGAAATTCCTTTCTTCATGCACTATCTTGAAGGAAAGGCTAACATTGATGATCTTGCTGAGGCAAATATTTTCTTTACAGGTGAAAACAAATGGAGAAAATTCGCACAGTGGCCTGCTGCAGGTGTTGAAAACAAAGCCATTTATTTACAGGAAAACGGTAAACTTAGCTGGAACAAACCATCTGCTTCAAAAAGTTTCAGCGAGTACATCAGTGACCCTGCAAAACCTGTTCCCTATACTGAAGATGTGCATTTTTACCGCACAAGAGAATATATGACCGATGACCAGCGTTTTGCAAACAGGAGAACCGATGTACTTTCTTTTCAAACAGATGTGCTAACTGATGATGTTACATTGGGCGGCCCGGTTATTGCTGATTTGCTTACAAGTATTTCAACCACTGATGCCGATTTTGTGGTTAAACTGATTGATGTTTTTCCAAGCGATTTTACATACGAGGGGAAAAGTTCTCTTGGCTTTGGAAGAAGTCAGGCATCTACTTATCCAATGGGCGATTATCAAATGCTGGTGCGTGGTGAAATTATGCGTGGGCGTTACCGCAACAGTTTTGAAAATCCATCAGCGTTTACACCAAATAAAATTGAACATGTAAAATTTGAATTACCTGATGTTGCGCATACATTCAAAAAAGGTCATCGTATTATGATCCAGATTCAGAGCACATGGTTTCCGCTGGCTGACCGCAATCCACAAAAGTTCGTAAATATTTATGAAGCAAAAGAAAGCGACTACCAGAAAGCAACAATCAAAATATGGCATGATGCAAAAAATGCTTCGTCCATTATTTTACCGGTTTTAAAATAAATTGAGGCAATATGAAATCTTTTTTATTGATGCTTTTTTTAATAGCAGGCATTGCACTTCATGCGCAACAGGTGAACATTATTCCCCAGCCACAACAACTGAACGTAAAGAAAGGAACTTTTACTATTAATCCTTTAACGGTACTTGTTGTAAAAGATGAGGGTGATAAAGCATCTGCTTCGTTTCTGAATCAGCATCTGAAAACTTATTATGGATTTGAACTGAAGTCGGTTACTGCTGCTTCAAAAAACTTTATCCGTTTCAGCACAAAGAAATTTATTCAACCCGGCACAGAAGGAAAATATGAACTGAATGTAAGTGCTAAAGGTGCAGAAATTTCAGGCGATACTTATGCAGGAACGTTTTATGGAATGCAAACACTGATTCAGTTATTGCCAGTAGAAAGCCGCAGCAAAAAACAACTCATCATTCAGCAGGTTGCTGTAACGGATGCTCCACGTTTTCAATACCGTGGAATGCATCTTGATGTTGGTCGGCATTTCTTCCCTGTAAGTTTTGTAAAACGTTACATTGATTTTCTTGCTTACCACAAGTTCAATGTGTTTCACTGGCACTTAACTGAAGATCAGGGCTGGCGTATTGAAATCAAAAAATATCCTTTGCTTACTTCTATGGGTAGCAAACGTAATGGCACCATCATTGGCCGTTATCCCGGTAAAGGAAATGATAATACTCCCCACGAAGGTTTTTACACACAGGATGAAATCAAAGAAGTACTTCAATATGCCAAAGATCGTTTTGTGGAAGTGATTCCTGAAATTGAAATGCCCGGTCATAGCAGTGCAGCTATTGCGGCATATCCCTGGTTAAGCTGTTTCCCCAATAAAACAACTGCTATTCCAATAAATATGGTTTCGCTGAAAACTGTACAGGATGCACAAAAAGGACAGGTAAAATTTGTTCAGGAAACATGGGGTGTATTTGACGATGTGTTTTGTGCCGGCAAAGATGAAACCTTTACTTTTCTTGAAAATGTGCTGGATGAAGTTGTGGAATTATTCCCATCAAAATATATTCACATTGGTGGCGATGAATGCCCGAAAACACATTGGAAAATTTGTCCTGCCTGCCAGAAACGGATAAAGGATTTAGGTTTAAAAGATGAACATGAGCTGCAGAGTTATTTTATTCAGCGTATTGAAAAATATCTCAACAGTAAAGGAAAAACAATTATTGGCTGGGATGAAATACTGGAAGGTGGCCTTGCACCCAATGCACAGGTAATGAGCTGGCGTGGTGAAGCTGGGGGCATTGCTGCAGCTAAAGAAAATCATTATGTGATTATGACACCGGGAAGTCATGTTTATTTTGACCATAAACAAACTAGCAGGGAAGATTCTGTTACAATCGGCGGCTTTACAACTATTCAGAAAGTGTATAGTTATGAACCGGTTCCGAAAGAACTTCCCGAATCACAAACAAAATTTGTACGTGGAGCACAAGCAAATGTATGGACAGAATATATGGACAATACCAATAAGATTGAATACATGGTCTTTCCACGTATTGCAGCACTCAGCGAAGTATTGTGGAGCAGCAAAGAACAAAGGAACTGGGGCGATTTTGAAAAACGTTTACAGACAGAATTCAAACGTTATGATTTAATGAACATCAATTACAGTAAAGCTTACTTCGATCCTAAATCGACAGAAAATCCCTCACGATAATAACAGCAACATAAAAAGCCTCCAGTTTCTGTCTAACTTTTTGGGCACTCTAACTTGCATGGCTCTTTTGTTTTTTTAACTCAATGTTTTGGATAACTTTACTAATAAACATCTGCTTTCTTATCTATGAACACAACCCGGTTATATTGCACCTTAAAGAAATTAGTTGTGATTTCTTTAGCCCTAATTTACGCCGAAAACATCTCGGCGCAAACATGTGACAACTGGCTAAAACTACCGAGTTATCCTTCTTATCTTGATGTTCCTGAAATAGATATCCCAGGTACGCAAATTACAGTTGAAGCAATGTTTGTAAGAACAATTCCTTACAATACCGGAACAGGTTATAATAACGAAGGCGATATTATTTCTAAACACATTGACCCAACTGATATTAATTATCTTTTAAGACCAAACCATGCTTACATAACTACAACCAATGGCTTTTTTGCTACACCTGACGTATGCGAAATAGAACTAAATAAAATTTACCATGTTGCGCTGGTTTACGATGGTACAACGCTAAAATTTTATCGTAATGGGTATTTATTATCACAGATAAATGCAACCGGAAACCTTATTCAGAATAATCATCCAACAAGAATTGGCTTATACAATGGCCTTAATGTAGAAAACCTGGTTGGTTATATTAACGAAGTGAGAATCTGGAATGTGGCACGAACACAAAGCCAGATCAGAACTTATATGAACAATTCTTTGCCCAATCCAACAACACAAACAGGATTGCTGGCATATTATACTTTTGATAATCTGCTAAATAAGCAAGGAAATAGTGTTTACAATGGAACATTAAATGGTACGGCAAGTATTAACCAGGCAAATCCTAATTGTAATTTTATTGCCGATAGTTGCGAAATAAATACATCTTCTCCAATCATCGTCAATAAATACGCCCCGGTATTATCTTTCAATGCCTGCTCAAACAAATTACTTGTGCCTGATGCTACAGATTATAAAGTTGGAGATACTGTTTTATTAATCCAGATGAAAGGAGCAATTATAGACAGCACCAACACAAGTTCATTTGGCAGCATTAATAATTATAGAAATTGCGGCAACTATGAGTTCAACTATATTAAATTAATATCTAACAACGAAATTGAACTTAGAAACCAATTCTTAAAGAGTTATGATTTTATTGATGGGAAAGTTCAGATAGTAAGAGTGCCGTTTTACCAAAACTTATCTACAACAAATATTTTAACTGCACAAGCATGGAATGGCGCTACAGGTGGAATTCTTGCTATTAATGTAGCTCAAACATTAACACTTAATCATGACATTGATGTCAGTGGAAAAGGATTTCGAGGAGGGGCAAGTCCTAATCCTTTTAATAACAGTCTTGATTGTTTTGATAATGATTTTTCTTATCCTAATGGAACAATTAAAGGAGCATCAAAAGGAGAAAGCATTTACAATGCAGGTAATAATAATTCGTGTGGAAGGGGTGCTAATGCAAATGGTGGCGGGGGTGGTAATGGCCATAATTCTGGAGGTGGCGGGGGTAGTAATGCTGGGAAAGGAGGATTTGGTGGGTACCAATTGCTGACCTGTGGTAGTTCGCCGTATGACAATCGTGGAATTGGTGGAAATACTCTAAATTATTCAACAGATAAAGTTTTTATGGGAGGAGGTGGAGGAAGTGGGCATGCCGATAACAAAAACGGAATTGACATGAATGGAGGAAATGGTGGAGGCATCATTATTATTAATGCCGAAAATATGATTGCAAATGGGCATAAAATAATTAATAATGGCAACCCCGCTCAGATTTGTAATAATGCAGTAAACGATTGCCATGATGCGGGAGGAGGTGGCGGTGCAGGCGGGACAACTCTATTAAATTCAAAAACTTATACCGATAATTTAGTCGTTACTTCAATAGGGGGAAAAGGAAATGATTTAGTAATTTATAACCCTTCAATAGGTTCTGACAAGATTGGCCCCGGAGGAGGTGGGGGTGGCGGTTTAATATGGTTAAACTCAACTTCAACTCCTGCAAATTTATCTTATCAATTATCCGGGGGATTAAATGGAGTCATTATTCAAAGTAATAATGATCCCTGGGGGGCTACTCCTGGCTCAACGGGTTCCTTAATATATGGACTTCAACTACCAATTACATCTGTTGCTTTTAAAGCAAACATTGATTCTGTTCGTATTAATTCATTTAGTAATGGTTGTAATAATTTTGACTTTAACGGGAAATCTTTTACAAATTCCTCCCCGATTACTTTATGGCATTGGGATTTTGGAGACGGCACAACTGCATCATTACAAAACACTTCACATATATATACATCTGCAGGTAATAGTATTGTAAAACTTATTGCAACTGATGCAAATGGTTGTAAAGACAGTTCATCAATTACAGTAACAACGAGTAGTATGGTTCCATCTCCAACACTTGCAATCACACAACCGTCTTGTGCAATACAATCGGGTTCAATATTAATTTCTTCTCCCGCAGGCCCATCAATTATTTTCAGTCTCAACGGTTCTATTTTCCAAAATAAAAATACGTATTCAGGTTTAGTTCCAAACAATTACATTCTTGTGGCAAAAGACATAACAAATGGGTGTACTTCTTCTCCCATTGCATTTACAATTGATTCATTACCACAAATTCCGTCAGTACCAACATTATCCAATATTAAACAGCCTGCATGTGCGGAACAAACAGGTTCTTTTTCAGTAGTTTCACCGGTTGGGAATAATATAAAATATAGCATAGACGGGATTAATTATCAAACAACAACCTTGTTTAATAATTTAATACCAGGTTTATATACCGTTACAGCAAAGAACAGCAATAGTAACTGCATTTCAACAAAAACAACAGTCACAATCAACAACCCACCTTTTATCCCATTAGCTCCTGTTACAACCATTACAAAGCAACCCAATTGTATTTTACCATCCGGTTCTTTTGTAATTAATTCACCGGTAGGTGCAAATTATTCTTACAGTATTGATAGCATTCACTTTCAGACATCTTTGAATTTCAGCAATCTCGTTTCGGGAAGTTACATTGTTATGGCAAAAGACAATATCAGCGGTTGTGTCTCCAAAACCTCTCAAGTACAATTAGTATTTGATTCTACAAAATCACCTGTATATTTTATCCCAAACGCTTTCACCCCAAATAACGACGGACTGAATGATTGCTTTGGTGTGAAAAACTGGGGATTTATTACCAATATCGAGTTCTCAATTTTTAACCGATGGGGGCAACGGATTTTCTTTACAAACAATCCTAACCAATGCTGGGATGGAACATACAAAGGAATAAACCAGAATGCCGACACTTACATTTATTATATTAAAGCAAAAAGCCCATGCGCCGGAAATATCACTAAGAAAGGAATTTTTGTATTAATTAGGTAAAAGCAGTTTAGCTGAAATTACGTTTGAAACAACACTTTTCTCTTATTAAAAAAGTCAAGACAAAAACAGTAAAAGTTGAAATAAGTTTCTATTCCAAAACAATTATATTTGCAACCCTGCATGGGGAATTAGCTCAGTTGGCTAGAGCGCTTGCATGGCATGCAAGAGGTCACCGGTTCGACTCCGGTATTCTCCACAAGCTTTAAAAGGTTCGCTTATGCGGGCCTTTTGCTATTATAAACCAAATAAAATACAAAAGGGCTTTTTAAAAAGCCCTTTTGTATTTTATTTTTCTAATTTCTTTTCTACTTCCTTCACCTTTTCCTGAAGCTTTTCTTTTGCTTTTTTTATATCAACCTTAACCGGCTCCACCACTTTTTCTTTCACTGTATCGGCTAATTTTCCACTCTTACTTTGTAATGTATCAATCGCCTCATTCATTTTTTTCTGAGCTTTGTCTATGGCGTTTGAAGTATCAGCCGCTTCAGTAGCTTCAGACTCCTGTTTTTCATTATCTGATTTATTTGCATCATTACTACATGCAATAAAAAAAGCGGAAGCCATAAGTACAAGCAAAATCTTTTTCATGTGTATTTTTTTTATGATGTAAAATTAACACTCAGAGAAATACAGGAAAATCGATGATGTTATTTTTTTCTGAAAAATAAACGGATAGGTGCTCCTTTAAAATCAAATGCCAGGCGTAATTGATTTTCCAGGTAATTCCTGTATGGTTGCCTTACATCATCCGGGTGATTACAGAAAAATGCAAATGAAGGAACCGGTGTTGGCAATTGTGTAACATACTTAATGCTTACCGGTACGCCTCTTACAACAGGCGGATGGAAAGCATTTATTGCTTTTTGTACAGCTTCGTTTAATTCTGAAGTTGTGATTTTCCTCTTCCTGTTTTCAACCACTTCCAAAGCCGCTTCAATTGCCTGCATGATCCTTGTTTTTTCGGATGCAGAAATGAACAGAATCGGAATATCATTAAATGGGGCTAACCTGTTTTTTAATTCCTTTTCATAATCTCTTGCAGTGTTGGTTTCTTTCTTCACCAAATCCCATTTGTTAACCAGCACCACAATACCTTTCCCTTTTTTAACTGCAAGGGAGTAAATATTTAAATCCTGCTGCGAAATTCCCTTTTCAGCATCAAGAAGCAATAAACAAACATCGGCTTCGTCCATTGCACGGATAGCACGTATAACAGAATAAAACTCCAGGTCTTCATTCACTTTTGTTTTACGCCTTATGCCCGCAGTGTCAATGAGGATAAAATCTTTATTGAATAATTTGTAATGCGTATGAATGGTATCTCGTGTTGTACCTGCAATATCACTTACAATAGTGCGTTCTTCACCTAAAAGCGCATTGAGTAATGATGATTTACCAACATTTGGCTGACCAATAATTGCAATCTTCGGCACTTCTGATTCCACTTCTTCCTGTGATTCTTCAGGAACAATTTCAGCAATATCATCCAGTAATTCGCCACTACCACTACCCGTCATGCTGCTTATAAAATATATTTTTTCAAACCCAAGTGAATAAAATTCAGTCGCCTCAAGCATACGGTCATGATTATCCACTTTATTTACTGTAAGAAAAACCGGCTTGGTAGTGCGTCGCAGCAAATCACACATTGCCTCATCGAGATCAGTAACACCAGTTGCGGCATCACACATAAAAATAATTGCATTCGCTTCATCCAACGCAAGACGTACCTGTTTGCGGATTTCTGTTTCAAAAACATCAGTACTGTCGGGAACAAAACCTCCGGTATCAATCACATTAAATGTTTTGCCATTCCAATCGGCCACACCATATTGGCGGTCACGGGTAACACCGCTCACATCATCTACAATTGCCTTACGCTCCTGCAGCAGACGATTAAAAAAAGTGCTTTTCCCCACATTTGGGCGACCAACAATTGCAACAGTAAAACCAGCCATAAAATTTGAATAAAGTGGACAAAAATACTGAATATTAAAGAAAGGGGTGAAAACAAAGCTATAGCAGATCAGAAGTAGCCATATTCTTTAAGAAACAGGTCGGTATCTCTCCATTTAGGTCTGACTTTTATAAAAAGTTCAAGAAACACTTTAGAATCGAGAAACTTTTCAATATCTGCTCTTGCCATTGTCCCAAGTTTCTTAATCATTTCGCCTTTATTACCAATGAGAATCGCTTTCTGACTTTCACGCTGTACAATAATATCTGCTGTAATTTTTATAAGCGTTTGCTTTTCCTGGAAAGAAGTAACAATTACAGTTGTGTGGTAAGGGATTTCATCAGCAAACAACTCAAAAACTTTTTCTCTGACCATTTCTGCAACAAAGAACCTTGTACTGAGATCAGTAAGTTGATCCTCTTCAAAAAAGGGTTCTCCTTCAGGTAAAAATTCAAGAACAGCTTTTAGAAAATTCTTTTTATTAATACCAGACAGTGCAGAAATGGTCACTATTTTTTTGCAGTAAGATTTTCCTTCAAAAAAACGTTTTGCTTCTTCCAGCTTTGCCGTATCAACAGTATCAATTTTATTCAGTACAACTATTGTAGGAACTTTGAGCTTAAGCGAAGAAAACAATTTATCATTTTCTTCCCAGCTATCTTTTATATCAAGCATCAGCAAAGCAACATCTGCATCTTCCAATGCACTTTTTACACCCAGCATCATTTTTTCCTGCAGCTTGTACTTTGGATCAATAATACCCGGAGTATCTGAAAAAATCAACTGGTAATCGCCGGTTGTCAGTATTCCTTTTATACGATGACGGGTTGTTTGCACTTTGGGGGATACAATTGCCAGTTTTTCTCCCAGCAATGCATTCAGCAAAGTGCTCTTTCCTGCATTAGGTTTACCAAATATGTTTACAAATCCAACTTTCATAAAAGAAAAATGCAATCTACATGCAATACCTCAAAAAAGAAAATCCCGCCATTGGCGGGACTTAGTTGCGAAGGGGAGGATCGAACTCCCGACCTTCGGGTTATGAGCCCGACGAGCTACCGCTGCTCTACTTCGCGAAGTGGAGTGCAAAGGTAAGGGTAAATAGTTTAGTACCCAAAAGAAAGAGGCAGAACTTTTGTTCTGCCTCTTTCTTTATTAATCAATTTTTACTTTGAATTTCGTTTTGTTAAGCTTGATGCCCCACTTGTTTTAAATTTACTTAATGACGCATTCCCTTTATATTCCACATCGCTGGCTCCGCTTGCATCAACTCTAAGATCTTTGTTTACTGTAATTTTAATATCAGAAGCACCGGATGCAAATGCAATACAATTATCAGCAATCAGATCAAACCCTTTAAAATCGCTGGCTCCGCTAACCTGTATATTCAAATTGGCTACTTTACCGCTTAATTTTGAATCGCTTGCTCCGCTTTGTTCAATTAACAGGTTATTATAATCTACTTCTCCTTTAAAACTGGTTGCACCACTAAGCTGAACTTTCAGATTATTGCCATTCAAAGCACCGTCAATTTTTATATCACATGCACCTGAAGCTTCAATAAAATCAAGTTGTTTTACCGAAATATAAGCCCTTAGTTTGCGATCTTCATTTCCCCATTTCCATTTGCCCTCATTTTCATAATAAATGTGGAGTACATCTCCTTCAACTTTAACTTTAATTCTGTCTCTGTATTTTATTTCATTTGCACTCACAACCACCGCTTCTTCATTTCCCTGTTTGATAATTACATCAAAAGCATTTGAAATTACTATCGAATGAAAACTTCCGACAGGTTTTGCCTCAGCATTTTTGTCATTGATAACAGTCAGATTCTGAGCTTTAAGAAAGCTGCCTGTTAAAAGGATAAACGAAACAACTGATAAAAAAATCTTTTTCATTTTAGAAAAGGTTTATTGATTGATTAGTTTTCGTTGTGGCGTATAATTGAACCAATATTCGTCTGAATTTCGGTTATTTTTCCATTCCCTTTATAATGAATACTGCCTCCGCTTGAAGAATACAGTTTCATTTCTTCATTTACAGTTGTTTCAATTTTTGCTCCGGATGTTGAACGAATATCGGCTTTTCCGGATGCAAGATCGTACGCTTCAAGCTTTGCCCCACTATTTGCACTTACATTAAATATACCGGCTGTTCCTTTTAAAATCACTTTTGATCCGCTTTCAGATTCAACAATTAATTTTCCAGCTTCAAGCAAGCCTTTAAAAAAAGCACCAGACTTTGTATAGATACTCAATACATCTTCCTTAATTACTCCTTCTACTTTTACAGAACTTCCTGCAACAGCAGTTATCTTATCAAGGGTTTTGAACGAAATATAAGCTTTGAGTTTTTTTCCGCTACTTGTCCAGTCCGAAAATGATTCACGATCGTAATAAATTTTCAACTCACCATTTTCCACCTCTGTTTTTAACCTTGATCTGTACTCATCTCTTGAAGCACTTACCGCAACTGCATCTTCGTTGGACTGTGTAAGAAGCACCTCTATTCCATCGCTTACTTTAATAGAACGAAATGGCTTAACAGTTCTCAGCTCAGCATTAGGGTCTTCCACTTTTTTATCCTGAGCACCTGCAAACACAGCAACAGTAAGGAAAAACAAAGCCAGTACATATTTTTTCATAATCAATATTTACAGTTATACGACTTAGGACAATGGAATGTTACAGAAATACTAAAAGAATTTATATTTGCACCGTCAAAAAGCGGCAAAGCCGGTTTTGACACAGATTCCCCGGGGTGCTAAACTCCTGTAAACCACAGGAGAGCTGAGATTAAACCCGTAGAACCTGATCAGGGTAATGCCTGCGCAGGGATGGAGGTCGCCCATTTTCCTCTCTCCGTTTCGCAGCATTTCCGTTTCAATTTTTAAACCGTTAAAGTGTATCAGAAATGAAAAAATTGATGCTGGGAATGTTGGTGATCTTATCACAACAAATTTCAGTTGCTCAGTATAAACTGAGCGGAAAAGTAAATGATGGAGTAAACAAAACTCCTGTAGAAAACGCAACAGTTGAAATTGACAATGTGGCTGTTGCTCAAACCGCTGCTGATGGCGTTTTCAGTATTTATCTAACAAAAAAAGGAACCTACCAGATCAAAATCAGCAGTGTAGGTTACAAAACCACAGAGCAGAAAATTGTGGTTTCAGCTAGCAGTACAAAGCTTGATTTTACGTTAGACAGAAACAACCTGTTTCTAAAACCAATTGAGATTACCGCTATCCGTGCAGGAAGCCGCTCTCCTTTTGCCAAAACCAATTTGAGTAAAGCCGAACTTGAAAAAACAAATCTTGGACAGGACATCCCCTTTCTCCTGAATCAAACACCTTCTGTTGTAATTAATTCCGATGCAGGAAACGGAATCGGCTATACAGGGATCCGCATACGTGGAACTGATGCAACAAGGATCAACATGACTTTGAATGGCATTCCGTTTAATGATGCAGAAAGCCAGGGTTCGTATTTTGTAGATATCCCTGATTTTACATCGTCGGTTAATTCAATCCAGGTACAACGTGGTGTTGGTACTTCTTCCAATGGTGCCGGTGCATTTGGTGCAACCATCAACTTAAGCACAAACGAGTTTCGTGATAAACCTTACGCAGAATTAAACAGCGGTGCAGGAAGTTTTTCAACATGGCGTGAAACAATTAAAGCAGGAACCGGTTTGCTCAACAATCATTTTACTATTGATGCAAGAGTGTCTCAAATCAAAAGTGCAGGATTTATTGAAAGAGGAAGTTCTGATTTGCAGTCGGGGTTATTTTCTGCCGCATATTATGCAAAAAAGACTTCCATCCGTTTGAATGTAATTCTTGGAAAAGAAAAAACTTACCAGGCCTGGAATGGAATTCCTGAAGCAAAATTAAAAGGCGATGCGGCAGGACTTGAAGCTCACTATTGGAACAATGTTGGTTATTTGTACTATACAAAAGAAGATTCACTGAATTTGTTTAATCCAAATAATAACCGCAGCTACAATTATTTTACTTATAAAAATCAGACTGATAATTACTGGCAAAAACATTTTCAGTTATTTTTTAATCATGAGATAAACAAAAAGCTGAATCTTAATGTTGCATTGTTTCTTACACCCGGCAGAGGTTATTATGAAGAATATAAATATCAGCAGGAGCTTGGTGATTATGGTTTAACTGCTGCCGGAAGCGCCGACCTCATCCGCAGGCTTTGGCTGAAGAATTATTTTTACGGAGCTACTTATTCTCTCCAATATAAAAACGAGAAAGATCAGTTTACCGTTGGCGGTGCATTAACTAAATATGATGGCAATCATTATGGTAACATCATCTGGAGTGAAGCAACTGCTGTTCCCACTAATTACGAATGGTACCGCCATACTGCAAACAAAACAGACCTATCTGTTTACACAAAATACCAGCATCGGTTAAACCTGAACTGGGAATTGTTTGCTGATGTTCAGTACCGCCATGTTTCGTATGATATTAATGGATTCAGAAAAAACCCTACGATTGTTTTAAACAACAATTACGATTTTGTAAATCCAAAAGTCGGCATTTCGTATGCTGATACTAAGGGATGGCTTGGCTTTGCATCGTTCAGTGTTGGAAACAAAGAACCCAATCGTGAAGATTTTGAAACAGGAACAACACAATTACCTAAGCCTGAAACAATGTATGATTTTGAATTGAACATTGAACGTAAAACCAACTTGTATAACTGGAGTGCAACTGCATACTGGATGCAATACAAAAATCAACTGATCTTAACCGGTCGTATTAATGATGTGGGAGAATACACCCGCACCAATGCTCCTGAAAGTTTCAGAAAAGGAATTGAATTGCAGGGAGGACTAAAAGTGCAACAATGGTTTAATGTAGCTGCTAACTTAACGCTCAGTTCAAACCGTGTACTCAACTTTACAGAATATGTTGATGATTATGATAATGGCGGACAAAAACAAACACTTTACAAATCGGCACCGCTTTCATTATCGCCCAACACTATTGCAGGAGTTACATTCAATTTTGTTCCGGTTAAACATGCTGAAATCAGTTTGCTGAACAAATATGTATCAAGGCAATATTTAGATAATACAGGCAACGCTTCAAGAAGCATTGATCCTTTCTTTGTAAGCGACCTTCGTTTGAGTTATGGCATCAGGCTGAAAAACATCAAAGAAATTAATTTCACCTTCCAGCTCAACAACGTCTTCAACAAAAAGTATGAAGCCAATGGATATACTTACAGTTATATTTATGGTGGTTCACGAATTACAGAAAACTTCCTCTACCCTATGGCAGGAACGAATTTCCTTGCCGGTGTGCAGATTAAGTTATAAAAAAAGAAGAGGTGATTCGCCGATCACCTCTTTATTTCTTCTATATTTTTAAAAGATGTCAACCTTTGAAAGGTTGACATCTTTTTTTCTTTTACCGATCAAATTTTTCTCTCCAGCTAATCATACCTCCTGCAAGGTTTACAACATTGGTAAAGCCCATTTGTTCAGCAAATAAACAGGCATTCCCACTTCTGTTTCCGCTGCGGCAATAGAATATCACTTCCTGGTCCTTCAGATGATCAAGTTCAGCAGTATCCATTGAACGAAACCTTCCAACAGGAAAAAGAACACCTCCGATGTTAAATTCTTCATGCTCTGCAGGTTCACGCACATCAACAATATTCAGTAGTTGTTCACCTGCATCAATTCTTGCTTTTAATTCTTCAGCAGTGATTGTTTTCATATAAAATTTTGTTTAATAATCGTTATTTGTTTGTTCCGGTTTGTCGGGCAGATCGGTTTTTATAGTATCAATTTTTGATCTGTCGGTACTGATCCATAAATCAATTAACTGTCCCCCACGTATTCTCAAGGAACGACCTTCTTCATCCCTTCTCGGCGGGTTCTGTTTCCATACAAAAGCCGATGAGCTGTCTTTTATTGCTCCATCAGTTACAACTGATCCAAGCAATAAATTATTTCCCTCTAAAAACACTTTTGCTTCACCAAAAGTCATCCCAATTAAATCCGGCACAGCCATTTCCTGCTTCTGAATTCCACCGCCAATTACAAGATCAATATGGCTGCCCATAGGAATTGAAGTTCCGGGCACAATCGGTTTTCCATTAAATTGTTGTTCAAGAACCGAACCAACTGCAAAATCTGGTCTTGTTGTAGTATCGCCAATTTTTAAACCAAGTGTATTTAACTGTAACTGAACACTACGGTAAGTTTGACCCACAAAGTTTGGAACAGAAACCAAAGGTGCCTGCGATCTGTTAACTGTCAAATACACCGTACGGTGAATTTTCACCATTTCAGCGGGATCGGGAGTTTGTTTAACAACAGAAAGTTTGGGAATACTGTCGTAATAAACACTGTCCTGAACCTGTACTTCAAAACCTTGTGATTCGAGTATTTTTTTAGCTTCTTCAATATTTTTCCCCTTTACTTCAGGCACTTTAATATAATCGCCGTGGCGTGTTATAATTCCCAGTAACTGAAAAAATATAAAGAACACCGACAGTGCCAGCAGAATTGCCACCACCAGGTTAAAAAAGAAGGAACGGTTTGTAATAAATTGAAACACTTGTTTAAGTTTGATGACCGAATATCGTAAAAAATCAAGAGCCGTGAGCAGCAATTGCTTCCTCAACCAAAGCTGAATAGAATTCTTCGAGTTTCCAACCCATTGTTTGTACCTGTTGTGGCACTAAGCTTGCATCACTTTGGCCGGGAACCGTATTTATCTCCAGCAAAAAGGGTTCCTGTTTTTCTTCGTTGTAAATAAAATCTATTCTTATTACACCTCCGCAATTAAATACAGCATAAACCTTTTTGGCCGCATCACTTACTTTTTTATAAATTTCTTCACTGGCAACAGCGGGTGTAATTTCAGAACTCTTTCCATGATATTTTGCAACGAAATCAAAAAACTCCATGTCATCATGTGCTTTCACCTCAGTCATCGGCATGGCAATAATTTCACCTTTTGATTTAAACACACCAATAGTAAACTCCCTGCCGGTAATCATTTCTTCAATCAACACCTGGTCATCTTCTTTAAATGCCTTTTCTATTGCTGATGACAAATCTTCCTTTTTACTCACTTTGCTCATTCCAATGCTGCTTCCACCGTTGTTTGGCTTTACAAATACAGGTAGTTTAAGCTGAATTACATCAACATCAACAGGTGCCTGTTTTAAAAGATGTACGCTTTTTGCAACATTAATTCCTGCAAATGCAGCTACTGCAACAGTGTAACGTTTGTTAAATGTAAGTGCTGAAGTTGCAGCATTACAAGATGTATATGGTAATCCAAGCATATCGAAATATCCCTGTAGTTTTCCATCTTCACCGGGTGTGCCATGCATACCAATAAACACACAATCAAATTTTATTTTATCTTCCCCTTCAACAACAGAAAAATCTTCCTTATTTACATGCTGTTTATTGTTCTGGTGATCGGTATAAAACCATCCTTCTTTTGTAATATCAATTACAAAAACGTTGAATTTCGATTTGTCTAAATGATTAAAGATTGTATTTGCGCTTTTGTAAGAAATAACAGCTTCTCCGCTGTATCCGCCTGTTACAAGTGCAATATTCCGTTTGTTGCTCATATTTTTTTATAAAACTAATTTGTATAAAGAGTATAATTTGTACCGAGTATAATTGACAAAAATGCTGCAGAACTTATTTTCATTATTGAATAGTTTCAGAAATTCCTGAATTGCCTGTATCAAGAACAAATTTCCATTTACCATCAGGCTGTTTACGCCAGATGGAAAGATAAGTTCCCCGAAATGTGGTATCTTTTGTTTGCACAGCATAAACGCCGTATGTATATCCAAAATCAAGCGAAGATGCTATATCTGCACCACTGGGTTCCCACGACATGGTAAATGAAGTATCTTCCTGTGCATTCATAAATTTAATCACATCATCATCCACAATAGGCAAATAGCCGGGTCTGAGTAATACAGATTCATTAGCTGAGTATTCAAAAAAAGCTTTTTTCATTCCAGATTTTACACACATGTCTGAAAAAGCTTTGTCAGCCCCTATCATTTCACCCATTGCTTTTTTCAAAGCCGGGTCAATTTTCAATTGCTCGATTTCTTCTGATGATTTCTTAAATCCGAATCTGCAACTGCTTATGCCGATTAAAACCACCAGAACAATAAATAACTTCTTCATTGCCGCAAGTTACAATTTCAGTGTTTATTTTGATGTTACAGCAGCACAATTCTCAATGTTTTCACATCTCTTAAAAAAACAAGGTGAAGACGTTTCAAGTCCTCACCTTTTCTTTTACGGGAAATATCACCCGCTTTATACCGGAATCATTCTTACGGGAATTCATCCATCATAAAAACATTTTAACCATGTAAACGGGTTTTACGATCCATCAACGCATCAACTGTTTCTGTATATGCTTCGTCTGGAACGCAGCAGTCAACCGGACAAACAGATGCACACTGCGGTTCTTCGTGGAAGCCCTGACATTCTGTACACTTGTTAGGAACGATGTAATAAGTATCCATGCTGATTGGGGATTGTTTTGCACCAGCATCTACAACTGATCCGTCAATTAAGGTATAAGAACCGGAAACAGCAGTTCCATCTGCCATTGCCCATTCTACTCCACCTTCATAAATTGCATTGTTTGGACATTCGGGTTCGCAAGCACCGCAGTTGATACATTCTTCGGTAATTTTTATTGCCATACTGTTGTAATTTTTTTGGGGGTTAGATTAAATTACTTTTGCACTTCAAATGTAAAAGAAAGTTTGAATGAATTTACAAGAAAGACAAGAAATTTTACAACGACTCCTGGAATACATATCCGGCAACTCTCCCGAATGGGAAGATGCCAAGGCAATGGCGTACAGCCAGAACAACTGGTTTGTTCCGGAATTTATTGATCTGGCTGTTCAATCAATTGCTGAGCAGTTTTTGCAAAAAGATAAGTTACAGCAATGGATACAGCATTACCGGCTCGACGATAACATTACCCCAAAAACCATTGGAATTGTAATGGCCGGGAATATTCCGCTGGTTGGATTTCACGACTTTCTTACAGTATTTACCTGCGGCCATAACCAGATTTGCAAACTTTCCAGTAAAGATGACGTATTACTGAAACACCTGGTTGAGAAGATGGTTTCATGGAATCCGGCTGTGGCTGGAAAGGTGAAATTTGCCTCCATGCTAAAAGATTGTGATGCTTACATTGCAACAGGCAGCGATAACAGTGCCCGTTATTTTGAATATTATTTTGGGAGATACCCATCTGTTATACGCAAAAACCGTACTTCAGCAGCTATACTTACAGGCAATGAAACCGGAACTGAACTGAACTTATTAGCAGATGATATAATGCTGTACTTTGGCCTTGGCTGCAGAAATGTCACCAAGCTCTATGTTCCCGAAAATTATGATTTTATCCCTTTGCTTGGAGCCTTAAAAAAATACCAATGGATGTTTGAGCATCATAAATACCGCAGCAATTATGACTATCAACTGGCCATTTACATTATGAACGGAAAATTCTATATGACAAATGATTGCATAGTGTTGATTGAAAACGAAAATCCCTTTTCGCCCATTGGTACATTGCATTATTCATATTATGACAGCCCTGAAAAGGTTTTTGATAAGTTAATTGCAGACGAAAAAATACAGGCCGTTATAGGACAAAACCACATCTCTTTCGGCCTTGCACAACAACCTTCTTTAATGGATTATGCCGACGGTGTTGATGTAATGCAGTTTTTGCTTGGATTATAAAGTATAAGAGCAGTATTTATGGCCGGAAAATAACAAAACCAACTTTTGATGATGACCGTCATTTGTTTTCATTAACAAGAGATTTACCTTTTGGAAAACTTTCTGTATGAAACATTATCATATTGTTTCCCGTCTTGCCATTTATTTACTGTCCGTAGTGCTGATTATTTTCGGCATATTTCATTTTATGTATCCCTACGATTTGCTTGTTTATGTGCCCGACTTTTTACCTGGCGGTATTACCTGGGCTTATTTTGTTGGTGCTGCATTTATATTGGTTGGACTTTCATTTATGTTTAACCAGTATGTAAAAGTTACCAGTTACCTGCTGGCTATTCTGCTCGTTATTTTTATTCTTACCATCCATGTTCCTAATGCACTTAATGCAGGAGCGCCTGAAATGAGGCAATGGGCAATAATTAATATTTTAAAAGACACTGCAATTGTAGGATTTGCTTTACACATTGCTGCCGGAGCCTATCATCAGCACTTGCATTTTGAAGACAATGATTAAAAGAAGTACGAAATAATTATCAATAGGGTTTGAAAAGTAAAAGCGAAGAACTATTTTATAAATTTGACAAGTGAAGTGTTTTCGTTTTTCATTTTCTTTATCAAAAGTTGAAGTAAAAATTTACAGCCGCCGTTGTTGCATCTCCACCGACAACAAGTTTACTGTAGTTGAAAGTTAAGCCGTTTTATTCTTCTATAAAAATCCCCGGCCGATGCAGGCATCTGACGGAGGGATTAACTTAAAACTTATAACATCTCACTTGCCTTTCTTATACTCAAAAAACACTTCAGTTGCACCATAACCATACAAAGGATGGTACTGGTTCACAAACGATTTTACTTCTGTTTTCATCCGCAGCAAATCATGTATTTCATCCCGCAGCTTTCCTTCGCCCACACCATGAATAAAAATCATGGATGGGAGATGATGCAGCACTGCCAGTTCATAATACTTTTCAAACTCATGCAGTTGTGCTGTTAAAATTTCAAAGTTGCTGAGCTGCTTCCAGTTGTTACTGATTTTTTCGATATGCAGATCTACAACCGACCGTGCAGGTGGTATATGCTGCCTTGCCTTACTGGCATCATATACTTTAAAACCTGCTGCCATGAGTTTACTTGTATCCACTTTTTCTTTATAAACCTTATCGGGGTAGGTTTCCATAAGCTGGTAAGAAAAACTGGCTTCCTGCTTCTTCAGCATTTCTTCAATGCGGTTAAACAGTTGCTTTGCCTTTAACTTCAGTGATGCTTCAAAAAAATCAGCTTTCTTTTTATCGGGTTCAGCAAGACTGAATTCAAAATCAAAACGTGGAGCATCGTTCAGCTTTTCAAACTCCACATCATGAATATAAAAATCGTTGTATGGAAGAATTTCGTTTTTAAGGTTAAACTCACTATCGCCGGTATAACGAAGGTGGTAATCAAACTTAAAAGCAGTATCAGTATTGTTTACAAGGTAAATGCGAAAGTACTCCACCACATCATCATCAAAAATATCTTTATCGAATACGGGCAAAAAAGCAATCCATATACCCTCTCCTACCTGGTAGTTTTTAATGTTAGAGCCTTTCTCTTTTTTTACATTATCAATGTACTTTTTCTGCGGTTTGGGAAGTTCGGCTTTTTTCTCTGTAAAACGTTTATAGTACGGGTGCTCAATCTGGTCAGTATAAACAGGGAACTGAACACCTCCCACATCAACAGTTACCATTTTTTTATTAATGATGTCAACTACTTCTCCTTCTTCGTCTGAATGAATGATTAATACCTTATCGCCTATTTGAAATTTCATCTTTTAAATTTTATAACACGAATTTGCAACACGAATTACACGAATAAAAACGAATTGCACGAATTTCTTCTCAGTATTACTTTAGTTCTCTTCAAAAGAAATCAGCGTAAATCCGTTTCATCTGTATCATCAGCGTTTCTATACTGCAAAAATAACCCCGGCTGAACAAAATCTGATCAACAACCACTTCGCTCAGACTTTGAAGCCGGGGTATTCCTAACACACCACTGGGAAATTACTCCCATTTATGTTTGTGCGGACGTTCGTCGTTATGGGTTTTCATCCATTCATCAATGCTGATAGGCCCACTGCCTTCAACAGCAAAGAACACCAACAGAATAAGAACAATTACAGAAAACCATAACTCGGAAGGAGAATGAAACAATCCGCCAGACGAGTTGATAAATATTACAGCGCCGAGTAAAACAGGAACCTGCACCACACTTGCTGAACGGGTGAGCAATCCAATCATTACCAATGCCCCGCCAATGAGATGCGCAAAAATTACATAGTGAGAAATAAAACTTACAGAAAAGAGATTGACAAATTGTGCCTTGCCGACCATGTTGGCAACTTCAGTCATGTTGTTGATATACTGAAATCCCCTGATTACAAGAATACCGCCCAAAGCAATACGGATAATGTCAATCCATTTGGGGTGATGTGCATCGCCCCAATTTTCAATGCGTTGTACGAAATTCATAAAATGCGTTTTAGTGTGAAAGAACCTATGTAAAAGTTACAACGCTTTTTTCTTAAAAGCAAGCACTACTTATGCACTTATGAAGTGCCGGGAAATTATTTAATTTCCCGTTTCAGATACACGGAATAATCTTCAAGTTTTGTTGAGTATTCCTGCAAAATAAGAGGTGAAGTAAAAATAAAATCGGCTGTTGCACGGTCGGATGCAATAGGAATATTCCACGTTACCGCAAGACGCAGCAAAGCTTTTACATCAGGATCGTGCGGTTGTGCTTCCATCGGATCCCAGAAAAACACCAGCACATCAATTTTTCCTTCGGCAATTAAAGCGCCAATCTGCTGATCGCCTCCAAGTGGCCCACTGAGTAATTTGGTTACAGGCCGGTCTAATTTATCTTCCAGCAGTTTACCAGTGGTTCCTGTTGCAAACAGTTCGTGCTTGGCCAAAGCTACCCGGTTGTAAAAAGCCCAGTCAATTAAATCGGTTTTACGGTGATCGTGTGCTACAAGGGCAATCCTTTTTCTTACAGTCATCTTACGGGTTAAAGCCATACAATCTCTTTTATAAGTGGGTAATCGGGGAAATATTCTAAACAAAAGTAATTATTGCTGTGTTGCAAGCTTACTTTTTTTGTATCCATAAAAGAAATAAATAATAAGCCCCGCACCCATCCAGATAAAAAACCAGAACCAACTGTTAACCGGTATTTCAATCATCAGGTACAGGCAGCTTAAAGCACCAAGCACTGGTATAAGCGAATATTTTCTGATGAATGTATAAGTTGTAATAACAGCAGCAATGATAATAAACAGCAGGAACAGAATTTCCTGGTGAGTTTCGTTACCGAGGTTGCCTACAGCATTCCCGATCCGTTCACGAAACAGGAAAATAAATGCAGCCAGCAGAACAGGTAAAATATATTGCCCGTTTATATAGGGCAGTTTAAACTTGCCGGCTTCGCTCTGCATTTTTGGCAATAATAACACCCCGAGGCAAACAAGCACAAAAGCAAACAAAGTACCAATGCTGGTAAGATCAGTCATCAGAGAAGAAGGTAGAATAAGTGAAGGAATACCTACCAGCAATCCTGTAATAACTGTTGCAAAACCGGGTGTTTTGTATTTTTTATGAATTTTTGAAAACTGTTTTGGAAGTAATCCATCACGGCTCATGGTCATCCATATCCTCGGCTGGCCAAGCTGAAATACCAATAACACACTTGTAGTTGCCACCACAGCGCTGATGCTGATGATATAACCAATCCATTTCAAGCCAAGCTTGTCAAACACATAAGCTAACGGATCATCTACCTTCAGTTCGCTGAAGTGAACCATGCCTGTTAAAACCAATGCAATTAAAATGTAAAGCACCGTGCAGATGAGCAAAGCATACATCATACCTCTTGGCAAATCCCGCTGTGGATTTTTACATTCTTCTGCGGTGGTGCTGATGGCATCAAAACCAATGTAGGCATAAAACACTGCACTTACTCCTTGCAGCACACCGGTAAATCCGTTGGGCATAAACGGATTCCAGTTCGATGAATCAACATAAAAGAAGCCCATTACAATTACAAAAACAATCACCAGCAGTTTAAACACAACCATTGCATTGGCGCTGCGCTTACTTTCGTGCATACCTATAAATGCAAGCCATGTAATTAATGCAACAATGATAAAAGCGGGGAGATTGATAAAGAACTTGATACCGAATAAAACAGGTGCATTGTTGAAGCCATCAATAATGCTCTGCATTTCAGGAGTCGCTGTAACTCCCTTTGCTATCTGCTCCTGCACCAATATAAATGTTTCCTTTGCTGTTGAAAGATTGGTTGAAAGCCAGTAGGGCAAGTGAATATGTAACCCCTGCAATAGGTTATTAAAATAGCTGCTCCAACTGATGGCTACAACAATATTACCAATAGCATATTCAAGAATTAAAGCCCAGCCTATAATCCATGCAATGAGTTCGCCAAAACTTACATAAGCATATGTATATGCACTACCGCTTACAGGAATACGGCTTGCAAACTCGGCATAACACAAAGCTGAAAAACCACAAGTGATAGCAGTAATTACAAATAAAAGAGAAACGCCGGGTCCGCCATGAAAAGCTGCGGTGCCAATAGTGGAAAATATGCCGGCACCTATTACGGCTGCAATTCCAAGAAAGGTAAGATCTCTTACATTCAGTACTTTTTTTAAGCCGCCGTACACATGTTCATCTTCACTGTCTGTTTCTGTTAAGTTCTGAATTTTTTTTGTGCGGAATAAACCGTTACCCATATCTAAAAATTTGCTTTAAAAACTTCAAAATAGCGAAAAATCGGGAAATGAATCGCTCCTTATATATAAACGTTGAAGAAAAAATTTCAGGAATTTACCTGATAAGTATCACAGTTCCGTTCCGTACAAACGTTTCGCCTGTTGCATCACAAACAAGTTCGGCGTAATATGAATAAGCACCGGGCTCAGATTGATAGCCTTTGTAAGTTCCATCCCAAGTTGAAGATGGGTCATCAATTTTTATATTTTTCTTTTCAAATACTTTGTTTCCCCAACGGTCGTAAATAACAAAATGATGAATGAATGATGCCCCATTGCCAATAATTCCAAACACATCATTCCTGTCATCATTATCCGGAGTAAACGCATTTGGAATATATATCTGGCTGCCGTTACAAAGAATCTTTACTGTAACAGTATCAGTCGCACTGCAGTTTTGTGCAGTTATAGCTTTAAGAATATAAGTAGTTGTTTTAATGGCAGTACTTACCGGCGACTGGCATTGAGTACAGTTAAGATAGTCTGATGGTGTCCATATCCAACTTATTATGTCGTTGCTTCCTGCACCATTCAGTTGAACAGTTTTCCCCGGCAGCGATTCCACATCCAGGCCCGCATCAACAGTTGGCTTACTGTTTACCGTAACGTTTATTAATGCAGTATCAGTAAAACATCCATACGAATCATAACCAACAACTGTATATAATGTTGTTGCTGCAGGATTTGCTGTTACTGTTGCTCTATTCGTATTGTTCAGCCCCTGTGTGTTGTTGATCCATTGATAGGTTGATGCTCCTGCTGCTGAAATATTTACAGATTCCCCTGCACAGATAGCATAATCAGCTATTGCAGACAATCTGAATGGCTTTACAACATCAACCTGTACCGAAGATGATTCAGTACAACCAAAATCAGTTGTTACTTTCACCTGATAGTTTGTTGAAGAGGCAGGTGATGCCACTGGTGAAGCAATCGATGAATTATTTAATCCCGTTGCCGGAGTCCATTCGTACAAGGTGCCGCCAACTGCATTTAACTGTAATGTTTTCCCTTCACATAAAACAGCCGATGACGGGTTTACCTGCACAACAGGACTGGGATGTACTGTAAGCAAATGTGTTGCAGTATCGGCACAGCCCTGGTTGTTTACAATTAATGTTACAAGGTAATTGCCTGCCGAATTAAATTGCTGTGATGATGGGTTTTGTACAGTTGATGTTTGCCCGTTTTTGAAATCCCATTTCCACTGCACACCATTGGCGATGCTTGCATTACCTGTGAATTGTGCCGATTGACCGGGACATAAATCCTGCGGGCCTGCTATTATTCCCTTTGATGACTGATGAACAACAACTGTTTCAGATACTTCTTTATAACATCCCGATTTTGCACGTACAGAAAGCCGAACAGTGTATGTACCAGGATTGTTAAACAGGAATGATGGATTAACGTCATTCGATGTATCAGCTATATTTCCTGTTCCGAAATTCCATTTGTACGAAAGAAAACCGGGCGATTGAGATGCGCCAACGCTATACACATCCGACATAAAATTGATGTTTGCCTGGTTACATAACTGAGCAGGAATTCCTTTGATACCGATTGATAAACTATCAATAACTATACTTTCTGATGATGTTACCGGCACAGAACATCCATCTGAATTAGTAAGCAGAACTACAGGCTTATATACACCGGGAGATTTGTAGAAATGAACAGCAGAACTGTCGGTTGAAGATTGCAGAACACCATCGCCATAATCCCACAGGTAAGAACTTGCTCCAATTGCTGAAGCAGCTTTAAAATCTGTTTGCTGCGAAGCACATGCAACTGCCGGATTAAACTGTAATGCAGCCTGCATTCCTTTTACAATAACTGAATCAATATAAGTTCCCTTTAACCCGTTTGGGCCATATACAAAGAGTTTAATAAAATATTTTCCGGGTGTTGCGTAAACATGCGAAGGGTAATTTACATTGCCTGCTGTTGTTCCATCGCCAAAATCCCAGTTAACTTTTGTATAACCTACCGACGTGTTATTAAATCTTGCCACAACCGGCGGGCAGGAAACATTACTGATATAGGATGTTGAAAAACTGAAAGCTGTATTAAAATCTCTTACTGTAATGGTTTGCGTTGCAGATGAAGTGCAACCTGTTTGCGGATCGGTTGCAGTTAACATAACAGTATAAGTTCCTGCAACTGTATAAGTATGTGATGGGTAGTAATCTGTACTGATGTTGCTCCCATCACCAAAATTCCATTGATATTGGGTTGAATAACTGTTGTAATTGTTTGTATTGTTGTAAAAATATACAGTTGTATTGAGCGCCACATTTGTGCCTGATGTATAAAACGCTGCTTTAGGGCCATTGACGGTTACATATCTTGAATAAGATGTTGTAGATGAACTGCAACCACCTGCATCAGTAATTTTTAGTGTAACATAATACCCACCGGGATTTGCATAGTTATGGCTTACTGTTCCGCCCTGTGTAAAAGTTTGAGTAATACCATCACCAAAATCCCATTGCCAGGAAAGAATGGAGTTGTTACCGGAAACGGTGGAATTATCTTTAAACAATACCGGCGATTGATAACATAATTTATCCGCCACAACAGAAAATGCAGCAACAGCGCCTTTTATTGTATAGGAAAGATAATTTGTTGTATCATAACAATGGTTAGAATTGTTATATAATATCATCCGCAATTTATTATTGGCGGAATTGAGCCCGCCGCTGAGCGTACCACTGAAAGGCATCTGGCTGATATAGTATGGGTAGGCAGTATTGTTATACCCATAAAACGGACTTTTATCTCCGTATTCAATCCTGTCGAAATGATAGTCCCATGCGTTTGTTCCCGGTATTTGTTCAAGTCCTGTAATAGTATAACCTAAGTTTTCAGAAGCGCACAGATTTGTTGATGCTGCCGATAGTTGCGGATTCTGTTTCAGCAAAACTGTTACGTTAACCGAATCACTTACTGTACAGGCACCATTGGTAACGCTGAGTTTCACTTTATAAAACCCACTTGAAGAATATTGATGTTTTTCAGTTGCTTTGGCAGATGAATATGCCACAGATGAATTATCTCCGAAATTCCACAGCCAGTTGTTTGCCTGTGTTGATCCGTCTGTGAACGTTACCTCTCCTCTGTTTATACAGTTCTGATTAGTTCCGAGTAGTTTAACAAATGGAGGATTAACGTTGACATAATCAACTTTTGTTATTGTATCGGGGCATAAACCGTTCGTGGCTATCAGGGTGATTGTATGTTTACCTGCCGTAGTAAATTTGTAATACAGGTCGTTATTAGAAATAATCCCTTGAGCAAACGTTCCATCAATTATCCAGATTCCAGGATATAACTGATTAGTTGAAGTACTTTTAAGAAGGACTGAAGAATTACCACAAATTTCTGTTCCGGGAAGAGCAACGAAGTCAGCTACAGTTTTTGCAAGGATATTAATATTGTCGTAACTGACAGTTCCAGTACAGCCTGTAACAGTCGTATATGTTAATGATACAGTATGCCTTCCAACCGTAGAAAAAGTAAATTCTGGTGTTGCTTCAGTTGAAGTAACACCACCAGGGAAAACCCATTTATAAGTACTGATTGGTTCTGATGAGCCTGCATTAAATTTTAAAGTAAATGGTGTGCAGGAGCTGGTTCCGTTTACTGTTGAAGACAAATAGCCAATGCTGACATAAGGTCGAGTTACTGTAACATATTTTGTTGCGGTTGTAGTACATCCTTCTGCATTTGTTACTTTTAATAACACATTATAAGTTGTATTACCTGGATAGGTATATACCGGGTTTTGAAGTGTGGAGTTTACAACCGGGTTATAATAATCATACATAAACGACCATTCCCACTTTACAGCATTTTTTGTTGTATCGCTGAACTGCATGCGTGCAGGTGCGCCGCACTTGTCGAGTAAAGTATCAAGAAATCCATTTACAACCGGCACAGGTTTTACTTTCACCATTTTAGAAACGGAATCTTTGCATGTACCAAAGCTGTTAATAAGTTTTATTTCATAATCACCTTTATTGTAATAAGAATAATTGAAACTATAAGTATAATAAGCTCTATTTCCATCTCCCATTTCCCATATTGTTTGTGATGGAGATGGTGTACTGAGAATTGCAATCTGTAAAGCACTTCCCGAGCATACTTCAGTTGAGTTAACCGAAAAATCAGCTTTATAAGAAGCAACATTTACATAATTGCTGAGTGTTTTTGTGGTTACACACCCTTCAGAACTTGTAACAGTGAGTTTGATGGTATAGATTCCTTTCTGGTTGAATACATGCGTTGGATTTATTTCTGTTGATGTACCGCCATCACCAAAATCCCAGAGATAAGTAAGCGTTCCCGGCCCGCTGCTCTTATTGGTAAATGCAACCTGTTCTGAAATTTTGCAAAGTATTGTCTGATCAACTGTAAAATCGGCAACAAGCGGATCTATGGTTTCAATAATATCATTCTTAGTAACCGTACTGTAACAACCGTACTGGTTGGTTGCTGTTAACGTAACAGATGCTTTCTGAATAGATTGATATGTATGACTGGTGGATGAACTATATGACTGCTGTGTGCTGCCATCGCCAAAATCCCAGTAATAGGAAGAAAGATAACCATCGCCGGCAGTTGATGTGCTGTTGAAGTTGACTGTAAATGCAGAACAACCTTTGGAAGCAGACCAGCTAAAATCGGCTGTTGGTTTCTTATAAACATTTACCTGTTTTGATTTTACAGAGGTCTTCGTGCCATCTGTTATTGTAAGAGTTACTGTAAAAGTTCCTTCTGTATAATAAATGGCAGATGGATTGGTTAAAACAGAAGTATTGCCGTTTCCGAAACTCCATGAATAAGTTGTATTAGCAGATGTACCTGTAGATGTGCTTGTAAATGCTGCTTTTAATGGTACACAACCTTGCGAATTGCTGATACTGAAATCAGCGGTTAGCTGTGCTTTCAGACAGATGGAACCAAATAGAAATAAAAGAAGAAAAGCAGTTTTGATCACAGATAGCTTCATGGTTAACTTCTTGAAAAGGCTATGCAATGTTAACCAAAAAAAGCTTAGTATCTACTGATCTTGATTCCTATTTTGTTTTTTAAGTAGTTATTCCTCTGCAACCTTTTAATAATCCCGTTGTACAAGAAACTGCGACAGTTCATTGAGCGGCAGTTTCCGTTTACTCATCACGGCAATTTCTTCCAGATGATAAAGTGCTTTTTCGAGGTATTGATTTTTTAATTGCTTAGCCCATTCGTCCACACCGGCAGCTTTGAAAATGGCCAATACTTTTTCAACTTTATCAGCCGGATTTGTTTTCATCAGCTCCTGCAATTGTTGCTGCTGTTCTTCAGTTCCCGATTGCATTGCATAAATCATCAGGAAAGTTTTTTTGTTGGCTTTTATATCTCCACCAATCTGTTTACCAAATTTTGCAGGATCACCAAAGGCATCTAAGTAATCGTCCTGCACCTGGAATGCTATGCCGAGATTTTTTCCAAACTCATAAATATGTTCTGTATTACCAACACTTGCCCCGCCAATCATTGAACCGAGTTTTAAACTGGCAGCGAGTAAAACAGATGTTTTTAATTCAATCATCCGCACATATTCGTCAAAGCTGACGGTTTCTTTTTTTTCAAAATCCATATCCATCTGCTGTCCTTCTGAAACCTGCAAAGCTGTTTTATTGAACAATGCCAATAATGGTTTGAGAATAGATGGGCTTACTTTACTCAAACACTCATAAGCCATTGTAAGTGTAACATCGCCTGCAAGAATTGCTGTATTCACGCCATGAATAGAATGAACAGTTGGCTTTCCTCTGCGCAGAGGAGCTTCATCCATAATATCATCATGAATGAGTGTGAAATTGTGAAACAGTTCAATTGCTGTAGCTGCATGCCAGGCATCGGCTTTAATTGCATCAAATAATTCATTTCCCATTAAACACATTACGGGACGAACACGTTTTCCTCCAATTCCAAGAATGTATTGTGATGCATCGTATAACGAAGCTGGCTCTGCTGGAAATTGTCTGACACTGAAATAAGCTTCAAACTGCTGTAATAACTGCTCAAAAGATTGCATAATTAATCGAAGTATGAAGAAGGAGGAATGAAGTAAGAACCATCATGATTAGTTGTTAAGTCCAATTGTCATGCAGTTTCCAGATTCTGCTTCCTACTGCTTCTGTTTTTGTTAAAAGTAATTGATATTGTTCAATTGTTACGTAGTTACAATCTTTTGAAAATTGCAACCATGATTTTGTTTCTTCAAGCGATCCGTTTGAATCAACAAGATGACGTTTGAAATTAGCCACATATCTTCTTTTACCCCATCCTTCAGCAATATTTACGGCCACTGATCTTGATGATCGCCTGATCTGATCTGTAAGACTGTATTTTTCTTCAGCAGGGAAATATTTCGTTACATGAAATATTTCCATCGCCAGTTCGTAAGAAAGATTATAGACTTCCAGGTCTGTAAATGTTTTTATAGGCATTATTACAAAATTTACATACTCATATAAATTTCAACATCTTCTTATCTCTTACTTCCTCTCTCCTATTTCTTCTTCCTCATCTTTCTCTCCCCAAACGATTTTGGAGTGTTTTTTCTTGATTTTTCTGAATGAGTTTTTGTTCTCATCACTTTCCGTTCTGTTGAATCAATATGACCAAGCACCAGTTCATAATCCAACTGACGCTTTTCCAAATTAGCTGCAACAACTTTAATCGTCACTTTATCGCCCATGCGGAATGATCTTCCACTTCGTTTTCCAACTAAACAATAATCTTCTTCAATATGCCTGAAATCATCAAAATCGCTCAGCGAAAATAAACTAACAAGTCCTTCGCATTTATGTTCAATTGTTTCAACCCAGAAACCAAATGATGCAACACCACTTACTACGCCTTCAAACTCTTCTCCAAGGTATTGGCTCATGTATTCAACCTGCTTGTATTTGTTGGCTGCACGTTCACTTTCCATTGCTGCACGTTCACGTTCGCTGCAATGTTTGCATTTGGCTTCCATTTTTTTATCGGGCTGAACATCATTGTCAAGACATTGCTGCAATACTCGATGCACCAGCACATCAGGGTAACGACGGATGGGCGATGTGAAATGACAGTAGTGCTCAAATCCCAAACCGTAGTGTCCAATATTTTCAGCGGTATAAACAGCCTTCGCCATTGTGCGTATGCCGAGCGCTTCCAATACATGTTGCTCTGGTTTGCCTTGTGCATCCTGCAACATCTGGTTAAATGAAGAGGCAATTTTATTAGGCGATGAAATATCAAACACATGCCCGTATTTTTTGGCGAATACCATAAACGGTGCAAGCTTTGCTTCATCAGGCGTATCGTGTACACGGTAAGGAAATGGAACTGGCTTATCCTTTACCGTTATTTTACCAATGTATTCTGCTACATGTTTATTTGCAAGCAGCATAAATTCTTCAATAAGCTGGTGTGCTTCTTTACTCTCTTTTACTGTAATGCCGATTGGTTTGCCCTTTTCATCCAGCACAAACCGTACTTCCTGAGATGAGAAATTGATTGCACCTTTTTTGAAACGGTCTTTCCGCATCTTTTGTGCAAGTGTGTTCAGCAGCAGAATTTCATCTTTGTATAAACCATCACCTGCTTCAATAATTTCCTGCACCTGTTCATAGGTAAAACGATGGTTGGAATGAATCACTGTTCTTCCCAGCCACACATCTTTTATCTCTCCTTTGCTGCTCATTTTAAACACAGCTGAGAACGTGTATTTGTCTTCATTTGGACGAAGCGAACACAATTCGTTTGAAATACGTTCCGGCAACATTGGTAAAACCCTGTCGGGCAGGTACACAGATGTTGCACGTTGGTATGCTTCATCATCCAATGCAGTTCCGGGTGCTACATAAAAACTTACATCGGCAATGTGCACTCCAATTTCATACAGGCCGTTTGATCCTTTTTTAATCGAGATAGCATCATCAAAATCTTTTGCATCAACAGGATCAATTGTAAACGTCAGCACATCACGGAAATCTCTGCGTTTATCTGCTTCCTGCGTACTCACTCCTTCAGGAAAACGTAATGCGTTTTCCATTGCTTCATCCGAAAAGTTTAATGAAAATCCTGCCTGCAGCAAAATCTGTTTCATAGCAAGATCATTCTCATCTTCTTTACTGATCGTTTCAAGCACTTCACCTTCAGGAACACGTTTTGATTTATCCCATTCAATCAGCTTTACCACAACTTTTTCACCATTGGCAGCACCGTTTAATTTATCTGCAGGTATCAGCAAATCAGGCATTGGCCTGTCGGTATCAGGAATAAAGAAGCTGAAATTTTTCTGCATGCGGATATGACCAATAAACTCTGTTTGCTTACGGGCAACAATTTTTGTTATATGCCCTTCCATTCTTCCTCCTCCTCCGTGTTTGGATATTTCCACTTCCACTGTATCGCCGTGAAGTGCTGTATTGAAATGTTGCGGACGAACAATAATATCTTTTTCAAGATCGGTAACAGTTACATAACCCATCCCGCTTCTTGTGATTTCTATTGAGCCCCTGTAAACAGAAAGATTGTGTTTGCGTTTGGATGATGAGGCTTTTGGCTTGTTTGATTTTTTACTCATAGTACATTTTTCTTTGAAAAGTTGCTGATGAATGAATGAACAGTTTCATCCAGCTTCTTTTCGTCATTAAACAAGATACGATGACTGATTGGTAAAACATAAACAGGTGATTCCTCCAGTTCTTCCCTGAACTTTACCAGGCGCACTGCATCTTTTTCAGTAGTGATAACAACTTTCTCGGGGTGATCAATTTTCTTATAACGCTTTCCTATTTCTTTCAGATCATCAATGGTGAAAATGTAATGATCGCTGTAAGTGATACTTTCGTAAGTATATGAGTTATCAAGAATGAATTTTTTCAACGGATCTGTATTGGCAATCCCGGTTACCAGCAGTACTTCTACATTTTTGTGCAGTTGAAACTGTTGCTGCGGATGAAGAATATGATATGGCGTACCGTATTCAATAGAAGAAAAGAATACCTGCTGATGAGGTAATGGATTGATTTCATCCAGCATTTCCTTTCGTTCTTCGTACGATAAATCGGGTTTGCATTTGGTAACGATGATTACATCGGCTCTTTCATAACTGCTGCGCACATCTCTCAGATCGCCTGTTGGTAAAAAGAAATCACGGGTGAAGGGGTTGTTATAATCAGTCAATAAAATATTCAATCCTGCTTTTACTTTCCTGTGCTGAAAACCATCATCAAGAATAATAGCTTGCGTTTCCGGCCTGTCGTGCAGTAACTGCGGAATAGCTTCCAGCCTTTCTTCACCAACAGCAACAGCCACATCGGGAAACTTTAAATGAAACTGCATCGGCTCATCACCAATTTCTAGTGCAGTGGTTGTATTGCCTGCAAGTACATAACCTTTTGTTTTACGTTTATATCCCCGGCTGAGTGTGGCAATTTTAAATTCATTGCTGTGATGACGCAATAAATATTCAACCATTGGCGATTTACCTGTGCCACCTACACTTAAATTTCCAACACAAATAATGGGAATATTAACCGAAACTGATTTGAGAATATTTTTATCGTATAATTTATTCCGCACCCAAACCGCTGCGCCGTAAATTAATGCAAACGGGAACAGTAACAAACGCACAGACTGGAAAGTAATATCAGCTAAATTCATAAACTCGTTGCGGCGTTATACAATAATCTAAAGGTATATCAAATTCATTGCTGTCGGCAATAGAATCAAGTGCTTCAAAATAACTTAACCCAATTTTTAACGTATCGGGGCGGCATTTACTCAGAAAACGATCATAATATCCTTTGCCATAACCAACCCTGTTTCCTCTTACATCAAATGCAAGTAAAGGAACAAGCACAAGATCAATCTGCTCTTCATTCACCATGTTGCCATTTACCGGTTCGTGAATACCCCACTCGTTTTTCATTACATCCACCATTTCATCATACTCAATATGCAGCAGCACATTTTTTTCATGATCCATTTTCGGGATCACAATCTTTAATTCAGGATTTCTGAATTCGAGATAATGCAGAATATGATCGGTTTCTATTTCGTGATATTCTTTAATGGCGAGATAAGTATGCACATATTCAACAGGCGGCAGTGCCAGTTGCTGGAAATGAATCAGAATTAAATCATCGTTCCTGTTACGATCTCCTGTTGTGAGGCTTAACCTTTTTTCTTTATAAATTTTTCTTGCCTCTTTTTTTGTCATTCTTCTTTTTCTTTGTTTACGAAGATAGAAAAGATGGTGGTGCCGTAATTACGTTCGGCCCTGAAATAAGGAAAGTTTTTGTAACTGTTACGTGGTGTATGTTCAAGAACAAACCATCCGCCTTCGTTCAGCAAATGATGTTCGAATATTTTCTTCGGTAAATCATCAATTGTTCCCAATGCATAAGGCGGGCCTGCAAAAATGAAATCATATTGTTCATTGCATTGCTCAATGTATTTGAACACATCCATTTTTACAATGTTCAGTTTAATACCCAGCTTCTGGCTTGTTTGCTGAATAAAAGCAGCCATGTTATTATCCTTCTCCACAATCGTCTGATCGGTTGCACCACGGCTTGCCAGTTCGTAACTGATACTTCCTGTACCACCAAATAAGTCTAATGTTTTGAGACTTTCAATATCAAGATTATTTTCAATTACATTGAACAGACCACCTTTTGCAAGATCGGTTGTTGGTCTTGTGTACGGCATTTTAGCCGGTGGCTGAAATGTACGACCGCCATATTTTCCACTTATAATACGCATGAAACTACTTCGTCGAGTGATGCTGATAAATAAACAGGCTGATTACCTGCCGGGAACTGGTAATTCAGTTCATTTTTCAATTGAAGATTCAGGATGTAACCATACAACGTATCGTACAAAGCCGAACGCTGATCAATCCATCCCTGCAGAATAACGGTTGTTTCTTCCTGTGTTAACTGCAACTGCTTCATGGCATTTAAAATATAATACAATGCATCTTCGGGTGTCTGGAAATGGTAGGTTTGCAGCAATAACCATTCACCGTTCTTTTCAACCGTAAGCTGTAATTCATTAAAACGTACAGTTGCTGTAAGCGTTGGTTGTGCTGATGGTTTTTGTTTGATCAGTAACGATTGTACATGGTACCAATCTCCTTTCGGAAAACGTTGGTTCAACACCGAAGCAATGGATTTTGGTACTGCATAATGGTTGATGAGCGACTGTTCCAAAACAACATCACGCATCAGTTGTGCATTACTCTGGTGGCCGTTTACCATATCCATCAAACGCAGCTTCACCATGTCTGAATTAAGTTCAGCCGGTACAAGCACATTGCCTGCCCCATACTGAACAAGCACAATCTTTTTATAGTTTGTATGAACCCAGCTATGTTCTGCTGCTATAGATGAAATTTTTTGCTGCAGTTCTTCTGCCGTTTCATTTTCACTGTACTGGTACACTACCCAGCTGTTTACTTTCTTTTCACCGGGATTAAACGATGCAAAGCCAATAAACCCATTGCCTGACTGCACCAGCAGGTGCTGCTGCGAGGCTTCCAGCGTTTCGATCTCTTCTGCCGCAATATGTAAAACAGGATGTAACAATTGTGTAAGTTCTGTTGCTGCAATAATACAATAAAATGCTTAATGCAAAATGCACAATGCTGAATGCGTAATCTGACTGGCTTTTCGGCTATTTATTTTTAAACATTTATTTTCGTTCACAAAACATCGGAATTGGAAACAATAGCACCAAAGAATGATTTACAGGTTGAAATTACCAACCGGCAAATACTGTCGGTATCGCTGCCTATCAGTTTAGCATTGCTGGTGCCTTTCCTCAATTTTACTGCCAATAACTTTTTCATCAGCGGATTGGGTGAAGATGCATTAGGTACTGCAGGTATTACCGGTGTATATTTCCTGGTTGTTGCTGTTGTTGGTAATGGATTGAACAATGCCATTCAATCGCTCATTGCACGCAGGGCCGGTGAAAACAGGGTTGAAGAAATTGGCAAAATCTTTTCACAAGGTGTACGTATTGCATTGATTTTTGCAGCCATTGGTATTGCTCTTACTTATTTTCTTGCCCCGGTTATTTTTAAAAACACACTTCATTCGGCCAGCATTGATACAAAAGCGGTTGACTTTCTACGGATAAGAGTGTGGGGACTACCCTTTCTTTATTTGTTCCAGATGGGTAATGCATTTCTTGTTGGCACAAACAACAGCCGCTTCCTCATTATTGGTACTTTGTTTGAAGCAGGTGCAAATATCTTTTTTGATTACAGTTTAATCTACGGTCATTTTGGAATGCCAAAGCTTGGATTTAACGGTGCTGCTTATGCTTCTGTTATTGCAGAAATGATTGGTATGCTGGTTGTGTTATTGCTGATTGTTTATAAAAAGCTCAACATCCGTTTTCAATTGTTTCAGCATTGGATTTATAACAAAGAACTCAGCAAGCTTATCCTCAATATTTCTGCACCACTCATCGGACAGTTTTCCATCAGCTTAATCAGCTGGCTGGTGTTTTATATTTTAATTGAACATCATGGTGAGCGTGCACTGGCAGTATCAAATGTTATGCGGAACATATTTGCACTTGCCGGTGTGTTTGTTTGGGCATTTGCATCAACCACCAATGCCATGGTGAGTAATATCATTGGGCAGGGAAGAATCAAGGATGTGCTGAAACTCATTTACCGTATCATGACCATGAGTTTTATTTGTGCCGTGCTGATGTTTACGATGTTTAACCTTTTTGCCAAAGAACTGCTGTCGGTATTCCAGCTATCGGATGATTTTGTAGATGCAGCAGTGCCGGTGTTACGTACTGTTACAACAGGTATGTTGTTTATGTCTATTTCAGTAGTGTGGCTCAATGCAGTTACAGGAACAGGTAATACAAGAGTAAACCTGATGATTGAAGCTGTTACGATTATTTTATACCTCATTTATATCTATTGCGTACTTGAAGTATTTCAACTCAGCTTAATCTGGGCCTGGGCTTCTGAAATGCTTTACTGGACGGTGATTTTCATCATGGCCTTCAGTTATATTAAAAGCGGAAGATGGAAAGGAAAAGTGATTTAGATTACACGAATTGAATTAAAACAAAAAAAACTCCTGTTTATTCAGGAGTTTTTTTTGATAATAATGCGTAATGATTACTGTTTTGTGAAGTAAACTATAAACTTATCACCAGTTACCAAATTGTCAGTTGATGAAATCTGGAAGCCTGAACAAGTAAACTGTGAAACCGGGAAACTATCTCCATCAAATGTAAGAGTTGTACCACTCAAACTCCATGTTGAAGAATAATTGGCATTTGGAGAGCATGATGTTCCAACGTCTTTGTAATTAAATACTGAGTTTGCAGCAAATTCATAAAGATCATCTTTTTCACAATCGTCTACATCATAAAAAAGCGGATTAGATGTTACATCTTGTTCAGGTGCTGAAGCAGATGCTTTGTACTTAACTGCTGTGATTTTGTAAGCACCCATAAATGATGCTGAAGAAAGTGTGCATTCAGAATCTTTTTTCTTACAAGCTGAAAACAGGAATGCCATTCCAATGATAGCAATTGCGATTTTTTTCATAAAATTAATTGTGCTACAGGTTAATTATCAAACCACCTGCATTTTGATTTCGGTTAATAAATTTGATACAAAGAAATCCTTTACCGTATTCCAATCCTTTTTTATTGTAAGATTATTTGAAGAAAATTAATACTCGTGCAGATAATACATATAAGTGTGCAATGATGTTTCTGTTTTATCATTTTTCTTATCTGCAAGTAAGTAACTTTATTATCATTTAACCAAAAACCCTAAAGCCATGCTAAAAGCTACTTTGAAATTGATGCCTTTCTTTTTATTTACAATTATTACGTTTAATTCCTGCAAAAAGAATAGCGACCAAAAATCAAAAACAGAATTGCTCACTCAAAAAGATTGGGTAATGAGTAAGTACGAACTTAAATCGGGAAGCAGTGTGTGGATAGATGAAACCCAATACTGGCAAGACTGCTCAAAAGACGACCATTTTGTGTTCAGAACAAACAACACAGTAGAAATAAATGAAGGAGCTACAAAATGTGATGCTTCTGATCCACAGATTGTCGGTTCGGATTCATGGGCTTTCTCTGATAATGAAACAAAAATAACCTGGTTCGGCAAAACGTCAACGATTGATCAGTTGAATGAAACAACATTGATTATTACTACGACAGATAATTCAGGAGGAACAACCATTTCCGAACGTATTACATTCGTACATTAAATTTTATAACAGAACTCCGTATCAGCCGGGGTTCTGTTTATTTACTTGTTTTCATCAGCTCCAATCAGCGTCATCTGTGTTTCTATTGTTTTCACATTCGTGAAATAGATTTTTCTTACAACCTTAGCAATCCAACCTTATACAATGTATTCACCGGTTTGTTATCCCAAAAAAGTTCAAAATCTTCCAAACCATTTTTTTCAAAGCTGTCTTTCAAATCACCTAATGTAACAGGCTTGTTTGAAGATGACAGTTGTGGCAACATTTCTGCAAGCCACTCCCCTTTTGTTTTATCAACCTGTATTTGTAATGTTTGTTTACGGTTAGTGATTGTTAACTGCATCACCTCCCACTGGTTTCCCTTTTTTGATTTAGTGATGATTTCAGATTTCAATAATGTACCAAGGAAAACAACTCTTGCTGCAGGTTTAAATACAGGCAGTTCATCAGCAGTTACAATCTTTAAAATATAATCGGGAGCAATACTTGTTTTAGGAACCTTTACTTCAAACCATTTGTGCAACGTATCATCCAGGCACAATCCCTGCATATAATTGAACAATGATTTCTTTAAACCAAAGCTGAAACTTTCATGATCAGCACCTGTTGCATCCATATGCTCCACATCATTATCAGCAAAAAAGATTTCGGTTTCTTTTGCACGTTGTACGTTGAACTTGGCAGGATCTAATCCAATCGGGCTATGAGCCGTCATGGTAAACCTGTGCCAGAAAGCCGATTGCATAATACCGGCTTTAAACATCTGCCGCACCATCTCAAGCGAATCAATGGTTTCCTGTGCTGTCTGGGTAGGAAATCCATACATCAGGTAGGCATGCACCATTATACCAGCCTCGGTAAAATGTTTGTTCACCCTTGCCACCTGTTCAACAGTAACTCCTTTGTTGATGAGGGTAAGCAAACGGTCACTTGCAACTTCAAGTCCGCCGCTTACAGCAATGCAACCACTTTCACGCAGCAGCAGACAAAGATCACGGATAAAACTTTTTTCAAAACGGATATTCGTCCACCAGCTTACAATAAGATTTCGTTTGATGATTTCCAGGGCCAGTGAACGCATGAGAGAAGGCGGTGCGGCTTCATCTACAAAATGAAAACCATTGTTGCCTGTTTGTGCAATGATGGTTTCCATCCTGTCGCACAGCAACGATGCTGCAATTGGTTCGTATAACTTTATATAGTCGAGCGATATATCACAAAAGGTGCATTTGCCCCAATAGCAACCATGCGCCATGGTTAGTTTGTTCCATCGTCCATCCGTCCATAAACTATGCATGGGATTGGCTACTTCAATTGCCGAAATGTATTGATCTAATAAAAGATCACTGTAATCAGGTGTTCCAACATCAGCCTGTTTGTAATCTTTACAACTGCTGTTGTTGTAATAAACCACTTCATATTTATCAAGAATAAATGTGCGTTTTAATTCTTCTTTACCAATTTCGTTATTGATAAACTTCAGCAACTGTTCAAGCGGCGCTTCACCATCATCTAATGTAATTGTATCAAAAAACTCAAATACCCGCTGATCCTTCAGCGAACGTAATTCTGTATTGGGAAAACCACCACCCATTGTAACATGAATGGATGGATGATATTTCTTTATCCATTGTACACAACGGAATGCTGAAAATAAATTACCGGGAAATGGAACCGATATAGCAACCAGCTTTGGCTGTAGTTTGCTGATGTGCTGCTGCAATTGTTCAATGGTTATTTCATCAATTAGCGATAAAGGCTTCTGTAACTCAGCATAGAAATCATCAAAGCTATTGGCACTGCGGCCCAGTTGTTCGGCATACCTGCTGAACCCAAAATGTTCATCCACACATTCCTTTATAAAATCAGAAAGATCTTCCAGGTACAATGTTGCAATATATTTGGCTTTATCCTGCACACCCATTGAACCAAAAGCCCAATGCAGGTCAGTGAGTTCATTAAACCTATCGGCTTCGGGTAAAAAGTTGCGTGATGCAATGAAATGCGCCATGGTTGGATTTTTGCCCTGCAGAAATGCAACGACATCACCAATGGTGCGTATGTACACATCCTTCTGTGCAAAGATTCTTTGTGCGTTGGTGCTTAACTGTTCTTCCTGCTTTACCTCGTTAAACAAGCGCATCAATCCTTGTTTTGAAAACAACTTCACGGTTACTTCAATTCCAAGATCGGCATGAAACGATGTGATGCCTTTGGTATTTAGAAAACCTTTCAGGTAAGCCGTTGCAGGATACGGCGTATTAAGCTGTGTAAAAGGAGGCGTAAATAAAAAAACAGTTGTGTTCAATCGGAATGGTTAAGCCGCAAATCTATATCTATTTCTTTATTGAAAACTACCCTTGCCTATGTCGTTGCAAAAGAAAAAAAACCGAAGATATTTACACCACAGAGCCACAGAGTTTTTTGCCGGTGAGGCGTGAAGAAAGGAAGAAATACGTTTTGTCCTTTTCCTCTATGTTCTCCTTGTCTCTTTGGTAACCACTTTGCAAGCGAAGCGCTGCAATCATCTGCGGTATCTGTATCTGTAGCCGTCTTTCTTTATACTTTCCATGTAGCCAGCAACTGGCGGGCTTCATCTTTTACTGTATTATCATCGGCTGCAGTATTGGGTAAGCGTAACATATAGTTCAGCAGTTCGGCTGCTTTCTTTTTATTGTTTTTGCGGTAATATGCTTTAGCAAGTTCCAGATAGTTAAGGTTAAATGCCGGTGCAAGCACACGCACTTTTTCATAAAAATAAATAGCTGAATCAATGGAGTTAGCCTGTACTCCTCCATAAAAAACTTTCACGGCTGCTTTCTGAATAGCGTTGAGATTACTTAATTCAAAATTCCAGCGGGCAATAATAAACAGGGCTTTAAAATTATTGGGGTTGGATGCAAGAGCTCTGTCGGCGTAGTTCTTAATTTCACGTACATATTCCACTTTTTCTTTCCCTTCTTTTAACAACGACATTCTTGCATAAGCCAGCGCCATTACCACATTAGCTTCACTATCATTCGGACTCAATTTCAAAGCCCGCTGTGCGTAAATTTTTGCTGCTGTGTAAAAATCCATTTGCCTGACATTTGTTGTCTGGCGGCGGCCAATACGACTGGCCAGCTCACTACAACGTATCAGTGCATACAGTTGATGTGGCTGAAGTTTTACCACTTCCTTAAATTTCTGGTAAGCCTCCTCTTCTTTCATTTGTTTTTCAAGAAGGTCGGCCTGTTTTACCATTTCCTCAACTGATTGGGATAAGGCGGAAGAAAAGATGCAAAGAATCAGTGATAGTGCAAATACGTGTTTTCTCATAAAATTTTAATACGATTGTGCTACTGTTATACCCGTTCGCCCTTCAAACTGTTCAATGGGTGGCGAGCATTTATCAATATCAATTACTATACCGTTAATAAATGGAAATTCTTTTTTTACTTCTGTGCAGATATTTTCTGCTACTGTTTCAATAAGACCTGTTGGTACCTGCATGTGCTGCTTAACTATGTTATACAAAACAACATAATTAACAGTTTGTTCAATTGTAACAACAGGATTTACCGGTTCATAGCTTACGGTGAGGTTTACTTCAAAAGACCCGCCGGTTAGTTCCTCGCCGGGATAAAGCCCGTGAAAAGCATGAAACTTCAGTTGTTTAAGATGAACCTGAATCATGCTCCGAAAATAAAGAAGTATGTGGGAAAGGGAAAGATTTTTTTGTGATAGCAACCTCATGTCAATATTTACACAAATAGTCTGGCATAATTTGGCCACCTGCATATTAGCAAAAAGCAAAAAATATTGATATTAACTGAAATTAGTCTTTTGTCGGTTCTGGAATTTCTTCCAAACGTAATAAATCTTCAATTCCCGTTCTTTTGCAATTTTTACGTCATTATCAGCCCCCTTAGAAACTCCTTCAAGCCAAGAACAGCATCGCATTTTTCAAGAAGGCGATGAGTAACTTGGTATTGTATTTTTTCCCAAATATGGTCGCCAATTTGTTTTACCAGAAACAACTGTAACAATTTAATTATTGCAAATATGCAGTTGCGTAATTTTATTTCATTCAGTAAAAACAAAGAACAAATTGATGTCTTTTAGATAAGTTATTGTCTGCCTCTTTTCTATTGTCACGTTTGGCATGTTTTCTATAAGCTTGTTTAATGTACTTAATGACTTTATTTTAATTTCAAATCCGCATATTCCTGTCATATTTGATTGGTTCAGAGATTGTTTTATTTTAATTGACTTAGATTCGTCCAACAAATACAAATTACTATGACCAACTACTAATTTCCTATAAGGCACGTTTAAGAAAATACCATCCCCTTTATCACTGAATCCGAATGATTTATATTTTTTTAAATCAAATAACACGTCATTAGATAAGAAATAAATTGATTTTAATGAAAGTGCGGTATTCAAATGTGTTGTGTTGATTTTACTGTCTTTCCATTGTTTGTTGGAATATTCGATAAAAAAGATACCTCCGCTTTTTGGCTCAATTGTTTTCCATATTTTATTACTGTCAATTTTATAAGAAATTGATTTTACGTTCATATATTGTATCAACGATCCGGAATTTTCAACAGAAACTGCAAATGATGTCCCCCCCTGTCTTTTTTTTAAAAAGTCAGCATAATTCTTCCCAATTTCCTGAAGGCTATCTGTTGGTGTTATAAATTCAAGATATGTCCCATCTTGAAATTTTATAAAACAATTCTTAATGCCTGCATGTTCCCTGCCTTCTTTTACTTTAAAGCAAAGTAATTCTGATAACATGTTTTTTATATTGCCTAAATTCTTAACGGCAATTGGAATATGGTCAATTGAAATATAATTTGACTGGTGCGTTTGGTTATTTGAAAATCCAAAAAGAAATGTCAGCAATATTATCGTCGTTAAAGTTTTCACTGTCTTTCTAAAATTTCTGTATCCTCTTTTTCTTCATATTACAATACTAATCTAAAAATTGTTTCCGAATCTCTATTTATTTCTGCTACATATTTCAGGATCGTTGTTTCGTAAAACGATTATTGTAATTGTATATATATACATTCAACATAAAATTTTTCCTTAAAGGCTTCACTATTTTGGCACCAAGTGATCCTGAGGAACACATGTCAAGAATAGTTGAAATCAATATAACAGACACTATAATCATTTTATATAAAAATCCCCGCCATACTTTTAGTCTGACGGGGATTCTACTTTTTGCCTTTGTGCCTGTCTTCTACACAATTCCTTTTGCAGAGAGATAACGTTCTGCATCAAGCGCTGCCATACATCCACTGCCAGCTGCAGTAATGGCCTGGCGGTAATGTTTATCCTGCACATCGCCTGCGGCAAACACACCTTCCACATTAGTTTTAGATGTGCCGGGTATGGTTTTAATATAACCGGCTTCATCCATATCAATAAATGGTTTAAAGATGGCTGAGTTTGGTTCGTGACCAATAGCCACAAAAAATCCCTGTACAGGTATTACACTCTCCTCGCCTGTTTTGTTGTTCTTCACTTTCATTCCATCTACTTTATTTTCGCCAAGAATTTCCAGTGTTTCAGTATTAAAGTGTACAGTAATGTTTGGTGCGTTGAGTACCCTGTCCTGCATTACTTTACTTGCACGCATAAAATCCTTACGGATAAGCATGTGTACTTTTGTACAAAGCTTGCTGAGGTATAATGCTTCTTCGGCAGCCGTATCGCCTGCACCAACAATGGCTACTTCTTTACCACGAAAGAAAAATCCATCGCACACAGCACATGCACTTACACCATATCCATTGAGGCGTTGTTCACTTTCGAGCCCAAGCCATTTGGCACTTGCACCAGTACTGATGATTACTGTATCAGCTTCAATCAGCTTTTCATCATCAATCCATACTTTATGCGGCAGAGAACCAAAATCGACTTTTGTTGCAATACCGTAACGTATATCAGCACCCATGCGCTTTGCCTGTTTTTCAAAATCAACCATCATTTCGGGCCCCTGAATACCTTCGGGATAACCGGGATAGTTTTCTACTTCGGTGGTGATGGTTAACTGTCCTCCAGGTTGTATTCCCTGGTACAAAACAGGGTTCAGGTTGGCTCTTGATGCATAAATAGCTGCGGTATAACCTGCAGGGCCTGAACCAATAATTAAACAATGTACTTTTTCAGTTGCTTCCATATCTTTCGTCTAAAATTTTTAAAGTTGGTAAAATTAAGTTTATCCCGTCATTTGTAATGTAATCCCGGTTACAGTATATGTGGTTGTGGATAATTATTGAGGGATGATAATGGTTTGGAACTGATTTGAATAGCCCCCAAAATACCCCAAAGCTCCGTTGCTGACGTTACCCAGAATTTTCACGGCTGAGGAAAACGGATTACCTGAACTGGAATAATTATATTCTACTGTACGCCAGAAATCATACGTGGTTTTGTTTATATTACTCAGCTTAAGGGTAACTGTATCGCCCCGCTTAAAAAAACCATAATCATCCAAATTCAGTTCTACATTACGGTCAACTCCTTTGTCAACGTCAACCGTATAAGTCGATCCGTTCACCAAAGCATCATCAAACACAGAATTAAAGCCGGGTAAATAAAATCCGCTGTTTACTTTGGTAAAGTAACGGGCGCAATCGCCGAATCCGGGAGCATCGGTAACTCTTGCTTTTACAACAACCTTTGTGCTGGTATCGGGTGTAGCCGGTGCTTTTACCCACCAAACCGAATCCAGCACCCTACGTATTGACGGTATTGTAGTTGACGCACTGTATTCTTTACCCTGCCAGTTTATTTTAAGTTGATAACTCCTGCCGATTTCTCCAGTAAAAAAGGTCGCAGTATCATACGGGTTTCCACTATAATAACTAAAGGATGTAGAACTATTCAGCACCACATCGTAACGTTTAAGCTGGTGTATTTTGGTGCCGTTGCTGATGGTTACTGTTGCATCTTTAATCATTGATTCTTCAATGATTGCCGAAGTGATATTTGAAAAGTAATTAAGGCTTTTGGTAAGCACTACAACCGGTGCCTGGTTGTTTTCAATACTTGCATCAACACTTAACAGAGGTGCTGATTCCTTAAGCTGAAAACTGACTTTTTTTTCGCAGCCGAGGAATAAAACCAAAAATAGCATGCTTAGCAGTGAACGAAACATTATGCAAATTTAAGGCGGAAGAAGAAATCAAAAAGACTTAATAAAAAGCCAAATTGATATAGGGAGATTCCTTTAAAAGGAACACCCCGGGGAACCGGGGCGTTGACAATTTATAAACCACTACAAAAATATTTAAAAAGAAACCGATGTTACTTTGCCCGAAACAGTAAAGCTGCCTTTTTGTGTACCAGCAGTATATGTACCTCCGCTGTAAAGACCACTTGTGTTTGTTGATACGGAATAAGAACCTCCAGTATAAACTTTATAAGTTGAACTGGTTGATAATGCTGTTGACGAGAACACAATATAATAGGCTGTTCTTGAAGGAGCATAAGTTACCAGTGCATTACCCGAAGCATCGGTTATTGTAACAAGTGTACCTGCTGCAATTGAACTTGAAAATTTAATAAGAGCCGCATTTTGTGCAGAGGAAGTACTTGTTGCTTCAATCATATTTCCAGAATTAGGGCCTGACCCAATGAGCAGCCCACCTGAAATTGTAAACGTACCGTTGTAATCAAAAGCAAGTTCCGGTGAAGATGGCGGGCCTTGTGCAATTAATGTACCTCCCGTCATCACAATATTTCCATTGCCATCAACCGCATCGCCATTGCTGCAACTGCTGGAAATAACGCCTCCTGAAATGGTTAAGAGACTTCCGTCATTTGATTCCGTACCACCTGAAACAGTACCCTTGGTGCAGTTAATACCATCGTTGGTGGCAGCCACAGTAGTATTACCGCTGGCGAAGGTTATGGCAGGTGCTTCAAATCCTTCGTACGATTTGGTGATATTAATAGTACCTCCTGCAACAGTAATAGACGCATCTGATTTAATACCATCATCATTAGAAGAAATTGTTAATGCACCGGCATTAATTGTAATCGCTCCATCACATTTTATTGCTTTAGGGTCACTTGTATTACTTGAGTTGTAAGTATAGGTACTACCTGAAGTGGTGATATTGATTGTACCACCGTTGATAACTGTACTTCCATCAACACTGATGCCTTTTGATCCTGTTCCTGAACTTGTAATAGTGAGCGTTCCGGCAGCAAATGTAAAAACAGCATCGCAGTTAATACCTGCCGGAGCAGCAATATCTGCATCGGTTGTATTGTAATAAGCTGCGCCAGATGTAGTAATGCTGATATTTCCATTAGTTACAGTAAGATTACCGGTTGTTTTAATTCCTTTTCCACCTTTTCCTGATACATTCAGTGTAATCGTATTGCTGTTGTTAATGGTGGTATAGCTTTCACTTTTCAAACCATTCCCTTTTTCTCCTGTTGTTGTTACAGAAATTGTTCCTCCTGTTATGGTCATGTAAGGTGTGATGGTTGCATCTGTACCATCGTATGAAGCTGTAATGCCATCGTCCACACTGTTGATGGTGACTGCACCACCGCTTATGGAAACATACCCTTCTTCACAATCAATACCATCACCCGATGACGTACCTGTAACTGAGCCACCTGTCATTTTAAAATAATCTTTTGCATGAATAGCATCTGATACAGCTTTAAGAATAGTGATATTGCCTTCTTCAATATTAATATATCCATCGCTGCAGATGGCATGTTTGTAGTTACCTGTTACAGTAAGATTACCTGTGCCTGCAAAATTGAGCTGCCCTTCGCTGAAGAACGCTCCTTTTTTATCTTCTGTGCTTGTTAAGTATGTACTGCCGTCAATCAGCCGGTTATTTGTTCCATTTAACAATGTAACAGAAACTTTTTTGCTCGACTGAATGTCGATTGACGGATCATTGTTATTAATAATACTTACGCCGTTAAGTACAAGATTAAACTTATAATCGCTATATAGTTTAAACATACCATTTGTACTACGACCCGATAATACATAGTTGATTTCTGTACTTGTTACGGTTGATGTAATTACCACATCGCCGTTACTGATGCTTACACTTACACCATTGCCTTCAAAAGGATTGGTAACAGTGGCAGTAGTGCCCGAATATTTCACAACAACTGCATTTGAAAAAGTTGTGTCCTTCGTATTTGTTACATAGCCATCATCCGTCACGCCTGTTGTGCCCGAACCATCATCGGTTACTGTAGTAGTAGTTGACTGCTTGCGGCAAGCGAAAAAAAATACTGAAACTGATAACGTTAGTAATACCAGCTTGTAATATCCTCTAATCATTTGTATGGTTTTTGGTTAAGTCTTATTTGGGTATAGCATTCCCAAAAATCGATGTTCTTCTTTACAGATGATGGGGTTGAAAGAAAAGGTTGGGTATTTAAATGAACAGCTTTAAAAAAAGGTTGAATTATTAAAGCATTAACAATTCAACCTTTTTCATCAACTAAAAATGTCCCGGCCTTGATTGTCCGGGACATTTTTAAAAGAGGTAATTTTCAATTATTGATTTAAAACATCATATTTCTTCTGATACATTTTCTCTTTTTCTGTGTTACCAAGGAATCTGTATGCATCAGTTAACAAATACAAAGTTGACTTATATTCGTTCTTGGTTCTGCGGTCTTTTAACTGATCGGCCGACATTCCTTCATAAATACCAAGTGCAGTTTCAAAATATGGAATTGCTTCTTTCATGCGGTCTTCCATTTTTTTCTTCATATCGGTTTTCTTCTGGGTATCAGCAGGGGTTGTTCCCTTTACGGTTTTCAGTTCTTCCTGCATCGCAGCAGCCTCGTTAAAATAAGTTTTACCTAACAGCAAATGACCATCCGGTTCCTTCGGATTCTGTTCAACACATATTTTCAACTGGCTTACGATTTTTTCAAAGAAAGCCTGTTTTTCTGCGGCAGCCACTTTCTGATCCATATACAGATAATTGAACATTTCTGCAGCATAATCGTAACGCATTTCAAAATCCTTTGGCTCCTTAGCAAGAACCTCGTCGTACTTAGCAAACAATTCAGGACTTACACCTTTTTTCTTCATCTTATCCATTTCAAGCTTATCATAATAAGTGTCAGCAGGATAAAGTTTACGCCCTAAAGCAGCATATTTCTGAGCTTTTGCCTCGTCTTTATTTTTATCGTAATAATAAGTTACATAACGGTAGCATACATCAAATCCTTCGCCCGCAATACTTGAATCACATATTTTCTGGAAAAAATGTACTGCTTCTTCCATATTTTCCATCTGCATTGCAGCAGCGCCTGCATAATAATAAAGAATTGTATCAACAGCAGTTAATGCCCACTTGTTTTTGTAGATGAACCGTCCAACACTATCGGCCTGCTTATATTTCACAATTGCTGAAGCAAAATCCTTTGAATTATAGAAATTGTTCCCTTCACGTTGTAGTTCAACGTAGTCATCAAAAACAGGATAGTTTTTGGTCATCATATAAACTTCCGTCTGCTTTGGATCAAGTTCCATTGCCTTCTGAAACGCATTGAATGAAACCATCCAGGCATCAGGAACAGTTGCTTTCAGATTGGCATCTTTTGCAACCTGAGAATATATAACTCCTTTATAGTACCAGGTTTCCCAATTTTTCTGTTCTTTTTCATTTGCTAAAGCAAGATCAACGGCATCTTTTGCTTTGGCCCAATCTTTTTTATCAGCGTAGTTGCGGACCTTTTTAATATCCTGAGCCTTTAAGCCCAAACTTAACATAACAGCAATCGCTGCGAAAAGAAATTTTTTCATTTTCTTTTTTTATTTGATAATTAATATTCGTTTTACTGGTTCTCCAATGAACCTTCTGTTGCTTCCGGCGCTTCAGGCACATCTGGTGTGGCAGCGGCGGCATCAGTTAATTCATCTTCTTCTCCATTGTTGTCGTCTAAACGGGTAATGGCTGCAATTTCATCGCTTTCATCAATCCGTATCAGTTTTACTCCCTGTGTTGCCCTTCCCTGTTCACTGATCTGGTTTACCTTCATCCTGATAGTGATGCCGCTTTTACAACTAATCATGAGGTCTTCCTTCTCATTTACTTCAAGCATCCCAACCAAAGCTCCTGTTTTTTCAGTTACATTAATTGTTTTTACGCCTTTTCCTCCTCTGTTTGTAATGCGGTACTCATCAACAGCAGTACGTTTCCCAAATCCTTTTTCACTTACAACGAGTACAGTTGTTATTGTGTCAGCTTTATTAACACAAATCATACCAACCACTTCATCGTTATCATTATCAACTTCAATACCAGCAACACCAATAGCTCCACGGCCGGTTGGTCGTACTTTTTCTTCTGGGAAGCGAATAGCTCTTCCGCTTTTCACTGCCATCATAATTTCACTGTTACCATCCGTCATCTTCGCTTCAAGTAACTGATCTCCTTCTACGATGGTAATTGCATTCACACCGGTTGCACGTCTTCTGCTAAAATCTTCTAAAAGTGTTTTCTTAATGATCCCTTTCCTGGTGCAAAGTACGATGAAATGGTTTTTAACATATTCCTCATCATCCAGATTCGGTACATTAATAATTGCTCGTACTTTATCATCGGGCGGCAATTGCATCAGGTTCTGAATAGCTCTTCCCTTGCTTGTTTTATCACCTTCAGGAATTTCGTACGATTTAAGCCAGTAACATCTTCCTTTTTCAGTAAAGAAAAGCAAGGTATGATGTGTAGATGCAACAAATAAATGTTCTACATAATCTTCTTCCCTTGTTTTGCTACCGATAGCTCCTCTGCCGCCTCTGCGCTGCTGGCGGTATTCAGTTGCCGATGTACGTTTGATATATCCAAGATGTGAAATGGTAATCACCACATCTTCTTCTTTAATCAGGTCTTCAATTCTAACTTCATCGTCGAGGTACGTAATTTCAGTTTTACGTGCATCGCCAAACTTGGTTTTGATTTCAAGCAATTCTGTTTTGATGAGTTCAAAACGCATGCTTTCATTACCCAGTAATTCGTTGAGGTGGGCAATCAACTTCATTAACTCGTCATATTCATTCTTGATCTTGTCACGCTCCATTCCTGTTAATCGCTGCAAACGCAGTTCAAGAATAGCTTTTGCCTGTATTTCATCCAATCCCCATCCTGCGGTAATCAGGTTTTCCTTAGCAATTTCAGGGTTGGCTGAATTACGTATTAACGAAATCACTTCATCAAGGTGATCCAGAGCAATTAAGTAACCTTGTAAAATATGTGCTCTTTCTTCTGCTTTGCGTAATTCATATTTTGTACGGCGCACAACCACTTCGTGGCGGAAGTCCACAAACTCTGAAATCAGGTCTTTCAGGTTTAATATTTTGGGCCTGCCCTTTACAAGTGCAACATTGTTGATGCCATAAGAAGTCTGCAGTTCAGTAAATTTGTAAAGCTGGTTTACAATTACGTTGGCTACTGCATCACGTTTCAGATCAATTACAATTCTGGTGCCTTCCTTCTGATTACTTTCATTGTTAACGTGTACAATACCTTCAATGACTTTATCATTTACAAGCTGACCGATTTTATCAGTCAACGCATCCCTGTTTACCTGGTAAGGCACTTCGGTGATGATGATCTGCTCTCTGCCGCTTGTTTTTGTTTCAATACTTAATTTACCACGCAATACCACTCTTCCTCTTCCGTAATGATAAGCAGCTTTAATTCCTTCTGTACCGTAAATTGTTCCAGCAGTTGGGAAATCGGGAGCTTTAACATGCTTCATCAACTCATCAATGGTAATTTCCCTGTTATCAATGAAAGCTATACAGCCATCAATTACTTCGCTGAGGTTATGAGGCATCATGTTGGTTGCCATACCTACAGCAATACCACTTGATCCGTTTACAAGCAGGTTGGGAATACGTGTGGGAAGTACAGTGGGTTCTTTTTCAGAATCATCGAAGTTGAGCTGGAAATCGACAGTTTCTTTGTCGATATCTTCCATCATGTTTTCAGTTAAGCGCTGCATGCGTACTTCAGTGTAACGCATTGCTGCAGGGCCATCTCCATCCTGGTTACCAAAGTTACCCTGTCCATCAACCAATGTATAACGCATACTCCATTCCTGGGCCATACGCACCATTGCATCGTACACCGAACTATCGCCATGCGGATGATATTTACCCAGCACTTCCCCAACCACCCTGGCACTTTTCTTATAGGCTTTGTTGTATTGAAGGCCGAGTTCGTTCATGGCAAAAAGGATACGACGATGAACAGGTTTTAAACCATCTCTCACATCGGGCAAAGCACGCCCCACAATAACCGACATAGAATAATCTATGTAGGCAGTTTTCATTTGTTCCTCAATATTAACCGGAATAATACGACCAACGTTTTCCTGGCCGTTCTCCATTGTATTTTCGTTTTGATCCATAGTAAAAAATAAAGCGGCCAAAGATACCGAAAAGCATGGGGATGAAAGCAGAAAAACAGCCTTTATTTTGGCTGTTTTTCAACAATTTAATTCAGTTTGTGGAAAAGAAAACGGCGAAAACTAAATCAAAACTGTCATTAGAATACATTTGTGGGGCAACCAAGGTTTGATTTACGTTTCCCTCCTCTTTTTCCACTGCTAAAACTTCCATTTCGGGCAGAATAACTGCTGTTATGTGTAAGCTTGTAACTGAATGTAATTCCTATAAAATAATAGTTGTCTTTGTACCTAGAGCCTCCACGTTTTTCAAATTCAACAGGGTAAGGATCGGTTGTATGCCCTGATAATTCAGGTGTTCTGTACGACATTGAGTAAGACAGCGGATTTGTAAATTCAGCAGGATCAACATATGATCTGCTTACATCATCCATATAATCGGTGAAGGTTTTTCGATAACCGAATTCTGCACCAACATCAACCTTTTCAGTTAATACCATTCTGAGTCCCAAACCAAAAGGTATTGCCAATTGGGTAAGGCTGTAAGGCTTACGGTCAGGGTAAGCAGCTAATCCTTGTCCTTCGGTTGAAAGTTGTTTTAGATAGACTTTATTGCCTGAAGAAGTGTAAGCATAAGGATTATAATGAAAACCAGCCACACCCGCAAAAATGTATGGTGAAAACACCCTGTCGTCCATTCCAAGAAAATGATATTCGCCACCAGCATGCAGTTCCCATATATTCGTTGCAAAACTCAGGTTACGCAGAACGTTCTGTGGATTGGATTGATACCTGTCGGCACCTTGCACCTGTGCATAATGTAATCCGCCCCGAAGCATCAATTTTGAACTGAGATCATAGCTTATCCATGTGCCGAGAGAAAACCTTGCCTGCTGAAATGTGATTTGTTTTGACTGTAGATCCCCGTTATAATTTGCCGTTCCTGCAAAAAGGTTTAACCGAATATCCTGTGCAGAAAGGTGAATAACAATAACAAAGCTGAGGCAGATAGTGAAAATTGGTTTTTTCATGAAATTCTGTTTCGCAAAAATAAAGCCAGTATTTGGTTATTGATTACAAAGCGAAGCTTTTTGCTGCTTCAACAATTCAAAAATAAAAAAGCTGAAAGTATAATAATACTTTCAGCTTTGAAAAATAATTATACGGTATTAATAACTGTACACAAGATAACCCCACGGTGCCAAAGAAAAGTTTTGACCATCAGTAAGCTTTTCTTTTTTGGCTGCAAACACATTTTCAGGTTCACCGGTAATATCGCCCTTAATTGTTGTTGTTTGAGGTATTGCTGAAAGATTGAGTACCACCAATACTTTTCTTCCATCTTTTTCCTTTGTATAAGCAAACACGGCATCATCATTTCCAGAAACCAGTTTTGTGTACTTGGCATCAATGGCCAATGCCGGTGTATTCTTCCGCAGATTCAGTAATGTTTTATAAAATGCAGCCCGTTCAAATTTTGCAAACGTAATAGTGTCCTTATAGAAAAATGAAAGTGAATCAAGGAAAGGTTCTTCCTGACCGCTGTAAATAAGCGGCAGGGAATTTCTCCAGGTTTGAGTTAACACTGCAAAAGGAGCATGCACTGCGCCGGGCATTGTAGCATAATCGGCCTTGTTCCATGAATTCTCATCATGATTACTTGTAAAGAACATTTTTACAGCATCGGGAGAAAATGTATTATCAAAACGCATCCATGCCGTATCAAGCGCTTTAGCCGATGCTTCCCCATTTGCAACCTTTTTCATTGTTGCAAAAAAGTCCCATGTATATGAAGCATTAAAGCCTGCATCATGTAGCCATGCCTGGTCGCCTTCAGCCAGCATAAAAATATCCGGTTTTACTTTCTTCAGTTCGGCAATTGCATGTTGCCAGAAACTACGTGGAACTTCGCCCGCCACATCGCAACGGAACCCATCAATCTTTGTCTCATTCAGCCAGAATTTCATTGCATTAATCATGCTGTCCTGTAAAACAGGGTTCCAGTAGTTAAGATCTCTTGTGTCTGTCCAGTCGAACGCATAAGCAAGCTTTCCATCTTTTTGTTTAATATAAAAATCAGGATTACTTTGAATCCAGCGGTTGTCAGCACCGGAATGGTTAGCTACCCAATCGGTAATTACTTTAAAGCCCATTTCATGTGCCTTCTGTACAAGCGCTTTCCAGTCATCCATTGTTCCAAACTCAGGATTAATAGCTTCATAATCTGCAACAGCATAATAACTTCCCAAAGCACCTTTCCTGTCAACTTTACTGATGGGAGTAATGGGCATAAACCATAAAATATCAACTCCCATTTCCTTTAAGCGTGGAAGCGATTTTTCAAATGCTTTAAATGTGCCTTCAGGTGTATATTGGCGCACATTTACTTCATAAATATTTGATTGTTTAATAAATTCGGGAAAGGCAGAAGATGCAGTTGCCTTTTCTTCATCTTTTGGCATCAGCTTGCAGCCGGTAAATAATAAAGTACCGGCAACAACGGCAAACATCGTTTTACGTAAAATCATAATGAAAAATTTAAAAAGGAAAGGTATTTACTTTCGTTTGCTGTAAACAATAAAATTTTGCAGAAATAACGTTTGCGCTATTTCTGCAAAATCAAAAAAAAGTATTGTTTAAATGGCTGCGGCTGCAAGTTCGCCTGTAGCAATGGCACCTTCCATTGAAGCCTGCAGGTCTGCAATATGTTCACCTGCAAACAGTGTATTGAGGAAAGGCTTTTGAAGTACAGGTCTTAACCTGAACCACTGACCCGGTCTGTAAACAGAAAAACCGCCTTTTGAAAATTCATCATCGCCCCAATAGTAGTTGAACTGTTTTTCTGCCATCGGCCTGACATTAGTAAATGCCGGTTGAAGAGCTTCCTGCATAAACATAACCCGATTGCTATCGCTTTGTTTTGCAATAACATCAGCCTTATCTCCAATGGTGTATGATATAAGAACGCCTTTTGCAGAACGCTGATCTTTTGTTCCGTGATAAATAAAATGAGCAGGAGTATCAGTTATTATATCAAACCGCTCATTGTTCCAGAAACGTTTATTAAATAAGATTGGATTTTTATTTACACGGCTGTACTGCAGTTCATTAATTGCATCAACCTTATCCACAGGAAGTGCAGGCATCCATTCTATTTTTTTCAGTGCCAATGTAGGAACCGAACAGATAATTTTATCAGCTTCAAACACTTCGCTGTTTGTGCAGGTAACTTTTACATTATTGCCCTGTTCAATCCGTTTAACCTGGTAATTCAGTTTTACATTCTCCTTTCCTATTTTTTCTGCTAATGCCTCTGCAAGTTTACTGTTACCCCCTGCAACTTTATAAGGCAATTCTTTTTTTTCTGCAACTGAAGTGAAATGTTTCAATGAAGTATATGCAGAAACCTGCCTGATGCTTTCGCCAAAATCAATACTGTCAATAAGATTCTGCATATCAAGATCAGCTCCATCACAACCATTATTCAGAAGAAAACGCCACCAGTCAAGCTTGTCCATTTCGTTTTGCTGTTCGGGTTGCAGATCGGTGAAATCAAGTTTTAGCTTGGAAATTTTCTTTTGCCATTCAGGAGAATAACCCCAGGCACCGTGCTTTGAATATTTGTTTTTGTAAAGCAGATCAGCTTCTAACAGATTATCCTGTAATGGAAGATGAAGTTCATTACATAAGCCAAGAATACGTTCATGTGATGCTGAGATCCATTCGCCACCTAACTCAACATTCAGTTTTTCTTTTGCATCCATGTTATAAGAAAATACTCTTCCGCCAACACGATTCCTTGCCTCAAGCACTATCACATCAATTCCTTTCTTTTTGAGTTGATAGGCTGCTGCAAGGCCTGAAAAGCCTGCGCCGATAATAATAACTTTTGATTTTTGTCCAATAGTGAAAGATGAAAAGCCAGTTGAAGCAATCGTTAACCCTGCTGATGTCAACAAGCCATCTTTAATAAATTGCCTGCGGGATGACATAACAAATTTTTAATCGAAGTTGATTACTAACACCTGTCCAAAACATGATTAAGATCAGGGAAATATATGAGATTTATATCATTTCTTTCAGCTTTTCTACGAGGATATCAACTTCTTCTTTTGTATTGTGTTTGCAGAATGAAAAACGGACTGGTATCTGATTTGGATTTGAATTGATTGCCCTTATAACATGCGATCCCTGTTGTGCTCCGCTTGTACATGCACTGCCGCCCGACGCACAAATACCTTCCATATCAAGATTAAACAAGAGCATTTCTGTTTTTTCAGATTTTGGGAAACTTACATTTAACACAGTGTAGTTACTCAAACCCATCGGATCGCCATTAAAACTCACACCTTTAATCTGTTTTTTTAATTGCTCAATCAGGTAATACTTGATTGAACGGATTCCTGCACTATCCTGTTCCATTGATTCAGTGGCAAGTTCCAGTGCTTTTGCAAAACCAACTATACCATAAATATTTTCTGTTCCTGCCCGCATGTTACGTTCCTGTCCGCCGCCATGTATATAGGGTTTGATGCGTACATTTTCATTTATGTACAACACTCCTGCTCCTTTTGGCCCGTGAAACTTATGAGCTGATGCGCTGATGAAATGAACCGGTGTATTGCGGAGATCAATTGGAAGATGACCCACTGTTTGCACAGTATCAGAATGAAAAATGGCATTATACATTTTACAAAGGTTCCCTACCGCATGTATATCGGTAATATTACCGATTTCATTGTTGGCATGCATGAGCGTAACCAATGTTTTTTCGTCGGATGAAGCAAGCAGTTCTTCCAGATGTTCCATATCAACATGCCCATTGGGAAGAATATTTACATAACTCACTTTTGCCTCATCAAGATTATCCAGGTACTCTACGGTGTGAAGTGTGGCATGATGTTCAATGGGCGATGTGATGATGTGTTTACACCCGAGATCACGTACTGAAGAAATGATTGCTGTATTTGAACTTTCAGTGCCCCCGCTGGTGAAAAAAATCTCAGCGGGATGTGCATTGAGAATCTTTGCAACTGATTTGCGGGCATTTTCAACCGCCAGTCTTGTTTCTCTTCCATAAGAATAGATGGAAGAAGGATTACCAAAATTTGTTTGCAAATAAGGCATCATAGCCTCCAGAACCTTCGGGTCTATTGCAGTAGTTGCAGCATTATCAAAGTATATACGATTCGTCATCAGTTATTGCTTCAAAAATGCAAAGGTAAACTGATCGGTTTAAATGCAGAACTGAAATTCGTCAATGCTACATCACAGCTTTTATTCTTTCTATTACCTGTAATGCAAGTTCTGCAGCTTTTTCTGTTGTCGAAGCTTCTGAATAAATGCGGATGATAGGTTCTGTATTGCTTGCACGCAGGTGAACCCAGCTTTTTTCAAATTCAATCTTCACGCCATCTTCTGTATTTACCGGCTGCAGTGTGTATTCATCTTTCACCTTTGCAAGAATTGCTTTCACATCCGTTCCCTTTGGCAGATCAATTTTGTTCTTACTCATGAAGTAGTCAGGATAGGATTTACGTAATTCACTTGTTGTTTTACCTGTTTGTGCAAGATGTGTAAGAAACAACGCAATGCCAATTAACGCATCTCTTCCATAATGCAATTCAGGGTCAATAACACCGCCATTACCTTCGCCGCCAATCACAGCATGTACTTCTTTCATTTTCTTTACTACATTCACCTCTCCTACAGCGCTGGCAAAATATTCTCCTCCATGTTTTTCTGTAATATCTCTCAATGCTCTTGTTGAGGAAAGATTGGAAACAGTATTCCCTTTTTTAGTTGACAGTATATAATCTGCTACAGCAACCAGTGTATATTCTTCGCCAAACAAAGTGCCATCTTCACTTACAAAACACAAACGGTCAACATCAGGATCAACGGCTATTCCAAGGTCGGCTTTTTGATTAACCACTGCTGAACATAAATCAACAAGGTTTTCAGGAAGAGGTTCGGGATTATGTGAAAAGTTGCCGTGCATTTCAGCATTAAGCACGGTAACATCTCTTACTCCTAAAGAATTTAATAATGCAGGAACAGCAACAGCACCCGAACTGTTAATCGCATCAACCACTATTTTAAAGTTCTTTTTACCAATCAGTTCCTTGTTTACCAATGGATGCACAAGAATAGCATCAATATGTGTCTGAAGTAATGTATCATCACTATCGTATTTACCAAGTTCATCAACTGGTGCAAAATCAAAAGCTTCTTTTTCTGCAATTGTTAGCATTTGCAGACCAAGCTCTGCACTAATGAACTCTCCTTTTTCATTCAGTAGTTTTAATGCGTTCCATTGTTTGGGATTATGAGATGCTGTTAAAATAATTCCACCATCAGCCCCTTCAAACTTTACAGCCATTTCAACTGTTGGTGTAGTGCTTAAGCCAAGGTCAATCACATCAATACCCAAACCAATTAATGTATTTACAACCAGGCTGCGAACCATTTCACCACTCATACGGCCATCTCTGCCCACAACCACTTTTTTCCCTTTACCTAAAATTGTACCGTATGCGGCAGTAAATTTTACAACATCCAAAGGAGTAAGATTATCGCCGGGTACTCCACCAATTGTTCCACGAATACCGGAAATGGATTTCATTAAAGACATAAAAAAAGTTTGTTGTTAATAGTTTTAAGTTTATTGTTAATTCATCATCTTAAAAATCATTTCTTTCAGCAGCGATGCGTCTTCTGTTCCTGCATCATTTACTCCAACACTACGCAAATTGTAATGATGCATGAGCAGCAAAGCAGCCTGCACACCCTCGTAACCATAAATTGAAGCAGTTGCTTTATAATCCTTCATGAACCATGCGTTAATGCCTGTTTGCGAAGCAACTGTTTTATCATCGCCCTGTGCCCCGAACAGCATAAACACTTTTGAAAAATAACTGTAAAGCGATGGCAATACAAGCTGAATTGGTGCAGCTTTTGGATTGCCTTCAAAGTACTGAACAATCTGCAATGCTTTTGACAGATTTTTTTTACCAACTGCATTCTGCAGTTCAAACACATTGTATTCTTTGCTTATACCAACAAAGTTTTCAATATCATCTTCTGTAATATTTGTACGACTGCCCAGATTTAATATTACCTTCTCAATTTCATTTGAAATACGACTTAAATCATTTCCTATATGTTCAACCAGCAATTGTACAGCCTTCTGAGTTGGTTGGTAGCCTTTGCTTTCAATATAGTTTTGTGTCCAGGAAGGCAATTCATTATCGTACATTTTTTTTGTACTCAGCACTACAGCCCTGTCTTTAAGAAGTTTAGCTAATTTACTGCGGCCATCTACTTTTTTTTCTTTGTGTGCTACAATAAAAATAGTTGATGTTAACGGTTTTTCAATATAAGCCTCCAGTTTATCAAGTTCTTTCATTTGCTGGGCTTCTTTCAGTATTACAACCTGCTTATCACCAAACATAGGATAACGCATGCAGGCATTAATAACATCGGCCCAGTTTGAATCTTTTCCATAAAAAACTGAAAGATTAAAGGAAGCTTCAGCTTCGCTGAGAATTTTTTGTTCGGCAGCGGAAACCAACTGATCAATATAAAATTCTTCCTCACCTTCAAACCAGTAAACCGCTTTGAAACTCTTCTTTTCCCAGTCGTTTAAAATTTTTTCAGCGCTCATATTCCCGATAAAAATAAACTAAGCCTTGTCAACTATAAAAATATTCTCTTGCGGCAGCAAAGGTAAATTTTGAAAGCGAAGAAAAATTTGTGCAACCGTTATCACATCTTTACAACAATAATCAACAATAACTTGCAGTTTTTTTTCTTTGTAATACACCTCTTTCACTTTACTTCCGTCAATAATATCTTTAGGAGAAGGCACATTTAAACATTGAGCCAGCAATTTAAGTGAAGTATAATTTTTATAATCGCCGAATTTCCAGAGCTGTAACGTATCAATCAGATTTGTTTCCCAGGGCTTACGGCCGCTGAACTGGAGAAATGAAGGCAATGGCAACTGGTTAATCATCATTCGGCGGCTGATGTATGGAATGTCAAATTCTTTAATATTATGCCCGGCAAAATTAAAATCAGGAACAGATTTGCAGAAATTTTCGATTGTTGACGAAAATTCAGAAAGCAGTTTGCGTTCATCATCACCGGCATAAGATTTTACTCTGAAACACAGTCTTGCTGCCTTATCGTAATAAAAAAAACCGGTGCTTATGCAAATTATTTTCCCAAACTCTGCTTGAATTCCCGCCCTTTGTTCATACATTTCGGCAGGCAAATAATTTTCTGGCATGGTTTTGGAAATTTTGTCTGTCCAGAGATCTTTCCATGGTTCCGGTAGTTCATCAAACGACTGATATTGTGGTACTGTTTCTATATCGAGTACCAATAAATTTTCCGGTTTGTATAATTGCTGGTTAGCCATTGACTAAAAATAAAATTTAAACTTCAAAAAACAAAGATTATGGCTTATTCAAATTATCCTTCAGCAACTCCGCAGGATACTCCTCCACAGGCACCTAAAAAAGATAATCGTGCGTTGATTTATGGTTTACTCATTGCCGCATTATTAGGAACATGGGGATATATGGTATGGGATAAATCCAAAGCTAAAGAAACCACAACTCAATTACAATCCCAGCTTGTTACAAGCGACAGCTCAAAAAACGCACTTCAAACAGAATACAACTCAGCACTACAACGACTGGATGAACTGACAACAATGAATGCAAGTATGGACAGCCTTGTAAAAACAAAAAATTCAGAGGTTGCCAATCTTAAAAACCGCATTCAGTCACTCCTAACCAAGCAAAATAAAACTGCTGCCGATCTTGCAGAAGCAAAACGCCTGATTAATGAGCTGAATTCAAAAATTTCCGGTTATGTTCAGGAAATTGAAGTACTGAAAGGTGAAAACCTCCAGTTGAAAACCGAAAAAGAAGAGTTAACCACACAAAAACAGGCATTACAAACACAATACGATCAGACCACTGCTGAAAAGAAAGTAGTTGAAGAAAAATTAGATGTTGCTTCTACTCTTAATGCAACAAATATTAATATTGTAACAATTGATGAAAGACGTAATGGTAAGGAAAAGGAAAAGGATGTTGCAAAACGTGTTGATAAAATCCGTTTAACATTCAATGTTTACAACCGTGTTGGTGAAGATGCTACAAAAGATGTTTTTGTAGTAATTACTGATCCTTCAGGACAAGTTATCAGCAACGAAGCACTGGGTAGTGGACGTTTTACAACAAGGGATGAAGGTGAAAGAGTTTTCACCAAAAAAGCAAGTGTAAGTTTTTCTGCCGGCAAATCAGCTCCCGTTTCAATTGAATGGAAGCCAGGAACAAAATTTGTTGAAGGAACATACAAAGTTGAAATCTATAACAATGGGTTCAAGATTGGCGAAGGTTCAAAAACTTTGCGTAAAGGTGGGTTATTCAGCTAATTTTTAATAGAAATCATAAAAAAAAAGCGGCGGTAGAATAATACTGCCGCTTTTTTATTTTAGAAAAGTGCTCGTACATTAACAGTTCCGGTATGAACAACCTTTGTCTGACCGGGCTTTCTTCCTTCATACTGAAAATTAATTTCCATATTATTGGACAACCGACGGGTAAAATCAAGGTTCCATAAAAAATTCTTTCCCGGCACCAACGCATCTAACATAATAAACGCAACAGTTGTATTTGTTGCACCTTTGAAACTGATATTGCTGAACTGAAATTTACCATTGATAGAACTGCTTGATAATACACTGTACTTTATTTCGCTGATCAACGAATGTACAGTTGCTTTTTCCTTTGATGCTTCCAGATTGGTTTTTTGCTCGAATTTATAATTTAATGAAATACGGTATTTTGTTCCGTTGATAAAACTTACTGATGGTTCTGCCACCCATTGAGCAAGATTATAATTCCTGTTATCAAATTTTGGTGTTTCAAGTTTATTGGTAATTTTTTTTACAGTTATATAGGAAGCGAAGTGTTTGCCAAAGTTCCACCGCAACCGGGTTGATAAATCGCTGAGCGTTTTTGTTTCCAAACCATAAGTAAGAATGGAACGCCCTACATTCTGAAGATGTGTTATGTCAATACCCCATACAGGACTTGTACGGTTGAAAAATAAAGAGTTTGCTAAAACGGATGTAAGTGAAATGAGGCTGGTATCAGCTTCCGGTTTTGAAAAAGGATTCCAGGTAATGTTTTTATCGGAAATTTCTTTTTTATAAATCTGCATGGATGATTGAGCTGATATTTTTGCAACAAACTTTTTTAAACCTCTTGATTTTGCAACATCAATCACAGCCCTTGGGTTAATGTTCAGATTATAGTTGAACTGGTTATAATTTGCTTTTATAAAATCAAGTGTTGGTGTATAAATGCGGATATATTTTGCCTGATCCTTGTAAATAGCTATTTCAAATTCGTTCAGTTGAGGAATACCGTCGTTGTTATAATCGTTCCAGGTATATTGTCCCTGTCCTGCAGGCACTTCAAGAAAAGAATAATCCCGGCGCTGTTCCTGCCCGCTTCCGGCTTCATACAACACATTTCCGTTAATCATTCCTTTCCACTCATTAATAAAATATTCAGCCCGGCCAAGAAGTGTATTTTCAGGTTTTTCAGTTGTGAGTTGAGAATTATAAACTTTCAGTTCCCGCAATGTTGCATTTAATCTGAACTGGTGATGCTCATTACTCATTAATTCAACATAAGCATTATAGTTGAAGCTGCGGTCAACTTGTTCAAGTTGCTTACCAAAAGGCAGTTTATCTCTTCTTGTGTAAAAATTAATGCCCCACTTATTTGGAGCTTCTTTTGAATGAAGGAAAGCTGTCCATGTGTCCCACATAAACGACAGTAATGATAAAGAATCGGTATTGATATTCTTTCTTTGACTGTGTTCAAGGTAATATTTACCACCTATTTCTACCTGCCATAATTTGTCAAAACGCTTTCTTAAATCAAGCGATGGGCGGGCAAAATACCCTTTTGAAGTTCCACTGTCAGTAGCAGAATAATTCATACTGCCAATCCATGTCCACCCCGACTTGCTTAGTGAATGCTGGATAGCATGTCTTAACCCTGTAAATAATTCTCCTCTTTTGTAATTTGTAATTGCATAACTTAACTGTTGTTCACGCCCTTTGGCAAACTCAACTGAGCCATTGATAATTTGTTCTTTTTCCTGACTTAAATAAACCGGCAGCCCCCACTCTCTTGTAAACTCCACCGCTCTTAACCTTTCAAGAGGCTTAAAACTCTGCTGTACATATTCATATTCGCCGGTCAGTTTGTATTGAATGGCTCTTTTTACATCTCCTTTAAATTTATCTGCATATTCAAACAGCATACGGCCTGCAAAGCCATCATCATTATTTTTATCTTTTGTTGAAAATGTATTGATGTCATAACGACTCATTGCCAGCTCCGATTTCATTAACAGATTTTTGTTAAACCTGTAATCTGCACCTACCGTAAGCATTTGTTGCTTACGGGGGGCAACAAGATAAATTGCAGGCACATAGCGGCCTTGCTTAACTCCGTTTACAGGTGCAACCCATTTATATACTTTTCCATTCGCCCCAGCAGTTTCAAGAACATAATCTCCATTACCCGTACCCATATCGGTAAATGATGCCCCATATACATCCGGCTGATTAATAATTGTGTACACCAGCACTGAATTATATATAATACTGTTTACAACCGTGTCTGTCAGGCGGTAAACAATCTTGTTTACATCAAAAGTATCTTTTGCAATTGAAGGATATAAAAGCGAATCGGCTTTATCGCCCGCATCAAACAGAAACTGTTTCTGATCTTTATTCAACACCTGGTTGATTGATGTGTTTTTAGAATCGGCATTTGAAAAAGCATTTACTCTTACAGTCAGTTGTTCATTTACTTTTAATTCGTTTCCGGCAATTAACTGAGAATTGAGATAATTTCTGTCGGCATATTCAAACTCAACCTGTATTCGCCGGTCTTTCGTAATCATTCGCTTGGGAGTAAATGTTACTTCAGCAGTATTATAGTTGATAACATAATCCTGATCTTCTCCACGCTGCATCAACTCTCCATCAATAAATACCCGCTCTGTTCCTGCGAGAACAATAAAAAACAGCTCGCCGTTTGGCCCCTGCAAACGGTATGGGCCCTGGTTTCCTTCGAGCCCCTGAAAAACGTAACGGCTGAATTTACCTTTTGCAATAGCCCCGGAAACAAGTGTAGAGTTCCTTCCTTTTTTGAATACCTGCACATCATTCTGAAACGAAATACCCTGTAAACGTTTATAAAAACTAAGGAAATAGGCATCATTCTTACGTATATCAATATCTCCCAAGTTAAGCTGCCATCCTTTTTTCTTTAACTGAATCCATACCCGGTCAAATTCATTCAGTTGCTGAGTATTCCCTTCTGCCTGAATGGGAATATTATTATCTGTTAATGCAGCAGATAATTGCATACTGTCGGCAATAAGTCCGTTAATCTGCAGGTTCAGCAATCCGTTTACAACAGCATCCTGATTATTTCCAAAAGAAATACCTCGGCCGAAACTCCCGTTATAATTGACATTCCCAAAATCAAATATTCCTTTGCCAGTGCCGCCATAATCAATCTCAACCGGTTTAGTAATAAAATTATTTTTTACATCATCAAAATTCAGTCGCTGAACAGAAGCATTAAGTTTATAAGGAAAAACCCTGTAAGTAATTGTGAGTGTATCGGCTAATGGCTTTTTTATCCATGTCAGCTTAGCGTTGATTTCATCAACTAAGAAATCTGCACTTGTTAAACCAGCTATAAAAACAGAATTGGGCACAATACTTACCGTATCAATTTTAACCGGATTTATTCTGGTGCTGATCTTTTTTGTACGCAGGTTCGACAACACTCCCCCCTGCTGTGCATGAGCCAGCAAAAATGAACTCAGAATTATTATGATAGAAAGGACTTTTCTGATAAGCAGAGGTTTTCAGGATAAGAATGTTCAAATTTAAAAATTATTGTGTGCCATCCCTTAATCTGTGCTTGTTTAAAAATAAAAGCCAGACTTAATCAGCCTGGCTTAGTATATCAATTTCAAAAAGCAACTCAGTTATTTGCTTTTGCAGATTGCTTGTTCTGTGCTATGAAATACTGTTGAATCATATCGCTCATAATATTCACAGTTTCGCCGAGATGCAGATCGGTCTTCAACCTGTTAATAAATGCTGTATTGCGTTCAACCTTGGCTGTATCACTTTTAATGCGATCCATATCAACTGCAAGACTTTCAACATTCAATGGAGTTTGCAATTTGCTTATTGAATCAATTTTTTTAACCTTTTCATTCAGAAGTTTCTTTTCCTGTCTGAATTTTGCAAGATTAAGAGAATATATTTTTTCATTATGTTTTGAAAGCCATTCAGTACCTTCTTTTATCTGCTGAAACGAAGAATTTTTGCCAATACGTTCGTTGCTTCGGCTGATTGTATAATTAAAATCTACATCACTTTTCCATACTTTAAATTGAGTACTGCTGATTTCGTCCCAGGGAAGAGCATCAGGTTCATCTTTTTCCCGGAGTTTCAGATATTCGTACTGATCGGGCAAAACAATATCAGAGCTTACGCCTTTTAATTGCGTACTGCCCCCGTTTATGCGGTAAAATTTCTGAAGAGTAAGTTTAATATCGCCAAGTTCAGATGGATCATTGCTTGTCCAGCTTGTACGCTCTAACTGAATGCTACGTTGCACAGTTCCTTTACCGTAAGTTGTTGTACTTCCTACAATAATACCTCTTTTGTAATCCTGAATTGCTGCGGCAAAAATTTCTGAAGCAGAAGCGCTGAACTCATTCACCATTACTGTAAGCGGACCATTCCACAAAACGTTATTGTCTTTATCACGCAGAATAGAAGGTGCTTCGTCTCTGCTTTTTACCTGTACAACCGGACCATCTTCAATAAACAAACCTACCATCTGCACCACATCCATTAAAGAGCCTCCGCCATTTAGCCTCAAATCAAGAATAATTCCATTTACTCCTTCTTGCTTCAGTTTGGTAATTTCTTTTGCCACATCTGCAGCGCAACGGGCACCATTCGGATCCTGAAAGTTGGCATAAAATTCAGGAAGATAGATATAGCCAATCTTACGGTTTTCGCCATCTCTCACAATTGCACTTTTTGCAAAAGTTTCTTCAAGATTAATTTTCTGGCGAATCAGCGATACTACCTTCACTTCTCCATTGGGCTTTTTAATAGTTAACCGTACTTCAGTCCCTTTTTGCCCACGTATTAAACGAACTGCATCGGGCACTTCAAATCCGGTAAGATCCTGTGGTTCTTCATTTGCCTGCCCCACTTTCTGAATAATATCACCAATTTGTATTTCTCCCGATTTAGCAGCCGGACTGCCTGTTACAATTGTTGCAACTTTTATATTTCCTTCTTCTTCAGTTAATGAAGCACCAATTCCAAAAAACTCACCGCTCATACTCTCATCAAACGACCTTTTTTCAACAGGGGCGAAATAAGTTGTATGAGGATCCATTGTTTCAGTAATATCATTTACAAAATCACTAAAACGATCTTCATCTTTAAACCGGTTTCTGAAACGATCGAACATTTTATCAATCGACCTCATTACCTTCTCCCTGGCTTCTTTTTCAAGCTCAATATTCGTTTTTGCTTTAAACCCTTCTTTGCCTTTATTCTTTTCCTGTTGTTCAATCAGTTCAACATAACGATCAAGAGTATAATACTTTAATTTCTTTCTCCACACTTCTTTACGCTCAGCTTCTGTTTTAGGAAAAACTGTTTTCGCATCATCATCCACATACGTTTCATCATTATTAAACTCAAATGGCTTCTGCAGAATTTCCTTATAAATAGCCGAAGCTTCTTCTACACGTTGCTTGTATATCACATTAAACGCATAGAACGATTCAAGTTTGGCCCCATGAATTTCATCATCAATCTTTGTTTCAAATTTTTTCAGTTGATCGATGTCCTGCTGAAGAAAATAAGTTTTATCAGGGTCCAGATTCTTTACAAATTTTGCAAACACTTCTTTCGAAAATTTATCATCAATCTTTTTTGGACTGAAGTGACCCTCTTCCAGAAATTCACCAACTAATTGCAAAATACGTTCAAAACGGCTGGTGGGTTCTTTTCGTGTTGCGGATGATTGGACTGCATAAAAGATACTGCCTCCGAGAAGCAATACAAGAATGATCAGTAAACTTTTCTTACTAAACATATTTTTTATAAGGTTTGACATACTTAATTACGTAAAAATAACAAGAATTATTGGGTTGATTGGAACCATTTGTCCTTTTCAGAGCTTTTAACAAGCCGTTTAGAGCCAGCTAAAAAGGATGATTGAGAACTTTTGGCATCTTGTAAGTTGTATGAGCTCAAAAAAAGTGCCAGTGAAATTTTGGTTACCGGCTTAAATTATTAAAATAGGCCATGTATTATTGCAGACTAATATGCGAGTATCGGAGCTATAAACAACCGGTTTTTCGTCTTGTGTCAATTATATATTGAATTTTCCATTCGCCATTAATACGTACAAGCTGAAATGAATTAACCCCACAATGACTGAAATTTCCTTTGTAATAAAACTGGTAAGGAGTCCAGACACTTGCTAAAGCGCCGTCAATATGAATGGCTGAATAAGTGATGCGTTCGTCGGCATCACCTTTTCCGATTTTACTTATTGATACTGCAAATTCATTTATATCTTCAGTACGTACAATTGTTTCTCCTTCCTTATTTCGACTGATGGTTTGCAAAACAGCCGTTGACGAGAACGTATTTTTTAATGTAGTTGAATCAGCATTCTTCATTGCAGCAAACATATTGTTGATGGTTGTTTTAACTGAATCTTCAGCCGTTTGCGAATGTCCATACAAAGCCAGTGACATCATAAAGATGAAAGAAAATAAATATTTCATGCTTGAAATTTAGTAACCAAGAATCTTGAGCATACTTTGTGCAGTTTGTTCTTTTGCATAAAGCCAGTCAACCAGTTTGCCATTCTTGTCGTAGCCCACAATCACATGCTTGGGAGAAGGAATCATGCAGTGCTTAATTCCTCCGTATCCGCTGATCTGATCCTGGTACGCACCGGTATGAAAGAAACCTACATACAAAGGTTCCTGCGATTCGCCATTCAGTTTGGGAAGGAATACTTCGTTGATATGTTCTTCTGAATCGTAGTAATCATGACTGTCGCAGGTAATACCGCCCAGCACCACACGTTGATAATCGTTATCCCATTTGTTAATCGGCAGCATCAGGAATTTTTCGCCAATACCCCAGGTATCTGGTAATGTAGTGATGAACGATGAATCAATCATGTACCAGTTTTCACGGTCGTTTTGTGTTTTCTGGCCCAGTACTGAATAAATATGTGCCATACTTTCACCAACTGTGTAACTGCCAAATTCAGTATAAATATTTGGCATGGGCACTCCTGCCTTTTTACAGGTTTTGCGGATGGTGGCTACAATTTCATGAATCATGAACTGATAGTCGTACTCAAAGCCAAGTGAGTGTTTGATGGGAAATCCACCACCAATGTTAATTGAATCAAGTTCGGGACAAATCTTTTTTAACTGGCAATAAAGGTTAACTACTTTGTTTAATTCACTCCAGTAGTAAATATCATCTTTAATGCCTTTGTTGAGAAAGATATGAAGCATCTTCAGTTGAAAACGGTCTTCATTTCCTTCTATCTTATCAACATAAAATTCCAGAATATCCCTGGCTCTTATTCCAAGCCTTGATGTATAAAAAGGAAATGTAGGTTCTTCTTCCGCAGCCACACGGATTCCCAGTTTAAACGGAACCTTTACTGTTTTTTTATATTGTTGTAATTCTTCTTTGTTATCAAGAATGGGTGTTACATTTTTAAAACCACTGTTGAGCAGTTTGGCAATACGGGCTATGTATGTTTTCTGCTTATAACCGTTACAGATGATCTGTATATCCTTGTTAATCTTTTTCTTCTGGTAAAGTTTATTGATTATTTCAATATCGTAAGCAAATGAAGTTTCAAGGTGTATGTCATGTTTGAGCGCCTCTTCCACCACAAATGAAAAGTGGTTGCTTTTTGTACAATAACAATAAAAATACTTGCCCTCATACTTGTGACGTTTGAATGCAGCCTCAAACATTTTTTTTGCTTTTTTTATCTGCATTCCAATTTTTGGCAGGTACGACAGTTTCAAAGGTGTTCCATATTTGTCTATCAGGGCTTTCAGATCAACACCATTAAACTCGAGGTAACCATCCTTAACATCAAACCCTTCCTGCGGAAAATTAAATGTTTGATGAACCAGGTCGGTGTACGTGGCGTTGGTCATCTCGTATGGGTTATTGTATTTTGTCACTTCCTTTTTTTTGAGTGCAAACTTATTGTAAAATCCAAACATCTGCGGGAAGATTTTTAGCATAAAAAAACGGGTGAATTGCTTCACCCGTTTCATTATCTTTTCACTGCTGATTTATTTTACAGAATCAACCAGTTTTTTGAAACTTTCCGGTTCATTCATTGCAAGATCAGCAAGGATTTTACGATCAAGATCAATGTTTTTTACTTTCAGTTTATTGATGAACTGAGAGTAAGTTAAACCTTCTGCTCTTACTGCAGCGTTGATACGTGCAATCCAGAGACGACGGTAATCTCTTTTCTTGAGTTTACGGCCATCATAGCTGTAGGTTAAACCTTTTTCAACAATATTTTTGGCAACGGTATAAACGTTTTTACGTTTGCCATAAAAACCTTTGGCCTGGTTAAGGATTCTTTTGCGGCGTGCTCTTGAAGCAACTGCGTTTACTGAACGGGGCATATCTTAATATTTTTAAATTAAAAATGGAAGTTTGTTTACTGTAAAAAATGATTATTTAAGACGCAATAAACGTTTTACAAAATCAACATGTGATTTTGCCACTTCACCGTCAATACGCATGCTGCGTTTACGCTTTTTAGATTTTTTTGTAAGAATGTGACGTTTGAAACTCTTTTGATGAGTAATCTTACCTGTGCCGGTTATTTTAAACCTTTTTTTTGCACTTGAGTTGGTTTTTACCTTTGGCATGTTAATGCACTTTGAAAATGATACCCGGCGGGCGGCTCTGCACCGGCAGAACACTTAGGGAGCCTTTTGGGAAATATAAAGCCTTTAAGGGCTTTCCCGTTTTGGGAGCGCAAATGTAGGAAGAAATTGTTAAAAAAATGCTTTACGGGCACTGAAATCATCAGGCTCTGAACCATTTTTACAAAAAAACCGCCTTTGAGGCGGCTTTTTGAATTATTCTGCTGTTTCTTTTTTCTTCTTGGTTGCTTTTGGCGAAATAATCATCAGCATTCGCTTTCCTTCCAGCTTTGGTAAACCTTCCACCTGACCGATTTCTTTCAAACGCTCAGCAAATTTCAGGAGTACAAACTCCCCTCTTTCCTTAAACTGTATGGCTCTTCCTTTAAACTGGACGTAAGCCTTTACCTTGTTTCCTTCTTTGAGGAAGTTTTCAGCATGTTTGGATTTGAAGTCAAAGTCATGGTCATCGGTGTTTGGAGTAAAACGGATTTCTTTCAGTTCAGCCGATTTACTCTTTGCCTTCATTTCCTTTTCCTTCTTCTTCTTTTCATACAAGAACTTGTTGTAGTCAATAGCCTTACATACAGGAGGTACGGCTTGTGGAGAAATTTCTACAAGATCAAGTCCTAATTCCTGTGCAATTTGTAATGCTTTTTGTGTGGGATAAACACCAACTTCAACGTTTTCGCCAACCAATCTTACTTCCGGTACACGGATCATGTGGTTGATACGATGTTCTGGTTCCTTACGGGGAATAAAACGGCCCCTTGGAGGTCTTTGTGGAATTGCCATATTCAGTTTGCTTCCATCCCCTGAAGGGAAGCATGGATAAATTTTATTTGTTTATTCTTTCTCCAGGGGCAAAGAGAAAGTTGAATTTCTATTTTCTTTCAGCAATTTCCGATACAACTGCTGCTATAAATTCATCAGCATCTACTGTTCCGGCATCGCCTTTGCCTTGTTTACGAACAGCTACTTTGCCTTCATTCATTTCTTTTTCACCCACAACCAACATAATTGGAACTTTGGCAAGCTCTGTATCCCTGATCTTCTTACCGATCTTTTCGTTGCGATCGTCAATTTCAGCACGAATATCAGCTTTTTTCAGTTTATTCAACAGAGTTTTTGCATAATCCATAAACTTATCGCTGATGGGCAGAATTTTTACCTGTAACGGAGCAATCCACAACGGGAATTTGCCTGCATAATGTTCCAACAAAAAGCCAATGAAACGTTCATGTGTACCCAATGGTGCCCGGTGAATAATCAATGGTACTTCGGGCTGGTTATTCTGGTTGGTATAGCTGAGTTTAAACTTGTTACCGCTGTTGAAATCAACCTGGTTGGTAGCCAATGTAAACTCACGGCCAATTGCACTCCATATCTGCACATCAATCTTGGGACCGTAGAAAGCAGCTTCATCATGAACCTCAACAAACGGAATGTTTGATTCAATCAAAACCTGGCGAACCATTGCTTCAGTCTGGTTCCACAATTCGGGCTCGTTCACATATTTCTGACCAAGTTTGCCTGGTTCGTGCAAGCTCAGGCGCATTACATATTTATCAATACCAAAAATTTTGAAATACTTCAGGTACATATCATTCACTGCACGGAATTCCTGTGCAAACTGTTCTTTGCTGCAATAGATATGTGCATCGTTCATGTGCAGGCAACGTACACGCATCAAACCAAACAACTCACCACTTTGCTCATAACGGTAACATGTGCCATATTCAGCAATGCGGTATGGAAGTTCTTTATAGCTCTTTGGTTCTGCATCAAATATTTTGTGGTGATGCGGACAGTTCATTGCTTTCAGGTAATACTTCTCCCCGTCCATTTCCATTGGAGGAAACATACTATCTGCATAATAAGGAAGGTGACCGCTGGTTAAGTACATACTTTCCTTGGCAATATGCGGAGTTACCACACGCTTATAACCAGCAGCAGCTTCTGTTTCCTTTGCCAGCTTTTCCAGTTCTTCAATAATGATGGTTCCGTTGGGCATCCATAAAGGAAGACCAGGACCAGTATCATCATCCATTGTATAAATGCCCAGTTCTTTACCAAGCTTACGGTGATCTCTTTTCTTGGCTTCTTCCAGCATGGCCAGGTATTCATCCAGTTCTTTTTGAGAAGGGAATGTAACACCATACACACGGGTAAGCTGTTTGTTCTTTTCATCGCCTTTCCAGTAAGCACCGGCAATGGAAGTTAACTTGATGGCTTTGATAAAACCTGTGTGCGGAATATGCGGGCCACGGCACAGATCAGTAAAACCGCCCTGAGAATAGAAAGTGATTTCTCCATCATTCAGGTTCTGCAGTAAATCAAGTTTATATTCATCGCCTTTTTCAGTAAAGTATTTTACTGCATCGGCTTTGCTCATTTCTTTACGAACGAATGAATTGTTCTGCTTTGCAAGCTCATTCATTTTCTTTTCAAGAGCAGCAAGGTCTTCTTCGCTCATTTTACGATCTCCCAGATCCATATCGTAATAAAACCCTTTTGGACTTTCCAATGGAGGCCCAACCCAGAATTTTACACCCGGGAACATATTTTCAACAGCTTCGGCCATCAGGTGAGCAGATGAATGCCAGAAGGTTAATTGTGCTTCTTTATCATCCCACGTCAGCAGTTTCAATGCAGCATCTTCATTAATAGGCCTCGACAAGTCCCATACCTGTCCGTTTACACTTGCGGCCAATACTTTTCTTGCCAATCCTTCGCTGATTGATTTTGCAATATCAAGGGCTGAAACTCCCTGTTCATATTCCCTTACTGCACCATCTGGAAAACTGATCTTCATAAATTTTATTCGTCTGTTTTAAAGAGGCACAAAGGTAACAAATGATTGCAGATGAGATGAAAGGAAAATTAACAAAGCCTTTCGCTGTCATATTTTTCCCATTTTCTTAATTTGCATGGCTGAAGAAGAACTTACACGATGAAGAATTTATTCCTTTTTGTTTTACTGTTTAGCTCTGCACCATTGTTTGCCCAGAAGTACAGCGGACAATGGAGCGGTTCGTTTGAAGCAAATGATAAACCCGGCGAACGTACAGAATACTTTCTTGAACTGGAAGTGAATGGAACTACTGTTGAAGGTACTTCCACAACCTATTTTATTATTGAAGGCAAACGGTTTTACACCATTTGCAAAGTGAACGGAACTTTTGACCCAAAAAGCAAAACCATTGTTTCAAAAGAAGTGGCCAATGTGAAAGCAAACACCCCTGCATGGTTCAAGGATTGTTTCCAAATACACACATTAACCTACTTTAAACAAGGTAATACAGAAACACTTGAAGGGACGTGGAAAGGTGCAAGAAAAGAAGACAACTGCGGATCGGGTACAACATTACTTTCCCGGAAACAACTGGCAAAGAATATGTTTACAACTCCTCCGCCCAAAAATAATATAGCAAGGATGAGCCCTGCTCCAAAATCGAACACTACAAAACCACCAGTAAATAAACCTGCAAACACTACTGCGAAAACAACAACGAAGCCGCAAACAAAACCTCCTGTAAAGAAAGATTCGTTTGTTTTTACTCCTCCAACTATTGCAAAAGTTGAGAACAAAAAAGATGTTCAAACGAAGCCGGATATAAAGCCGAATATCCCAGCACCAAAACTGCCCAATGGTTTGGAGAAAAGAGATAACAAAGTGTATGAAACCATTTTGATTGATGAAGATGAGATTACAGTAAACCTGTACGATAATGCAGAAATTGATGGCGACATTATTACTGTATTGTTTAACGGCGAAGTGGTGGCTTCACAAAAAACGCTGAGCGATAAACCCATTACTCTTAAACTCAAAGCCATTCGTGGAAAGGAAAATACATTAACCATGTATGCCGAAAACCAGGGGCGCATACCTCCTAACACGGCTCTTATGCGTGTGCAGAACGGCGACCAGTATTATAAAGTTTTTTTAAGTGCTGATGACAAAAAGAACGCAAGTGTGATATTCAAATTCAGGTCTTAAAACATTGAATTCATAAAAAAAAGCTGATTGAAATTTCAATCAGCTTTTTTATTGCATGATTCAATTTTGCACAATTGTAATTCTTTGGCTTCCGTCAGCCCGGGGGCTGGCCCAAGCCGATCCCGGGATTCAAGTACTACAGCACATCTTCAATAAGCATTAACTTAAATTGTAAACTCAGCACAGCCTTCACCTTTTTTTCTTTACACATCGTTTACTACTGCCAGCTTTATTTGTTTGGAACAGTACGGATAGCCGGGAAGATGAAGAAGGTAAAAAACCAAAGCAGACCATTTACAGAAAAACGATGTAAATTTGAGCAGCAAAATAAGAATATATGGACGGTACAAATGTGGTGATTGCCCACCCCAAAAATGAGGAACAAACAAGTGCTTTGAAGGCTTTTATGCAAGCCCTTAAAATAAAATTTGAAGTAGAAAAGCCTTATAACCAAGAGTTCGTAGATAAAATCAAAAAAAGCAAAAAGCAATACGAACAAGGGAAATATACTACTGTCAGCAAAAAGCAAATAAGCCAATTTTTAAATGAGCTATAACCTTATTATAACAGAACAGGCACAGGCAGATATTAGGACACATAAAAAGGCTGGCAATAAAACTATACTTAAAAAAATACAGACTTTGTTTGATGAATTAACTGAACACCCTTTTACAGGTACGGGAAAGCCTGAACCGCTTAAACACCAACTTAAAGGCTTTTGGAGCAGGCGTATAGATAAAGAACACCGGCTTATTTATGAAGTTATAGAACCCGATGTAGTAGTAGTTTCTGCTTTCGGACATTATAGCCAATAGAGCAAAGCAACATTTTTTTAGACCGGCCGGGGGCTGGCCCAAGCCGACCCTTGATTTTAATAAGTATTTTTAAGTGCTGATGACAAAAAGAATGCAAGTGTAATATTAAATTCAGGTCTTAAAACATTGAATTCATAAAAAAAGCTGATTGAAATTTCAATCAGCTTTTTTGTTTGCATAATTCAATTTCAGCAGTATTAATTTGCAGTTCTTGTTGCTTGCTTTTATGCCACCATCAGTTTTTCATGAACTTTATCAATCTCTGTATCCAGGTAAGACTGTACAAAGTTTACATAACGGTAAAAAGCCTTACTGTTTGCAGCATGTCCCGATATCTTTCTCACAACGTGTTCGGGCATACCCAGCATAAGCATGGTGGTTATGGCAGTACGTCGCATGACATGGGAACTCACCAGGTCACAGAATCGATAAGTCTTGCCTTTATCACGGTTATATAATTCAATCGTTTTCCCGTTCTGCTTCCTTGTTTTTCCAATGCAATGTGTCCAGCCGGCAGTTTCTGCTAGTCGCTTAATATTCTTATTAAGCTGGTTTTTACTCATGCTTTTAAAAATCCGCTCGTTTTCTTTTTTTCCTTTCCGGTATCGGTTAATAATTTCTACGGCATAAACGGGCAGTTTTACCCTTGTCGTCTGTTCAGTTTTAATGGAAGTTGAAACAAGGTAAACATTCCCTGAAATCTGTTCGAGATCACGGAAGCGTAACTGAAAAAGATCCGAACAGCGCAACGCAACAGTACAGCCAATGACAAACAGGTCCTTGGTTTGTTTCAGGTTAATTGGCAATATGTCTTCAAATGATTTGTCATTGATCAGGAATTGTAATTGTTCAGGCATTAAAGTAATAACAGGTATTTCTTCTTTTCGTACATAAAAATGCTGTTGAAATTCTCCAACGGCCAGCAGTTTTTCTTTTTTCAGGTAATTAAAAAATGCACGGATGTTTTTAAACACCATGCCAATATAGTTATCATGACATCCTTTTTGTTTTGCCAGGAACTGGCTGAACTGCAGGTAAAATTTTTTCCAGTAACGGTGTTCAGCGGCCAATTGTTCCTTCTTTAATTTTCTGGCGCTTTTAATGCGTAGTGAAACCTTTGTATGCTCTGTAAAATCAATGACCAATCCCAAAACATAACGGTAGTTTTCAATTGTTTGAGGTTTTACCCGTTCTCCGTTTGGTTTTAAACGTTTACCTCTTTGAGTATCTTTAATAAACTGTTCAAACAATAAAACAAAGCTTAATTCTTTTTCCATAAGTGCATTTTTGAAGTTAAAAACAGGTCAAAAATGAGTAAAAAACACTTATTTTGAACAGGTTTAAGTTCTTTGAAACTCTTTCCTGTCTTTATCCTCAGCTGTTTAAATTACTATCCGTTTGGGATGGGGATGCCCGGAAGAAGTTATACCGCCGGAAATGGCTACAGGTACGGGTTTAACGGCAAGGAAAATGATAATGAGGTAAAGGGTGATGGTAACCAGCAGGATTATGGAATGAGGATTTATGATACGAGGTTGGGAAGGTTTTTGAGTGTGGATCGGTTGAGTAATAGATATCCTTGGTATACTCCTTACCAGTTTGCAGGCAATAAACCAATTATAGCAATAGATATTGATGGGTTAGAAGAATATTTTAAAAATATTATTGATGCACTAACTTTCGGTTTTCGGATTGTTGCTCAGAAAACAAATAGTACATACACAGCAACAATTGGAATCGATGCAAAGGGAGCTATCGGTGCTATTGCTGGTGCTTCAATTAGTGGTTCTGCAGGGCTTGCAGTGGATGCCCATTCAAATTTTGCTTTCATTGCTACAGGACAAAGCTGGGCAGATTTATTTGCTTCATTCGGAGGGTTAGCATGGGGAACAAATGGAAATAAGAATGAAAAAGGCACAGTTGATAAAAACGCCACCGGAATGGGCGGAAATATAGGGATTGAGTTTGCTGGATCATGGAATACAACGCATCATATTGAAGGCTTAGCAGGTAATACAAAAGAAGTTGAATTTGATTTGGATCTTTTTGAAATTACTTTAGGGTATGGAAATAAAGATCTCACGAGTATTGAACTAGCGGCAGGACCTGGAGGAGGGACTCCCTCATTTCAAATCACAAATACAACTACTAATGTTTTAGGTTTTACTAGTGAAAATGCAAATCAATTTATAAATGTATTAATTGAGGCAGAAAAAGTGTATAATGATAACATGGGAAATAATAAAAGGCTTCCTAATCAAAACATTAAAAAAACTTTTCTATGTTTAAGTACAAATAATGGTAAAATGGAACTGATCGCACAAGTAATATCTTTAAATTCAGAAGGAAGTGAGACAATTCTATTTTCTAAAACCGCTATGACGTTATATTGGAAAAACGTAAACTATATTAGAACTGAAGAAGTAATAAAAACTGAAGATATAGAAAAAACTGAGGACGATGAATAGCTCACTTAAACAAAAATTGATCTTAATTTTTCTTGTCATTTCCGTTATAATAAGTATAATTTATATTAAACGGCATGATACTAATTCAGAAATAGAAAAAAAAGCAGTAGAAATTTCTTCAAATAAAATTCAGATAAATAGTTTATTAGATAAAATGGATTCTATTTGGAACACTACAGAAGGAATTAGCCACATATATTTGGAACTGCATGAAAAAAAAGAATATGCAAGTTATTTTATTTATAATAATAGAAAACTTATTACTGAGATCAGGGATACTAACCTTTCATTTTATACGAATTTAAAAGCAAATGATATCATCACAGTCTTAAAATACAACAAAGAGTTTTTAATTCTAAATAGGATAGCTTCAAATTATAAAAATGAGAAATTTAGTTTAATCTTATTTCTAAAAATGCAGCAAGAGAATAATTCAAAGCAAATTATATATAATAAATATAAAAACGTCATATCGATAAAAAGGATAGAAACTGGCTGGTATTTGTTTTCTCAAAAATAATTTCCTTCTTGTCTGCCCGGGGTCTGGCCTTTCCCTTTCGTATTGCGGCGAGTCGTGCGGCCAATGCATATGGCTATTTGCACAGACATCGCCTGGGAACAACTTGTTAGGCAGACTCGGTTGCGAAGGGAGCTACCATTCTTTTTGAATTTCATTAAACTGCCAAAACTTATTTATTGGAATGACTATAATTTTGTTATTTTCAACAATATCATTATTTGAAAATCCATCACTTTTATATAAGTATCTTATATTATTGTCGGCAATATAAAATTCGAATTGGCAACTTATGCTTTCATTGTTTGTTATTTTTTTAATTTCAATAGTATTTATATCATATTTCGTGCAAAACTGATAAATTGACGTATCATAAATAATCATTTCATTTTGTTCTGTCATTTTTTTGGAAGGAATTAAAACTAAGTTTTTCCGCTTTGGATATTTATTCAATATATTAATAACAGCTAAATCAAAGTCTTTTAAATTACTTTTTAAAATTTCATGAAATTTATGTGATTTTTTTTCACATGAAACGCTAATAAAAAACATTATTAGAATAATTAGATTATTCGTCATAATAGATTTCAGACATATTTTCATCTTGTTGCTTATTTATATTATTTCTTTCCTCTTTTAAATACTGTAAGAAAGGAAGGATATTAAACTTATTCGGCCGAAAACCATTTCCGTCGGCCCGGGGTCTGGCCCAAGCCGACCCTGGGAGTTAAATACTACAGCACATCTTCAATACGCATTAACTTATCATAAAAGCAAGCAGTTTCTTCATAAAACGATGCACTTGAATGTGCATAGCTTAAAAAATCTTTTGCCAGCATCCATTTGCCACTTGTTGGGTTATGATGAATATAATCCAATTTTTGATAAATGAATTGTTTTGAGATGCACTTCTTCGCATCAAAACTATCTTCAAATACTTTGTGAAGCTGTCCTCTTTTCTTTTCTCTTTCTTTCACTGCTGCCGACATGCGTTGCAGCAGTTCATTTTCATTTGATGCCGCCAGGTGCTTAACAATCCCGTAAGCCATAAAACGCTTCCCGTTTCCGATGACTGTGTTTAATGATTTTTTCATCTCTGGAAAATAAAGCATTACATGCACATGGTTGGGCATAATTACGTAACCTGCAACCCGAATGTTTTGTGTGTACAGGTAATCAAACCATTTATACACCAGATTATATGAGTTGGTTTGCTGAAACAACGGCAGCCATTTATAACAGGTAAAAGTTACAAAATAAATACTGTTAACTTCCTGTTCATGTTGTGTGCGAACGGCCATGCTGAAAGATACAAAAGATACATCCTAACTCCCGGGGTCGGCTTAGGCCAGACCCCGGGCGGACTAAAAAATACATTGCTTTACATCAATCACAAAACAAAAAAAGGTGACAGTTCAGCCGTCACCTTTTCTATCTACAACAAAATAACTTTACTCAAACAATTCCGGCTGGGCGTTGTTTTCTTCTTTCACCCATTCCATTTCAATGTTCTTGCTGAAATCGGTAAGCTTGGCGCCAACGGCTTTCCAGCCCATTACTTCAGCAACTTTTGCGAGTTTTATTTTTGCACTTCGTACCTGTGTACCCCTTCCGCTTTTCATAAACAACACGGGCTCTTCATCAGTTGTTACTGCTTCCACATAATTCTTCTCTCCTTCCTTGATAAAGAAGAATTTGTTTTTTAATGTGCTGGTTTCAATTTTAAAACGCTTCACATTGTATTGCAGCTTATCATTGTCTAAATAAACAGCTGTAATTATTTTTTCAGGGTTGTACAGTTCAATGAGCAGGATGTTATCCGAATCAAATTTCTGTGTCATTTCCTGGTCGGTGATTTCATAATTCCCGTCTTTGTAAATAACAAGAATGCGGTCTTCGGGTTCAAAAGTGCCGAGGTACTGTCCTTTCTCTTCTGTATTTAACCTGCCGAACTTATCATCAAACCACATCTTCTTTCCACTTAAAGTAGAACGACCTTTTTCTTTAAACTTGATACTCTTAACGGGATACTTGGTTACCTGGTTACCCAAACTGCCACGACCTTTGATATCGAGTTCTTCAAAATAAAAATCAAACTCTTTGTTACGTGCAGAGCAGCTTGGGCTAAGAACAATCTTCACCACTTCGGCTTCACCATTTGCATTTACGGTAAAGTAATGCACTTTACTTTTCGGATCGCCTTTGGTTAAATCGTATTCCTTATCTCTTGTAATACCGGTTACATTAAAACGCTTGGCAAAGCTGATGCCTGATTTACCATCAACATAAATCATGTTGTACGTGGTGCGTTCATCGCTTTTTTGGAAAACCGCAGCATGTATAATGTCTTTACCAATATAACTTTTATCATTCACCTTCACCACTTTCATGATGCCACGCTTGGTAAACACGATGATATCATCAAAGTCGGAACAATCGCAAACAAACTCATCTTTCTTGAGCGATGTACCAATGAAACCATCTTCACGGTTCATGTATAATTTGGCATTGGCAATAGCCACCTGTTTAACCTGGATGGTTTCAAACGGTTTGATTTCTGTTTTGCGTTCCCTGCCCTTGCCATATTTCTTCAGCAGGTTTTCATAATACGCAACGGCAAAATCAACGAGGTGATCCAGGTCGTACTGCACCTGTTTAATATCTGCTTCAAGTCCTTTGATCTGATCATTGAGTTCATCAATATCCAAACGATAAATTCTGCGTACCGGTTTTTCTGTGAGCTTCAGAATATCTTCTCTTGTAATATCCCTGCGCAACTGTTTTTTAAACGGAACAAAGGCTTTATCAATTGCTGCAATTACTTTATCCCATGTTTCATGTTTCTTCTCCAGCTCTTTGTAGATCTGTTCTTCAAAGAAGATTTTTTCAAGCGAAGTGTAATGCCATTTTTCCTGCAGTTCGCCGAGTTTGATTTCCAGTTCTTTCTTCAACAGATCTTTTGTCTGATCGGCAGAGAACCGTAAAAGTTCGCTTGCTGATAAGAACTGTGGTTTATCGTTCACAATTACACAGGCGTTGGGCGAAATGGAAATTTCACAATCAGTAAATGCATACAACGCATCAATGGTAATATCGGGCGAAATGCCGGGAGCAAGATCAACCTGTATTTCCACTTCAGCAGCGGTATTATCGGTTACTTTTTTGATTTTGATTTTACCCTGGTCGTTTGCTTTTACAATGCTTTCCATGAGCTGTGTGGTGGTAACACCATACGGCACATCTTTAATAAGCAATGTTTTTTTATCAAACTCTTCAATGTGTGCACGCACACGAACCTTACCTCCACGTTTGCCATCGTTGTAATTGGCTACATCAATCATTCCTCCCGTTTGGAAATCGGGCAACAGTTCAAAACGTTTTCCACGCAGGTGTTTAATACTTGCATCAATCAGTTCGCAAAAGTTATGCGGCAGAATTTTTGTTGACAGACCAACTGCAATACCATCGGCTCCCTGTGCAAGCAGCAATGGAAATTTCATGGGCAACACAACCGGTTCATTCTTACGTCCATCATAACTCAACTGCCACTCCGTTGTTTTATTGTTGAAAGCAACTTCCAATGCAAACTTGGAAAGCCTTGCTTCAATATAACGTGGTGCAGCTGCATCATCACCTGTACGCACATCACCCCAGTTACCTTGTGTGTCAACCAGCAAATCTTTCTGACCAAGATTCACCAATGCATCACCAATACTTGCATCACCATGCGGATGGTATTGCATGGCCTGACCAATAATATTGGCTACTTTATTAAAACGGCCATCGTCCATTTCCTTCATGGCATGAAGAATACGGCGTTGCACCGGCTTCAAACCATCTTCAATGGCAGGCACTGCACGTTCAAGAATTACATAGGATGCATAATCAAGGAACCAGTTTTTATACTGTCCCTGTATTCCACCGTCAAAATCAAAAACACTTTCTTTCTTTTTCGCTGCACTCATTTTTTAATCTTTTTTATAATACCAGCAGTTGTTTTTCATAGCATCAACTGTTGCGTCGCAATCCTTTCATTGTTCATTAATTCTATTTATCAGACCCACCCCTTTGCCCCTCCCAGGAGGGGAAAGCCAACACCAGCCTGGCTTTGCAAAGAGCATCTCATCAATCCCAATAATCCACCCAAATCCCGGTTCAGACAATTAAGCTTCTGTTGTGTCACTCACTTCTGCAGATTGTCCCGCTTCATCAAACAACTGTCCTGATTTTTTCTTTACCTCAAAATCTTTCAGGTTTTTTACTTCGCCCTGCACATCATACAAACCAGTTGCCACCAATAATTTCAAACGCCACAGCATAAACATATCGCCGGTTGTGTGTTTGTTTTTACTTAAAAACTGGTTGATGATTTTATTTGCTTTCTGCCAGTCGTTGGTGATAAAGTTTTTCAGATCAGCATCGTAAAAATCAACATCACGCTGCGCAAGTTTTTTACCACCTTCCAGCAGGCGAACCATTTTTTCTTCGTTGCAGAGTTTTGTCCATTCATCCGGATCAACTTCAAACTCACTTGTAGTTACTAGTCTTGCCAATCGTTTTGCTTTCAGCATTTCCTTTGGCTGTATCTGGCTGATCCATTCAGGATAAAACAACTGTCCCTTTTCATTAATGAACGGAAGATTGTTGAGATACAGAATATAAATGCGGCCCTGGAAAGCTTTTAGCTGACTCATGAGCCAGTAATAACCACTTACATCGTGTTTGTTTTGTGCACACCAGATCCAGATTTTTTCTTCATCATTTGCCTGTAAACGTTCAATGAGGAATGCTACCAAACGGTTATCATCCACTTCACCTTCTTCAACCTTGCCATCAGCATCGCCGCCGGCAAGTACTTCACGCCACCAGTTTTTTCTTGCTTCAATTCCTTCTTCGGTATAAACATCTTTCAGCGGACCAACGGCGTAATCATCTTTTACCTGCAGCACTTCGCCCTGCAATGTTTCATCCTGTTCAATTGCTTTCTGCAATACATCAATATCAGCTTCGTTAAAAACAATATGTATCATAAATCTTTAGTTCTTCTTCTGAATTAAATAATAAACACAGGTAGTAAAAAAGTTCCGCACAAACGGAATGGCTTTAATGAATCCAAACTGTGTTTTTGGTTTCCACCCAAACTTGTATTCGTAAATCGGGTTCACCAAAAAATGTGTGTTGTTAATAATGTTGTATCCTTTGCTTTTACAAATACGTTCAAAGCGCTCAATGGAAATACCGGTTTCTTTTATTTCCAGCATCTCTTCCCAGTTTTCGCCATTTGATTTCAACAGCCATTTATAAAGCGGTGTCGGCAGCAAATGATAATAAGGCAGTTTGCTTAACCATTTGCCTTTGCATATCTGCTGGTGACCACCAAACGGCATGTACCACGGCGGAAAGCCAAAGAAGATGACACCATCGGTTGTTAAAAAACTTTTCATCCATTCAATGAGCTTTGGCTGATCGTGAATGTGTTCAATCACATCTTTTAAGATGATGATGTCAAACGCACCACCAAATTCTTCGTCAGTTGTTTTGTAAATATCTTTTGAATGAAAAGTGACTTTGTTTTGCTGCAGTTCATCTTTCATCCATTCTCTTGCATTTACCAGTCTTGTTTCATCCAGCTCCACTCCCACGCCTGTACAACCTTTATCAATAAAAGCTTTTAACACGCCACCTTCGCCACAACCAATTTCCAATACACGCATACCGGATTTTATTGCAAATGCCTTTTCAATAAAAGGAATTACGTATTGCTGGGTATTGAGTACCTGAATATCAAAATATCGTTTTCTGTCGGCGTGAAATTCAAACATAATATCACCAATTAAAAAACCAATTTCATTTATTACACGAATTAAATCGAATTACACGAATTATTTACTAAACAGGTGTCTGACATCTTCGACGAACTGACACCAACTAATTCGTGTAATTCGTAATAATTTGTGCCATCTCTTTTACACTTCTTCTTCTACTTTATCCAGTTCTATCTTCAGGTTATCAATAATAAACTCCTGTCTGTCTGGTGTGTTTTTGCCCATGTAATATTCAAGCACCTGCTGAATATGTGTTTCGGGTAATAACATCACCGGTTCTTTTTTCATTTCAGGACCAATGAAGCGTGCAAATTCTTCAGGTGAAATTTCACCCAAACCTTTGAATCGTGTAATCTCCGGTTTGCCTCCCAGCTTTTTAATAGCAGCCTGTTTCTCTGCTTCATCATAACAATAAATTGTTTCCTGCTTGTTGCGTACACGGAACAACGGTGTTTCCAATATAAACACATGACCATTCTTCACCAGGTCGGGGAAGAACTGCAGGAAGAAGGTCATCAGCAATAAACGGATATGCATTCCGTCCACATCAGCATCGGTTGCAATAACAATGTTGTTGTAGCGCAGGTTTTCATAATCATCTTCAATGTTGAGTGCGTGCTGCAACAGGTTAAACTCTTCGTTTTCGTACACTATCTTTTTGGTCAACCCAAAACTGTTAAGCGGCTTACCACGCAAACTGAATACAGCCTGCATTTCAACATTTCTTGATTTGGTGATCGAACCACTTGCAGAATCACCTTCGGTAATAAAGAGTGTTGTTTCTTTTTGCTTTTCCAGCACCTTCTCTTTATCCTTTCCTGTTGCCTCTTCGTTGTAATGATAGCGGCAGTCACGAAGTTTTTTATTGTGAAGGTTGGCTTTCTTGGCACGTTCGTTTGCAAGCTTTTTAATACCGGCCAGTTCTTTACGTTCACGTTCGTTTTGCTCAATGCGTTTTTTCAACGCTTCAGCAACTGACGGATTTTTGTGCAGGTATAATTCAAGATCTCTCGAAAGAAAATCGCCCACAAAGTTTTTCATGGTTGGGCCACCTTCATACACCACAGCCGAACCAAGTTTTGTTTTGGTCTGGCTTTCAAACACCGGCTCCTGCACACGTACACTTACTGCTGCACAAATGCTTCCACGAATATCAGCAGCGTCGTAATCCTTTTTGAAAAAGTCACGGATGGTTTTTACATACGCTTCACGGAAAGCTGCAAGATGTGTACCGCCCTGCGTGGTGAACTGTCCGTTTACAAACGAATAATATTCTTCGCCGTATTGATTTTCGTGTGTGATGGCAACTTCAATATCTTCTCCCTTGAGGTGAATGATGGGGTAACGCAACTCCTCTTCATTGGTTTTGCGTTGAAGTAAATCAAGCAAACCGTTTTTGGAAACGTAGCGTTTGTTGTTGAAGTTGATTACCAGCCCTGCATTGAGATAACAGTAGTTCCAGAACTGGTTATCCATATACTCATGGATGTAATGATAGTTTTTGAACACTGTATCATCAGGAATGAAAGTAACCAGCGTTCCGTTTTCTTCGGTTGTTTTCTGTTCTTTGTGTTCCTTTATGAGAATGCCTTTTTCAAACTCAGCCGTTTTCTCCTTTCCATCACGAAAAGCAGTTACTTTAAAATAATTACTCAACGCATTCACCGCTTTTGTACCTACACCATTTAACCCAACAGATTTCTGAAACACTTTACTATCGTACTTGGCACCGGTGTTTATTTTGCTTACCACATCCACCACTTTACCCAACGGAATACCACGGCCATAGTCACGAACGGTAACCACGCCTTTTTCAATGGTTACATCCACATGCTTGCCATAACCCATGGTGTGTTCATCAATACAGTTATCAATCACCTCTTTGAGCAAAACATAAATACCATCGTCGGGACTGCTTCCATCGCCCAGCTTACCAATGTACATGCCGGGACGAAGACGGATATGCTCCTGCCAGTCGAGGGTTTTTATGGAATCCTCATCATAATCAAACAAATTCTTTTTTTCTTCAGCCATTTATATGTTTATGGTTTTAAGTTTAATGTTTATGTTTCCGGCTTCACTGTGCTTATCAGCTGCATTGGCGTCGCACTCTTGTACGTCAGTTCATTACTGAACTTTTTGTTTCCAATCAGGTCAACGCAACCGTTCATAACCAGCGGGCAAATATAGCAAAACCACTTTCCCCCTGTACACTACTATTTGTTCACAACCCTGTGAATAATTTTTGGACTTTTATTGAATATTCTGCAATTTCGCAGCAACAAAATCATTACCATGGACAAAAGAATTTATACGCTTCTTACCATTTATGTTGTTTATCTCATCATTGCCCTTACAATGGTTTTATCTACAGGTGCGCAAAAAACATTAACCATGCTTCTGTTTGGAGGTGGCGGTATTGTTATTTTCGTTATCTGGTTTGCTATCTGGATGGCAACTCATAAAACTGAAAAATAAAATTTAGTTCAATTTTTTATATGCCACCCGGCAGCTGCACGATATAAACTGTGTTTGCTCCGGGTGGCTTTTTTCTTTCCACTTTAATTTACCCGATATGAAGAACCTGTTTATCCTCCTTTTTTTATTTGTGGCTATTCAAAGCAAGGCCCAGCAACAGCAGGAAGTATATCGTTTAGACAGTTGCAAACAGTTTGGCAAAAATGCGTTTGATGATGTGTACATCCGTGTGCAACAGGTGGCGCACTGGAAAAACAGCAAGACGAGTCTTGATGACCACATTGATAAATTCTTTAAACAATACGTTCAGAAAACAGCGGGCGGAAAAATAACCATCAGCATCCTCATTAATAAAGAAGGTAAACCCTGTATGTACGAAGCAAGGCCCAACAGCAACGTACGCCCCGATTTCCAGGCACTGAAAGCATGGATGGAGCAATTTGACTGGGAACCTGCTTTGCAGAACGGTGAGCCTGTAATGACGATTAAAATACTGCAGATCAGCTTCAGCGGCAGGAAGGTAAGTGTAACAGAACTGGAGTAATCATTAACCAATCAATTCCTCATCATTTTTTATTGTTTTTCATTTTTTGAAGATGGTTTTTCAGTTACTGAAGAACATCTTCCATAATGTTTTGTTGCCTTTTCATTTAGTGCAGTTGTTGATTCAGCAAGTGGAGATGATTTTACAGTTCATGGAGATTTGTTTCCATTGAATGTAAATGGTTTCCCAGCAAGTTGAATTGGTTTTCCACTGAGTACAGATACTCTTCCAGCCGATGTAGTTGCCTTCCCATCCTTTGTAGATGGCTTTCCTGCCGATGTAAACTGTCATCCATTCAGTGTAATCTGCTATCCAGTCAGTGTAAGAGTTCATCCATCGAATGTAAATGGCCGCCCATTCAATGTAAATGTCTTTCCAGCCGATGTAAGATGTCTTCCAGTCAGTGTAAACTGCCATTCATTCAGTGTAAGAGGCCTTCCATCGAAAGTAAATGGTCGTCCAGCCGATGTAAATGCCTCTCCAACCGGGTATAAATGAGAGCTTTAGGGTGAAAAACAGCCGATAATGGATAGTGGATAGCCGATAGCCGGTAGTGGATAGTTTCAGCGACTTTGTTTTGATTGGGTGAACAATGCTAACTTTGCATAACTATCCCATACTTACTTACCCGCCCGTTTACTTACCATTTAATTCTGATTGCTGGTCTTTGATTGTTCATGTTTAAAACTGTGATGTATGTATTCATTTGAATTACTGGAGGCAGGTTGCTATTATCTCATCCGTGAAAAAGAGGAAGATGCGCTGCTGCTGATTAAGGTTCATTTTAAGAGTGATTATGCTGTTTGTGTTTCAACCTATGTTGAGGGAGAAGAAATTGTGTGGAAAAGAAAAACCGATGCAATTTTTGATATTATTGAATGCCTCGATGATAAAGCCGTAGCCCAATGGGAAAAAGTTTTCTTTGGAGAAGATGCGTATTATGAAGATGAGGAGGATGAGTAGTTGTTTAAACTCAGTGAAAAAAGGAATGGGTATCATTTAAAACTACCCCTTATTTTGTTTACGCATATTTTCCCTTCTTTTACAAATGGTGGATTATGAATAAACTGCACGCTTTTATTTAATTGCTTATACCGCAAAACTGGTTCCGCAACCACAAGTCTTACTTGCATTTGGGTTGGAGAAGGTAAATCCCCGGTTGTTCAGATCATTGTCCCAGTTAATGAGCATTCCAAACAAATACATCCCATGACTTTGATCCATCACACATGGAACTCCATCAATTTCAAATACATCATCATTGGGTTTCTTTTCATCAAACTCCAGAATATATGTTAAACCGGAACATCCTCCGCCTTTTGTCCCTACACGAAGAAATTTATCAGCAGGTTGCTCTGTATATAAACGCTTGATTTCTGATATAGCTGTTTCACTGAAAGTTACCGGGGTTGAGTTGATTGTTTCCATAAACCTTGATATTAAACTGCAAATTTAAGCGAAATAACAGAACTGCATTTTTTATCCGATATGGTTTTCAAACGCAAACACCTATTTTTGTTCTATTACTTTTTTTATGGATCCAATCATTTTATTATATCTCATTGGCGGCGGTATCATTGTTTTTATTCCAATTGCCATTTATCTGATCAGAGTGAACAAAAAAGCTGTTCTGAAAGAAAGAGAAGAGTTGCAGTTACAGGCTGCCCAACAAAAACAGCAGGTAAAGCATACAACAGCAGCAAATCCTGAATTGCTCAGGCTACAGCTACAGGCATATGAGCGTTTGGCTATTTTGTGTGAACGAATCGGGTTAACCAATTTAATCAGCCGGAGTAATGTAAATGAACTTTCAGCACAGCAACTTCAGGCATTAATGATTCAGAACATACGTACTGAATTTGAATACAATGTGAGCCAGCAACTCTATGTTTCAAATGCCGCATGGGATGCTGTAAAAAACCTGAAAGAACAGAATATTTTCATTGTAAACCAGCTTGCTTCAATGCTTCCCTTAAATGCAAGCGGTACAGAACTCAGTGCAAAAATCATGGAGTTACTGTCGCAGGATGAAAATGCTTCGTTACAGAACATTGTAGCTACTTTAATTAATAAAGAAGCCAAGCAGTTGATGGGATAAAATCATTAAAACACTCTTTCGTATGGAAGAAAAAAAACTGTACACCGATTCCGGAATTGAAGTAAAAACACTTTACTCTGCCTCCGACCTGCCATCTGATGTTAATGAATTACCCGGACAGTTTCCTTTTACCCGTGGAGTACAGCCCGATATGTACAGGGGAAAATTATGGACAATGCGGCAATATGCAGGTTTTTCAACTGCAGAAGAAAGTAACAAGCGGTATCATTACCTTTTAAGTCAGGGAGTGATGGGATTGAGTGTTGCATTTGACCTGCCCACACAAATAGGTTATGATAGTGACCATGCACTTGCAGAAGGTGAAGTTGGAAAAGTAGGCGTTGCCATCGACAGTATAGAAGATATTCAAACACTGTTTAACGGCATTAAGCTGGAAGATGTTTCCACATCCATGACGATTAATGCAACCGGTTTTATACTTCTTTCTTTTTACGTTGCATTAGCAAAACAACAGGGAGCAGACCTGAAAAAGATTACAGGAACAATTCAGAACGATATACTCAAAGAATATGCTGCCAGGGGAACTTATATTTATCCACCCAAGCCAAGCATGCGCATCATTACCGATATTTTTGAATGGTGCAGTAAAGACTTGCCAAAGTGGAATACCATTTCGATCAGTGGTTATCATATCCGTGAAGCAGGCAGCACAGCCGTGCAGGAAATTGCATTTACATTAGCTAATGGTAAGGCTTATGTAAAAGCCGCACTTGAAAAAGGATTGGATATAAATGTATTTGGTAAGCGGCTTTCGTTCTTTTTCAACTCACATAACAATCTGTTTGAAGAAGTGGCCAAATTCCGTGCAGCAAGAAGAATGTGGGCTAAAATGATGAAAGAGCTGGGAGCAACCGATCCCAAAGCAATGATGCTCCGTTTTCACACTCAAACGGGAGGAAGTACTTTAACAGCACAACAACCGTTAAATAATATTTCAAGGGTTACCGTACAAACACTGGCCGCAGTACTTGGCGGAACGCAATCTCTTCATACAAACGGCTACGATGAAGCATTAAGCCTGCCAACCGAAGAAGCGGCACGCATTGCATTACGAACACAGCAGATTGTTGCTTTTGAAAGCGGTGCAACCGATACTGTTGATCCTTTAGCAGGAAGCTTTTATGTTGAATCGCTCACGGATGAAATTGAACAGAAAGCCTGGGATCTGATTGAAAAAATTGATGTAATGGGCGGAAGTGTCAGCGCTATTGAACAGGGTTTTATACAGGATGAAATAGCAAGAAGTGCATACGAATATCAACGAAACATTGAAAGCAACACAAAAATCATTGTAGGGGTAAATAAATTCCAGGTGAAGGAAGAAAATGATACCCCGGTATTTAAAATTGATGACAGTATCAGAACCTTACAAACCGAAAAGCTGAATAAACTGAAAGCAAACAGAGACCCAGGTAAAGTTGACCAATGCTTGCAGCGTATTAATGATTTTGCAACCAGTGGCGAAAACCTTATGCCCGCTGTAATTGAAGCAGTGGAAAATAAATGTACGCTTGGTGAAATTGCAGACGAACTGAGAGCCGTATTTGGCGAATACAAGTAACAAAAGAAAAAAAGTAACAATCATTGCCGATGCTGATAATTGTCAGTCGGTTGCGTAAAACATAAAATAATTTTGCACCACAATAAAAAACCAAACGATGCCTGAAACAAATAATGAATACTCTTTGAAAATGGATGAACGAATTGTTGCATTTCTGGAAGAACAATCGGTTATTAATTTTGCTACTTCTGTTAACAATCAACCTTATTGTGCATCCTGCTATTATACATATGTGCCGGGCAACGAATTACTTGTTTTCAAATCGGATGTTGATACAAAACATATTGAAGACGCATTAAAAAACAACAATGTTGCAGGAACAGTAGTACCCGATAAACTGATTAAAGCAAAAATTCAGGGTATCCAGTTTACAGGTATTTTTAAAGCAGGAGAAGGAGCAGTTGGGGAAATGGCAAAAAAAGCATATCTATCTAAATTCCCGGTTGCCGGACTATTTCGTGGAAATATCTGGATCATCGAATTATCAAAAGTAAAATTCACAGATAACACACTCGTTTTTGGAAAGAAAATTTTGTGGGAAAGATAATTCCACAACATAATAAAATCAAAATTTAGCCGGAGGAATGATCGTCCGGCTTTTTTGTTTATTCAAAACCTGTGTTTCAGTTCGTTTATATTCAGTATTTTCAGTTCTCAACACATTTTTATGAAAAAGGAGACCGCTTTCTTTTATTTAATGATATTCTGTTCAGCAGTATTTTACAGTAATGCAATAACTGCGCAGCAACCATCTTTCATAACCGATAGTATTGACAGTTACATTAACAAAGGAATGAGCGACTGGAATATTCCCGGCCTTGCCATTGCCATTGTTAAAGATGGCAAAACTGTTTTAATGAAAGGATATGGCGTAAGAGACAACAGTAGAAATGAAAAGGTGGATGAAAATACATTATTCATCATTGCATCAAATTCCAAGCTGTTTACCGGTACATCCATTGCAAAACTTGATGTTGAAAAGAAACTTTCACTGGAAGATAAAGTAACCAAATACATTCCATGGTTCAGATTATATGATTCAACTTCAACAAAAATTGCAACAGTAAGAGATATGTTGTGCCATCGCCTTGGCACCAAAACATTCCAGGGCGATTTTACTTTCTGGAACAGTAATCTTCCGAAAGATTCTATTATTTACAAAATGCGCTTACTGAAACCGCAAGGTCAGTTCAGGCAGGATTATGGTTATTGTAATTCCGCTTTTCTTGTTGCGGGTGAAATACTAAACAAAGTTACCGGCATGAGCTGGGAGCAATATGTGTATGAAAATATTTTACAGCCTGTTGGCATGACCAACACGTTTATGAATACAGCGGGCTTAAGTACCCGTATAAATGTTGCAGTTCCTTACTCAAACTCGTTTGGAGAACTGAGCCGTTTGCCTTACGACCAGATAGATAATCTTGCCCCGGCAACAAGTATGGTTAGCTGCGTAAATGATTTAAGCAAATGGATTAAACTTCAGTTAGACAGTGGAAAAGTAAACGGCAAACAAATTGTTCCCTGGGCTGCATTGCAAAAAACAAGAGATGGAAATATTTTAACCGGAACAAGAAAATCGCCTTACTACCCTACTCATTTCCGTGCATATGGTTTAGGTGAATATATGACGGATTATAATGGCCGCCAGGTTTATTGGCATACAGGCGGTGCATTTGGTTTTGTTACCAATGTATGTTTTGTTCCTGAAGAAAATCTTGGTATAACCATTTTAACCAATAACGATAACCAGAGTTTTTTTGAAGCATTGCGATACCAGATACTCGATGCCTATCTTGGAGTACCTTATACGAACCGGAGTGAGTTTTTGAAGCAGTTTTCGCAACAATCACGAACAAATGATGAAGCACTTTGGGCAAGCTGGGCAACCCGCCTTTCAAAGAAAAATCCATTGCCGTTGAATGCAGATGAATTTGCCGGAACGTATTATAATGATGTATATGGAAGCATTCACATTATTAAGGAAAAAAATTCGCTGAAGGTTTTTCTCAGTCATCATCCCAATATAACCGGCACGCTTGAATACATGGATAACAATACATTTCTATTAACATGGAGTCATCCCGGTTATGGAAAATTTGCTGCACCTTTTACACTCCAAAACGGCAAAGTAAAATATATTGAAATAAAAGCATCTGATTTTGTGGAATACGATGCGTACATTTTTCAGAAAATAAATTAAATTGAAAACCTAAATCAACTGTACAAACATGAGAAAACTGTTCACTTTATTTCTGTTCATCTTTGCTGCTTTCAATTTACCTGCACAAAATATTCAGCAGTTAATTGATCAGAAATCGAAAGCTATTTTACCCAAACTCATTGAATGGCGAAGGTATCTTCATGAACATCCCGAACTGAGTAACAGGGAATACAAAACAATGGAGTACATCGCTGCACACTTAAAAAGTCTTGGACTTGAAGTGCAAACGGGTGTTGCAAAAACCGGTGTTGTTGCTTTACTGAAAGGCGGTAAGCCAGGGCCCGTTGTTGCATTACGTGCAGATATTGATGCTTTGCCAGTAAAAGAGCGTGTTGATATTCCATTTAAATCAACAGTAATGGCTGATTATCTGGGTCAGCAGGTTCCGGTTATGCACGCCTGCGGCCACGATACCCACACATCAATTTTAATGGGCACTGCAGAAGTGCTTGCTTCGATGAAGAAAGATATAGCAGGCACGGTGAAATTTATTTTTCAACCGGCCGAAGAAGGCCCTCCCGGCAATGAAGAAGGCGGCGCACCTCTTATGGTGAAAGAAGGTGTAATGGATAACCCAAAAGTAGATGCCATTTTTGGATTGCATATTGCAGCAGGACTTGAAATCGGAAAAATCAGGTACAAGAGCGGTTCGTTTATGGCAAGCAGCGATTGGTTTAGCATAAAAGTAAAAGGAAAAGGAGCACATGGATCAGCACCATGGAGCGGCATTGATCCGATTATGATTTCATCACAAATCATTAACGGGCTTCAGACCATTGTAAGCCGCTCAGAAGATTTAACCAAAGCTCCTGTTGTAATTACTGTTGGCAAATTCATTGGAGGCGTAAGAGAAAATATTATTCCGGAAGAAGTAAGTTTCAGCGGAACCATCCGCACACTTGATGCGAATATGCAGAAAGATGTACACGAAAAAATACGCCGCACAGCTATGAACATTGCCGAAGCCTTTGGCGCAACAGCAGAAGTGGTTATTGATACAAAAACACTGGTTACATACAATACCCCGGAATTAGTGAGTATGATGGTCCCTTCTTTACAATCAGCAGCAGGTAAAGAAAACGTTGGTCAGGGCAACTGGACAACAGGGGCAGAAGATTTTTCATTTTATGGTGAAAAAGCTCCTGCATTCTTTTTTAACCTTGGTGGCATGCCAAAAGGCGGACAACCAACCGGTCATCATACTCCTGATTTTTATATTGACGATAGTATGCTTGATGTTGGCGTAAAAGCATTTTGCAATCTGGTTTTTGATTATGCAAAGCTGAAAAAATAATTGTTCTTATTTTTGAAAGAGCTGTTCAAAAACTGAACAGCTCTTTTTTAATTTTGGTAAAACGTTTTGTAATGCTCAAGCAAATTTTCATATCCATCTGTCTTTTTATTACAAGTATTGCCGTTGCTGATCCGGGTGTGGGTTTAGTAATTGATAAAAGCGGCAACGTATTTTATAGCGATCTTTCGCAGGTATGGATGATGAAGCCAGATGGCAGTAAAGTTGTTGCTGTACCAAATGTTCATTCACATGAACTGTATCTCGACAGAAACGGGCAATTGTTTGGTGAGCATCTCTGGTACAATGGCGAAAAAGCAAATACATGGGGATATTATTTGTGGTGCCGCAAACCCGATGGAACCATTGTAAAAGTAAAAGACAGTACTGAAGGTTTCCCTGAATGGTACAGTTTTACAAGAGATGATCTTGGCTATATGTATTATGTTGAAAAAGGTATTCCCTCCTATTTCTGGCAAGTTGATTCAACAGGAAAGGAAAAAACAATCATCGGCACAAAGTCACTTTCTGATATTGGGCGTTTGCATTTCAGCAGTAAAGGCGTACTGTACTTCCCCAACAAAACGGATGTATATATTCTGCAAAAAGCCGATAGTGTGCAGTTGTTTATAAAAGATATTGGAGAAAAAAATCCGAATGACAGCACTGGCGGAAACAGCCATTCCATTATGAGCATTTACTCCGACAATGACGGTAATCTTTACATCGCAACAGGAAATGTAATTAAGCAGGTTGATAAGAAAAAAGCTGTGCTGACGATTTATAAATCAGCCGGCGATTGGAAACCTTCTGCTTGTTTAATTGCACCCAATGGTGATTTTTTTGTAATGGAATACAATTCAACGAATGAAGTAAGGGTGAATAAAATCAGCATGGCGCAACGTAAACAAATTGCAAGAGAACATAGTTTTTCTGTTTATTTTATGCCGTTTATTCTGGCGGCTGTGCTGATTATTGTTGTTTATTTTTTATTCAGGAAGAAGAAGTAAAAATAGTTTATAATCAATAGCAGATGTATTATTGATTGTAATTTCTTGTACCAAATAACAAACTTCCAATCCGCACCATTGTGCTTCCTTCCTCAATGGCAACTGTATAATCTGCACTCATACCCATAGAAAGAGTTGTGAAGTGTAAAGCGTGTGGTGTGAATTTTCCAGCAGATTGATTAAACAATGATTTCAAAAAATGAAACTCTGCTCTTACCTTTTCCAAATCATCTGTAAAACTTGCCATCCCCATCAACCCGCAAATATTTACGTGTTTGTTTTCCAGTTGTTCAAATTCAGTAATAGCTGATTGTAATTCCTCTTCATCCATCCCAAACTTTGTTTCTTCCTGCGCAATATAAGCCTGGAGCAATACATCAATAGTCCGGTTTTTCTTAGCGGCTTCTTTATTGATTTCTTTTAGCAACTTAAAGCTGTCAACGCCATGAATTAAATGCACAAAAGGAGCAATATATTTCACCTTATTGCTTTGCAGGTGACCAATGAAATGCCAGCGGATATCTTTGGGAAGTTTTTCTGCTTTCTCTGCTAACTCCTGCACATAGTTCTCTCCAAAATCCCTTTGCCCCAATTCATATAACTCCAGTATATCTTCTGCAGGTTTTGTTTTTGAAACAGCAACAAGTGTTACAGCTTTTGAATCAAGGAACGTTTTAATTTCTTTATATGCTTCTTTATTTACAGCCATGAGCAAATGTATAAAATAAGGATGAGGCTGTGTTATAAGACCGAAGCTTCACACAAAGCTCACTAAGAAGACAAAGCTTACAAAAAAGAAACCGTTGTGAACGCTGTATCCTTTGTTGCTTTGTGTGAAACAGACTTTTATTTCAGAATACTTCTTCCAATAACAATCCGCTGTACTTCACTTGTACCTTCGTATATCTGCGTAATCTTGGCATCACGCATTAAACGTTCTACATGAAATTCTTTTACATAACCATAGCCTCCATGTATCTGCACAGCTTCAGTAGTAACCCACATAGCTGTTTCACTTGCATAAACTTTTGCCATGGATGAACTGATTGTATAATCGTTATGTTCATCCTTATCCCATGCCGCTTTTAAACAGAGCAGTCGTGCTGCTTCTATTTCTGTAGCCATGTCGGCCAGCTTAAACTGTATTGCCTGGTGATGCATAATTTCTTTGCCAAATGCTTTACGCTGTTTGGAATAATTCAACGCCAGTTCATACGCACCACTTGCAATTCCTAATGCCTGCGAAGCAATTCCAATACGTCCGCCGGCCAATGTTTTCATAGCGAAGGTGAAACCAAAGCCATCCTCTCCTATCCTGTTTTCTTTCGGCACAATTACATCCTGAAACGAAATACTGTGTGTATCGCTTCCACGAATACCCATTTTATTTTCTTTTGCTCCAACAGTAACACCTGGCCAGTTTTTCTCAACAATAAATGCATTAATTCCTTTGCTGCCTTTTGCGGCATCAGTTTGTGCTACAACAAGGTAAACCGAAGCTGAAGAACCATTTGTAATCCAGTTCTTGATTCCATTCAGGATATAATGATTTCCTTTATCTTCAGCAGTTGTTCTTTGTGAAGTTGCATCGCTGCCGGCTTCAGGCTCACTCAATAAAAAAGCGCCAATGTACAGTTCTCCATCTTTTTTTCCCTGGGCAAGTGGCACAAGATATTTTTGTTTCTGCTCTTCGGTACAAAATTCCTGCAGGCCATAACAAACCAAACTGTTGTTAACACTCATGCACACACTAACGCTGGCATCAACCTTACTTATTTCCTCCATTGCCAGTACATAGCTTATTGTATCCATTCCTGAACCACCATATTCAGGCTTAACCATCATTCCCATAAAACCAAGATCGGCAAGTTTACTCACCTGCTCCTTAGGAAATTTCTGGTTTTCATCACGCTCAATAACTCCGGGTAAACATTCAGTACGTGCAAAATCTCTTGCAGCCTGTTGTATCATTAGCTGCTCTTCGGTTAATTGAAAATTCATGTGGCAAGTGTATTGTTTGCAACAAAGATAAGGGAGGATATTTCTGCTGACAGAAAAAAACTCACAATTGTTAATACCATGAAGACGGTATTGATAAAATGTTGAAACCTAAGTATCTTACGCCAAATTATTCCCAAAATGAAGGCTTTAGGATTATCGCTTTTTTTATCCCTTTCTTTATTTACAAATTCTTTTTCACAAACCTGTTTAAGTGGCAACTGTAGTTCGGGTTTTGGAAAATTCCAATATGCCAATGGAGATGTGTATGAAGGAGAATTTTATGATGATAAACGTGAAGGTTTTGGCATCTACAACTGGAAAACAGGTGAAAAATATATTGGTGAAAATATTGGCAATGTATTCTCGGGCTTTGGTGTAATGGAGTTTAAAGACGGCACAAAATACATTGGCGATTTTAAAGATGGTGAGTTTGATGGTGAAGGAGAAAAAACATTTTCAAATGGCACAAAACAAACCGGCATTTTTGAAAAGGGTAAATTTCTTGGTAAAATATCTTACTACAGCAAACCCATTGGAACAGTTGGCTGTTTAAACGGCGATTGTAATGATGGTTACGGCATGAAATATTACAGCGGCAACGACCGCTATTTTGGTTATTTTAAAAATGGCTTAAGAGATGGATACGGAGCTTACTATTGGGATGATGGAACACGTTGGGTTGGCCAGTTTAAAGAAAATCTGCTTACAGGTTATGGAACATACTTCTTTATTAGCGGAGAAAAATATGTAGGATTTTTTATTGACAGTAAACGCAATGGCTGGGGAATTAATTATGATCCCAATACAGGTATTAAAAAGATTGGTTATTGGAAGGATAATGATCTCATTACTCCAAAAAGCACTTTGCTGAAGGAAGGTAATACAGGGTGTATTAGTGGCGATTGCAAGAATGGTTATGGCAAATATGTTTACAACAATGGCTACTATGAAGGATATTTTAAAAATGGCTATCGTAATGGGCAGGGCACTTACTTTTTTGATATTGGTGATTATTATGTAGGCAATTTCACCGATAATAAGTTTAATGGTAAAGGAACTTACTATTATACAAACGGGGAACGTTACAGCGGTGAATGGAAAGATCAGCGTTACCACGGCAATGGCCAGCTTTTCCATTTTGATGGCTTGCCTGAAGAAGGTTACTGGAACCAGGGTAAATTTCTTGGCAAAACAACTACGCCCCAAGGATATGATGCATGGGTAAAAAGCAATTATGATAATTCAGACAATCCTGTTGTTGTTAACAACTCCAAACCTCCTGTAAACAACCCTTCATCAAATAATAATAAACCGAACGTAAACACCAAACCAAATAATAACACCGGAAATACAAATACAAAACCCAATAACAATACAAATCCGGGCACAAACACAAAACCTAATAATACAACTGTTGTTACTACCGGTAATACTGCCGGGCTAAATACAGGTAATTATAAAAAGAAACTTGCGTTGGTGATTGGCAACCAGGGGTATCGTTTTACAACGGCTTTAAAAAATCCAAAAAACGATGCAAGATCAATGGCACAAGTACTGAGAGACTGTGGTTTTGAAGTAATTGAAGTAATTGATGGCGATGCCACACAATTAAGATCGGCAATTAAAGAGTTTGGGTATAAACTTGCCTCGTACCAGGTTGGCTTATTTTATTACTCCGGTCACGGTATTCAGATTGATGATCAGAATTATATTATTCCTGTTGATGCAAATCTGCGTTCTAAAACTGATGTACGGGAAGATTGTCCTTCAGTATCACAGGTACTGGCACGTATGGAAGATGCTAACACAAAATTGAACATCGTAATACTTGATGCCTGCCGAAACAATCCGTTTCAGCGTGGATCATTTGGCGATAATGATGATGGTGGCCTTGCCCCTATTTCTCCTCCCGACAATACAGTAATTTCATTTGCAACCGATCCGGGATCTGTTGCCAGTGATGGCGTTGCAGGAACCAATGGTTTATACACGGGTTCGCTTGTAAAATACATTTCAGTTCCAAACACTCAAATTGAAAATGTATTTAAACTTACCGGCCGGGAAGTGAAAGAAAAATCAGGTGGTAAACAAAAACCCTGGCTTAACTCAAACTACTACGATATATTTTATTTCAGAGTACAATAAAAAAGAAATCCCAACCGCAAGGTTGGGATTTCTTTTTTATTTAAGAAGCAATATGATTCATTACTTTCTTCCCATTTCTTTAAGGTATGCTACATGCGATGCAAAAGCCATCCGCATTTTTGGATATTCAATGTAAGGAATATTAAACTCACTGCAGGTTTGCTTGATAATTTTGCTGATAGCAGGATAATGTATGTGTGAAATTTTGGGGAAAAGGTGGTGTTCAACCTGGAAATTCAAGCCACCAACCAAAGCAGAAATAATTCTGTTCTTTGTTGCAAAATTTGCAGTGGTTTTCAACTGGTGAATAGCCCATTCGTCCTGCAAACGCCCATCTGCATCATCCGGCATAGGAAATGCAGTATGTTCAACAGTATGCGCAAGCTGAAAAACAGTACTTAATACAAAACCGGCAAATAAAGTGGCAGTAAGAAAGCCCAGCAACCAGGGTAAAAATCCGGCCATCCATATTGGCAAGGCAATAAAAATGAACAGGTTTACTGCTTTAAACAGCCAGAAAATCACATGATCGGCTATGTGCATTTTCTTTAACTGCATTGACCCGATTTTATGTTTGAAATATTTCTGGTAATCAAGAACAAAAATCCATAAAATGTAGAGCAATGAATACAAAAACCAGAAATAACGGTGCTGGTATTTATGCAGTTTATATTTCTTCTGTGTGCTGCTCATCCGCATCCAGGGCTGTATATCTATATCATCATCCACCCCATCAACATTTGTGTAGGCATGATGAATAATGTTATGTTTTACATTCCACATAAAACTGCTGCCGCCAAGAATATTTAAAGAAAATGCCGCCATCAGATTTACCGATTTGTATTTACTGAAGCTGCCATGTGCCCCATCGTGCATAACATTAAAACCGATAGCTGCAACAACACCACCAAAAAGTATTGATTCAGCAACACCCCAAAAAACACCTGGTGTAAAAAATACAAGATGAATATAAAGAGCTGTAAACGCCAGTCCCAAAAAAACGGCTTTTGAAAACAGTTTAAAATTACCTGTTGGTTCTTTTCCTGATTCCTGGAAATAAGCATTCACTCTTCGTTTCAACTCACTGTGAAAAGACTGTGCCTTGCTATGGGGAAATTTTGGAGTACTCATATAGAATAAAAAATTGCTGCAAAGGTAACGTATTAACCTTTGCAGCAATTCCATAAAAGGCATTTCTTTATGCAAACAATCAGTTTCAAACTGTTTATTCCCCTAATAATCAATTTTTAACAGTGCCTTTCATGAAAATAATTTGTGAAGCATCAGGTAGTTATCTGGATAAACGCATCAAAGGAATTAATGCCTATTCTTTTTTCTGTAATAAAACCTTCGCCATATTCCACGCCAATTCGTTTGCCAAACATACGGTGACGTGCAATAATTGTTTCAAAGTAGGTTGGAGTGGAAATATATGTTTGGGGCTCTCCGTTGCCTTCACTGTTAAACTGGGTGGCGTATGCCTGAATGCTTTTTAATTTTCTGTCAAAGACAGATGAAATATCAAAAATAAAATCAGGCTCAAGATACCTGTCCTGTATATAATGGAAAACATATTTGGGCCGCCATGCTGTTTGTTCAGCACCATCAACCGAAGTTTCTATTTTTCGTAACCCAGCATAAAAGCAGGCATCTGAAACCAGTTTTGAAGATCGCCCATGATCGGGATGGCGATCTTCAACTGCATTGCAGATCACAATTTCCGGCTGATATTGCCTGATTTTTTTTATAACCTGTAACTGGTGTTCCTCATCGTTATTGAAAAATCCATCACGCATGCCAAGGTTTTCACGTACATGTACACCAATAATTTCTGCCGCTGCGGCAGCTTCCGCCTTTCTTGTTTCCGCAGTACCTCTTGTACCCAGCTCTCCCCTTGTTAAATCAATAATTCCTACTTTTTTCCCATTTGCAATTTCAATCATCAAAGTGCCTGCACAAGCCAGTTCCACATCGTCGGGGTGAACACCAAACGCAAGTATATCTAACTTCATTCGTATTAAATTTTGGGCGTGAAATTACACATTAAAAATGAGAGCACATTACCGTGCTGCTGCCGGGGATGAATATGCAGGAGAATTATAATACATGCGGTTAATTTCCTGAACGATCTCTTCTATCTGCTTATCAAATTTATCTTCAGAAGGATTCCAAGCCTGTTTTAAACTTGTACCGGCAAAAAACATGAGTGTTTGATAAAAGCCTGCTGTAAATCCTCCTTTCATTTCCCTGATTATTTCGTAACAGTTATCTCCGGTTTGACGGTTAATGAGCTTCATCAGCACTTTTCCCTGGTAAATGGAAAGATCAGAGACTTTATCACCAAAAGCGGCTCTCAATTCCTTTTCTCTTGATTTAATATAGGCTTTCCGTTCACTTCGGCTGTTAACATTTTCCAGGTGTTTATTTACATCAACCATCACAATTCCTGCCGATCTCGCCATTGGATATGTTACATAAACAGCATTACGTAATCTTGTCCAGTTTGCCCAGTATTTTGCTGCATCTTTAGGATCACCACCCCAAACAAGAATTTCTTCCAAATCCCTTCCTCCAAGGAGTTCGCCGTTAATAATCTGTGCTTTTACATAAACTGTATCGTTAGGGCCGTAATTGGCCTTAGCAATTTTAATAATGGTGGCTGTATCAGGAGGAGGCAAGGGCTGCACCTGTGCTTTAATATGCAAAACACTCAGCAATGCTGAAACAACAAAAAAAACAGAAAAATATGTGCTTTTCCCTCTCGGCATGAGAATGTAAATTAATCAATCTACGGTTAATACAACAGACAGACAAAAAGTAACCAACGCTGCCTTGAAGATTTTAAGCAAGGGCAACCAATTTATTGTACCAACATATTTACTGTTTATGATACAGTCTTCACGTTTGTTGCACAAAAAGAGATGTATGATGAATGTTACTTTATGCAGTCGGAATCGGCACCTGCTGTACTTCGCATTGTCTATTTTTAAAAGATCAGGGGTGGGCCGTAAATTATACTTTCTTCAGAACCTGCTTCCTGTTTTTCTGAATATGATTATACATTGCCAGAAGTGAACCGAAAGTCATAATAATTATTCCAAGCCATAACACATTAATAGCCGGGAATACATAGGCCTTAAGTGTAACATACTGCAGAATGGCATCACTTTCTTTAACTCCCAGTTTTAATCCTTCTTTTTCGGCACCGGTAAAAGCAAAAACAAGATTCTGAGCTACTACTGTATCGGCAACTGCTTTAACCTGGTTTCCACTTAGAATAAGAACCGGCTCTGCACTGTACCTGCTGCTGTCTTTCGACACAACTGTAATATTTACAGCAAAAACAGAATCAGTCGGGTTTATGATCATATTTTTTCTTGCCGAGCTTCTGCTGATGCCCTCCAGTACATAATAACCGTGGCTGTAAAATGCAGTATCGCCGGGTTTCATTATATGAGGGATAAATGAAGCGGTATCTTTATTTTTATCCGGGTTGGGTAGTGAGGTGATGTATGTAAACACATCCTTATGCAGGTAATGCTTGCTGTCGGGATTTGCCATTAACTGGCCGTTGCCTCTGAAGTTAACAAATGCATCTGGGAAAAGAATGAAACTCTCTCCCGATTTTTTGTCCTCAAACTTTACTTTAAAATAATGTTTTGGATCGGGCGGGTTAATTGAATCGCCAAAATAAGTAACCATGTACTTACCCATGTCGGTAGCAACACCCTTTACGAGTGTAAGATTCTCTGCCGGATTTTCTGTACTGCCTTCACCAAAGTTTACCATAATGCCGCTCCTGTTCCAACTGATTACTTCTTTTTTGGAAGAGGATATTAGTACACCAATCAGCACAAGGCCAAAACCGAAATGAGCCAGTGATGCCCCGGCCTTTATCATCTTTCCTTTAACTCCGGTAAAAATGTACATGAAATTAGCTACAGCAGCATACACTGATGAAAAGATGCTGAAATGAATTGCTGCAAGAAAACCAATTCCGAATTTATTAAAGTTAATATTTCCAAATACGCTAATAGAGAATGTTATAACAGCCGCAATTACCGTAGGCAGCCAAATACTTTTAAGAAAAGCCGATCTGCTTGTTTGTTTATATTTCAGGTATTGACTGATGGCAGTTAATATACCAATGATGAAAGAAAACAGTATAAGAACCTTGTTATATGAATATTCAATTTCCTGCGGAGGGGCAAACTTGGTTCCAAACAATTTATTGCCTACGGGTAAAGAAGTTTTGCCAATAATAAATATAGCCGATATAAATAAAAGCAAGGCACCGACAAACAGCCAGAACTCTCTTGAATCAATTGCCTCTTCCTTTGCCACAACCGGAATTTTTTTATAATTCCAGGCAAACAGTATAAGTGATGGCAATACAAAAACAAGTAGAAAAGTAAGTAGCTGGCCATTCATACCCAAATCTGTAAAGGCATGCACACTTGTATCGCCCAAAATACCGCTTCTCGTTAAGAAGGTGGAATAGTTAATAAGTAAGAACTGAAGAATAAAAAACAAGAAAGTAGAGCGCAACGACTGGCCTGAATGCTTAAAGGCAATAAGGGTATGAATGCCACTGATGCCAATAATCCACGGAACCAATGAAGCGTTTTCAACAGGATCCCATGCCCAGTAACCACCGAAAGTTAAGCTTTCGTAAGCCCATGCACCACCCATCATAATACCCAGTCCAAGCACTGCTGCTGCAAAAATAGCCCATGGGCGTACAACAGGAATCCAGCCGGTATAATCCCTGCGCCACAAAGCTGCAGTTGCAAATGCAAAAGGAACGATAGTGGCTGCAAAACCAAGAAAAAGAACCGGCGGGTGAATCACCATCCAATAGTTTTGAAGCAAAGGATTCAGCCCATTTCCATCACTGATAAAACTCCGATAGTCGGTCTTTAAAATACCATTATCAAAACCGATGGGGAATTGATCGGGACTCAGCATTCCTTCATTACGCATCAATACAAACGGGTTGCTTCCTATTTTAATATTAAAGAAGAACACGCCTAAAACCATTGTAGCCAAAGCGAACTGTGCAAAACTGATTGTAACCATTACAGGAGCTTCCCATTCTTTTTCCCTCAGGATAATAATTCCTCCCAATACACAATGCCAGAAACTCCAGAGCAGAAAACTGCCTTCCTGCCCTTCCCAGAAACAACTTAAAATATACTTTGTTTCAAGTTCAAGATTACTATGTTTCCAGGCATAAGCATACTCAAACTGGTGATTGTAAATAATGTAATACAGGGTGATGAAAATCCCAACAACGGATATTATTTCGGTAACAAATGCAGATCGGGCAATTTTCTTCCAGCTTAATTGTTCAATTGAATTTTTTGCTTTTACTGATTTGAAATAAGCTATTGTGGCAAATAAGGAGGAAATAAGGGAAAGAACGGTCAGGAAATTTCCAATCTGTCCGGGTAATAAATGTTCACCTGTGTATGATGGCATAGAAATTAATTATTTGAAAGCCCTTTCACCTGCTGATGACGATATACAACAGCACAGGGCAAAAAGTTTTATTTAGCGGCTGTACTGATTTTTGCTTTTGAATCGGTGTACTTACTTGGGCATTTGATCAGAATATCATCACACAAAAAAGCACTGTCGGTCATTTTTCCTTTTAAAACCATACGATCACTCTTTACCATATCAGTTGGAGGCTGACCTTTCAGGTACACTACTTTTGCCCTTCCTCCCAGCGAATCAACAATATGAAAGCTCAGATAATTCGGATTTTTCAAAGCATCGTACACAATTTTCTTTCCTTCTGTGGTATCAAGCCGGGCAATAATGTGTATAAATTTACCGGGTTTAGCCTTAGCTGAACTGATTGTATCATAAGTTGATAGATCACCTATTGAACTGATCAGAATACCAATTGCAACTGCTATTACCACAAGTATAACGATGTGTACTGTCTTCATTTTTCTCAGTTGTATTTTAAGAAGTGCGAAGTTAGCCCAAAAACACCTCCGTTTTGGCACATCAGTTAAAATTTGACGAGCGGAGAAATCTCTTTTTAACATACCTCTGTTCTTTTTCACCCGGCCGTACTCTGTGCAAAACTTATTCTGCAACCTTTCGTTTATGTTATGATGTCTTATACCTTTGCACAGTTTTCTCAAATTCCATGAATATGACAGATTTGTCGCAGTTCGATCATAATGATGCCGCAAACCCTAATAACAACATCTTTGGTCTGCCATTTAGCGAAGAAGATGCTGAACTGATAATATTTCCTGTTCCATGGGAGGCAACAGTAAGCTACCGGGCCGGAACAGCAAGAGCACCGGAACACATCTTTAAAGCAAGCTTCCAGGTTGAACTATATGATAATGACACGAACGATGCCTGGCGCAGAGGTATTTATATGCTTGATACCGACAGAAAAATTCTTCTGAAAAGCGACTATCTACGGAAAGAAGCAGAGCTTTATATCAATTATGTGGCCCAGGATGAAAATGTGAACGATAATAAGTTCATGTGCAAAACACTGAAAGAAGTAAATGAAGGAAGTGTTTTTCTGAATAACTGGGTGTACGAACAAACCAAAGCCTTACTCGACAAAGGAAAATTAGTTGCTTTACTTGGTGGCGATCATAGCACTCCCCTTGGATATTACAAAGCTCTTGCTGAAAAACATGGCGATTTTGGCATTCTCCAGATTGATGCTCATCTCGACTTAAGAGAGTCATACGAAGGCTTTGTTTATTCACATGCTTCGGTAATGTTCAATGCGCTGAAGGAAATACCACAGATAAAAAAAATAGTTCCGGTTGGTGTAAGAGATTATGGAGATAATGAACTGGCTGTTGTAAATAATTCCGATGGCCGAATTGTATGCTTCTTCTACAAAGACATACTTGAAAGCATGTACGAGGGCAAAACATGGCAAACGATAGTAAACGAAATTGTTGAACAGCTTCCCCAAACAATCTTCATAAGTTTTGATATTGACGGGCTTGATCCCAAACTCTGCCGTAACACAGGAACTCCCGTAATGGGCGGATTTGAAACAGAACAGGTGTTTTATCTTATCAGAAAAATTTTGCAAAGCGGGCGTAAACTTATTGGTTTTGATCTTGTAGAAGTTGGAATGAGTACAACCGAAGGAGACGAAAATGCAGGTGCTCGTGTTTTATACAAAATGTGCAACTTTTTGCTTGCCAGCAACGCAAAATAATAAAGATCATTCTCAATCTTTAATCCTTGTTACAGTATCACCTCAACCTACCTTTGTAGAAATTTTTGCAATGGCTGAAGATTTACATATTATTCAGGGAACAAAGGAAGAACAGTACACTGAACTTATACCTCAAATCAAAGGATTGATCGATGGAGAACCCGACCTTATAGCCAATCTTTCAAATATTTGTGCAGCGCTCAAAACACAGTTCAACTGGCTCTGGGTTGGATTTTATATTGTAAAACATAATGAACTTGTTCTTGGTCCCTTTCAGGGTCCGGTAGCTTGTACACGTATCCGCAAAGGCAAAGGTGTTTGCGGCAGATCCTGGGCCGATGCTCAAACAGTTATAGTAGCCGATGTTGAGCAGTTTCCCGGCCATATTGCCTGCAGCAGTTTTAGTAAATCTGAAATTGTAGTTCCGGCAATACGAAATAATGAAGTGATAGCCGTTCTGGACGTTGACAGTATTGATCTCAATACGTTTGATAAAACCGATCAGTTTTTTCTGGAAAAAATTATTTCACTCATCGAGTTCTGATAATGAAAAAAACAAAACTGCTTCTTTACGGTGCCAATGGTTATACTGGCAAACTCATTGCCAGGTATGCAAGAGAGAATAATCTCTCTCTTGTTCTTGCGGGAAGAAATGAAGCATCGATAGCTGCATTGGCAAAAGAACTTGATTTTGAATACAGAATTTTTACACTGGATTCTTCAGCAGCAATTGAACAGCATTTACAGGATGTGCAGGTGGTCATTCATGCTGCCGGACCATTTATTAATACTGCTGCCACAATGGTGCAAGCCTGCATCTCTACCGGAACACATTATATTGACATTAATGGCGATATACCTGTTTTTGAACAGATCAAAACCTATCATACTGCTGCCCTCAATGCAGGTGTAATGCTTATGCCGGGTGCCGGTTTTGATGTAATTCCAACCGATTGTTGTGCTCTCTATCTAAAAGAACAAATGCCCGATGCAACACATCTGCAAATGGCATTTATCCCTTCACGTTCACAAACCAGTCATGGTACCGCTACAACTATGGCAACACGGCTTGGTGAAAAAGCATTCATAAGAGTTGAAGGGAATTTGGTAAAAAAACCTCTTGGTTACAAAGGCATGTGGCTTTCAGTTAATGGAGAGAGCCGTTTTGTAATGAGCCTCCAATGGGGCGATATTTCAACAGCTTATCATACGACAGGAATACCAAATGTGGAAATGTTCACCGGCATTAAGCCAATAGTGTACCGTATTCTTAAATTTCAGTTTCTGTTTAACTGGCTGCTACGAATGAAAATAATAAGAAAATATATTCAGAAAAAAATCGACAAGGCACCATCAGGCCCAACAGATGAACAAAGAGCGGCTTCAAGTACAATCGTCTGGGGAAAGGTAAAAAATGCTGCAGGGGAGGAAATTACTCACCAGTTTGTTTGCGCTGATGGTTACAGCGTTACAGCCTGGGGAGTTTTAACAGTTGCAAAGAAAATAGTTTCCGGCAATTTTAAACCAGGTTATCAAACTCCTGCGGCATGTTATGGCAAGCAGTTTATTGATGAAATACAAGGCACTGTAAATAGGTTTTAGCTACAAACCTTAAAATGTACAGGGAAGAATATTAAATACAATTGACATAACCACCAGAATAAACTTAACAAAACTGAAAAACATTACTATATAAACTCTTAAATATTATTACTTACTCCCGTAAAATACCTGAATCTTTTTTAAAAACAGTCTCTGTACATTGCTTATAACCGGGAAAAACCGTTTAACTTTATTTTTATCTGTTAATCTCAAAAATCTGTAAACCTGATAGCTGAAGAAAAATCACCAACCGCAGCCGAAGGCCCTTTAAGCTAAATATTCGCATTCATGAATTTTAATCCACTGAAGATTAAACCCCAAATCCTCACATTATTCTGTTTAGCTGCGGGTGCCTTTTTATCGCTGTTAATAATGTTTTCGTGTTTTTTTAAAATACAGTCTTTTATTGTTCTGGCTCCTCATTATGTTATAACCAAATTCAATACCGGACTTGGTTATTTTCTTGCATCAGCTTCTTTTTACCTTATTGCACTAAAAAATAAAAAAAACACCGGCTTTGTTCTTTCCTTATTCGTTTTGCTGTTAAGCACTATAACAATTGCCGAGCATTTTTTTCATTGGAATGCCGGGATCGATGAATTAATGATAAAAGATGATCTGACTGATCCGGCTAAATATCCCGGCAGAATGACCGCCGGTTCTGCAGTACACATGTTTTTACTTTCTTTAGTACTTATAAGTATCAGGTTTAAGAAGGAATATATTATAAACGATATTTTAGTTATTCCGCTTTGGGCATCTTCCTTTCTTGTATTAATTGGTTATTTATACCAGGCAGCTCTTAATCAGTTTTTTCCAGGTTACTCAAACATTGCTCCTGTTACAGTTACCACAATGTTTTTTATAACAAGTGCTGTTTTTTTTAATAATTCGCAGGATGGTATAATTGCTCCATTTACTAAAGGAACAACCGCAGCAAGAGTAAACAGAAGAATTTTAATCGTCAGTATTATTGCAACACTTCTGTTTGCGTGGCTGCGGATGGAAGGCGAATTAAGGGGCTTATACCTTCACAGTTTTGGTGCAGTTTTAATGGCTTTATTTTTTATACTTGTTCTTGTATATACAACAAGAACATCAACAATAACACTCAACAGAGCCGAAGAAGAAACAAAAAAGCAGAAAGAACTTTCCGAAAGTATTGTAGAGAGTTTACCCGGCATTTTTCTTTTGCTTAATGAGAACGGAGAAATACTCAGGACCAATAAACAAACAGAAATTACAACGGGTTTACTGAATGCTGAATTGTTTAAAAAAAGCATACAGATTCTTTTTCCTGAAGATCAGAAAAAAACAATGCTTGTTTTTTTTGATGAAGTTAAAAAACAAGGTGTTTCAACTACCGAAGCCAGCCTTCTTAACAATGCCGGCAATTCTGTTGCTTTTTTCTTTAAAGCAGTGCCTGTTCTTTATGAAAACTCTAATTGCATTGTTGTAACAGGTGTTGATATTACTGAACGTAAATCAGCAGAGCAGGAAGTTCACCTGGCCAATATACAATTACGAAAGCTTACGAAACATATCCACAACCTCAGGGAAAACGAACGCATTCACACTGCCAAGGAAATACATGATGAACTGGGGCAGCAATTGACAGTAATTAAAATGAATGCTTCCTTGCTTAAAAACAAGTCAATTGCACAGGAAGAACAGGACCTCCGCATAGATCACGTAATTAATCTTTCTGAAAAAACAATCAACAGCATACGCAGAATTGTATATGAATTGAGACCTCAGGCAATTGAAGATCTTGGAATAATTGAAGTATTTAAACTCCATTCAAAAGAATTTCAAAGCCAGACAGGAATTGCTTTAAACTTTTTCACTGAAATAGAAACATTGAATACTTCATTCAGCACTTCAACAACACTGTTCAGGATTTACCAGGAATGTTTAACCAATGTGGCACGTTATGCAGAGGCTACAAGTGTAAATGCTTCATTGGATTTTCAGGAAAATGAATTAATGCTAACTGTCAGTGATAATGGAAAAGGGTTTGACATATCTGACCTCAAAAAAATAGAGTCGCTTGGTGTTATCGGAATGAGAGAACGTGCAGGAATGATAGGCGGTCATTTTTCAATTCATAGTGAACCGGGCGAAGGAACGCATATCCATGTAACAGTTGATCTTTCAAAAGAGCTGAATTGAAAACACACACAGAACAAAACCAACAGCATTTATTCCTTTTGTCAATAACACGAAAAATCATATTTTAAAATAATATATACAACAGAACTGAAAACCTTTTCAGTTCTTTCCTCGTCTATAATCCGAACAGCTTTAACCAATCATCACAACGCTGGTAATAATATGCATAAAAGTCAGGAAAAAGAAAATGATCCCTTGAGAAAGAAAGCAATTGAACTACGCTTACGTGAAGTTCCTGCTGAAACACTTATAGGGAAAGTTATTCAACGTGTATTAAGCGGCGAATCAGAATTTGATTTTAATTCTTTGCTAAGGAACCTCATAAGCCAGGCAGAAGTTGATGAGAATGCTGTTAATAAAATACTCGGCAACAATCTGCTAAAAGAAATCAGGCTTTACGTTTCAGGTTTACCAAATACAAAATAATTTTAAAAAGAAGAAATAAACACCTTAACTCAAAGCAACACATTGCAGGTCAAGCAGCATTGTAATTTCTCCTTCCCTTTCTGTGGTTTTTTCATTATAATAGTCCAGCCTTTTTGAAAGATCTTTCCGATGTGGTTGTACAAATAGTTGTGCGAAATTTTTTACTTGCGAATTGTGCCTGAAAACAATTTCCACATTGCGTTTACATTGTATAAGAATATTCAGTTTGCTAACGTTTCCTTCAGTCACCATTATTTCAATACATTGACGTATTATCCGGAAAATAGAAAGCCGGTCAATTTCAGGAAGAGTATGTGATCTGTCTCCAAGTGTAATTTCAACAGGTATTTTATACCTATTGCTGAGTTGTTCAGCATAAATTGAAATTCCATTTTCAAAACCAAGGTCAATAAGCATTGAAGGAGTAAGTTCAAACGAAATATTATTCAGTCCATCAATTGCTTTCTTTACTCCGTCATCGGCTTTTTGTAACAAATCACTCTTGCCCTGAATCATCTGCAAAAACATTCTGCTTGTAACCAGTGTCTGCGCAATATCATCACGCAGAGAAAGCAACAGGGAATATTCTTCTTTTTCATGCTGAAGATCAATTTCACGCAATTCAGATAAGTGCTGGCTCTGTTGTTCTTCCATCAGCCTGTTGTGTAGCTTTACAAAATGACGGTATAAAGACAACAGAATAAGTAAGAAAACGATAATCGACAAAACCAAATTAGAATTGTACACTAATTGTATCATATAATCCGGAACCGGCAAAAGAAGTGGTGCCTTTACATCAGTAAAGCTGATTGTTAAAATCAAAGATGCAAGTATTAGAGAAACTTTTATCACTTTAGTTAAAGTACCCGGGTTATAGAGAAAAATGTAGAGATAGATCAGCATGAAAGGGAAATAAAAAAACATCACTCCTGTTGCTCTTCCAAAACGATATGCTGTCCAGAAAATAATAAATCCGTTGATAAAAGTGATGATGATTACCGAAATAAAATGCCAGTGATTATGAAAAAGAGAAATTCCTAACAATAACAAAACAATTGCTGTAAAATAAATTGTAGCCGATAGATTATCCTTTACCGGCGACCACAACACAACAGGTATAAAAAAAAGAAGGATTGCAGAAGATAAAACACAAAATAAAGTATAGGGCAAATCCTTTTCATCAAGTACCTGATCATTTAAACGACTAATACTTCTCATAGCCGTAGCATTTCCTGTAATTTACCAAAATACATGCTAAATATACCAAACGGCTATGGTTAATTACGAAACATAAATGCTTTCATCTATTCCATTATCGAATAGAGTTATTTAAGAACTTACTATTTAATTTATATATTAAGATGACCGCTGATATAACACGATCACATTGCTGTTTAAACATGAATTGATTGATAAAGCCAGAACAGTTAACCGGATTATTTTATATTGCAGCATGAGTATAATTACAGAATTGACTGATTATTTGATAAAAGAGGCGCTCTTTGTTTTTGCGTTGGAATCGGAAGCTTCAGACGAATTTGCAGAGCTTAACCATTTGTTTACCGGTATTGGAAAAGTAAATGCTGCCTATGCTCTTACAAAATACATCGCACACGAAAAACCAAAACTTATTATTAACCTCGGTTCAGCAGGCAGCAGCTATTATAAAAAAGGAGATGTTGTATGTGGTACAAAATTTATTCAGCGTGATATGGATGTGCGGGGGCTTGGCTATGATTTATACGAAACGCCTTTATCAGGGATTGCACCTGTACTTCAGTATGGTTTATCGTTCAAAGGCATTCCTGAAGCCACAATTGGCAGCGGCGATAACTTTGAAATGAATCATTCGGAAACAATCTATACTGTAGTTGATATGGAAGCCTATCCTCTTGCATTGATAGCAAAACAGGAAAACATTCCATTCCTGTGCCTTAAATATATTTCTGATGGCGCAGATAACAGTGCCGCAGAAGACTGGACAGTACAGGTACACATGGCTGCTGCAAAATTCAGGGAACTGCTGTTTGGAAACCAATAAGCAAAGCCAATATGCGGCTTTAAGCTAAAAATATTCCCTGCCTTATTAGTACAGGAATGGTTCATTTCTTAAGCCCCGAAAAGATCATGAGGCTTTATGCTAAAAAAATCATTCATCAGCAATGCTAATAATACTACAAAAGCAATCATTGCAAAAACAATTACAATCTGCACCACTGAAATTTTCTGAATTTCATGCCGGTCTTTTACTTTGCAGATTTCACCAGGACAGTGTTGTGCTTTTTCTTTATAAACCATATTATAAAAAAGACAACCGAGACAGATACCGAATACTGATTCAAAAAACAAGAAAATAAGACAAACCAAACAGATAAGGCCGGTAACAATGCTGTACGAATTAACCAGCACCATCAGCACAAACATGGTGGAAGAAAGCAATACACCAATAATCCATGCAAACTTCTTTTGTGCCGCACCAACATATTCGGGAGTTTGCCTGCTAACAATCAGCCGTGAAATAATAAGGGTTGGCGAATATTTTGGCGAAACAAATACACGAATAATAAAATCAAGCATAAAAACCACAATCACATATTTAATCATTAAAAAGTTGCCTTTGAAAATGATGAACATAAGTGAAAGGAATGTAAAGAAAAACAAAATCCCTGCAGCCGCCCGTATTTCACGCTCATTCAATACCGGAATAGAATACCCTTCAACTGTTTCGCCAAACTGTTTTGCCATTTTTATTTTAAAATAATTACTTTTTCTCCATATATAAAAATTTGTTTACAAATGAAAAGTCATCTTTAAAGATTTAGTATTTCTATTATGGTACCGGTTGCCACAAAGAAAAAAGTTCAATACACCATCCACATATTATTTTTTTTCTGTTCCCGATTCACCTACCTTAATGCATCAATTTTCAAATCATCACCTTTACAATTACTTGCAATGAACCGGCGTGACGCAGTTAAATCACTCGGGCTTGTTTCCGGCCATGTACTCTTTCCTTCTGTACTTTCCAGTTTTTTAAGCAGTTGGACAAATAAAGACATGAGCAGTTACAATCCGGTTTTTTTCAGTACCGAAGAATACAAACTTGTTACAGAACTCATCGACATCATTATCCCTGCAACAAAAACAGCTTCTGCATCGCAGGTAAACACACAGGTATTTCTCGACCAGGTGTTCAGGCAATGTATGGACAATGATCAGCAACAACTCATACACGATGGGCTTTCACAAATAAGCAAAAGCTTCAGCGAAGCAACTGATAAAACACAGTTTGTAGTTGATGTTGATAAGAAAGCATTTACCAAAGACAAAAACTATGCATGGTTTAAAACACTCAAGCGCTTTACCATGATTGGTTTCTTTACATCAAAAGAAGGAACAACAAAAGCCAGTAACTATGTAAAAGTACCCGATGCTTACAAAGGCGAAATACCAATGGACAGCAACACACTTAACTACGGAAAAACCAATCTCCATTTCTAACATTCAGCTTTATGGAAAACGTTTTTATTTCAGGTAAAGGCACAATCGAAAATACATACGATGCCATCGTCATCGGTTCAGGTATCACCGGCGGCATTGCAGCCAAAGAGCTTACACAAAAAGGTTTGAAGGTACTGGTGCTTGAACGTGGCCGCATGGTGGTACACATGAAAGATTATCCCACTGCTATGCTCGATCCATGGGAACTTCCACTACGCAACATGGTAAGTATGGAAGAAGAAAAGCAATATGAAATTCAGAAAACATTGTACCTCTTTGGGCAGGACAGTAAGGATTTCCTGGTAAAAGACAGAGATCATCCATACGTGCAGGATAAACCGTTTACATGGTATCGTGGTTACCAGGTAGGCGGTCGGTCCCTATTATGGTCGAAACATTGTTACCGTTTAAGTGATCTTGATTTTGAAGCCAACCTCAAAGAAGGAATTGGTATTGACTGGCCCATCCGTTATAAAGATATTGAGCAGTGGTACAGTTATATTGAATCGTATATCGGCATCAGCGGTAATAAAGATGGAATTGCCAATATTCCTGATGGAAAATTTCTGCCTCCATTTGAAATGAACAGTTTTGAAAAACACATCCGTGAACGACTGAGGAAGAAGTTTCCCGAACGTGATTTAATCATCGGGCGCATGGCCATACTAACGGCAGACCATAACGGCCGTTACCGCTGCCACAGCCGCAATCTTTGTCACAGGGGTTGCCCATACGGCGCACCTTACTCAAGCAACGCAGGCGCATTGCCCGATGCTGCTAAAACAGGCAAACTTACTATTCGCCCATACTCCATTGTTGAAAGTCTTATCTACGATAATAAAACCAACAAGCTGAAAGGTGTAAGGGTGATTGATACAGAAACTAAACAAAGCATTGAGTTTTTTGCAAAGCTTGTTTTTCTCAACGCATCAACTATTGGCACTACACAGATATTGCTGCAGTCAAAAACAAAGGAATTTCCTAACGGACTTGCCAACAGCAGTGGCGTGCTTGGTCATTACCTTATGGATCATCATGCAGCAATTGGTGCAACTGGTGGCTACAGCGGATTAAAGAACAGTTTCTATTATGGTCAGCGGCCGGCAAGTGTATATGTGCCCCGCTTCCGCAACGTAACAAAAAACGACCAGGCTTACCTGCGTGGTTTTGGTTTTGAAAACTACACCGACCGTAACGACTGGACACGTGGTTTTGGTGCAGCAGGCATTGGTGCAGAATGGAAAGAGAATTTATGCAAGCCAGGCGACTGGCATGCGTATTTTGAAGCGTATGGCGAAACATTACCCGATTATAAAAACACAGTAAGTCTGAGTGCCGATAAAAAAGATAAATGGGGATTAGCCCTGCCCGTTCTATCAATGGAGTATGGCGAAAATGAAAAGAAGATGCGCAAGGATATGCAGGATACAGCAGTTGAAATGCTACAGGCTGCAGAACTTGATTGGGTTAAGCCATTTGATTATGGTATGATTCCGGGAAGTGTGATACATGAAATGGGTACAGCACGTATGGGCAATGATCCAAAAACTTCTGTACTGAATAAATGGAACCAATCGCATGATATCAGAAACCTGTTTGTTACCGATGGATCATGCATGGTATCATCGCCCTGCCAAAACCCATCGCTTACCTACATGGCACTTACTGCAAGAGCATGCGATTATGCAGTGAAGGAATTAAAGAAAGGGAAGATTTAAAGTGTGATTAACCCCTGAAGGTTTTCAAAGCCATTATTCATAGGCGATGTCTGTGCTGATGGGCTGCGCATTGGCCGCACAACTCGCCGCACTATGAAGATACTCCGCTGTAATACGGCGAGTGCCACAAAACCTGCACACATACCCTTCTGACACTTCGCCTGAAGAATTTCTTGGGAAGACTCGGCGGTGAAGGAAGGGAAATGTTTAGAAAAATAGATATACTGTAATAACTTATTTATAAAAAGTCTGAAGCACAGAAATCATTTATATAACTTAGTGCTGGACGAATTTTCAACCTAAGACTTCGTAATTAACTATATGAAAAAATTATTGACAATTTTCATTATTACAATTGCAGTAATTGTCACCTCCTTTACATTACCCGCACACAAAAACATTTCAACTAATTATATAAAATCTGATAGTATAAAAGACATTCTTGCATTATACGGCGAGTATGTTTTTAACAGGGGAAAATGTAACCGTTGCCATACATTGTCATTTTCGGAAACAGACAAAATCAGTCTTGATGGACAAGGTGGAAAATCTCCAAACACTTGGCATGTTATGCATATCCTTGACCCCGAAAGTGTGATACCAGAAAGTAAAATGCCTCGCTTTAAACACTTAGGTTATCAGGAAATAAGCAAGACTAAATTATTTGAATTAGCATCTCAGCATAATAACAATATACTTTCTGACACAACAAAACTTTATCAGAATTTAGCTTATGAATTAAGCACATTTGAAAAAAGCACAGAACCAATAAATCAACTTATTGATAATATCAGCAATAAGGAAATAATCCCTCTTGTCATTTTCATTCAGCAAATTCCTTCAAGTACAGAGAAAAAGAAACAGGATTCAATTCAAAGTAAAATCTTTCTGCAACAGAATGAAGAAATACTAAAAAAATGGCAAATACAGATCGCCGACAAAGAAAGTGACCTTAACAAATTTTCAATAAGTAAAAACAAAGACATCATAAATGAAGGAAAAAAACTTTTTAACCAAACATGCAGCGTATGTCATGGAGATGAAGGTCAGGGATCAATTGGTCCAAACTTCAGAGATAATTACTGGTTACATGGAAGTACAATAGAAAACATTTTACATACAATTATTGAGGGTGTCCCTGACAAAGGAATGATTTCATGGAAATATACAATTACACCTGAGCAGGCAGGAAAGATTATTGCGTATATAAAATCAATTAATGGAAAACGTCACCCCGCAGAAAAAGAATCACAAGGAAACAAAGAATAAAATATTTCTTTATCGGCCTTTATCTCATAACCACACATCATATTTATTTATTTTCTTATCGGCTGCTGTCAATCAAGTCTGTGATATTCCGGTTGGTAAGGATACTACCCCGTAAGAAATCAAAAACTATAAGAAAGCAAGAATAAATGAATTCATCTCCTTGAATAAATGTTCATTGCCCAAATTACATTTGTAATTCCTAAAGCTATAGCTCCGGTTAGTGCCAGAAAAACTAAATTTCCATCAATAACCGGAATTGTAAGCGCTTTAAATTGACACAAAATTATACAGATGCTCATTGGGAAGAAACTTGCTAACAACTGAATGCTTCGCTTTTTTATAAAGCTGATTAGCATAAGAAAAACAACATTCAATAAGGAGAGTACAATAACAGGAATTAAGAAAACAACATAATACATTGAAATAGCATTTATATCTTTCCCTTCCGAATTGCCAGCAATAAAAAACATTACAATCAATGAGAATACAAGTCCCATAAAAAATATATACCTGTTTTTCATTATTGTAAGTCTAAAATGAATTTGCATTTATCAAAATGATTTTCTCCGTTGACGTTCGCCCAGCCAACAACACGTACACCGCAGTTGAAAGTTAAGCAAGATTTCAATTCACATAAGAAAGCCCTCGCTATAATCAGCAAGGGCTTTCTTATTTTGAACAATCTCTCTTAAAGATCATTCATCAATATTTTTTATCGGTTGACAAGGATACCACCAATAAGAAAGACGAGTCAAATTACTGTACTACCAATTTCTGCTGATATACGTTACGACCAGCAATAACTTTTACAAAATAAACCCCGGGAGAAAGAACCTGATTTACAGTGTACAAGTTGGTATTTACAATTTTATCCGTAAACTGTACTCTTCCCATTACATCATAAACAGAAATCTGAGATTGGTAATTAGAGATTTCGTCAGGAAGTGAAATAGTAAAAAAGGAACGAGCTGGGTTGGGATAAATAGATATTTCTTTTGACTTATTCGGAGTATTGATTCCAGTAACAATTGTTTCAGGAGCAAGAGCAATACCACGAAAAGCAGTATTAGTCGGTGCGGTGGCAATGGTAACCGGAGTTCCGGTAAGGGTGCCATTATAACCACTTGCATCAGTAAGTGTAACAATTGAATTGGCACTTGATGTATTTGTTGTGGCAAAAAATGTAACATCTGTTCCTGTTACATAAGCTGCTAACCCTCTTACACTGACTGCAATGTTACCATTACTGACCCAGGTAGTACCATCGAAAGAGTATTTTTGTAAACCAGTTGCATCATCATTGGCAATATACAATACATCATATCCCGGAACGCTTGCAGACAGGTCGGCAAAGAAAAAACCATAAGGACTTCCTGTGGCAGTGGGAATGCCGGTAAGATTAGTAACTGTTTGACCGGTACTTGTGGGAAGACCAGTCCCTACCGTTGCAATCCTTATACCAGTGGAACCTGAAGTGGTATAAAGCTGTCCACCGAAAATATTAAGATACCTTGTGTTCGTAAAAGCACTTTCTACCTGAACCGATGTTGTTGCACCAAGGGTTGCATACCTGACACCTACGTTTGAACCACTGACCCAGAAAACAGAACCATCAGTTGATACTACTGAACGTGGGTTACCGGCGCTTGCATAATCAGTCAGTGCTGTGGTTACATCAATATTACCACTTGCATCCATTCGGCCAACTACCCTGTTTACAGCAGCAGAGGTTGTAGTATTTACAGTTGCTGTGCCGGGAGCTGCATCATAGCCAGCCATTAAAATGTATCGCTTGTCATCTGAACGGGTAATTAACCCCTCCGAAGTAGCAGTACCTGAAAGGGTAAGAATACGATTGGCACCTGATACAACTGTTGGCAAGGCGTAAGTGTTGAGAAGTGTTCCGTCTGTTTTATATTCAAGCAGGTAGGCACTTGTTGCAGCATTGGAGAGTGCAGCACTTCCATCCCCCACCTTTACTACCATTATCGACCCCTGAGCAAATGCCTCAACTAAAAAAGAATGAACAGCTAAAATAACTAATAGAGTAAATATTTTTTTCATAACAGGTTTTGGTTAAATGTTAATAAATATAATTATGGTTTTATTTAAAATTCATGCAAATTCCGCTCTTAGTATTTCATTGAACCAGATAACGATCAGTTGAACAAAGATTAAAAGCTGAACACTATCATGAGTTGGCAACTCATATTTGTTTACACCATTACAAAAAGCTGATATCAATGAAACCTCTGCGGTGTAGGATTGTTGAAATTTTATGTGTAAGATGATGTGGTGAGCATAAGCTGAGCCTGTAATAATACTGTAATCAGTAAAAGAACTGTAGGTAAAATTAATTTCATAGCAAATATTTTAGTGACCAACGAATATACTTGGTTTTTGAAAACATTTCTATGCTCCATATCAATTTTCTATTAACAATTTTCCCGTTGGGAATGTAACCTTGCAGGGATTGTGACAGAGATCAGGTTCAACAATAATCATCGTCATATCGTTTAAGACCGGCTTAAGTCCGTGAACTTTACCTTTCTTCACCAGCATGTCAGGTTGTTTTTGAATTTAACACTGGCTTTACAAGATAAGGTACATTAATATCCATTTTTCTTCAGTTGAACTTTAATAAATAAAATTCCATATACCGGAGCATAAAAAACATCTGCCATTTTAAGGATTTGCCGATATTAATAAAAAACGTATCGTGAACCTAACCCGTTTTTTATTGGCTGCCGGTTCAGCAAAAACAATCAACCCAATCCATTTCGTGCAACAGGATACCGCCTAGCAGGATAAAAACACAAACCACGCTCTTTAGCTGCCATGATTTTCTTTCAACTTTCTCATTAAAAGCCTTACACCCTGGGTTGTATTATCATTGAACGAGTTAGTGAAAATAATATAGGCGATGTTTTTAAGCCTGTCGATATGTACAATCGTAAAATACGTAAATGCCCCTGTTCCTGAATGCACAGAAAGTTCTTTTCCGTTTTCATATATATTAAACCAGCCAAGTGAATAATTTTCCACCCCTTTATGAATATAGTTATAAGTCTTGGCCTTTAAATAATTATTCTGCCCCTGAAGACCTTGCAAATTAAGCTGAATGAACGTGATATAGTCTTTGAGTTTTATGTTTAAGTCTCCAGCCGGTTCTGTATAATCTAAATGGGCACCTTTCGCAGAAGAAACAGGTACTAATTTATTCTCTTCATAAGTATGGCCCCAAGTGTCTTTATGTAACTGGTTTTCGGGCCAGGAAAATTTTACATTTAAGTTCAAATCTTTATTAAACACTTTTTCAACCAATTGCTCCCAACTTTTTCCGGTTACCCTTTCTAACATTAATGCAGCAAGTGTGTATCCCGCATTTGAATAAATGAACGGATTCTTTTCATCGGGCTTTACAGGATTTAATGTTAATGCAAACCTGCCAAACTGTTTTCTTCTTTCCTGATCTGTTCCTTTAAAGTTGGGTATCTGAACATCATCCTCTCCCTGAAAAGGTTGTATTCCTGCTCTGTGCGAAAGCAAATCTAAAAGTGTAATGTTGGCATAGGCGGTATTGCTTCCTTTTTTCCATTCCGGAAATAAATCAAAGAAACGGGTACTCCAGTTCAGTTTCCCTCTTTCAACATATGCAGCAATAATAAAAGCAGTCATTGCTTTGGTATTTGAGCCGAGATGAAACCGGTCATTAAGTGTTGCCGTATCAGGAAGGTTTATTGAATGTTTTCCCAATGCCGCAATCTCCACTATTGCTTTCGCTTCAACAACAGCATAACTGATTTCGGGAATGTTATATAAAGTCCGGATGGAATCTGAATATTGAACCGTTTTTTGTGCAGATACATAGAAAAAAACCGGTGTGATTACAAAAAGGAAAATGATTCTTCTCATATTAATTTTTACCCGCAGAATTAAAGAAAGCATCGGCATACCTGTTGCTATACCCATCTGTATTCCTTTTTTTACAGATCAGTAATAAGCTGAAACTAACTGATGAAACACAGAACATCCATCCAGAAATCTGCAAGGCATTTATTTTTTCTATTTGGTGTTACTTTAAATATTGTTATTCATTCTATTTACTGCATTTAAAGAAACATTTACCATCAACAGGAAATTTTAGACAGAACTACATCTAATATTCTCAGGCAATTTTTAAAATATCATTACAAGATCATTTCTTCGCATTTCCGTTCAATTTTTATTGATCAGTATATCCTGTTGCAAATGTACAGAAGCACAGAGCGTTCTTATTTGACATAGGTCAAGTAGCAATTTTTCTTCTTATCCGGCTTAAACGTTCCTGTGTAATACCTAAATACGCTGCAATATGAAAAAGAGGAATACTTTCAAGCAGGGTTGGCTGTTGTTGAAGCAGCTTCCTATAACGCTGTTCCGCTGTCATGGAAAGCACCTCTATAACCCTGTTTTCAAGAATGGATATATAATTTGCCATTATATTATTTGTGATAAGGGAATATTTCTGAGCTGAGCTTGCAGCCTGAAAATCTTTTAATTCACAAATCAGCACTTCACTGTCAACAATAGCTTCGATAGAAAAATTATTTGCAATTCCTTTTAACAAGGATGTTGGGCAACAGTCAATATCTCCTTCCAGTGTAAAGCCAAGGGTATAAGCTTTATCATTTTTTTTTAAGGAAGTTTTAAATGCACCACTTTTTATGTAAAAAAAGAAAGAAGGATAAGAATTGTAACGGATAATCGTTTCACCTTTTTTTATCCGTTTTTCTTTACCTATTTTCTGAATAATTGTATAGAAATAGTTCGATTGTTTTTCGGGAATATTATCAAAAAGAAATTCAGGTGAAATCATTTTTTTATCGAAAATAAATTTTATTGCAAAAAAAACCTTACTGCTCTTCGTTTTTCATTAAATCAGGTAAACACAGTTAAACAAGGATGAAAAGCTGAAAGCTATCCTGGGTTTGCAGCCACAGTCAGCATTCACCTTTCTTTTCTTTACTCATCTTTTTCCCACTGGCACGTTTATTTGCTGGAATCTAAGGATAGCCTGGAATCCCAACCGGAAAGAAAATCACCTCTTCCTCATTAACTAATAAACCAGTTTTTGTTTCTTTGGTAACTGAAGATTTTATTTCATTGTAATTTAACAATGCAACCCGGCATGTTTTACAAGGTTTATAAACCACATCCTTTACTCAGTGATATCGTAAATGATATCATGATCTTTCAATGTGATTTTGATAAGAGTAAACCCATGCCAGTGTTGCCGATGCCGCCTTTACCCGAGCACCGACTCTTTTTTTACCCGTATGATACAGTGAATGCCGATTACTTTTTAAGCAGCCGGAAAATAAGTCTGCATGGAGCAAGCTTAGTAGGCCCGCAACTGGAACGTTTAAATATACAGTTGGGTTACAGGCACCTGGTTATTAAAGTGGGCTTTCAACCCGGAGCATTGAGCAGGTTTTTAGGCATTCCTATGACTGATCTGTTACAGGTAGAAGCATTTAATGCGGCCGATATTATGAGCAATCGTGTTTTACAACTAAATGAAGAGCTGAAAAATGAAACCTGCTTTAACAGGATGAAATCAAGGATTGATACTTTTTTAATGGAAAGAATGGGTAAGGTAAAAGCCGCATTACCTGTAGATAAAGCATTGGCCTGTCTGGTAAATGGAAAAATGCGGATTGATATTGATACCCTTGCAAAACAATCCTTTCTTAGTAACAGGCAATTTGAAAGACTGGTAAAAGAACGTACAGGTTTCTCACCTAAATTTTATGCAAGGCAGGCCCGGTTTTACAGCGCCTGGCAGTTGAAAGAAAAGTACCCGGATATAAGCTGGACAAAAATTGCATACGAGTGCGGTTACTACGACCAGATGCACCTTATAAAAGATTTTAAAGAATTTGCAGGTGTTAGCCCTACTAAAGCAAAAACAGATATACTGCAAATGCCATTTAACCCCAATAGCCCGGTTCCCAAAATTGATTAAACTCCTTTCAGTAAGGAAGAATGTCGTTTTCTTACTATTTAAGCAAGCTGCAGCAAAATAGTTTTGCTCGTACGAATAACTATTTACAACCAACTTTTGTACACAAGAAACAAAAAACAATCAGCATGAATAAAACTGTTGACCGTAGAAATGCAATCAAACAAGCTGCATTAGCAATAACGGGCTTATTCATTATGCCAGTAAAAACTTATACTCAACCTGATAAAATGAATGATATGCCAGACAGCCCTCTGCTCCCCTTTCTGATACCTCCCTTTCCACCGTTGGAACCAGGCCCGGGCGGTATGGATATTCGTGTATTAATCCGTTGTACACAAACCAACCGGCAGTTTTCCTGTGCTGAGTTTGCCATGTCGGCTAAGAAAATGGGACCAGCACCTCATTACCATAAACAACTGGATGAGTTAATGTATGTTGTTGAAGGAACTGTAAGTGTATTGATAGAAGATACGTTATATGAAGTACCTGCCGGTGGCTGGCACATGCGCCCCCGCAACAAAGTGCATACCTTTTTCAATAATACAGATAAACCTTTCCGGGCAATTGATATGTATTTCAACCAGAACTTTGAAGACTATCTGGAAGAAATGTTTCACCAGATAATTCCAGATATGCAAAAAAACAAGTTAACAGCACAAGACCCTGGAATAGCTTTGCGTATGCATACTCTCCATGAAAAATTTGGCATGGTGGGCTACCCTGAGAAAAGAAAAGCTATTATAGAAAAGTATGGGCTAAATCCATAATTTTTTTCGCAGCAATGTCTATCGAAGAGGACATTGCGTTATTAAAACATTTTTTCATTTATTGTGCCTAATCATATCAAGTATGCAACGTCCCCGCTAGCTATATACAAACCAGAACTGTAGTTGAAGGGAGACGTTGCAAAGCCCCCCTTTGGTAATCCCTTGTTAGCAGTTGCTTTGTTTAAGACATTTTTGCAAATGTATTCTCAATGTCCGTCAACCATTTTACCCTTTTTTCATGACTTACAGATTTTACCGATGTATAACTTATCCAATTAAGGTTTTTGTAACCCATCGTTTTAAAAACACTCTTTAACATTGCTTTTCGGATTAAATTTCCAATTAAAAGGGAATACATTATTTTGGGTTTATTCATTGTTGTAATAATGGTTACACTTTGTAAATTTTTCAAAAGCGGCACTAATCCAAACCCTCTCGGATGATGGTCGTACACAATTCCCGGACTTAAAACTCTGTCAATGAAACCTTTGGTTGTTGCGGGCATTAAGTCCCACCAAATTGGGAAAATAAAAATCAAATGGTCGGCCTTTTTAAGGCGTTCGTTGTAATCTATCACTTGTGGGTCAATCGGCTTGTGTTCCACAAAGGCTTTTAAATCTGCTTTTGACATTACGGGATTAAATCTATCGTTGTCAAGGTGCATAAGGTCGACTTCGTAATTTGCCTTTTGAAGTCCTTTTGTTACTGCATTTAAGATAGCGTTGCAATAGCTCCCCTCGTAAGGATGATTAAATACGATTATTGCTCTCATTTCTTTAACTGTTTTAAAATTCAGTACAAAATTGAGAAGTCAACAAGCAATTGAACGATAACAATTGTAAAGAAATGAGATTAGTGTCTGTTTCGTATTCGGCTCAAAGAAACAGGTGTAATGCCTAAATACGAAGCAATGTAATGTTGTGGAATGCGCTGAAGAATATGAGGATGTTTCACAATTAATTCATCGTATCGTTGTTGGGGATTATTTCTAAGAAATGAATACAAAAGTTGTTGAGATTGGAAAAGTCTTTTAAATAAATGGGCTTCCAATTTCTTTTTTAACTCAGATGAGTTTTCGATAATATTTTGAAAGTCGTTTTTCAAAATTGTTTGTAAAATACAAGGTTCTAAACTTTCAATGCTATACAAACTTGGTTGATTTGTTATGAAACTTTCGATAGAAGAAACGCTATCGCCTTCAAAAAAGAATTGAGTGGTTATTTCTTTACCGTCATTATTCACCCAAGTCCGCAAACAACCTTTTTCTATAAAAAACATCGTTCTGGAGATTTTTCCCTCCTGCAAAACAATAGTTTTCGCCGGAACAACTAATTGTTTGAAATAGGGTCTAAAAAAATCCCAATTTTTTTGCTTTATATTGACTTGTTTCATCTTTTAATGTCGTTTTTTTTCAGCAACATCTCTTTTCATAGCCTGTGCCAGGCCAAAGGACGTTGCATAACTCCCACCTCACAATTCCCTGCTTAAATCTATATCCATCAATTCGGCATATCCTGTAACGAGATAAGCACCCTGCTCACCATTTAAATAAAACTCTGCCGAACTGTGTACATAATCAACCGGACTACTGCTCAAATTCCATTTACCTTTCTTTCACAATATCTCTCGAAGAGGATATTGCGTTATTGAAACATTTCTTTTTATTTATGAAACCTTACCATACTCCTTCGATCTGTGGAACAGTCGTTTTAACAGGCATAGCCTAAGATAAGGATTGTGCAAATGAAACGCAATGTCCCCATCAGCCTTTTGCGAAATTTCATCTTCACCTGTTGGGAGACGTTGATGCGAAGCAAAAGTACAAAGCCCCGCCAGATGCTGCCAATATAATGACAGCTAAAATGATCTTTTTCATTTTAAAAATTTTAGATGATGTTTTGAATGAGAGTTATTGATGCAGTAGCAGCGAAGTACTTGCTGAATTCATTTGCCGGCGTTGCAAAACATTCAACTGCTGATGCTTTCTTCATGGTTTGATTCCTTTAAAACAGAATCAATGATTGATACCTGAAATGCAAAAAATGTAACCTTTCGGAATTGTTAAAGAAAAAGAAGAGTATTTCACGCAAAGAGACAAAGAAGACAAAGTGCACAAAGAGTTTATTATTTTTTTTGAGACCACAAACGATAAGGTACTCTATCAACTATTATTAAGCAATTCTTCTTTAAACTGAATCCAGTATTTCTTTGTGAGAATACCAACATAATAACGAAACGATAAAACAAAATGAATCAGTAGCCACAATAAGAATATCGGTTGACCTCTGAATACAGGAACCTGAAAATTTTCATCTTTTCCTATTGTATATGTTATCGTTGTTATCTCAACATCATAACACATAAAACTCGACAGACCAACCAGAAGCACAAAACATAAAAAGAGCACACCTACTCTATGATTGTAATAAAGAAGAAAAGCATTAATACAGATTAATATTAATCCAAGTATATGTTTCCATTGAAACGTATATTCCGTTGTTGAAATTTTTACAACAAGTATTATAAAGAAAATTACAAGAATTAAAAAAGGAATGTAATCAAGATACTTTTTTAGCTTTTCATTTTTCATATGGTTATATATTTTACTTCTCCCCCGCTAACTCCAGCACCACTTCCCATTCTGCATCTGTTACTTTACCAACACTTAAACGGCCAAGACGAAGCAAATCCATATTTGCCAAACGCTTATCGGTTTTCATCTGTGCAAGTGTAACCGGCTTTTTTAATTTACGTACGGGTTTCAGATCAACCACCACCCATGCATCTTCATCCGTAGTAGGATCCTGGTAAGCTTCCTTCACCACTTTGGCAATGCCGACAATTTCCAGTCCTTCATTGCTGTGGTAGAAAAACAATTCATCACCTTTCTTCATGTCACGGAGGTTATTGCGTGCAGCATAATTGCGTACACCATCCCAGAAAGTCTGTTTGTCTTTTACAAACTGATCCCAACTGTATTTAAACGGTTCTGATTTTACTAACCAATGAGCCATAGAAGAAAATTAGAAATTAATAATTAAAAATGAAAAAATGCAAATTCAGGTACGTTCTTATTTTTGATTTTTCACTTTTCATTTTTCATTTACTCAATTCTACCATCCATTTGCCAGTACATCAGCCATGTGCAATGTTTGGAGATTGTAACCTTTCTTTTTAATGTATCCATCAAGATGCATCAGGCAACTCAGATCGGTTGAGATAAGGTACTGGGCACCGGTAGCAACTGCGTTGTTTACTTTCTGATCGGCCATTGCAACCGAAATGGTTTCATATTTCACTGCAAATGTTCCGCCGAAACCACAACAGGTTTCGTTATCATTCATTTCAACCAGCTCAAGTCCTCGAACATGTTTCAGCAACTTACGTGGGCCTTCTTTTATTTTACATTCACGTAATGCAGCACAACTGTTATGGTAAGTTGCTTTCCCTTCAAGTGATGCACCAATATCTTCCACCTTCAGTACATCAGTCAAGAATTCAGTAAACTCATACATGCGTTTCTTCAAACTCTTTACTTCATTATGTACAGAAGAATTATCAAATAAGGTGTTGTAATAATTACGTACAAAGCCGGTGCAGGATGCACTTGGAGCAACAATATAATCTGTACCTGCAAAATCCTTGATGAACTTTGCGGCAACAGCCCTTGCTTCGTCCTGGAATCCTGAATTAAAAGAAGGCTGCCCACAGCAGGTTTGATTGGTATTATAGCTGACAGTGCATCCCAGCTTTTCCAGCACTTTAATCATATTAAATGCTGTTTGCGGATAAAGCTGATCTACAAAGCAGGGAATAAATAATTGAATATTCATTGGATACCTCTGCCTGGTGCAGAGCTGTTATTTCTTTAAAGATAAGTTCAATAAAATCATTTTCAAGGCAGTGATTGCCGCTTCTTCGCCTTTGTGCCCATGAATACCACCAAGACGTTCATACGCCTGTTCAATTGTATTAACAGTCAGCACTCCAAAAATTGTCGGAACATCCAGCATAAAATTCAGTTGCGTTACAGATTCGGTTACTGTTTTGCACACATAATCAAAATGTGGTGTACCTCCCTGGATTACACAACCAAGCGTAATAAACGCATGCGGACGTGTTTTAAGATGCCTTGATTTACATTCCCAATATGCTTTTACAGCAAACCCGATTTCAACAGCTCCCGGAACAGTTATAGTAACTATTTCGCCCACACCAAATTCTTCTAATCTCTTTCTGCAACCACTTTCCAGTTCATCCACAATTGCTGCATTCCATTCGGTACGTACCAGCACAATACAGGCACCCGAAAAATCATGAGTGCCTGCATTTAAATCATATAAATTACTGTTGCTAACCTCTGCCATATAACATGGGTTGCCCCTTTATTATTAGTCAATATTCACACCCAAACGTGCAAGGTATTTATCAGCCATACCACCTGCATTTGTTTTGGGATATTTTTCAACGATGATTTTCAGCAAATCAGCTTCTTTTTCTTTTTTACCTAAAACATCATAAGCCATTGCAGCACGAAACAGGTTTTCAGATGAAGTAAATTCATCTTTATCATTCAGTTTCCCTGCTTTTTCATACAGCTCAGCGCCTTTTTCTTTTTTATCAGTACTCATGTATGCATCGCCCAGCATACGCCATGCAGCGCTCTGGATTTGAGTGGCACTTGTTGAAAAATCTTCAAGATATTTAATTGCGTTTTTGAAATCACCCTTACGTAGATAAATGGAACCTGCGTAATAGTTCGACAGGTTTGCAGCATCTGTTCCGCTGTATGTTTTAATAATTTTCAGGAACCCTGCTGAAGATCCATCGCCATTTAAAGCAAGATCAAGTGAATCCATGCCATAGTAAGCTTCTGCACGGCTCATTGCCTCAACTGCCTTTGCTTCCTTTGGCGCTTTAATGAAATTCTTATACACTAACCAACCACCTGCAAGTACGATAACCAACCCGCCGATAATTGTTACAGGTTTTGAAAAACGGCCCCAAAAATCCTTCGCTTTCTTAATAACATGCACTTCATTTAATTCCTGTGCTGTTGTTTTTTTAGTTTCTGACATTGTTTTATGAATTCTTGTTAAATGCTTTTTTATACGACGCAAAGATTATTAATCAATAATGAACGGATAGTTCTGATCAACATATACATCCTTCAGTAGTTCATCTTCAGTTGGGAATGGACTTTCTTCTGCAAACCTTACACATTCTTCCACTTCCAGCCTTATTCTTTCGTTAATTGCTTCAATCTCTGTTTCAGGCACACTGTAAAATCCCAGTAATTTCTTTTTTACTGTTTCAATAGGATCTCTCTCCTTATATGCTTCCACCTCATCCTTTGAACGGTACTTCTGCGGATCGCTCATTGAGTGACCTTTATAACGGTATGTTTTGATTTCAATTAAAGTAGGGCCATCGCCTTTTCTTGCCCTGCTCACTGCACGGGCAACACCATCATGAACTGCTTCCGGATCCATTCCATCAATACTATCGGCAGGCATATCGTAAGCATCAGCAAGTTTGTAAATGTCAATTACATTACTTGTACGTTCAACCGAAGTTCCCATTGCGTAGTTGTTGTTTTCGCAAATGAAAATCACCGGCAGTTTCCACAACATTGCAAGGTTAAATGTTTCGTGCAGCATACCCTGGCGTGCAGCACCATCACCAAAAAATGTAAGAGCTACGTTATCTGTACCATTGTACTTTTCAGCAAAAGCCAAACCTGCACCAGTACCAATTTGTGCACCCACAATACCATGTCCGCCAAAAAAGCCTACATCAGCTCCAAAGAAGTGCATACTTCCACCCTTACCTTTTGAGCAACCTGTTGCTTTACCATACATTTCAGCCATACAGCTTTTTGCACTCACACCTTTGGCAATTGCCAAACCATGATCCCTGTACGCTGTAATCATTTTGTCTTCTGGTTTGGTTGCTGTCATACAGCCGGCAGCAATAGCTTCCTGACCGATATAAAGGTGACAAAAACCACGAATTTTCTGCATTCCATACAACTGTCCTGTCTTTTCTTCAAACTTGCGCAGCAGGAGCATTAATTCGTACCAGTATAAATAAGTTTCTTTAGTGAATTTAGTGGCCACGTTTCAATTTTTTTAGAGTGGCAAAGATAAGGGTGTAAAGGCAAATAAACGTACCCTGTTTTGACCTGTGGATTTTTGGTGAAACCAGCTGTTTTGCATCCAGCAGCAGCGGTGGCATCGCACTCTTATACTGCAGGTCAACATTCAGCCTTTTTCATCGTCTTTCATTACAGTACCCTCCCGCTGCCAATCCTGCATCTGTCCAACAAAGCCATCCAAGGAGTGCTTCATACATCCTACCTCATACCTCCTACATCCTTCATCATTTCTTATCTTGCACCCATGCTTTCGCTCCGGTCAATTGCGGTTACTCAGTTTAAAAACTATACCCATCAGCAGTTTCGTTTTGATGAGGACATTGTGGCCATTACCGGCGATAACGGCATTGGTAAAACCAACCTGCTCGATGCCATTCATTACCTCTGCTTTACCAAAAGCTATTTTTCGGGAAGCGATGGCAACAATGTGCAGCACGGATGCTATGGTTTCAGGCTGGAGGGTATGATGAACATTGGCGAACAGGATGTAAACACTACCATCGTTTTGCGGGAAAATGGTAAAAAAGAAATCAGCTGCAATGGTGCTTCCTACGAAAAATTTTCGCAGCACATCGGCAAATATCCCTGCGTGGTTATTGCGCCCGATGATGTGGAACTGATTATTGGCGGAAGCGAAGAACGAAGAAAGTTTTTAGATACCGTTCTTTCACAGATTAATGCCGATTATCTGCAGCAACTAATCGCATACAACAAAATACTACAGCAACGAAACAGCTACCTCAAGTCCTCCGCACAAACACAAACAAGAAACGACGCTCTGCTTGATGTACTGGATGAACAATTGCTCCAGGCCGGGAATTTGATTTTCCAGTCGAGAAAAGATTTTTTGCCGGGCTTCAATCAATCTGTCACTACTTTTTACAAAATTATTGCGGGAAGAGATGAAGCAGTTGAAGTATTGTACGAAAGCCAGTTGCTGCAACAGCCGTTTGAAACATTGCTGAAACAAACAAGAGAAAAAGATTACCTGCTGCAACGGACTTCGGCCGGAATTCATAAAGATGATTTATTATTTGAAATGAACAAGGAGGCGTTTAAGCAAACAGCATCGCAGGGACAACGCAAGAGTTTATTGTTCGGGCTGAAACTTGCCGAAGCAGAAACCATTAAACTGCAAAAAGGGTTTGCTCCTTTTTTATTACTTGATGATGTATTTGAAAAATTAGATGAACAGCGCATGCACAACCTGCTTGAGTACGTATGCAGAAAACTTGGCGGGCAAACCTTTTTAACCGACACACACAAACAAAGAATTGAACAAACATTTCAGCAGCTTGGCATGAAAATTCAGCTAATTGAGTTATAACAAACAATTACCTTCGCAACATGGGTGAAGTATCGTTACAGGAAGCTATTCAGCAATTCTTAAACCAGAGCAAACTCAAGCAAAGAGTACAGGCACTTGAAATAAAAGATGTGTGGGAAGAGCTGATGGGCAAAACCATTGCAAAATATACCGATGATATTAAACTCATCAATCAGCAACTGATTATAACCACAAATGTTGCCCCTCTTAAACAGGAGCTTCTATACCAGAAAGAGAAAATACGTAACCGCATTAACGAGCTGTTTAATGAACATGCTGTAAAAGAAGTAATCATTAAATAAGCTTCCTGAAATATCTCATCCACTTCACTGATTCCAGTCATATTTTTAATTGAGTTGATAATGAAACTTTGGTAACGTTAAAGAAACGATTAACCATATAAAATTTACTCCCATGAGCTATGTAACCGTTGAGCATTGTGGCAACGATCACCACGAATGGCTGGCCTCAATTGAGTTTTACGAAAAAGACATTCATATTCTCGAACACAGACTTGCTGAAGTTGTTGGCAAAAACAGCAACCACGATGCGTTGGAAGATGCAGAACATTTCCAAAATCAATTTATCATCCAAAAAAACACATTACAGGAATTCCGGCACAATATTAATGAACATGAACATTATGCAAAGCTTGATGCAGAGCGCCATGCCGGGCACATGAACGACGCACATGCAGCCAAACACGACCAGATAAAAGAAGACTTTTCTGGCTTTGAAAAAGTAATTAAAGAACTGAGACACGATTTTAACAATTATCTCAGTAAATGGATGTAATCACATCATAAACCCAAACCATCGATGTAAAATAAAGAAGCTGCCCCGTAAGGCAGCTTCTTTATTTATTACAATTAAAGTGAATTATCCAACACGTACTCTTGGATCAACCACACCATACAATACATCGGCCAGGATATTGATGATAACAAAAATAAATGCACTTAACAACACACTGCCCATTACTACCGGATAATCGAGCTTCTCGAGTGCATCAACCGTTACTTTCCCAATTCCCTTCCATCCAAAAATATATTCCACAAAAAAAGCACCTGCCAGCAGTTCTGCAAACCACCCTGTAACAGCAGTTATAACCGGGTTTAGAGCATTACGCAGTGCATGCGTCCATATAACTGAACGTTTACTCAGCCCTTTTGCATAAGCAGTACGTATGTAATCCTGGTTCAGCACATCAAGCATTGAACTGCGGGTAAGCTGTGTAATAATTGCAAGTGGACGAATACCTAAAGTAACAGCAGGAAGCAACAGGTTCTGCAAAGTATAATAGTGTTCTCCGGTTTGTACATCTATATCAAACCAACTGCCGGTCATATTTAAACCTGTGTATTTGCTCAGCACAAACCCAAACACGTAGGCAATAAGGATGCCTATAAAAAAAGAGGGCGCTGAAATACCAATAATGCTGCTGAAAACCGCTGAGGTATCCAGCCATGTATCTTTATTTACTGCTGCAACAACACCAAGCACTACGCCTGCTATTGTTGCAAGCAGCATCGCAGCCAATGCCAGCATAATTGTACCGGGCAATGCTTCCATCAGCACTTCACCAACCTGTTTTTTTGTTTGATAACTCCGGCGCAGGTATGGAATTTTTAACGACAGTTTCGTATCTCCACCAATAAAAACTCCCTTCAGTTGTTTCTTTTCAACATCATCTTTTGAATGTATGGCAACTGGCGAAACATCATTTACATACAGTACAAACTGTTTCCATTTTGGCTGATCGAGGTATAATTCTTTTTTAATGTTGGCAATCGTTGCACTGTCGCCGGTTTGTCCCAATACAAGCCTTGCAGGATCGCCAAAACCCTGGAACATCCAGAAAACAACGGTTACTACTCCTGCTAAAACAAGAATACCGTAGAAGATTTTTTTTAAAATAAACGATGCCAATGCTGCTGTATAATTATTTAATATGTTTAAAATCTGCACTGCTCCATTTGTCAAGCACTATTGCTCCTTCCATTTTATACAACACGGGATTTGCTCTTGCTGCCGTTTTAATAGCAGTCACATCACAACTCAGCAAAATTGACTGACTTAATGCAGGATTGGTGATAAACAAAGCCTTCGCCGCATCGGGCATGCCGGTTACTATAATTACTTTTTTCTGAGCAGCCAATGCTGACACCTGCTGAATCCACCGGTCAGTTGATTTTATTCCTTCGGTTGTCCGCAGGAAAAGAATATAGTATGTTCCCAACTGTTGTAAAACATGTTCGGTAATATCAACACCTGCCTCTGTTTTGAGATCAAAATCCTTGATTTTCGGTTCATTGTTTTTTCCCTTGGCTATTAGTATCTGCTTACGGTCAACAAACTTCCATGTGCTATCGGGCAGTTTTAACATCGAGAATTCCTGTTTCGTACCATTTTTTTCATACGTAAACAGGTAATCAAATTTATCGGGCACCGCATCTGCAGGCATTTTTCTTAATTCAAGCAGGTTGTTTCCTTTTTTAAAGGGCAAACAATCAACAACAGGCAGATATTTTAAGGTGTACCACTGAAAACCAAAAGAGAAGATGACTGCTGCAGCAATAAAAAAAACATTGAGGCTGTTTTTGCTGAAAAGCGGTTTTATATTTTTCCTGAAGAAAATCAGCACTGTAATTAATACAAGCAACAGCAAATCTTTCAGGAACGATTGAAACGGATAAAGCGGAATACAATCGCCAAAACACCCACATGAAGCGAATTTAGCAGAACCATCGGGATTCGTAGCCAGCCACGCATATCCTGTGAGAAAAGTAAAGAACACAATTAACAGCAATAATAACCAACTGAACAGTTTCATTCTCCAGCCAACTATCAAAGCCACACCTGCAATAATTTCAAACGCATTCATTATAACAGCCATTGCCAGTGTATAATGATGAAAACCCTGCATTCCCCAGGCTTCAAAAAACTCCTGCATTTTATAACTTAATCCAAGTGGGTCGTTTGCCTTTACCAGTCCGGAAAAGATAAACAGGATCCCAACAAACCATCGAATAACTGTGAACAATAATTTCATTGTGAATAGTGAATGGTGAATAATCAATATATCTTACATCTCCCTACTCCTGGTGTACGCCTTCCTCAATCAGTATCAATCCAAAAACCGAATAATTAATAATGTCGTAATAATTAGCATCAATGCCTTCACTTACCAATGTTTTCCCGTCATTGGCAAGTATTTGCCTGATGCGCTGCAGCTTGGCAAGAATCAGATCAACAAAACTTTCCTGGCTCATTTCACGCCATGCCTCACCATAGTCATGATTTTTGTCCAGCATCAACAGTTGCGCCTGTGTAATTTTCTGATCATACATTTCAATCACCTGCTCAACAGCCAGTTCTTCAGCAGCATCTTCTTTCATCTCCAACTGAATCAAACCAATGATTGCATAATTGAGAATACCTTTAAATTCAGATGCAATTGTATCGCCTATCTTTTGCTGTTGTTTTTCCTGAATGGTACGGATACGTTTTGCCTTTATGTAAATCTGGTCAACAATAGAAATGGTACGGTAAACCCTCCATGATGTTCCATAATCAATTGTTTTCTTTTTAAAAATATCCCTGCATTCGGCAACAGCGTTTTTATATTGATCGATTGTATTCATCAGTTATGTATGTAAAAATTGTTTCGTTAATTCGTGTTTATAACACATTCCTCAAAAATACAATGTACACACTCAACTGCAAAGGAAGATTACTGGTAATTGAAAATCCGGTTGTAATGGGTATTTTAAACATTACACCCGATTCGTTCTACAGTGGCAGCCGTGTTCCGAAGAAAGATGAGATGTTGCAAAAAGCCGGGCAAATGCTCAAAGAAGAAGCTGTTATTCTTGATATTGGCGGACAATCAACACGCCCCGGCAGTAAACGCTTAACTGCCGAGGAAGAAATGGACAGAGTGTTGCCTGCTGTTGAAGTGCTGAAAGCAACTTACCCCGACTGTTTTATTTCGGTTGATACATTTTACTCCGCAGTTGCAAAGGCTTCTGTTAATGCAGGTGCCGACATTATTAACGACATCAGTGCAGGAGAACTGGATGATGAAATGATCCCGACTGTTGCAGCATTAAACGTTCCGTATATTGCCATGCACATGAAAGGAACGCCCGACATAATGCAGAGCAACCCGGCCTATGAAAATGTAACAAGAGAAGTGGTTGATTATTTTATTACAAAAGTTGAGCAGTGCAAAACCGCAGGCATAAAAGATGTTGTAATTGATCCCGGATTTGGCTTTGGAAAAACCATTCAGCATAATCTGCAGTTGCTGAAAAACATGGAAGTGTTTCAGATGTTTCATATTCCGGTGCTGGCAGGGTTAAGCCGTAAATCAACCATCTGGAAAACGCTTGGCATTACTTCCGAAGAAGCGCTGAACGGCACAACAGTTCTTAATACAATTGCATTACAGAAAGGGGCAACAATTTTACGGGTACACGATGTTAAGGAAGCGGTTGAAGCAACGAAGCTTTTTTCCGCTTACACAAATGCATAAAAAAACCGGGAACTGAAATTCCCGGTTTTTATTATCATGAGTGAAATGATTAATGGCCTTGTGGCGCTGTTTGCGTTGGCTGAGCCGGAGCCGGTTTTGTTGCAGTAACATCCAGCAGTTCGATTTCAAAAACAAGGTTTTCATTTGCCTTGATTGCGGGAGGTGAACCCATTGAACCGTAACCAAGTACAGAAGGAATGTACGCTTTCACTTTACCGCCTTTGCTGATTTGTTTAACCGCATCTTCAAATCCAGGAATTGAACCCATTTGCCCAATTACAAATGAATAAGGATCTGTGTGATGGAAACTTGAATCAACATTAGAATCAAATTTCTTTCCTTCAAAACTCATTCCTGTGTATTTAACAGATACCTTTTTGCCGCTATCGGGTTTGGCACCAGTACCGGCATTGATAATTTCAACATAAGTACCCAACGGAGTTTTGGTTGCGTTGATATTATTTTTCTTCAGGTATTCTTCAATCAGTTTATCATCCACTTTTGCCTGCTCAATTTTTTTGAGTGAATCCTGGGTTCTTGCTTTTTCCATGATACGCACATTAGCTTTGTCAGCTTCTTCTTTTGTATCAATTATATCAACTACTTTAAATGTACTGATGATATACCCGCCTTTTTTGAGGAAAGGAGGAGCCATACCCTGGCTTTGTTTTATAATTGTATCGGTTGACTGACGGATAACAACACTATCGCCTTTTTTTACCTGGGCAAAAATTGCATAATAATCCGGAGGAATAGAAGCAGAATCCAAAGGAATAACCTGTGTCATAGATCTGCTGGGGTCAGAAAGCAATGTATCTTTTCCGGAATTCTGGTAACGAGTTTCACCAAACTGCAATTCAAAAAATTTCCCCTGAGCAATTTTCTTGCCATCGCCTTTGGAAATAATTTTGTAAAGCAAACCGCCCTTCGTCTTTTTAAAAGAACCTCCGCCACAACTTGCCAGAACAGTAACCGCAAGCAGGGCAATAAAAATGGATTGAATTGTCTTCATTGTGTTTATTTAAAGCGTTTCTAATTGATCTTTATAATCTTTTATTACTTTTTTAAAGAGAGAAATATTGGCATCAAGGCTTTCATCACTTTCACCCCCCGCCGCATTGAAATGGCCTCCGCCATTAAAGTACCGGCGAGCAAAAGTATTACAATCAAAGTCACCTTTGCTGCGAAAACTCCATTTTCTTTTTTCATCCCTGTCAATTACAAGGGCTGAAAGTTTAAGTCCCTGTATTCCCAGCGGCAGGTTTACAAGCCCTTCGGTATCGCCTGTTTTAATCTGGTAACGGAGTAAATCCTGCTTGGTTACCCACATAAAAGCAGTATTCAGTTCATAATCAATTTCCAGCCTGTGCGATAAAACATGCCCTATAAAACGAAACCTGTTTTCTAAAAAATTGTCGTAAATATTATCGTGGATGGGAGTATGCACCAGCCCTCTTCTTTTAAAATCGGCCACCATTTCAAATACAGAAGCCGATGCCGCTGCAAACCGAAAGCTGCCTGTATCTCCAATTAAACCGGCATAAAGGCATTGCATCATCTCCATATTCAGTTTATCGCTGTTACCGCTCTGCATAATAAAATCGTACACCATTTCGCAGGTGGAGCTTTTTGTTGTATCACTCACTCCGTAAACAAACATTTCTGTTTGCGGCTCCTTGTGATGATCGACCAAAATCCGTAAAGCATTACTGTTACTTAAACTGCCCGTCATTTTTTTTGTACGGCTTAACGTATTAAAATCAAGACAAAAAATAAGATCAGCATTTTTAATGATTAGATCACATTTATCAACAGCAGCTTCATAATTCAACACTTTATTACATCCGGGCATCCAATCGAGAAAAGCAGCCCAGTTTGTTGGAGAAATAACTTTTACCTCATGCCCTAACTGAATAAGCAAATGGTATAATGCCAGCGACGACCCCATAGCATCAGGATCGGGTTTCTGATGTGTAGTTATAACAACCTTGGCTGGCTTGTTTAAAAGCGGGTATAGTTCATTTATTGCCTGCATAACAGCGGTTGCAAATGTAGGGGAAAGCAATGAGGTTTGAGGTTTGAGATTTGAAATTTGCAGTTCGTGTTTGAAATTCTGTGATGTAATGCCAGCCGGCACTTACAGTTTCTGTAAAAGAACCGGGCTTTTTTGTGTTGATTGTGTTTTATCAGCCATTCGCAATTCCCCCTTTCTTTCCTACCTTAGCGCCGCAAAAAAACAAAGAATATGAGTAATCGTACGTTTACAATGATTAAGCCCGATGCTATGAAAAATGGCCATGCCGGTGCAATTATTGACAGAATTATTAAAGCAGGGTTCCGCATTGTTGCATTGAAGCAAACAAAACTTTCAGCCGAAAAGGCAGGTGAATTTTATGCAGTTCACAAAGAGCGCCCCTTTTATGGCGAGTTGGTTGAGTTTATGAGCAGCGGCGCAATTATTGCTGCTATACTTGAAAAAGACAATGCTGTAGCCGAGTTTCGCACACTTATAGGTGCAACCGATCCTGCAAAAGCAGATGAAGGAACCATCCGCAAATTGTATGCAACCAATGTTGGAGAAAATGCAATTCACGGAAGCGACAGCGATGAAAATGCAAAAATTGAAGGCAGCTTTTTCTTCAGCGGGTTAGAACAATTCTGATCCTGAATCAAATAAATAAAAACGACCTCCTGATGAAGATCAGGAGGTTTCCTTTTTTCAGTCGTCTGTTTTATAAAAAACAGTTTAATATTATTGCTAACCAAAAAACAAGTTTATGAAAACGCTACACCTGCTGATCGTGTTTGCATTATTTGCAATTTACCTGCCTGCACAAAAGCTCCCTTCATTTAGCAAGATTGATAAAGCTGACCTTGAATACAAAGAATGTAGTTATGATAAAGATGCTGCTGCAGAGTATTTAATCAATTATGGAGAAGTAAACTATTTTTTTACATCGTCCGACTTTGCCAACGTAACAAAGTTTCGTATAAGGATTAAAATATTAAAGGAAAAAGGGCTTGAATTAGCAAATGTGCGCATTCCTTACCGCAGTCGTGGCAACAGGCAAAAAATAACCAGTATTGATGGGCATACGTTCAACCTGAATGATAAAGGTGAAGTAGAGGAAACAAAAATGGAAAGGAAATCAGTGATGACCCAAAAGCTGGATAAAGAGCATGACATGATTGTTTTTTCATTACCAAATGCAAAAGTGGGCAGTGTTATTGAATACAGGTATGAATTTGCAAAAACAAATTACATTGAAATTGATGACTGGGATTTTCAATTGAATTATCCTGTAAGATATAGTGAATACAGTGCGGCTATTCCTTCGTTAGTTGAATTCATATATAAAGTAAAACACACACTTCCTGTAAAAGAAACCACAGAAGGAGTCAATAACATTAAGCGGTTTGTAATGACAAACATTCCCGGGCTGGACAAGGAACCTTATATGAGCTGCAATAAAGATTATCTGCAAAGAGTGGATTTTCAGTTAAGAGCCATTAATCAGCAGCCAATAAGGCAAACATGGGATGCACTAATTAACGAACTGATGGAAGATGACGATTTTGGAGTTCAGATAAGAAAAAATGTGCTGAATCACTTACCCATTGAAGATGAACTGAAAAAACTGAAAACAGAATACGAAAAGGTTACAACCTTGCTTGCGTATGTAAGAAGAAATGTTCCCTGGAACGGATCAAGCTTCTTTGTATGTGAAAAAGGTGTAAAGCATGCGCTTGAAGAACATACGGGCAACAGTGCCGATGTGAATCTTTTATTTCTGAATCTTTTAAAAGACGCAGGGCTTAAAGCTTTTCCGATGCTTGTAAGCACAAGAGATCATGGGAAAATTAATCCTTTTTATCCCTTCATTTACCAGTTTAATAATGTTTTTGTTTATGTGGAAGCCGATGAAATACCATATGTTATTGATGCAACAAACATGTACACTCCTGCATTTATGACTCCTTTCAATGTTCAGTTCAGTGATGGCTACATCGTTGACATTAACAATAAACGGTTTATCCCCCTTACAGACACAAAGCATCGTTACCGTATGTTAACTACTGTTTCTGCTGAAATAAATGATAAAGGCGAAATTTCAGGAGATGCGGCAGTGTATTCGTATGAATATGCAAAAATTCCGAGATTAAAATCATTAAGCAAGGGAACCGATAATCTCTTAAAGAACTATTTTTCTGAACCCAATCCCGAATTCAAATTTGATTCATTAAAAACCGAGAACGAAAAAAACGACTCACTTCCACTTACAGCAACAGTAAAATTCAATGCGCAGCTTAATTCAAGCGGCGACTTCTTTTTTTATTCCCCCAATTTTTTAACGGAACTTGAAAAAAACGAGTTTATTTCAGACCAACGTTTTTCCGATATTGAATTTGGTTATATACAGCAGTATAATTTCATAACAACATTAAGATTTCCTGATAATCTCGAACCTGAAGAACTGCCAAAAAATCTTAAAATGATTATGCCGGACACAAGTATTGTATTTCAAAGATTCATGCAGAAAAATGAAAACAGTATTTCCTTCCGTATTACACTTGAAATAAAGCGCCCTACTTATTATGCCGATGAATATCCTTACTTCAAAGAGTTTTACAAAATGCTGTTTGATAAATTAAGCGAACAAATTGTATTTAAAAAGAAAGCAACACCTAAACCATGAGAACAAGACTGCTCGTAGCCTTTATCCTGTTTTTTCTTAGTGGGCACTCTCAAACACTGCTTAAATATTCTTCTTTAACTATCCCCGACAGTTTGAAGAAAGATGCAGATGCTGTTTATCTTCTGGACGAAATGGCAATAGATATTCAGTCGCCTTCAAAATCAGAAAGAACTGTGCATACTATTGTAACAATCCTTAACAAAAACGGGATTAAACATTCAAGAATCGGAATTGGTGTAGATAAGTTCAGAAAACTGGATGAAGTTTCTGTTAAAGTATATAACGACCTTGGAATTGAAGTACTACATTACAAAAAGAAGGATTTCGATTATGGAAGTTATTACGATGGTGTAATGCTGGCAACTGACGACAAGGTTTACTCGCTTGAATTCCCTATTCCCGGAACTCCGTGTACAGTAGAAACCGAATACAATCTTAAAATCACAGCAAATGTAGATCTACCTGAATGGACTTTTGGCTCTTCTGACGAATCAATAAAACAAAGCCGGTTTATAGTTAAAACTGCTATCCCCGTTCAATACAAATCATACAACACCAATCTGAAGCCCGTTATTACAGAGGAAGACGGAAAGAAAGTTTACAAATGGGAAATAAACAATCAAAAAGTTTTACAGAGAGAACCCAATATTTATGGAGAAGAGGTATTTGTACCCATTATTGATGTTTCTCCTTCATCGTTCAGTTATGATGATTATGATGGTTCCATGCTTAACTGGAAAGAATTTGGCAAATGGGCTTACCCATTTTATGATGAACAGGAACCTTTCTCACCTGAACGAGTAGCTTTTTTTAAAAAACTAACTGACTCAGCCAAAACAGTAAATGAAAAAATTTCGATTCTCTACAAATATCTTCAGAAAGAAACTCGCTATGTAAGCATTCAATATGGCATTGGCGGATATAAACCATTCCCCGTTTCTTTTGCAGAAAAGAAAAAATACGGAGATTGTAAAGGGCTCACACACTATATGAAAAACATACTGAATGCCGCAGGAATTAAATCCTATGCCGCATTAATCAATGCAGGCACAAATGAATTTCCTGTTGACCCGGATTTTGCCAGCAACCGATTTAACCATGTAATATTATGCGTACCGCTTGATAGGGATACTGTTTGGCTTGAATGCACAGGGAAACAAACATTGCCCGGGATATTAGGAAGTTTTACAGAAAACAGGAATGCATTATTGCTTACTGAAAACGGTGGCATTCTTGTTAAAACTCCATCAAGCAAAAGCATTAATAACCAATGGAACTCCAGAGCTCAGGGAGAAATATTTGAAGATGGTGGTTGTATTATAAAAAGCAGAATTTTTGTAACAGGTGAGTTTTGGGAATACATTTATTATGCAACTGAAAGCAAAACGAAGGATGATATAAAGAAAGCAATCGTCAACTATTTTGGATACAAAGCACCCGATGAATTTGAATTCAAAATTCTGGGAGATTCCGCAGAGGGGCACAACATTCAGCTTGATCTTGAGTATTACAAATACTTCGACTTTAAAGCCGGTAGTAAACATTTTTTTCCTATACGCCAGTACAAACTAAACGATGAAACAATAAAACCTGCCGAAACAAGAAAGTATGATTATCTTTTTGATTTTCCGTATATAAAAACTGATTCCATTACGTATAAACTTCCTTCCAATTATAAAAAAGAAAGCTTACCAGGAATTAAAGAAATTAAAAACGATTTTGTTAATTACTATAATACGATTCAACTGAACGAAACAACAAGGGAATTAACGGTATCAACAAAACTGGAACTCATTAAACACATTATTCCGCCTAAGCAATTTAATGATGTTGCCAACAGTTTTGAAGCCATTAAAAAAGATGAATCGCAGAAACTGATACTGAAGCAGGAATAACAATTCAGTCATTTTTGTTCGCAGGAATTACAACATTCTTTTCATTAACCAGTCGGTTTGTAAATCATTACCAAGCAGGAACGGGTGTTCGGCAAATTTTTCAAACCCCCATTTTTGATAAAAGGCAATGGCCCGTTCATTTTTTTCCCATACGCCCAGCCAGATCATCTCTTTTCCCTGTTCTTTTGCAATATCAATACATTTCTGCATTAATGCAGAACCAACTCCTTTTCCAATTGCATCTCGTTCGTTGTATATACGGGCTATTTCTATGGCATTGTCGGTTGATGAGCGGTCGGGCTTGCTGTATCTCATCCGAACATATCCGCATGGTACTTTATCACAATAAGCAAGTAAAAAAATACCGTCGCCATTTTCCACTTCGGCTTTTAAAGCCTCTTTAGTGAATTGCCTGTTGAGAAAAATATTCATGTCCTCTTCCGTGTTGTCTTTTGCAAACGTATCGTAAAATGTACGCTGACTCATTTCAGCAATAAGTGAAGCATCTTCTTTTCCGGCCAGCACAATGCTGACACAATTCAGTTTATTTAAATTCATATGGCCACATCATATAATTACAACCTGAAAATAAATTCCCGTTAAAATCAAAAAAAGTATTGTTTTCCCAGGACGATCCGGTACCCCAGCGATCAAAAAGGTTAGATGTTATCCAGGCAGGCTCCCAATACATTACACCTTTGCCACCATTTAACGCAACTGTTTTAATTAAATCTTTCAGATAGTTCTGCTGTCCTTCAGGTGAAAGCGGATAACCAAGTATTGTACTTTCATTAGTATAAAAAATATTGGAATACCCATCTGCATTTTTACTTGTCCATGGAAAAGCTGTTTCCACAATCATTACATCTTTCTGATATTTTGTTTTAAGTAAAGCAATGCTTTTACCAATTTCAGTCATATCATTAATTGTACTCCACTTGTAATAATGCGACACTCCAATAATATCAAAATCTGTTACACCGCCTTTTGCTATTACGTTACCTGCCCATGAATCGGCATTCTGCAGTTGAGCAACATGAAGAATTATTTTTGGTTTAATTGCTGATGATACAGAAAAATCACGCACAGCTTTAATACCGCTGTTCAGTAATAATCCAAAATTTGCGAAATCGCTTTCGGCATTCACTTTTCCTGCAGGCCATAACATACCACTGTTGGTTTCATTACCAACCTGTATCATTTCAGGAACGAGGTTCTTTGATTTTAGGTAATTCAATACAGCAAGCGTATAATTATAAACAGAATCTTTTAAAACATTTAACGGCAAGCCACTCCATGCTGCAGGTGTTGCCTGCTGTGCAGGATCGGCCCAATCATCAGAATAATGCAGATCAAGATTAACAGCCATTCCCTGCTCCTTTGCCCTGCTGATTGTTTTTTCAGCATCATACAAATCACTGTACAGTTTTCCCCCAGTTACAGCTTTCTTCCATTCCGGATTATGCCACAACCTTACACGAACAGTGTTTGTACCAATTGACTTAAAAATTACAAAAGGATCGGTTTGCCTGCCATCCATTTTATACACACCCGTTGAAGCTTCTATTTCATTTACATAACTTAGATCAGCACCCATAGAAAATGTTTGCCAGTTATATTGTTTCAATTCAACAGACTGTGATTTTGGTTTTTTGCAGGTAATACAAAAAACAAATATTGGCAATACAGCAATTATACACTTCATTGAAGAAAATATGAATAAAGGTAAACAGATTAACTCAATTGGTCATTAACGGCTCTAAAGTACCCGAAAAAATTTCATGCTTTGCAAAACATAAATCAGGCTGGATTATTTCAATAAATAAACAGTTTGCTTCAAATGAAGATTAAAACACTTCTCCAATATTCACAAACAGTCCACGCATACCCTGCGTACCAAAGCCATAATCAACCGCAATATTTGTATCACTTTTTTTATTGAGCTTAATCCTTAACCCAAAACCTGAAGCAGGCTGAATCTTTTGCAGCCTTAATGTTGTTGCATCAGAAAAACTTTCAGCATTTAAAAAAAACACAGCACCAAACAATCCGTTTTTTGTTAAGTTAAACCGGTATTCCGATTCGGCATAAAGCATATTCTTTCCACGGAAACGGCCCTGAATAAAGCCACGTCCTGTATTCGTAAATCTGTCCCATCCTGTTGAAGGCAAATCAAGATAAGGAGGCTTGCCATCAACAATAATCCAGTTATACAACCATAAGGCAAGAATATTTTTTGCAGATTTATCAAGTGATATAAATTTTCGCAAATCAGTTGTAATCGATTGCCAGTTAGTATTACTCCCCATCCATGTAACATTATTTCGGTAAGAAACAAGAACGAACATCCCGTTTTTATCATTGATCGGATTTTTTCGATCATCGAATAAAAAATGAACAGAATAACCAGAAGAAGTTGCAGTACTTCCTGTTCCATATTTTGCAAAATCAGATTGCCCGCCGCCTGCAAGTCCTTCTTCAGAAAGTTGCCAATAATGATCGAGATTATAACCAATACCTGCTGAAAAATTACCACTGATTTTCCTTAGCAAATACTGATAAAAACGCAGATACTGGTAATCAAGCGGGTCTTCATTTTCTAATGATGAATTACTTCCAAGTCCGTAAGTACTCTGGGGATATTTCATATAACGTATATCGCTCAAAAGATTGAATGTTTCTTTCCTGTTCCATACACTCACCTGTACAGGAACCGCAAACTGTTTGTTTTGTGTATAATAAGCTGATGCGTTAATGATTGAAATTGGAGTATTGGATTTCTTACTTGTAAAAAAAGCAACATTACTTGAAAAGATAGCAGCCAGTTTTGTTTGCAGCGTATAGCCCACTGCTGGTAAAAAGGAGAACACAGGTTTATCTCCTGGCTTCATATTCCCTGTTTTATCTGAAGGGTGAATGCCAAATAATTCTTTCATAATATCAACAACATCTCTCTGAACAGAATCTGTTTTTACTATTGTGGAACCGGAAATTGAATCCTGAGCTTTTAAACCAGATGAAGCTGTAAACAGAATAATAAGCAATACACTACCTCTGACAAAAGAATAAACAAACGTATCAGTTTTTTTTACCATACTGTAAAGACTATCTGTAAAAATAAGATTTGAATAAAATCAAAATTGAGAAAGTACTTGCACTCTTCATTTATTTGAATCAACTTTTTATTCCTTTCCCGCCCTGTCTTAACACTACCCTCTATTTTTTTAACATTTTAAACCAATCAAACATGAGAAAGATGTTTCTCCTCTGCATGCTTATTCCATTGTTCGGAATAAGTCAAACAAAAAATGTTGTTACTGTTAACAGGTTATTTCCCAAGCCGGAAAAAGTAATGGAGTTTGAAAAAGCGCTTGCCAACCATGCGCAGAAATATCATAACGGCGACTGGCGATGGCGTGTTTTTGAAATTCAATCAGGCCCCGATGCAGGAGGCTATCATATTACTGAAGGGCCAAGCGATTGGGAAACACTTGATAAAAGAGGTGATTTAAGTACTGAGCACACAACTGACTGGCTCAAAAATGTAATGCCTTTCGCAACCGATAGAAGCTCTTCTGGTTATTACGAATTTGAAACCGACCTCAGCAATGTTGCAATAACCGATTACAGCGAAAAAATTGTAATCAACCACATGTTCATTAAACCCGGCATGGTTATGAACGCAATGGCACTTGTAAAAAAACTTAAAAAAGTATGGGCAGCAGATAACGAAAGTGTGGCAGTATATTCATCAGCGGTATCCGGGCCTCCGCAACTATCACTTGTAACCCGTTTAAAAGCAGGATTAAAAGAACTGAGCGATAACTATCGTAAACCATTACCCGAACGTTTTAATGCGGTTAATGGTGAAGGTGCATGGAATTATTATCTTATTGATTATGCAAAAGCTATTGAAAGCAGGTGGAGCGAATTGCTGTTTTACAGATCGGACTTAAGTTCAAAGTAAATTTATCTGTTGAACAATGAAAAATCAAAGCCCTTTCAGAAAGGGCTTTGATTTTTATTTCAACTGTTTTATTTAACAGGCGACAGAACCGCTGCAAAACCGCCGCCTGAAGCCATCTCCACATCAAATACATCTTTGGCAGATACATTCCTGCTTGTTAAAGTATAATCTTCAGCCATTTTACCCGCATTGATTCCATCCTTCAGCAATTGCATACTGAATGTTCCTTCACTTAAAAAATCGAGTTTTATTGATTTTGAAACTGCTGTCCAGTTAGTAATGCCGCCAATATACCAAACATCACCATGCTTACGTGCAACAACTACAACATTACCTGCATCGGCATACAACACCTTTGTATCATCCCATGTTGTTGGAAAAGCAGAAATAAACTTCGTGTATTCTGGTTCACGTAAATAATTAGATGGATTGTCGGCCAGCATCTGAAGCGGACTTTCAAATATTGCATACAATGCAGCCTGGTGCGCCCGGGTACCCATGCTCATTGGCTGAGAAAATACAGGTCTGAAATTTCCTTTGGTAGCATTTCGCATTGCGCCTGGCGTATAATCCATTGGCCCGGCCATCATTCTTGTAAACGGTAATACGGCATCATGTTCAGGAGTAATAGACGCTTCCCATTTATCATTTTCTAATCCGTGAACACCTTCAAAGGAAATTACATTCGGATAAGTACGTTGCAACCCTGTTGGCTTATATGCTCCATGAAAATCAACCATCAGCTTTCGTTTTGCACAAGCTTCGGCTGTTCGTGTATAAAAGTTAACCATATACTGTTCGGCCCGTGCCATAAAATCAACCTTAATCCCTTTTACACCCCAGCTTTGATAAAGATCAAGTATCTCATCCATCTTTTCATTTAACGGATTCCACAATACCCATAAAATAACAGCAACATTTTTTCCCTTTCCATAAGCAACCAGTTCGGGTACATTTATTTCCGGGTTTGGATGAAGTAAGTCAAGTGTAGTTTTTGTCCATCCTTCATCAAGCAGAATATATTCCAACCCATATTTTGCAGCAAAATCAATATAATATTTGTATGTATTGTTATTGATTCCTGATTTAAAATTTACACCGAAAATGTTATTATCATTCCACCAGTCCCAGGCAACCTTGCCTGGTTTAATCCAGCCGGCATCGGCAAGTCTGGATGGTGTTGCAAGCTGATAAACCAATGTGTTTGTAAGCAATCCTGCATCATCATCATTAATCATCCACAAGCGCCAGGGATAAGCTCTTTGCCCTGTTGTAGCAGCAATATAATCCGCTTCCTTTTTAATGATTGTTGTTCGGTCGCCTTTCTGTTCCTGTTCCGTTATAGGATGAGGAAATACAGCATTAACCGATCCCTGTTTTTGTACAAACAGGTTTGGATAGTCGAACAAATCAGATTCTGTAAAAACAATTTTTGAGCCATTCTGTGCAGTGAAAGGAACAGGTAAGCCCACGATTGTATCGCTGATATGATCGTAAGCAAATTCCCTGAAAGTATATTCATAATGCGATTGAAAAGGCATTTTCTTATGGCTGTATTCGTAAGGCCACCAACTGTTTTTTCCGCCCGGAATAGTAAACTGAAGTTTTTCATTTTCAACTATAACAGCAGGAGTGGAAAACTTTGTAACAATGCGGTAAGCAAAACCATTGTCGTATAAACGGAAAATTATGCTGTACTTGTTTTTAAACACAAGCTCCAGTTGATTGTACTGATCTTTGATTGTTTTAAACTTTACAGGCACATCGGGTGTAATGATATTATTGCCGGATGAGTTGATGACTTTTGCCACAACAGAATTCGCATTTAACCAGCCAATACCTGTAAGTTGCATAGAAATGTCGCTAATGTTGAGCACTTCGGCCTGACGATTATAAAGTTGTACAGCAACTTTTCCATTACAACTGATTTTTATAACATTATTTCCGGAAGGGCTTTTTAATTCGTATTCTTTTGCCGTTACATTCTGAACCAGCAAAAGTAAAACAGCAAGCTTAAATACAGCAACAGCTTTCATAACATGTTTTTTGAAAATAAACAGAGAGAAATTTCAGAAAACACTAAAGGTATTGCCGCAAATGTTTGCAGCAAAATTTCAATTTCAACCAGAAACAGCCAGGAGGTTTATTTCTTTTTCTTCAATGCTGCTTTTTCAGCATCCTGTTTTACTCTGAACTTCGCAATTTTCTTAATTAATAACAGCGGCATTTTTTTATCAAGCGGAAACTGTATAGCCCCTTTTGAAAACCTGTAAGCACCCAATTCATCTTTAAATGCTTCAATTCCTGAACCAGTCGGGTAAAACCCAATATGATTTTTGTTAGCTGCAAAGTAAACAAGTACTCCATTTTGCCTGAATGCAGGCATTGAATAACTGATTATTTCGGTTGCTTCAGGAGCTGCATTTTTTATGGCCTTACGCACCTCCTGAAGCATGTTCTGTATCTGAACAGGAAACTGAGAAATATATTCATCAACCGTTGAAGCCTTCTTCATATTAGATGGTTTTATGGCATTAGGCTCCAAAATACTTTATTTCTCCGGCTTTTTCTGCAACAAACCCGGCTTAGCTTTTGTTATAGATGAATAAACTGAATGTTATGACCAGTAAATCTTCATTCGCAATAATCAGCGCATCTGTTTATCTGCTGTTTTATCTCATTTTCCTGCAAATCAATTTTCTTACCAATGCAGCCTCCATTCTTTTTGCATTTTCACCTGTTTTGCTTACATGGCTTACCATAACCGTTATAAAATACGGAACATACAAAGGAAAAGAATTAGGTAGAGACGAATGGGGTTACCAGGACTTTCCCGGCAAACATCCTTTGTAAAATAAACTTAAATTATACGGTTTTTTGACTGATGAATTTCTTCCAGCACTTTTGTACAACGTTCCAGAGCTTTCTCAAACGTATCGGTTACATTGGCCTTGCCAATGGCAAAAAGCAATCTTGCATCGTGCAGCTCTTTAAGTACCATTTCGCTGTTTACTTCAGACAAAATCACTTTAATTCCTCTTTGCTTTACTTCTTTAAATACTTCCTCTAAAGCATGCAAACCAGTCTGGTCAATCATTGGAACATAACGCATCCGAATAATCAGGACTTTCGGTTTCTTTTCAATTATCCTGATAGAATCGGTAAATTTATGTGCTGCTCCAAAAAACAATGGGCCATTAATTTCAAACACTTCCACATCTTTTGGAATCTTTGAACTCATCAGCAACAATTCATCTTCATTGTCATCATCTTCATTCATTTGCTCAGAAAGAATACTCACTTCACTCGACTGAATCATCTTTCTCATAAAAAGAAATGCTGCCAGTACCATTCCTATTTCAATTGCAACAGTAAGATCAATAAATACGGTGAGAAAGAAAGTGGTGAGCAGAATAATACTGTCGTTTCTCGGGCCTTTTAAAACCCCGATAAAATTTTCCCATTCACTCATATTATAAGCTACAACAACAAGCACACCTGCCAGCGTTGGCATAGGAATATACGTAGCCCATTTGCCAAAGAACAACATAATAAATAACAGTGTAACAGCATGAACCATCCCGGCGACAGGAGTTCGCCCTCCATTTTTTATATTGGTAACGGTGCGTGCAATGGCACCCGTGGCCGGTATTCCACCAAATACTGATGAAAAGATATTTGCAACTCCCTGTGCAATCAGTTCCATGTTGTTGCGTGTTTTACTTCCAATCATTCCATCGGCAACAACACAGGACAACAATGATTCAATACCGCCAAGCAAGGCAATTGTAAATGCAGGCTGAATTAATTTTCTGATCGTTGCAAAATCAATTTTTGGCACCACCGGGCCAGGCAAAGAAGATGGTATTTCTCCAAACTTACTGCCAATTGTTTCAACCGGAAATTTGAAAAAATAAACAGCAACAGTTGTAAGAATAATAGCGATGAGTGATCCGGGAATTTTGTGTGTGATCTTTGGCCACAACATAATAATCAGCACTGTTGCAACAGCAATTCCAACAGCATACAGATTAACTGTTTGAATATTTTCTGCAAAACTTATCCATTTATCTGTAAACTCAGCAGGCACAGCTCCCATCTTCAATCCAAGAAAATCTTTTACCTGCGATGAAAATATGATTAATGCAATACCACTTGTAAAACCAACAATCAGCGGATGAGGAATAAATTTTATTACAGCACCAAGCCGTGCAAGTCCCATAAGAATGAGCATAACACCTGCAATAAATGTTGCAATGATTAATCCGCTGATGCCATATTGCTGAACAATACCATATACAATAACAATAAATGCGCCTGTTGGTCCGCCAATCTGCACACGGCTTCCGCCTAAAAAAGAAATCAGGAAACCGGCGATTACTGCAGTAAACAAACCTTTATCGGGCGAAACACCTGAAGCAATAGCAAATGCAATTGCAAGTGGAATAGCCACAATACCAACAATAACACCCGACATGGCATCTCTTGCAAACTGCTGCCGGTTATAGGTTTTCAATGTGTGAAATAACTTTGGACGCAATACAGATGCTGTACTCATTTCATCAGTTCATTAGTAAGACAAAAAGTATGCGGAGATAGAGTATTACATGCAATCAGACTCCGGATTTCAACTCAGAGTAGTGAATGGATATATCTGTACATGAAATAGCAGGATTCGCTGCACAATGATGCGCAAATTTACAATTATTCTTAAAGATTTGAAAGTGAAAATACCGATCAATTGTTATTGATCGCACAATTGAATCTCATCAGTTGTTTTTGTGCTGATGATAATTTTGTTGACAATCCCTTTTGTATTGTAATAAACAATCATTGTTCCGTAAGCCATCTGGTAGGCCTCCCAGTTAGCATCTTTAACTTTAGGATTGCCCAAAATTGCAAATAGAGCGTCTGATTTTGACCCCATAATGGCAGCATTGAATTTCCCTTTGAACTTTTCATCAATTACAACATAATCTCTCTGTATAAAAAAAGCAAGTCCCTTTTCAGAATAATAAATTCCACCACCACATTTTGATTCATTTCCTTCCTTTTCAAAAGATGAAAAACAAGGCAATTTTACTTTAATTTGTTCAGGATCATCATTCGGCTTTGCCTGGTTAATCCATCCTTTAAAAATATCAACGGTTATTACACCACAATCAGCATTTGCCTTTAACTGTGCCTGAAGATGGCTTACCATACTGAAGACAAATACCGCTGCAAGGAAAATATTTTTCATTTGAATTTGTTTTCTTTCAACTTAATTGCAGCAAATTTCCTGCTAAAAATTCAACTTACAAACTCAACACAAAACTTTGTATAAATATTTATCTTCATGGCATGTTTTTCGTCCTGTCAAAAGTTTTGAATTTTCTTATTTCGCCGTTTAACTGGCTGCTGGTTTTACTGCTTATCTGTTTTTTAAGAAAAGATCAGCAGAAAAAAAGAAGATGGATTATTTTCACTACCTGCTGGTTTTTGTTCTTTTCAAACCCATACATCATTTATAAGCTGATGCTGAAATGGCAGGCTCCGCAAAAAACATTTGTAGCAGGCGAACAATACCCTACCGGTATTTTACTGGCAGGTTTTGTTGGTTTTGAATTTAAAAGCAAGCAGGGCTTTTACGGTGCAGCAAGCGACAGGTTTATCCAGGCTGTGCGTTTGTACAAAACAGGACGCATCAAAAAAATCCTCATCACAGGTGGCAGTGGCAGTATTAAACGACAGGAATACAAAGAGGCTGATTTTGTAAAAGAACAACTACAGGAAATGGGTATTCCGGTTACTGATATTCTCAGTGAAAATCAAAGCAGGAATACGTATGAAAATGCTATCTATTCAAAGAAGCTGCTTGATTCATTACAGATAAAAGGACCGTACTTGTTGATTACATCAGCGATGCACATGAAACGTTCGCAACAAGTGTTTACCAAAGCCGGACTTGAAACAGTTGCTTATCCCTGTAATTATAATGTGATTAATAATCCGCAGGATTTTCCGGGAGTAATTATTCCTTCCACTTCCTCGTTTTACAATTGGGATATTTATTTAAAAGAAGTTGTTGGATTACTGGTGTATAAATTAACAGGCAAAGCTTAATGCTCAGGAAGCTTTTCGTATTTCAACCATGTGCAGATCTTTAAACCTGTACAATACCTCTTCCAGCCTGCTTTTAGGAATGCCAGCATCAATATCGCAAAACAAAGTTGTTTCCTGTTTAAGAATGGAACAGTTGTATTGCTTCAGAATCATCATCACATCATTCATGCGGGTATAATCAAAATGAAGTTTGTAAATTACCTCAACCTGCTTTTGAACAATGGGAGTTGTTTGCAACGCAAGAGCTGTGGCAGTTTTATATGCGTTGATTAAACCGGGAACACCAAGTAATGTACCGCCAAAATAACGGACAACAATGACGAGTACATCGGTCAATTCTTTACTATCGATTTGCCCGAGAATAGGTTTACCTGCACTACCTGAAGGTTCGCCATCATCACTTACACGAAAGGTATTACCATCCGTTCCAAGCCTGTAAGCAAAACAATGATGAACCGCTTTGTGATGTTCTTCCTTCAGCAATTTCAGTTTCTCTTTAAACTCCTCCACCGAAGATAACGGATAGGTGTAGGCCAGGAAACGGCTGCCCCTGTCTTTAAACTCTGCCACTACCGGCTGTGAAATGGTATTATAAAATTCCTGGCTCATGTTATTGTTTCTGTTATCCGAATGCGATTAATGCAATGGCTGCTACTGAAAGTGCAATACCCAGCCAGTTTGTTTTGGTTAATTGTTCTTTGAATAAAATCCATGCAGCAACTGTACTGAACAGCACCACACCCATATTATTGATTGGAATAATTGCCGAACTGTTGCCTGTATAATCTTTCAGCACACGCACCAAACACCAGATAGAAAAGTAATTGGGCACACCAATCATAAACCCGGCGACAATGGCTTTTGGTTCAAACTTCATCTTTCCACTTACTATCATAACAACCATTGCAATCAGCCCGAGTAATGCAGCAACGCTGAATGATGTAATAAGATAGGTGTCTTTATTATGTTCATCAAGAAAACTGTTCTGCACATATTTAATCATTGTATCAAGCAAACCGCTGCCAAAGAAAATAACAACCGGAAGTAACAGCAGCAAAAGGTTTCTTTTACTTTCTGCTTCGTTGCCTGCATGAGGTGCAGGCCAGCAGGTGAATAATACAGCTGCAAGAGCAATGATAATACCAACAATTTTCAACCAGGTTGTTTGTTCATTGTACAGGTAAATGGAAAAAACAAACGGCACCACCAACGACAGTTTATTTGCAACCGATACAACAGCCACGCCCAGCTTTTGTGTTGTAAAACCAATGAGGTTGAATAAGGTGATAAACGTAAGTCCCATAATAAGCGACCATTTAAACCAGTCTTCATGCACGGATGAAGATGATACAGGAAATGATCCGTTTACAAATGAACCGGTGATTACACAAGCAACATAGTTAAACACAACAGATTGAAATGTATTAATACCAAACCGTTCAACAATCTTAAAAGAAAGTGTAAGCCAGGAAGTAAGAACAATAGAAAGAATTAAAAAAATCACAATATCAGTTTTGGTTTTCGTAATAATAAATAGTGTCGGACAGTATCTGCTCTTTTTTCAAAAGCTGCTGGTTTTTCATCATTGGTGCCAATAGTCCTTCACCTGTTTGTAAATGTTCATTTTGAATAACTCTTGCTTCATCCCACAAACCCTTATCAATAAAACTTTGAAGCAATGCTGCACCGCCTTCCACCAGCACACTTTGAATATTCAGTTTGTGCAATGCATTCATCATTTCATTAAGAAAATTTTCTTCACTATTGATCTGATGATATTTCACATGACCGGCATCTTCATTTTTCAGCAAATTGAAAACGATGGTTGATGCGTCGTTGTTAAACAGTTTCAATGATTGCGGCAAACGTAATGCTTTATCCAATACCAAACGCACAGGTTGTTTTCCCCGCCAGTAACGGTTGGTGAGTTGCGGATCATCCAGCAAAGCTGTATTTGTTCCAACAAGTATGGATGCTTCTTCACTGCGCCACTGGTGAACAAGTCGGTTGGAAAATTCATTGCTTATATATAAGCGTTGAGGTGCAGAGGTCAATGTCTCCCCTTTGGGGGGAGTAAGGGGGGCTGCAATTTTCCTATCAGCAGTTTGTGCCCATTTGAGAATAATGTACGGACGTTGTTGCTGATGAAATGTAAAAAAACGTTTATTCAGCTCAATACATTCTTCTTGCAGCACATTCACAACTGTTTCAACTCCTGCAGCATTCAGCTTTTCAATTCCTTTTCCATTTACTTCAGGAAAGGGGTCCCGGCAACCAATCACCACTTTGGGAATTTTCTTTTCAATAATAAGATTACTGCAAGGTGGAGTTTTGCCAAAATGCGCACATGGTTCCAGCGAAACATACAAAGTTGAATAAGGAAACTTATCAGTGTATCCTTTTTGAATGGCTTCGTTTATGCAATTCACTTCTGCATGTGCCTCACCGTATTGCCTGTGCCAGCCTTCAGCAATAATTTCACCATTGTAAACAAGTACTGAACCCACCATTGGGTTAGGTGCAACAAAGCCCCTGCCATTTTGTGCAAGTTCAATACAACGGTGTATATATTGTTCATCTAAAGTCATGCGAGCCTGCAAAAATAACTGATTCGTAATTAACGTAATTTCGAAGCATGACTTTACAGGAAGCAAATCAATTTCTGTCTGATCAGTTGCAAAGCATTTACGACAAAAACGAAGCTGCTGCAATTGCTGACCTGGTATTGGAAAAGCTTACAGGATTGAACAGGAACCAACGTGCTGGTTCTGCTGATCAGCTACTGAATGATGAAGCAAAGCTGAAAGAGATGACAAATGAATTGCTGCAACACCGGCCTGTGCAATATGTATTGAATGAAGCATGGTTTTATGATCTGAAATTTGAAGTAAATGAATCGGTGCTGATACCAAGACCTGAAACGGAGGAGTTGGTTGATTGGGCCTTGAAGAATGTACGAGGTATGAAGTACGATGTACGATGTACTCCTCCGATCGATACCATTCACCATTCACCATTCACCATACTCGACATTGGAACCGGCAGCGGCTGTATTCCTATTACACTCAAAAAGAAATTGCCTGCTGCTGATGTTTCAGCCATTGACGTTAGCAGTGAAGCATTGCAGACAGCCATCAACAATGCTGTGAATCATGAAACAGAAATCAATTTTCATCTGCTTGATTTTTTAGATGAACACAGGTGGAATGAATTAGGGATGTATGATCTCATCGTCAGCAACCCACCTTATATAAAAAGCAGTGAAGCAAAAACCATGAGTCAGCATGTGTTGGACTATGAACCGCACAAAGCTTTGTTTGTGCCGGATGAAGATGGATTATTATTCTATTGGAAGATAGCAGACTTTGCATTAACACATCTCAACAATAACGGTGTTGTTTATGTTGAAATCAACCAGCAGCTTGGAAAAGAAACAGCAGACTTATTCCAGCAAAAAGGTTTTACAGTTGAATTGAAAAAAGATATGAGTGGAAATGAGCGGATGGTGAAAGCAAGTCTGAACCGGGATTTATAGGATTGATTAGATTATTTGGAAGAAAGAACATTTTAATTTTCAATTACATTAAACGCAATAAGTTTCGGATAGACAACCAGCTTTCCATTATTATCTACGAATTTTATTTCATCAAAAGCTACGATTACACCCTGCTTAAGAAGTTTAAATAATTTCAGAATATCATTATCAAATGTCCCTGAATCAAGATATCGTACAACAGGCTCAGAGTATTCACTCTTTTTAGCAGAAACATATAAGACACAGCTTATTATTTTATACTCTGGTTTTATTGAGAGCTCTTTTGCATCTTTGATCAAGTCTAACGGAATTCTCCCACCAAAATAACCGGACATATTAATACCCGGGTCAATCCTGAGTTGATCAAAAGCAGTTTGAACAGGTGACTTTGAAACGATTATCTTCCTTTTTTCAAGAAGAACTTTCTTACTATTAATTCGTTTAAATACAGAAATTGTAACATTTCCATTGTGCAAACTATCTATGAGAAAAAGTTGATTGTCCCGCTTATACAATCTTCCCTGAGTTGATTCAACTTCAATATTTGCTCTTAAACTTTTTTCAACAACAATTGCAACAATATTAGACTTATCAGAATATAAAGTGTCATTGCTTGTATAAATGATATGTTCAGACTTATTACTATTATTGGGAAGCTTTGACTGTGCTAAAATACTCTGATTAAAGAAAAGTATGCACAGGCATAAGCAAAGGAAATTATTTGAAATGGTGTTCATTGGCTTCGGTTTTATAATCCTGTCAATCCAAATAATCTTATAAATCCTGGTTCGGACAATTAGCTGAATAGAAATACCACTGTACAAGTGTGCGACACCAATGCAGTTGAGAAAAAAATATAAATGCTGACTACATCATTTTCTTTTAACCGCCATCAGGGTTTGCAACTGCTGACGGGATCATACATCATACATCTTAAATCATACATTCTACATTTTCATTACTGCACTCCTTTCTTATCCACATTCATTACTGCTTTTACTCCTAATCTATCAGCAGCAGCAAGAACAGCAGCAAAGCTTTCAAGCGAACATTTACGATCTGCATTAACATCAATCGTAACTTGTTCTCCTGCCTTCATCTTTTCACGCAACTTGAAAGCTAAAATAGAATCCATTTGCGATGGATCGATAGGTTTTGCATCAACATAATAACGATTAAAAGAATCAATGCTTACCACAACTGACTGTTTAGCTTTTGTATTACTCTTTAGTTTAGGCAATGATGCTTTACGCACATTGGGATTAGCCAGAGTTGATACAATCAAAAAGAACATCAAAAGAATGAACAGGATGTCGTTCAACGCATCTGTAAACACCTCGGATGATTCACTTCTTGTTTTTCTGAGATTCATTCCTGTTGGGTTTAACGGGTTGGTTCCTGTAACACATCTAAGAAATCGGCAGCGGCTGCTTCCATTTTGTTGGCGGCTTTTTCAACCTGTGTGTGCAGGATATTATGACACAGGTAAGCAATTAAACCAATCAACAAACCGCTGATGGATGTAATAAGTTTTGTATAAATACCACCGGCAATGGTACTCAGTTCATATTCACCGGTTGCGTTGATGTTGAAGAACAGCTGCATCAAACCTACCAGCGTACCAACGAAACCAAAGATGGGTGCAATTTTAGAAATCACAGCCAGCACATTTACGTTACGCTCCAGTTTATACATTTCCAGCTGTGCCACATTTTCCATATTGCTTTCAATATAATCGATGGGCTTACCAATGCGTTGAAGTCCTTTATCAATCATGCGGCCAACGGGGTTCGCTGTGTTACGTGCAAAGTTTCTTGCAGCAGTAACATTACCGCTAAGGATATTATCACGGATGATGTTCATGAAATTTCCATCAACTTCTGTTGCTTTTTTGATTGCCAGCCAGCGCTCAACAAACACATAAATAGTAGCCACACTGAGAATAGCCAATGGAATCATAATCCATCCTGCCTTAATCATCATATCAATAATGTGCATCTCTTTGGGGGCAACGGGCTGTGTGGTTGCTGCTTTGTTCAGTGTATCTACTGCGTTCTGAACCTGGAGAAGAAATAAATCCATGTTTAAAATATGGTTTTGAACAAATGTAAATCTTGTTTACTATTAAACGACCCTTGCAGGTTATTATTTTCCAATGCCAAATTTTAAACCAATATTAATTATCACAGCATTTCTTTTGTTATAGGATTGCAAAAAAGATACAGAGAAAGGCGTTTATACAGATCAAGTTCCATTTTTGCCATTTCCCCCACATCAACTACCTTCGCAACCGGCAATAATCAATTATCAACAACTAAATTTTCAAATATATAATATGGCATACGATGTAATTGTACTCGGAAGCGGACCTGGTGGTTATCCTGCTGCTATCCGTGCATCACAGCTCGGTTTTAAAGTAGCAATCGTTGAAAAAGAAAGTCTTGGCGGTGTTTGTTTAAACTGGGGTTGTATTCCCACCAAAGCATTATTAAAAAGTGCACAGGTGTACGAATATTTAAAACACAGTAACAACTACGGTATTAACGCAACAGGTGTACAGCACGATTTTGGCGCAGTAGTAAAACGCAGCCGTGGTGTGGCTGATAAAATGAGCAAGGGCGTTCAGTTCCTGATGAAGAAGAATAAGATTGATGTGATTATGGGTTACGGAAAAATTGCCGGCAAAGGCAAACTTGAAGTAACTGCTGCCGATGGTACAAAAAGCATTGTAGAAGGAAAATATATTGTGATTGCAACAGGTGGCCGCAGCCGTCAGCTGCCTTCAATGCCACAGGATGGAAAGAAAATCATTGGCTATCGTGAAGCAATGGTTCTTCCTGAGCAACCCAAATCAATGATTGTTGTGGGAAGTGGTGCAATTGGTGTTGAGTTTGCTGATTTCTACAACAGCATGGGAACTAAAATCACGATTGTTGAATTTATGCCGAGAGTTGTTCCTGTTGAAGATGAAGACATTTCAAAAGAACTGGAAAAACAATTCAAAAAGAAAGGTATCACTATCATGACCAGCGCTGAAGTAACAAAAGTTGACACTTCAGGTGCAGGTGTAAAAGCAACGGTTAAAACAGATGCAGGCGAGCAGGTACTTGAAGCTGATATTCTTTTAAGTGCTGCAGGTGTTGTTGCCAATATTGAAAACATTGGACTGGAAGAAAACGGTATTAAAACCGAAAAAGGAAAAATTGTTGTTGATAAATACCAGCAAACAAATATTCCAGGTATTTATGCAATTGGTGATGTTGCTCCAGGCCAGGCTCTTGCACATGTTGCAGGTAAAGAAGGGATCAATGCTGCTGAACATATTGGTTATCTCGAAAAGAAATATCACCATACACCTGAAGCAATGGATTACAACAACATTCCCGGATGTACCTATTGCACTCCTGAAATTGCAAGTGTTGGTTACACAGAAAAAGCAGCGAAAGATGCAGGCTATGAAGTGAAGATTGGTAAGTTTCCGTTTATGGCAAGTGGTAAAGCTAGTGCTGCCGGTGCAACAGATGGTTTTGTAAAAGTAATCTTTGATGCAAAGTATGGTGAGTTCCTCGGCGCACACATGATTGGTATGGGCGTTACGGATATGATTGCAGAAGTGGTTGTTGCAAGAAAACTTGAAACAACGTACCACGAAATTCTGAATGCAGTTCACCCTCACCCAACAATGAGCGAAGCAGTGAAAGAAGCAACAGCTGCTGCGTATGGTGAAGCGATTGATATTTAATTGTCTGAACCAAGATTTGAAAGCAAAAAAGAAGATGTATCAAAAGTAAAAGAACGCTCTTAGAATGGCCTAAACAAAAACTTTTGTTATCAATTTTAACGAATAAAAAGAGGCTATCTCGGACTTTTTGAGATAGTTTCTTTTTGTTTCAACTAATCCAGACTTTGTTTTCACGAATACAAGTGGAGGTCGGTATTTCTTTTAAGTTTTTTAGCGATGCTCTTTTCAAACGATTTTTGCCATTTAAAATTCTTATCTCACACTTCTTACTTATACCCCATCCACTTCCTTGACTGTTTATCAAACAACCAGTAAATACCATTACTGTAAGAAAAATTAAAAAATGTTTCAATGGAAAATGAGGCGGGTATTTTAATCACCTGACTCAGGTAACCGGTTTTAATATCATATAACTCCACTTGTTTTTTAGTAACATTAAAGAAACCTATTTGAGCTCCTTTTATTCCGGTATAAATGATTGATCTTACATTATAATTTTTATCAAAATCATCAGCAGTTGTTTGTGTTCCATCATTTGCTGATGAAGAACCTATATGAATCTGGATAACCTTTCTCTTGTCTGTTCCGTCAGTTTTATAACATACAACATTCATCCCATCAAGAAAAAGCACTTCGTCATCTTCGGTATTTAAAACACCTGCACTGTTTTTATCGGGCTGGTACATACCTTCCTTAGTTGATACCATTTTTTCCGGCAGGCCATTTTTGTCAAGATCATAATAAAACCATCCTGCATAATCATAGCCATTTCCTTCAATCCGTTTTGATTTTGGATTATACCATAAGCCTCTTACATCAACAAGTGTTTCCTGTCCTTCTTTTGAAACAATATTTCCGCTTTTATCAAAAATAATTAATGGAAAAACCTGGTTCCCCGCCTGTGCAGCATAATAAAGTTTTTCTTTTGGATTATATACAACCGAGGCCCCATTGGCACCACCTTCCGGTATTTTAATCTGCATCACAAATTCGGCGCTTACTACCCGCAGTTCTTTACTACCGGCATCAACGCTTTCTTTGTTTTTCTGATCCGGAAAAGAAATGATAATTGAATTTACCGCTGCTGCCCTTTTCTTTTGTGCTGAGCTTTTAGTATTCGCAAATAGAGCAAGCAAAAGGAAAGGCAGAATAAGCCTTTCCTTTTTTAATTGTTTTAAAAGCACGACTGTTTGATTTGACATTGAAAATTATTTCCTGCGAGTTAATCAAAAATCAAACAGCATACAATACCGTAAAGAGGGTAGAAAAAGTTTTTATAGGAAAAGTTCGTCAGATTTCAAACTTTAATCACCCCATATATTGTCTTTCCCGTCTAACCAGGATTTCACAAGTTCGGTTGTTACTGATTTAGGACGTTCGATAGGAAGGCCAAGTGCCCTGTCCCAAATAAGACTTGCCATAACGCCTAATGCACGGCTGACAGCAAACAATACAGTGTAAAATTCATATTCAACCATTCCGTAATGTACCAACAATGCTCCGCTGTGAGCATCCACATTGGGCCATGGATTCTTAATTTTACCAAGTGACTGCAGAATTGGGGGAACTACTTCATAAATATTCCACACCGTATTTACAAGTTTATCATCAGGCACATAGCGTTTACCAAATTCCATTTGTGCAGTAAAACGAGGATCGGTTTTCCGTAATACAGCATGACCATAACCGGGCACTACCTTTCCTTCACTCAGTGTTTTTTTAACGTATTCAGCAATTTCTTCTTTGGTAGGAGAATCAGTATTGAGGCTTTCCTGCATTTCATATATCCACCTGATCACTTCCTGGTTTGCAAGACCATGTAAAGGACCGGCTAAACCATTCATCCCTGCTGCATAGGCAAGGTATGGATCGCTTAAGGCTGAACCTACAAGATGTGTTGTATGTGCAGATACATTGCCACCTTCATGATCGGCATGAATAGTCATGTACAAACGCATCAGTTCCATAAATTCCTTGTCTTCATAACCAAGCATGTGAGCAAGGTTACCAGCCCAGTCGAGCATACCATTTGGATGAATATGATCGCCATTTTTGTATTTACGTCGATAGATATAAGCAGCAATACGTGGCAAACGTGCAATAAGAATCATTGCATCATCAAAAGTAGGCTCCCAATAATCTTTTTTATTGATGCCCTCAGTATATTGCTTGGCGAAATAACTTTCAGTTTGCAAAGCCATTACACCTACCACAAACATTGTCATTGGATGCGTTGTTATGGGCAAAGCATCTATTGCAGCAAACACATGGTTGGGCACATGGCTTCGACGCTGCCACACATCTGTAACATGTTCGGCCATTTCATCATCGGGAAATTCTCCAACCAGCATTAAATAAAACAACCCCTCAGGCAATGGTTGATGACCTTTATAATCTTTGGGTAATTTTTCAATTAAATCAGGAATTGAATAACCACGAAAACGAATACCTTCCTGTGCATCAAGTAACGAAGTTTCAGTAACAAGCCCGGTCATACCACGCATTCCCTGATAAATCTGAGAGAGAGTAACTTCACCGATAACTTTATTTCCGTGTTCCTTGATAATGTCTTTAATTTCCGCATTTGCAGCATTTACTTTTGCCATAAAGCGGTTCTTCATAATTCCCATAGTTGTTGTGCATTTTTTGTGGCAGATGCTCAAAGTTACTTAAACAACTGCTTTGCTGATTAAGTTATGAATGAAAAGTTGCTGAAAACTATTATTTAGGCGCTTTTTTGTAAAGCCACAAAGCAATTAATGCAAAACAAACATTCGGTATCCACGCTGCAATTAACGGGGGAAGGTTTCCTTTGGTTGAAAAAACCATTGCAAATTTGTCGAAAATAATATAACTGACACCAATAATAAATGCCAAAGCAAGGTGCAGCCCGCTTCCTCCTCTTATTTTTCTCGATGCAAGAATTCCTGCAATCATTGTCATTATAATTACAGTAACAGCGCTTGAATCTCTCCGGTAGCGTTCAAATTTAATGGCACTGATGGTTTCTGAACCACGTATTTCTTCCTGCCTGATAAAGCGGTTTAACTGTGGTGTTTTCAATTTATCTTTTTTGAATTCGTCTTCCGATAAATCGGTAGGTTTATATCCAAGCTGCAGATAATATCCCGTTAGTGTTTTCACTTCTTCCTTCATTCCATTAATTTTCCGCTCTATTGCTGTCTCCAGTCTCCATTTCTTTTTTGCAGTATCCCATTGAATCATTTCCGAACGAAGGTTATAAACAACCTGGTTATTTTTAACCTTTTCGAGATAAAAGCCATTCCCGATTTTTGTGGTTGTATCGTAATTACGCATCCCGGCATATGTAAATGTATCAACCCTGAAATGCAGGTTGCTAAGATATTGCCGCTGTTGCTTCTGAATATTTCCCATATCTACATAATGGTTTTCAAAATCGGTACGGATAACATTAGCTGCCGGAATAACAAAATGATTTGAAAGACCAAGAACAAGAGCAAGAAAAACACCACCTATCCAGTATGGATAAAGAAAGCGCCTGAGACTCATGCCAGTACTGAGCATAGCTACAATTTCACTTCGGCCAGCAAGCTTTGAGGTAAAAAAAACTACCGAAATCAACACAAAAACCGGGAACAGAAGTCCTGTGATATAAGGAATAAAACCAGAATAATATTTTGTAACAACATCACTGAAACCAAGTCCACTTCGTACAAAGTCCTCACTTTTTTCGCTGGCATCAATAGCAACAGTGATAACAGTAAAAATCAGCAGTAGAAAAAAGAAGGTTTTTAAGAATGCCGATAATATGTAGCGATCAAGTATTTTCATCAGGCTGCAAAGTAAAGCAGAATTTGGAAAAGGAACGGAGTATTGACAACATTAAGAACTTATTAATGTTGTCGGCATTGTAATCATTTTTGTTTTTTATAACTGCTATAAGGTAAAAAGGCGCATGACTTTTTTACCTGTCATGCGCCACAAAACACAAAAAAGAACAATTTACTTATTGGCTTTACCTAAGTTATACAACGCCTTTATAAAAGCATCGGGTAATGACCTGCTGAATATTCTCATTTCATCAATTTGCCCGGTCATAGGTGCAAAACTGACATCGGTACTTACCGATTTGCCTGGAATACCGTTATAGTTAGAACCAATGATAACTTCACTTGGCTCATAAGATTTGTATGAGTTATTGCCTGTTCCACGGTTGGGGTATCCACCGACTTTCACTCCATTCATCCAGATATTAAATACCCCAGTTGTATATTCGTATGTAAGAATAATATGTACCCAACTATTGAGGCTTACTTTATCCAGCCCGTTTACACTGTTTATATTATCCTGCGTACCACCACTCACAGTTGAAAAGGTTGGCTGAATACGTAAAACAGAATCGTTTGTTGCCGGGTATCCATTTGTATTTAAAGCAAAGTTGATATTACCAGTAAATATCCCAGGGCGTGCCAGTTGAAACAGCATGGTCTTTTTTGAACCATTGTTTTTTATCTTGATCCATGTACTGATGCTCCAGCTTTTCAGTGTATCAGTTTTAAATTTCTGAAATTGAGTTGGGAAGTAAAGATAGCCAGCAGCAAGACTTAATGATTTGCCCCGTACTGCATCGGTAGCATAAGTGTCGCCGGCAGACGAGCCCGGTGCAGTTGCTGTTTTCAGTTCATTCTTTGTATCATCAAAACTCCAGTAAGCAATAAGGCTTTCCGGCAAAACCTCATCCGAGCTGCTGAAGCCATCAATTTTCCCGGTATAATCAGCCGGATTAACCGACGGAAGTTTATTTGGATTACCATCGGGTTTACAAGCAGCTATTGCAGCACTCAGCAACAATACACCTGCAACTTTATTTTTTATATGTGATAATTTCATTTCGTAATTTTTTTAGATCAACAAATTAATAACCCGGGTTTTGGGTAAGCTTTCCTGCACTCAGGTCAATTTGCGTTTGCGGAATTGGCAGCAACACATCCCTGCTATTAATGAAGTTTGTTTTTCCTGCTGCTTGTAAAACATCCTGAGCTATACCCCAACGAACAAGGTCGAAGAAACGATCATGTTCCATTGCCAGTTCCACACGACGTTCCTGCCTGATGGCAGTACGCAGCGCTGCCTGATCTGTTGTTGTAATGTCAGGTAAAGTACCGGCTACTGCTCCGGTGCGTGCCCTTGTACGAACTAAGTTAACTGCAGTGCGTGCAGCAGTAATGTTTGCATCACCACCAACTTCATTTGCTGCTTCAGCATACATTAACACCACATCAGCATAACGTAAAATGCGGATGTTCATCCAGTAACCAAAACGGTTTCCGATTGAAGTGCGTAATGCCGGGTTTGTATAGATCTTGTTATTGTAGCGGGGGTTCGGCAAGCCAACAGGCGTTGTTTCACCATAAATCGTTAAGCCCGGAACAGTTGCTGTACTGGTGAATAAAATTGTTCTTGCTTTACGTGGATCATTTGCTTCATAAGCTGCAACCAATTGATCACTTGGTGTGTTCCAGCCCCAGCCCTGATCCCAGATACCAGAACCTCTGATACCCTGTATTTGTGCATACTGCACACCATTAGCAGTTGGTATGGCCGATGATGCAGTTGCCTGTACTTCAAACACCGACTCTTTGCTATTCTCTCCTTCTTCCCTGAAAATTTTATCGTAAGAAGTTGACAGATCGTATTGACCAGATGTCATCACCGCATTGGCTGCAGTCATTGCCTGCGACCATTTTTGTTGTGTGAGATAAACTTTTGCCAGTAAACCATTGGCAGCACCTTTTGTAGCACGGCCAACAAAACGTGCATCCCAGTTGAGTGGTAAAACAGAAGCTGCAAATGAGAGATCACTTTCAATGAAAGCATATATCTGAGCAGCGGAACTTTGTGCTACATTATTCTGTGCTGCGGGATCGCTGAACAAAGTATCAATCAAAGGAACACGTCCGAAGAAACGAACAAGATTAAAATAAGCATAAGCACGCAGGAAACGGGCTTCACCCAAAGTTTGTTGTTTGACCGCCTCTGTTGCTACAATCGTTGCGTTTGTATTTACTTCTTTAATCGTACTGTTACATTTGGTAATAAGGGAGTAGTTACCCAACCAGAGTGTATTACAGAATCCATTACTTGCTAATACAGGGAAGTTATCCATTGTAATAGCATTTGATCCGCCATCTGCAGCAGTGCTTCCTTTATCTGCATCATCACTGCGTATGCTTACTGCAGTTATAAATGACTGACTATGTAAATTAAAACTGCGCAGTTCATTATATGCGCCAAAAATAAACTGATCGTATGGGCCCGACCCACCTGGATAGGGATAGTCTGTATCATCATAACCTCCCTGACGTTGTGTATCGAGGAACTTTTTACAACCTGATGCTGAAAGCAGTATCAACACAGCAACCAATGCTAATTGTGTTTTACCTATGAGTTGTGTGAATAATTTCATATTTCAAAAAATTTAGAGTCCTTTAAAAAGTAACATTTAAACCAACAGAATACACTGCGGGTACTGGGTAAGCCCCATTATCGGCACCTCCGCCAAGAATACTGCCGATTAACGGTTCTGGTGAATAACCCGTAACCCGGCTCCATGTTTTTACATTTTGTCCGCTGAGGTAAATCCGTGCTTTTTTAATGCCGATTTTTGAAAAAACTTTCTGATTAAAACTATAACCAACTTGCAATAATCTTATGCGCAGATAATCGCCTGGTTCAAGATAATAAGTGCTCATCAGGAAATTATTTCCTCTTGTATTGTCAAGAATTGGTTCAATGTTAGTTGAACCCGGAGTTGTCCATGCATTTAAACGATTGGCTTCATAGTTCAAAACAGCAAAAGTTGAAGTGCGTCGTTGTGTATAAATTTTGTGACCCGCTGCACCCTGTGCATCAATCTCAAAATCAAAGCCTTTATATTCAAATGAAAGATTTCCTCCATAACTGTATGGTGGGAATGGTGTACCAATATAACCACGATCATCAGTTGTTAGCTGACCATCACCATTCCTGTCTAAATAAGAAATATCGCCGGGCAAAGAAGTTACAAATGCAGGTTGTTTGGCAAGATCGGCAGTTGACTGGTAAATACCTGTTTGGGTATAGCCATAAAAATAGCCAATTGATTTACCGGAAGTTGTAAGATTTGCACCTCCATTTCCAATGATTGCAAAATTAAAATTATCGCCTATTGAGTTTACCACATTATAATTGTAACTGAAGTTTGCGGAAACCTTATATGCTAAGTTCTGGCCTATTTTGTCAGTCCATCCAGTATTTATTTCCACCCCTCTGTTGGTTATTTTTCCAAGGTTTGTAAAATAACTGCGGGTTTCGTTTGGTAATGTAACTGCGGTTAAAATATCAGTTGTTGTGCGGTCATAAAATGTAAACTCAGCATTCAGGCGATTTCTCAATGCACGTACATCTAAACCAAGATCAAGACCACGAACTGTTTCCCAACGAAGATTTGGATCGGGAATATAGGCAGCCTGTATGGAAGTATAAATATTATCCCCAAAAATAGCCGTGGAAGAATTCTGAATTCCCGGTTTGTAAAGATTTTCAGCAAAACCATTAGCGTTACCTGTAAGTCCCCAAGCACCTCTTAACTTCAGGAAGTCAATACCCTTTACGGTTTTGAAAAAAACTTCATCACTTACAATCCATCCTGCACCCACACTTCCGAATGTGCCCCAACGGTTTTCGGGTGCAAATTTCGAGCTTCCATCTCTACGTATTGTTGCATTGAGCAAGTATTTACCCTCGTAAGAATAACTTACCCTTGCAAAACCACCGGCAATAGCACTTTCTCCTCCTCCGCCACCATTTGAAATTGGATTGTTTACGTTTATTACATCAAGGTACCAGAAATTAGGATCGTCAGGTACATTTATTGATGTATCCTTACGGGTGCCATTTACATATGAGCTACGGGTATAAATTGTTGTAAAACCGGCAACTGCATTTATTGTATGTGATTTCCCAATTCTCTTATCAAAATTTAAAGTATGATCCTGCTGGTATCTTCTTGATTCACTTTGTTCCTGATAAACAGATGTACGAACTGAATTATCGTATGTAATTGTTGTAGGAGCAGCTCCTTCACCAAGATTAATAAACGAATAAGGAAGCTGCGAATAACTTCTTCCACTAAAAAATCCGAGATCGGTATATACAACAGATTTCCATGTAAAGTTTTGCAGAAATTTTACTTCTGCAAATAAACTTCCAATTACACGGAACCCATTTTCAACTGTGTTGCGGTTATTTCTGTTAAGTGCTGCAATAGGATTGCCCACCTGTGCCCGCTGAAATGACGGCATGCTGTAATATGTATTCTCATCGTATTGTACAGGAACAATTGGGGCTGCCCACAAAGCATTTGTAATAGATGCAGCAGGCGGATTGCTTTTGTAATGATACCCACTGATATCTCCTCCAACCTTAATGTTTTTGCTGATGCGGATTTCTTCATTTAAACGAACGAGATAACGTTCAAACTGATCGTACTTCAACACACCTTCCTGGTTGGTATATCCAATATTAAGATAAGTTGTTGTTTTATCAGAACTGTTTGATACGCTGAGGTTGTGCGAAGTGATCAGCGCATCCTGAAGAATAAGATTCTGCCAGTTTGTATTTGCTGTGTAGTTTGAATAATCAAACGGAGCAGCATTAAGATTTGCAAGCTGAGCAGTATATAATTTTTTAAAACCCGCAGCATCAGTTAATGCAATTTTATTCTGAACCGTCTGAACACCCACTGAGCTTTGTAAGTTGATGCGAGTCTGTCCACGGGCAGCCTTCTTTGATGTAATTGCGATAACACCATTTGCACCACGCAAACCATAAATTGCAATGGAAGAAGGATCACGAAGAATATCGATTGTTTCAATATCAGCGGGATTAAGGAAATCAATGTTATCGTGCAATACACCATCTACCACATAAACAGGGCTTGCACTGTTAGTACTATTGATACCACGTATGCGCACTACCGGTGCTGCACCTGCACGACCCGAATTTGAGACTGTTAACCCCGGCACTTTCCCTTGCAAAGATGAAATAGGATTGGTTGAAACCATTTTTGATACTTCATCCCCTTTTATTGAAGAAACAGAACCGGTTAAATCTCTTTTTTTCTGAGTACCATAACCAATTACCACCACTTCATTCATATTTTGTGTTGAAGGTTGAAGTGATACATTTATAACTGTACGACCGTTTAATTTTTCTTCCCTTGTTACGTATCCAACATTACTGAAAACAAGAGTAGCCTCTTCAGGTGCAGTAATTGAGTAATCGCCTTTAACATCAGTAGTTGTACCAACGCTGCTGTTTTTAATTGAAACTGACACGCCAACCATCGGCTCTCCTCCGGCAGCGGTTACTTTGCCCGTAACCTGCACAACATTTATTTTTGCATCAGATGCAGACTCTTTAAGTATTACAAGTTTTGTACTTAAAACCTGATAGGTAATACCTGTGTTATTGAGAATGTGCAGCAATACATCATCAATATCTGCATTCTCAACATCTACTGTTACTTTTGACTTTCCTTTTAATAATCCTTCATCGAAAATGAACCGATAATCGCTTGATTTTTCAATAGCATGAAATGCCTTCTTCAGTTCTACCGTTTTAATTTTTAAGGTAATTTTTTCCTGAGAATAACTATGTGCTGAAACCTGCAAAAAGGCAACCGTTAACAAAAGCATCGTCAATTTCATAATCCGAATAAGCTTTAATGACAGCAATCCCTTAGAAAAAACAGGACTTGCTCCGAATTTTTTCATAATTTTCATTTGAAAGGTGAATAAAGATGTCTTCCCGCCCGGGAGACTTTTTTCTATCTTTTTTAAATAAGCGGGGTTCTGTTACAGCAGTTCTCCGCTTTTTCTTTTTCAGGACGTATTATAGCCAAGCATTTAATTTTGGAATTAGGGGTTTATAATAATTGTATCATTTGTTCGCTTATAATGAAATTTACCTGTAATGCTCAGGGCTTCCATTGCCTGGTCAATATTTTCATTAACAAAAGAGCCCGAAATACGTTTATCCATCATTTTTTGTGTCTGAATCTCTATATTCACATTATACCACCGCTCCATTTTCAGGGCAATATCCTGTAGTGTTTCATTTTCAAACACAAGCCTGTTTTCCACCCATTGTATTTCATTAATTGTACTGTCTGTATTGTTTCGCTTAATTGGATTTATAGAAACAAAAGGTTCAGACCGTTCTTTAGTTGTTGCCCTTACTTTGTTAAAGGGGTTGTTTTCCACAATAAGTTTTTCGTTGGGCGAAAGAATAATTTTATCATTTGGCCTGTTCCTGATGGTTACTTCAATTATTCCACGTATAAGACTTGTTTCAGTTGTCCGGTCACCTGGATAGGCTTTTACATTAAAAGCAGTACCTACAACTTTGATATCGATGCTGGAAGTCTGAATAATGAACGGTTTTTCTTTATTCTTCACTACATCAAAAAATGCTTCGCCACTTAGCGTTACATGACGTACCGAAATACCAAAACTTTTATCGTAATGCAGATTACTGCCGGCATTTAGCCAAACAAGCGACCCATCAGGTAGTTGCACTTTAGTTCTTGACCCATTTCCTGTGCTTATTTCATTTCGCTCAGCAGCAGCCAGCACAGGTTCTTTTTTGTTAAAAAGAGATGGGAATAAAATCACAGCAAAAATGAGAGAAGCCGCAACTGCCAAACCAATATACCAGTTACGGTAAGCACTGAAATGTGAAACCCGATTTTCTTCAGCAGGATATTTATATAAAACGTTATCGTCGAAAACAATACCAATTTCCTTCATCCGCTGAACATGAAGCAAATAAGCGTCTTCTTCACTAACAAAATTTGTTTCAGTATCATTTTGAGATGATGACCATATATCTGAAAGATTCTGAGCAGCATATTGCCATTCGGGGTGCTGCTGCATTAATATTTCCAGATCAGCCATTTCCCGTTCACTGGCTTCACCTGCAATTTTTTTCGACAATAAAATCCAAAACTGTTCCTGACTCATGTATATAAAAAGTGTTTCTGTATACATAACAACAGAAAGCAACTGTTACCCCTAAGTCATTCCGAATTATTTTTTGGAAATTTTTACCGGCTCTTTTACAAGAAGCTGAATGTGCATACATTGAGCAATGCGGCGCATTGCAATTGCCATCTGAGCTTCCACGGTTTTTATGGAGATATTAAGAAGTTCAGCCACTTCTTTATATCTTAAACCATCTTCTTTTATTAATATAAAAATCAGGCGGCAGCGTGCAGGAAGTTCATCGATTGATTTGCGTATTTTTAATATTGTCTCCTGCGAAATCATTAACGCTTCCGGGTTAAATGAAACACTATTTAAAGGAACCAGCCATTGTGCTGCGTCTGCCGATTCCTGTCTTTTTTGTTTATTCAGTACATTAACCGAACGGTTTTTAACAGAAGTATAAATGTATAGAAGTGGAGATTCGATAGAAGCAATTTTCACCCTGTTTTCCCAGATAACCATAAAAACGTCAGAAACAACTTCTTCAGCATCATCGGTCGATTTAAGGATTCCGTAAGCAAACCTGATAAGGGACTTATGCAGGCCGATAAATAGCTGCCGGTATGCCGACTGGCTATCATACAAAGCAATTTGCTGTAGCAGATAATGTATTTGTTCTGTTTTCAACATGCAGCAAGCAAGAAATCGATTCTAAATTTAAACTGAATATATTTTCCGAACCAAAGATTTTTTCCGGAGGGTATTATAGCCTTGTTTTAAGCACATCAATCATTTCCTTTTTCCAGCCCGAAAAATCTCCCGCAATAATATGTTTTCGAGCCTCTCTTACCAGCCATAAATAAAAAGCAAGATTGTGTGTACTGGCTATTGTAAGCCCTGTAATTTCTTTTGCTTTAATGAGATGACGCAGATAAGATTTGCTGTAATAATTACTCAGTTCGCAATCTATTCCATCATCAATAGGAGAAAAATCCTTTTCCCACTTTTTATTATCAATATTAATAACTCCCTTGCTGGTAAAAAGCATGGCATTTCGTCCGTTACGTGTAGGCATTACGCAATCAAACATATCAACACCCAATGCTATTCCTTCAAGAATATTCCAGGGTGTCCCAACTCCCATTAAGTAACGGGGTTTATTAACTGGTAATTCGTCGCAACATAACTCTGTAAACTCATACATCATTTCTTCCGGTTCACCCACACTTAAACCACCTATAGCACAGCCTGTTAAGTTAGCAGATGAGATGAACTGTGAAGAAGCCGTTCTTAAATCTTTATAAGTGCTGCCCTGCACAATGGGAAACAGGTTTTGTGTATAACCATATTTGTCGGGCGTTGCCTGAAAATGCTTTATACATCTTTCCAGCCAGCGATGTGTTAACTCCATTGAATTTTTGGCATATTTATAATCGCTGGGATAAGCCGGGCATTCATCAAAAGCCATTACAATATCAGCGCCAATACTCCGCTGGATTTCCATTACACGCTCAGGCGAAAACAAATGCCTGCTGCCATCAATATGGCTTTGAAATGTTACTCCTTCTTCTTTTATCTTTCTTGTTCCTGAAAGAGAAAACACCTGGTAACCGCCGCTATCAGTTAATATCGGCCTGTCCCATCCAATAAATTTATGCAGACCACCTGCTGCCTCCAGCACTTCAGTTCCGGGACGTAAATACAAATGATAGGTATTGCCAAGAATAATCTGGGCTTTTACTTCTGTTTTAAGTTGCTCAACTGTAAGTGCCTTTACACTACCAACCGTACCCACAGGCATAAAAATGGGTGTTTGAATTGTACCATGATCCGTTGTAATCTCCCCTGCTCTTGCTTTTGAATGAGGATCGTTATGCTGTAACTGAAACTGTAAAGCGGCCATAAGGGATGCAAGATAAGAACAAGGAGCAAGAATCAAGTTATGGGGCTCAGCTAAAATGCAAAAGGTTGGCTATGTAGTCTTTCGTTTATACACTACAACACCAACCTAACTTTCAATTGAAAATAAAAACTTAATATTTTTTGTACATTTTTACTTTTTTCACCTCTGTTCCTTTTACACAAATAAATGTGGTTTCATCATTGTAATCATTTCCAATATAATCGTATTCACAATGTGTGATTTCATCTCCATAGCTATTTATTAGTCCGTACTTATCACCAAGCCTTACCATATAGCCCATGCCGCTGCTTAATTGAAACATTTTATCATATTTAGGAGCTATCAGCAACTTGCCTTGCTTGTTATACAATCCAAATTTCTCCTCCTTTTTTACCTGATAAACATAATCTGATCCATATTTACCGATTATTTCATCAAACTCAACAGGGATAAAAAGATTTAAGCTTGCATTTAAAACACCATACTTGCCGTTCTTACTTACCTTAAAGCCATAATCGCCTCCGATATTTTCAATTCCGTTATATTCAGTTTCGGAAGTAACATTGCCGTTTCTCAAATTATAAATAGTGATTGTTTTCCCTTTTAAGAAAAGATTGTTATAGGTGTACAAAATTGTATCGTACTTAGCAGGTAACACTTCACTACCCAGAATATTCATCACTCCCCATTTATTATTTTTCTTTACTAATAAAATACCTTCATTTATTGATTGAATTTCCTGATATATCATTGGGAAAATATATTTTCCCTGCGCATCAATAATACCAGCAGCTCCTTTTTTATTAAGAATAAACAACGGAACGCTTCCATATATGTAGGTTATTTTTGAAAACTCAGGCTTTGCAGCAAACTCCCCATTACGGTTACACAAACCATAAACCCCGTTATCGTTTATAATAGATAGACCTCTGCCAGTACTTGTAATCGAAGGAACCCATTTTGATAAAACCGGCTTAAAGTTAGCATCAAGGATATTCATCATGTTGCTTTTTTTAACTAACAAGCCACTCTCCGAATCATAGATTTCATCATATTCAGCAGGTACAATAGTTTTATTTGCAATTAAATCATAAATGCCATACTTATAGGTTTTAGCATTGTTGAACCGAATGTATCGTTTCGTTTTTGATTCCTGGTTTTGTGCACTATAATAAAATAAAGAAGGGTTGGTGTATTCTTCAGGTAAAATATTCTTACCTGTTTTATCAATCAATAAACTGTTGTAGCTGTTAGTTGCAGGCGAAACAAGAAAATATCCCGTTCCTTCTACTTTTTGAATAGATGCGTATTCAAACGGGAGAATAGTTTTGAAATTTTCATCGAACAATGCATACATACGTCCAAGCCTTACCATAACAGTCTGATCGTCCTGAAGAGTTATTTGGTTAAATACAGTAGGGAGTACAATTTTCCCTTTTGTATCTGTAATACCATACTTACGGTCGTAATAGGAAGTTCCGGATTGAACAGATTCTAAAAAAAACAACCCTTTCGAATCAAAAATCTTGCGGTCATTTCTAACCATATCTACCATTGGAGCACTTACAACTTCTGTTTCCTTAACCCCTTCCTGATCTATTTTTCCAATCTGGATTATTTCTTCCTGTTCTTTCACTTCCTGAATTACGGGAGGAACAAATTTTTCTTCTGTTTTTACTTTTGTACTGTCTGGATTTTTTTTCTTTTTTGATTTTTGCGCCTGAAGAGTAAAGCTTGAAAATGCAAGCAAAATCAAAAAAATAAAACGAATTCGTTTCATGATGTGTTTTTAAATAGTTATTTTTTGAAAAAAATGAATGGCAGAATCTACAGCACTTTTAAACCACAACAATCACAACAGGTTTAATTTTCCCTCTTCAGAGTTCAGAAACAGATTGAAACATTGTGGTTTCAAAAAAAGTATGCTATACCTTCATTAGGAGCAAATATAATCTTTTCCTTTTTTCACAATAATTCCTATGCAAATTGGCACGGGTTATCTCTATTTTGCCAGTTACCTATTACAAGGAAACAGCAACGGCAATTGCTTTTTCCTTTTCTATACGTATTTTCGCAGTTCGTTATGAATGTGTATTGGCCCGAAATCATCTTTGCTTTTTTTTGCCTGGCAACAGTTTTACAATTTTTTTATTACCTGTATTTCTTTGCACGTTTGGCTTTTTATAAAAAGCCTCAACAGGAAAGCTCTTTACAACATGCAGTTTCTGTAATTGTGTGTGCAAGAGATGAGGCACAGAACATTGCAGATAATTTACCCGAGGTATTACAGCAGGATTATCGTTCTACGTTTGAAGTGGTTGCAGTTAACGATAATTCTTACGACGATAGTAAGTATGTACTCGAATACTTAGCCAAACCATTCCGCAATCTGCGCCCTGTTGAATTAAAACAGGAAGCAAGATTTATACAAGGCAAAAAATTCCCATTGTCTGTTGGTATAAAAGAATCGAAATATGAACTTCTTTTATTAACCGATGCAGATTGCAAACCTGCAAGCCGTAAATGGATTGAATTAATGCAGGGAACCTTTACAAAAGGAAAGGAAATTGCGTTAGGCTATGGTGCTTATTACAAAAAGCCGGGGCTGTTAAATAAAATCATCCGGTTTGAAACATTTCTTTCAGCCTTACAATATTTCAGTTATGCCCTGGCAGGTAAACCATATATGGGTGTGGGAAGAAATCTTGCGTACCGCAAAGAATTGTTTTTCCGAAACAAAGGATTTTCTTCGCATAATCAGCTCTCGGGTGGCGATGATGATCTTTTTATAAACAGAGTTGCCACAAAACAGAATACCGCTGTTGTATTGGATAAAGATGCTTTTACTTTTTCTGAACCAAAATCAAGCTGGGGTGCATGGCGCAGTCAGAAAGCAAGGCATTACAGTACCAGTAAATATTATAAACCATCACACAAGTTTTTACTGGGGTTATTTTCTTTTTCACATTTTATTTTTTACCCGCTGCTTATTCTCAGCATCATCTTCTTTAACTGGTGGATTAGTTTGTCGGTATTTGGAGTAAGACTGATATTTCAAGGGATCATTTATTACAAAAGCATGAAACTGCTTGATGAGCAGGATTTATTCTGGCTTTATCCGTTCCTCGACATCTGGCAATGGTTTTACTATCTTTTATTTGCCAATACATTATTTAAAAAACCGGGAAACAATTGGAAATAGTACGTAAATATTTTTCTGACTTTACCGAAACACAAATACAGCAATTGCAAATGCTGGAGACTGTGTATAAAGAATGGAACGATAAAATCAATGTAATATCAAGAAAAGATATTGACCGGCTTTACGAAAAACATGTTTTACATTCTCTTGCTATTGCAGCAGTTTTTGAATTTCAACCGGGTACTCATATCTGCGATCTTGGAACCGGCGGTGGTTTTCCCGGCATTCCTTTGGCTATTTTTTTTCCCGAAGTTCAGTTTCACTTAACAGACAGTATTAATAAAAAACTTAAAGTAGTAAATGAGGTTTCTGAAGCTATAGGCTTAAAAAATATTACTACACAACATACACGAACCGAAGAGATCAATAACAGGAAATTTGATTTTGTGGTCAGTCGTGCTGTTGCGCCACTGAAAGATTTATGGAAATGGAGCCTTCCGATTCTGAAAGCAAGGGGCCAGGGACATTTTGCTCTTACTGGTGAAGAAAAAATTCATGGTGGACTTATTTGTCTGAAGGGTGGCGATCTTACTGAAGAGATCAGGGAAAGCGGGCTTTATCCGTTGATTTGGGAAATTGATCAGTTGTTCAACGAAGATTTTTTCAGCGAAAAATACATTCTTGCAGTAAAAAGATAGCTTACCGTTCATAATATTACCACTTCGTGGTATTTTCTTTTTAAATATTAACAACCAACTTTGCTGTATGAAGCAAATACCTGTATGTATTGTAGAAGATGTGACTGACATTAGGCAGGCATTGGAGCAAATTATTGAACTAAGTGATAATTGCGTTGTAGCGGGATCGTTTTCATCCGGGGAGGAGGCTTTGGCAAAAATTCCGCAATTAAAACCAAAAGTTGTTTTAATGGATATTGGCCTCGGATCAACTAACGGGATTGATCTTGTTAGAGAACTGAAGCCAAAAAATTCAGACATCCTTTATATGATGTGTACAGTGTATGAAGAAGATGAAAAAATTTTCAACGCATTGCGTGCCGGAGCAAGTGGTTATATTCTGAAAAAATCGTCACCCTCAAGATTACTTGATGCAATCAATGAACTGGTTGATGGCGGTGCCCCCATGAGCAGCCAAATTGCAATGAAGGTTGTAAGTGCTTTTAAAGATCTGCCGGTACAGGAATCTGTCGTGGCCGCCGCACCTGCACCCTTTGTTCAACCCGAAGGGAATGACCCGGCTATTTTAACACGCAGGGAAAAAGAGATTCTTGAATGGCTTGCACAAGGAAAAATTTATAAAGAAATCGGGAAAGAACTATTCATCAGTGCAGAAACTGTGCGTAAGCATGTATATCACATTTATGAAAAACTGCACGTCAACAACAGGGTTGAAGCGGTTAATAAATATTTTGGTCGATAGTATCAAATTGGTAAATAGAAAGCCGGCTGTTCTCAGCCGGTTTCTTTTTAAATACAATTACCATTTTAATTCCAGCTTGTTATTTCTCCTGTCAACATCAGCCATACGCTGAGTTGGATCAATTTCCGCAACTGTGAGGTCTTTGAGCCGTCTGTCAAATTCAATTATGTAAGTTGGATGTGTCCATTTCCATTCAGGATAAATAATCCGTTGCGTAGTATCTTCAGCAGGTTTTCCACCGAACATCAAATACATTGGCACATAATGCAATTGTTGTGTTCCATCGTTGAAAGTAAGTACAACATCTATTGGCATTGGCATTTCACCAATACGTTTTAACCTGATTTTTGATTTACCTCCCTCCTCCCACAAACTGTCAATAGCATAATCAATGGTTTTTGTGGAATTGACAAAATATTCTTTATACCAGTCGAGCTGTAGTCCGCTCACTTTTTCTGCCACACGCACAAAATCATTCACATTCGGATGTTTATAGCGCCATTGATTATAGTATTCTAATAAAATCTTGTCTCTCACTTTTCCGCCTGTTATATAACCAAGCTGCTCAAGAAACACGCATCCTTTTGAATAAGAGGCCAGGCTATATCCAAAGTTTGTATTAAAATGATCGGCATGTGTGCTTAACGGTTCTTCAAACCTGCTTTTTACAAGCGCAAAATACCCGTTATAATTTCCTGAATGATAAAGAGGTAACCCTTTATTAACGTAAACTGTGCCGCTCTTTTTTGCCATTTCGCTATAATAAAAATTCTCCACAAGGTTGGTGGCATATTCAGTAAAACCTTCATCCATCCAGGCATATAAACTTTCATTTGTACCCATCATACCCTGATACCATGAATGCAACCATTCATGAAATACGGTACCAAGCCCGGGCCCGTTTAACAAAGTAGCCATAGGATATTCCATTCCACCATCTCCGCCCTGTATAAATGAATATTGCTTATAAGGATATTCTCCGAAATTCTGTTTCATAAAAGGATAAGCAGTTGTTGCTGCTTCTGCTACGTTCTTCCATTTATCATCGTTTGTTTTATCAGCCGGATTATCGTTATACAGCACATGAATTACAGGTCCGTTTTTCATTGGCTGTACAATATGTTTAAAATCAGGATCAGCAGCCCACACAAAATCGTGTACATTAGGCGCAACAAATTTCCAGGTTAATTTTTCACCAGCAGGGCGAACAACTTTTACCCCTGCAGACTCATAGCCGTAACCAATCTGATTGGCATTGATTAAATAACCTGTACCCCCCAGAATAAAACGCTTATCAATACTTATATTAACCTCATAATCGCCCCACACACCATAAAATTCACGAGCCACATAGGGGTTGGGATTCCACCCGTCATTATCATATTCGCATAGTTTAGGATACCATTGACTCATTGAATATTTTGTACCATTTGCCGCATCTCTCCCGCTTCTCCTGATCTGTAACGGGACTTGTGCTTCCCATTCCATTTCAAGCATTACTTTTTGCTTGGGTAATACCGGCTTTTTTAGTTTTACTTCAAGAATTGTTTCATGCTCTATGGTTGTCTGCAGTACCCCATTCATCTTCAGCCACTTTACTTTTTCATAGCCAATTTCGTTTTCATTTAAATTATAAATACGATCCCGCACCCTTCCATCCCAGTCGGGCTTATTGTTGATTATCTTCTTTCCTAATTCTCTGCTGCGAACATCCATCATACTGTTTGGCTGAAAGGCATTCCAGTAGAGATGATAAAAAAGTTTATCTAATGTATCAGGCGAATTGTTCATGTATTCTAATTTCTGTTTTCCTGTATAACGGTTAGCCGTAACATCCATATTAATATCCATTACATATTTCACCCGTTGCTGCCATCGTGATGGTTGTGCAAAACCAGAAAACATCAAAATAATAAATGCCGATACTAACAAGATTCTGTACATGCTGACTGTTTTTAAAGCTGTAAATATCTTTAAAAATAAGTTTTACAAAAACTTAAATGATGAGCGGGTTGGAGATTTACCATTTAAACTCTCAGAAACAGATAAAGGGCTCATGATTACAATGAGGTTTGTAAGCATTCTTCTTAGGCACAATTTACAATGAAATCAACTCTTCATACAACCGTCCCTTTGCATCAAAAACAAGAAGTTTTTTATTCAGTACAGACTTTTGAACAATGATTTTATATTCATTAGCCTCAATACGTGGTTTTGTTACTTCGAGAATATCCTTTGTTTGCCAGTCTTTGTATTTACTGTTTGCAAATCCATCCTGCACAACCTTTGGGAGTTCTTCCATTTTCATCTGCACTTCAGTTGATACCCACAGACCTTCTTTAGTATAAACTGTTTTCATCTGTTTATCATGCAAAGTGAACCTTACTGTATGATTATCGAGCCCTCCCGACCATTTAAGATTTTCTGCATCGGGGTATTGTTTATCAAAGACCTGTTTAACAAGATCGGGAACCGGAAATAATTGCTGAGCCCTTAACGATAGTGATAAGAAAAGGAAAACGAAAAAAACAAGATAACGCATAATAACAATTTTACTTTCAAATAACCTCCTTATGCAAAAGAAACGCCATTCCGGCTAAGGAATAGCGTTTTAAATTATTTTAAGAGAATTTTTACGCTTCTTTACCTGCAACTACAATAACAATTTCGCCCTTTACTCCCTTTGCGACAAAATAATCATGTACTTCTTTTAATGTGCCACGTTTGTTTTCTTCAAATTTTTTTGTGAGTTCACGGCTTACACTGCAAAGCCGCCCTTCGCCAAAATAGGTTATAAAATCTGCAAGCGTTTTAACTAACCTGAAAGGTGATTCATAAAAAATCATAGTACGTTCTTCTGCTTCAAGGAATTTCAATGCAGTTTGTCTTCCTTTTTTTTGTGGAAGAAATCCTTCAAACGTAAATCTTGTTGTTGGCAGTCCGCTATTTACCAAAGCAGGAACAAAAGCTGTTGCCCCGGGGAGAGTTTCAACAGCAATATCATTCTTCACACATTCACGTACCAGTAAAAAAGCCGGGTCGCTGATACCTGGTGTCCCGGCATCGGTTAACAAAGCCATTTTTTTTCCTTGCTTCAATTGATCGACAAGGTGCTGTACAATTTTATGTTCATTGTGCTGGTGATAAGGCGAAAGTGGTTTCTGTACCTGGTAATGATTCAGCAATACAGAACTTGTACGTGTATCTTCAGCAAGAATAAGATCCACTTCGTGCAGCACATCTAATGCACGAAAGGTGATGTCCTTTAAATTGCCTATGGGAGTGGGAATAATGTAAAGCATGAAGATGTGCGATGTATGATATACGATGTATGCTGTAAGAGACTCTTACTTCATTTTTCGTTCATCTTACACTTGCTTTTAGTTAACTGAAATTTCAAATTGCTCCATCACCTGATTGGCAAGCAATTTTTTTGCAGCTTCTTCTGCAATAGCTTTAGCTTCATCGGCTGATGCTGCATCAATCTGCATATTGATATTCTTACCAATACGCACATCGGTTATACTCTTTAATCCAAGACTACTTAAGCCACCCATTACAGCTTTTCCCTGGGGATCTAACAAATCTTTGAGCGGCATAATTTTTACCTGTACAGAAAAAGTCATTGTATGAATATTAAATTAAACGATTTGTTTACGAAGCAGCAAAGATAACGCAACGTACACGAAATAAATGAACGGAATTGCAGCCCATTGAAACACAATTGCAAGAATAACAGCCAAAGCTGCAAGTATGAACTTAGGTTTGTTATTTTTGAAACTGAAGTCTTTAAACTTCAGGCTCATCATCGGAACATCAGATACCATCATATAACTTACAACCAATGTAATAACATATAACACCCAGCGGTTGTGCAGCAGTTCAGCAAAGTTCCATTCGTTATACCATATAATTAATGGTAATGAAGCAATCACAAACCCCGTCATAGGAATTGGCACACCTCTAAATGAAGTAGTTTGTCTTGTATCAATATTAAATTTTGCCAATCGCCAAACGCCACAACATGCAATGAGTAAAGCCGGCGATAGTAACCAGAAAGATGTTTCAAAAGCAGATTCTTCTCTGAGATAACTCATTCGAAGGAGCTGGTACATAATCATTGAAGGAGCAACACCAAATGTAACCGCATCACTTAGCGAATCGAGTTGCTTACCCATTTCAGAACTGGCTTTCATTAGCCTCGCAACAAAACCATCAAGAAAATCTACCAACCCCGCAGCGAAAATAAAAAAAGACGCATACATCAGTTTTTCAGGGTTGTCATTAATACGCAGGTAACCGTTATCGAGAATTCCAATATGCTCGCCTGGCTGCATGATAAAAATAATTGCCATGCACCCCAATACAAGGTTGAGCAGAGTAAAAAGATTTGGGATTTGTTTCATTCACTTGTCGTTGTAATCTGTTATTATTTCTTCATTAAAGCTTCAATCTCTTCAACGGTAATCGGAATATTTTTCATCAGATCTTTATTTCCGTTTTTGGTAATCCAATAATTGTTTTCAATTCTGATACCCATTTGCTCTTCTTCAATATAAATTCCGGGTTCGATTGTAAATACCATACCTGCTTTTACAGGTTCAGTTCTTGTACCGAGATCATGTACATCAATACCAAGATGATGCGAAATACCATGATATAAATATTTACGGTAAGCCCTGTTTTCAGGGTCTTCATTTTTTACATCTGCTTTTGTAATCAAACCAATCTTTACAAATTGTTTGGTTGCTTCCTCTCCTACCTTATCGGTATATTCAATAATGCTGATGCCGGGCTTGAGAATACTTTTGGCATAATTATGCAAATGCAGACAAGAATTATAAACTTCTTTCTGGCGCTTGCTGAACTTGCCATTTACGGGAACTGTACGTGTAAGATCAGCACAATAGCCACCATATTCTGCACCAAAATCCATCAGCACAAGTTCCCCATCTTTACAAACATCATTATTGCTTACATAATGCAGGGTGCGTGCCCTGTCGCCACTTGCAATAATACTTCCGTATGCCGGGCCTGTTGATCCTTGAGAAATAAATGAATGAAATATCTCTGCTTCAATTTCATTTTCTAAAATACCGGGCTTAATTATTTTCAACAACCGACAGAAGGTAACATCAGTAATATCCATTGCCTTCTGCATCAATTCCACTTCTTCTGCAGTTTTAATTCCACGCAGTTCTTTCATAATTTTTGCTGAACGCTGAAAATTATGCAACGGATATTTGCTTTTCATTTCATCAATAAAACGGTAATCTCTGCTGCGGATGGGAGATGATTTTCGGTCGTTTTCGTTACTGCTTAAATAAATATTGTCTGCCAGGTGAATCCAGCCCTGCAGCAATGCTTCCACACTATCTAACCACACAATAGTTTTGATACCTGAAATAGCAGTTGCTTCATTTGCACGCAGACGTTTACCATCCCATTTTTCTTTTAATTCATTAGGACGCACAAGCACAAGCACTTCCCTGTATTTTGCATCAGGGTTATCAGGGAAAAGTATAACCATACTATCCTCCTGCATTATACCGCTTAACCAATATAAATCACTGTTTTGTTTATAAGGATGTAATGCATCGCCGTTCATTGGCCATTCATCATTACTAACAAAAATTGCAATTGATCCTGGAAGCATTGCTTTAATAAACCGTTGACGATTCTTTGTAAATAACGCAGGTTTTACTGGTTGAAATTTCATATGATGATTTTATAATAGAAAAGATGTTGCAAAATAAGAATATCAGTTCTCATACAAACACATAAAAGAATAAACAGCAAAAGCGTATAGCTAACACTTGTTCATTTTAAAAATACAAGCCATTCACCCAATTTTGAATATTATTCAATTACTTAAGCAAATTTAAATCAAAGCGTAAAGTATTTTTAACAAAACATGCTTTTTGTTAGACAATTTTTAACAATAATTGATGATGTTATTTTTCCCCTTCTCGGAATACTTTTAATTTTGGTAAATTCAGATACGAAACAATTGCATGTCAATACCAACTATTTTTTCCTCTGGCAAAGAATTATTACGCCTTGGTCTTACGCTATCAGACCAGATTTATTATCAATTAAGTCCGGATGAATTGATTGAACAAACGATTAGTCGTGGTCAGGGTAAATTAAACAACACTGGCGCCCTTTGCGTATCAACCGGGAAGTTTACCGGACGTTCTCCTAAAGACAAATTTATAGTTGTTGATGATATAACAAGCCCCTCAATTAACTGGAACAACTTTAATCAGCAGATTGATGAAAAATATTACCATCTCCTACATAAAAAGATGATGGACTATTTCAGTAGCCAGAAAGAAATATGGGTGAGAGATTCAATTGCATGTGCTCATATAAATTACAAGCTGAACATTCGTGTAGTGAATGAAAATCCGTGGAGTAACCTGTTTGCTTACAATTTGTTTTTACGCCCCACATCAGAACAATTGAAAACATTTGAACCTGATTGGCATATTTTTCAGGCACCTGGTTTTTTTGCTGATCCAAAAACCGATGGTGTACCAAATAGCAATTTCGCAATAGTCAGTTTCAAGCATAAAACGATTTTGATTGGGGGCACTGGTTATACCGGCGAAATGAAGAAAGGCATATTTACCGTATTGAATTATTTGCTGCCGCAAGAACAAAATGTTTTGAGCATGCACTGTAGCACAAATGTTGGTAAAGATGGCGATGTTGCAGTTTTCTTTGGATTAAGCGGCACAGGCAAAACCACACTCAGTGCCGATCCCAACAGAAAATTGATTGGTGATGATGAGCATGGTTGGACTGAAGATTCGGTTTTTAATTTTGAGGGAGGATGCTACGCAAAATGTATTGATTTGAGTGAAGAAAAAGAGCCCGAAATTTTCAGAGCTATTAAACAAGGAGCACTTGTTGAAAATATTACTTTTTTTACAGGAACCGATCAAATTGATTTTCATAGTAAAACCATTACCGAAAATACAAGAGTAAGTTATCCATTAAACTTTATCAGCAATGCCCTTGAACCTTCTGTTGCAGGCCAGCCGAAAAATATCTTTTTCCTGACGTGTGATGCAAGTGGTGTATTGCCTCCTGTTGCGAAACTTACTAAAGGACAGGCGATGTATCAATTCATCAGTGGTTATACTGCAAAAGTAGCCGGAACAGAAACGGGAATTAAAGACCCGAAATCGACATTCAGTGCTTGCTTTGGAGCGCCATTCATTCCCCTTCATCCGGCTAAATATGCAGAAATGCTTGGAAAGAAAATAAATGAAGAGCATGTACATGTTTGGCTGGTGAATACCGGTTGGACGGGTGGTGGTTTTGGCACAGGCAACCGCATTAAACTGAATTATACAAGAGCCATAATCAGCGCCGCCCTTTCAGGTAAACTAAACATGGCTCAATATGAAACAATGCCTATATTTAACTTTGAGATCCCGACGTTATGCGAAGGGGTTCCTTCTGAAATATTGAATCCTAAAAATACATGGACTGATAAAGCAGCTTATGACGAAAAATTGCGGTCTCTGGCTGAACAGTTCAGAAATAATTTTAAAGAGTATGCTTACGGTAGCGGTGAGGAAATTTTAGCCGCAGCACCGAAAGTATAGTGGTCGTAATAGATTGTTTGCTAAGAATAAACCCTGCTAATCTTAGCGGGGTTTCATTTTGCAAATAATCTATCAGGGTGTAATATCAGGTTTTAATTCAAAACTCTGCTTAAACAACTTATTAAACAATACTCTGAACTGATTTACATTGCTAAACCCCTTGTACCAACCCGAATAATTTCCTCCTGGAATAAAAACAGCATTTAAATTATCAAATTGTCTTTCCTGTATATCCGGTGGCTTTGCACCATGGTCGCTCATAATCAGAATTACAGCCTTATCATGAGAAGCCAGTTTAATTTCATCTATCCAACTTAAAATTCTTTTATTGCAGTAAAGCAGATAATTCAGATATGCATTTGAATCATTGGTATCAGCATTAAATCCCCACTTTATTTCATCTGGCATTCGCTTTCCTGTACTATCAAATAAAAAAGGAGGATGAGGAATATTCAAATGCATGTAAGTAAATAAAGGAGCATTGTTTTTTTCAGAATTTTGCTTTTCATTTACTACAGTACTGCTCAATGTATAATTTAGCTGATTGGCATATTCATCATTGATTTTCTTAATAAAAAAATTATTATGTCTTTTATTAGCCATATATAACGGCAGACTTTTCATTACCCTGCCATAAATTGTTTGATTTGTGAGTATTCGTAAACTTCCTCCCCACAAATCGTTTTGTACCATTGTTGGAGAATCATGCAAATCAAAAAAAGAATAGTTTACGACTTTATATCCCTGCTTTTTCAGAAAAGCAGAAACAAGTTTAACCTAATCTGTTTTAAGGCGTTTTTATACGCAAAGTGCTTATTACGCATCAGCTCCTGATATTAACCAACATAATCCATGTTAAGCATTGAAGCAATGGATAGAACTGTTAGTTTATAGTTTGAAATTGAGCTGCCTGTTACATAAAATCCTCTGCTCTCAAGTGCCTGGTAAAAAGCTGAATTATCAAAATGAAATCTATTTTTTAATGTATTGGAGCCAGCATATTCATCAAGAATTACAAGATAAATTGAAGGCTTATTACAGGTTGTACAATTCTCATACTCGTTCAGCATTGCTTCTTTACCAAATACATCAGCCTTTGAAACTGACATCAATTGTATTACTTCGATGAAGAAATACAGAATAAAAAGCATATTCAGGTATTTTATTATTACCGGAATATGTTTCTGGAAAAAGAACAATAAAATAAAAATTAAGAAAAGAAGGGAAACTGTTATTATTAATAATACCGGTAACGAAGATAGAAACGCAGTTGCTTTAAAAGAAGAAAGCAAATCCTGAAAAGCGCCAAAAAGCATGAATACAGCAATTAGAACTGTTGTAAAAATTCCGGCCTTTTGCCTGTTCGTTGAAAAGAAAAAATGAATGTAGTAGAAAGCAATTCCTGCAGAAACAGTCGTAAGAAAAAAAACTGATAGATCCCTGAATGAAAGATCACCCTTGAATTCATTGTAATTATGCAGTACAAAAAACAGGATCAACCAAATAAAATGAAAATTTGATTTCAGTAATTTGTTTACAAAGGTTTTAACCGCACCGATCATTGTAAAAATTAAAACAACCCGTACAACTGCGAATCAATTTTGTTGATGATTTCTCCAAAATGCTCTTCATTTTCAGCAAATTTATTATTATCAACATCAATAACAAGCAAGCCGCCCTCTTTATAATTATCAATCCACTTGTTGTAATAATCATTCAGTTTTTTAAGATAATCAAGGCGTATATTTTCTTCATATTCTCTGCCACGTTTCTGTATTTGTGCCACAAGCGTTGGTACTGATGCTTTGAGATAAATCAACAGATCGGGAGGCGAAACCATTGTTTTTAATGTAGAGAAGAATGAAAAGTAATTATCAAAATCACGCTTGCCCATTAAACCCATATCGTGCAGGTTGGGAGCGAAAATATGAGCATCTTCAAAAATTGTACGATCCTGGATCACCGTTTCAGTTCCACGTTGTATTTCAAGTACCTGGTTCAGGCGGTTGTTTAAAAAGTAAATCTGCAGATTAAAACTCCAACGGGGCATGTCTTCATAAAAATCGTTGAGATACGGATTGTGATCCACATCTTCAAACTGGGGAATCCATTTATAATGCTTGGCCAGCATTTCTGTTAAAGTGGTTTTACCCGCACCGATGTTACCGGCAATTGCTATGTGTTTAGGTTTTTTACTTTTTGCCATGAGCCCTTCCGTTGAGGAGATTTTATAGTTCTGGTTGTTTATAAAGAATTTCTAAGATAAATGTTTTATTTGCTTAATCAGGATGTGTGCGAAAAATAATTCAGCCCCATTGCATCTCTCACCATTTTTATGGTTTTTTCCGCATTTTCCCGGGCCTTTTCTGCGCCCTGCTTCATAATTTTTTCCAGATAGGCATCGTCTTTTTGTATAGAAACAGCTTTTTCACGTATCGGGCTTACAAACTTTGCCATATCCTCTCCTAACTGTTTTTTCATGTCGCCATAACGGATAACACAATTATTAAAGTCACTATCAAACTTTTGCAATGTATCAGGCAAGCTCACCAAACGCATCAGTTGGAACAGATTTTCTATATAATCGGGTTTGGCAGAGTTGGGCTCTGTTGGGCCGGCATCAGTTTTCGCCTTCATCACCTTTTTCTTAATCACATCATCACTATCAGCAAGAAAAATAGTTGCATTTTGATTTTCACTTTTGCTCATTTTTCCGCTTCCATCAAGACTGGGAACTTTTAATAACTCACCACCAAAATTAAACGCTGCAGGTTCAGGGAACACCTCACCATAGCGATGATTAAAGCGGTTGGCAAAATTGCGGGTCATTTCAAGATGCTGTTCCTGATCTTTTCCAACAGGAACAAATTTAGCCCTGTGTAAAATAATATCAGCAGCCATGAGAACCGGGTATGTAAGCAATCCTGCGTTTACATTATCTGGGTGCTGGCGAACCTTATCTTTAAACGTTGTTGTTTTTTCCAGTTCACCTTTATAAGAAAGCATATTGAGATAAAGATAAAGTTCTGCAGTTTCAGGCACATGGCTCTGGCAATACAACGCCACTTTATCGGGATCAAGACCACATGCAATATTTTCAGCAAAAACTCTTTTTACATTTTCTCTTAATTCTTTTGTGTCGGGATGTGTAGTTAACGAATGCCAGTCGGCCACCATAAAATAACATTCATATTCATCCTGCATTTTTACATAATTCCGCATTGCACCAAAATAATTTCCAAGGTGCAGGTATCCTGTGGGACGGATACCACTCATAACTACCTGCCTGCCTGCTGGCATAGTTTCTTTCTGATTACTCATAACATTCAAAATTTCCCTGTATAACAAGGCGGCGAAGATAACAAAGATTGATGAGTGAGGAATAGAGAATAAGCGTTTGCAGTACTAATAAAAAAATTCCCCCATTGAAATGGGGGAAACTCTTTTAACCCTTAAAACAACCAGCGGGGAAATGAATCCCTGCTCTGTATGCAATAATAAAGAGTGAATGCTTTCGTAGATGTCACTATTTTGTAAACTTGGTATAAACGGTCATATACATACACCAGTTGCTACCGCTCATGTAAGAGCCAGATCAAGCACCTGCTGCATGGTTTTTACGTAATGAAATTTCATACCCTTGATGTACTGTGAATTAATTTCCTGCACATCTTTTTCGTTTTGCCAGCACATGATAACTTCCTTAATACCTGCACGTTTTGCTGCAAGAATTTTTTCTTTGATTCCGCCCACGGGAAGCACCTGCCCACGCAAGGTAATTTCGCCGGTCATTGCAAGAAAAGGCTTTACTCTCCTTCCGGTAAATGCACTTGTAATTGCCGTAAGCATTGTTATACCCGCACTTGGCCCGTCTTTTGGCACTGCACCTTCAGGTACATGCAGGTGAATATTTTTCTTCTGGAAATCATCGGGATTAATGCCTGCCTTTTTTGCGTTGGCCTGCAAATAACTCAATGCTGTTGTTGCGCTTTCCTTCATTACATTGCCGAGATTTCCGGTTAACCGCAACTCACCTTTTCCGTCGGACAAGCTTGTTTCAATGAACAGAATATCGCCACCAACGGCAGTCCATGCAAGACCAACTGACACGCCGGGCATGTTTACAGTTTTATAAAGCTCATTGCTGTAACGGGGCTTGCCAAGTATCTTTTCAATGTCATTGGATGTGAGTGTTGCTTTAAGTTTGCTTTTTATGGCAAATTCTTTTGCCTGCGAACGCATCAATGATGCCAACTGACGATCAAGTTCACGAACACCACTTTCTCTTGTATAATCCTCTACTACTTTACGCAAAACAGCATCGCTTATTTTAAACTGCATCTTTTCCAATCCATGTGCTTCTTTCTGCTTGGGAACAAGATAGTTTTTTGCTATTTCAATTTTTTCTTCCACTGCGTAACCACTAAGATCAATAATTTCCATGCGGTCACGAAGCGCCGACTGAATATTTGATAAGCTGTTTGCTGTTGCAATGAACAGCACTTTACTGAGATCGTATTCCAGCTCCAGGTAGTTATCATAAAATGTATGATTCTGTTCCGGATCAAGCAACTCAAGTAAAGCACTTGAGGGGTCGCCTCGGAAATCACTTCCAATCTTATCAATTTCGTCAAGAATCATTACAGGGTTGGATGATTTCACTTTACGCAGCGATTGTAAAATACGGCCGGGCATTGCACCAATATATGTTTTGCGGTGACCTCTTATTTCACTTTCATCGTGCAAACCACCCAAACTGATACGAACATACTTTCTTCCCAATGCTGAGGCAATGCTTTTCCCCAACGATGTTTTACCAATCCCGGGAGGGCCCAGCAAACAAAGAATCGGGCTCTTCATATCACCTTTCAGCTTCAGCACAGCCAAGTACTCAAGAATACGTTCTTTTACTTTGTGAATGCCATAATGATCGTGATCCAGCACTTTCTTTGCTTTTTTCAGATCATACTGATCGTCGGTGTAATCGCCCCAGGGCAAATCAAGCATCAGGTCGAGATGATTATATACCACCGAATAATCGGGAGTTGAAGGGTGCATACGCTCCAGCTTTTGTATTCCCTTCGTAAACATTTCCTTTGCAGCCTCACTCCACTTTTTATTCTCGGCCTCTTTTTTCATTTCCTGTATTTCAAGGTCATTGCTGTCGCCGCCAAGTTCTTCCTTAATACTTTTCATCTGCTGGTGAAGAAAGTATTCACGCTGCTGTTTATCAAGTTCGGTTCTTGTTTTATTGGTAACCTTATTTTTCAGCTCGGTATATTGAAGCTCTTTCTGCAAAAATGTTAACAGAAGTTCTGCCCTTTGCCTGATGTTCTGTGTTTCAAGCAATTTCTGTTTATCTGCAATTTCTCCACTGAGATTATTGCTTACAAAATGAATCAGGAACCCGGAATTTTCAATATTCTTCAGAATGATCGATGCTTCACTGGGTACATTGGGCGAAAGCTGAATAATCTGAGAAGCCATATCCTTAATAGAACCGGCAACGGCTTTAAAATCGTCATCCTCAGGTATTGGCTCTTCTTTCAGCACTTCTATAGCTGCTTTAAAGAAAGGTTCTTCGGAAGTAATGGCAGTTATGCTGAAGCGTTTTTTTCCCTGTATTATAACTGTGGTTCCTCCATCGGGCATCTTAATCAACTTCACCACCTTGGCAACAGTACCAATCTGTTCAAGATCAGCTACTGTTGGATCTTCCACATTACTGTCTTTCTGTGCAACCACACCAACTAATTTATTTCCTTTGTATGCTTCGGTTACGGCCTGTATGCTTTTATCTCTGCCTACGGTAATAGGCAATACCACACCGGGAAAAAGAACAGTGTTTCGCAAGGGAAGAATAGGTAACTCGTTTCCTATTTCAAGGGTTTCATCGTTGTCGGCATCTGCTTCGTTCAATGGGATAATCGGCATAAAGTCAACATCTTCATCACCATTTCCCATAAATAAATTCTTTTCGTTCATACTTTTCTTCTTTAGTCAAAATGACAGACAAGCCCCTTAAAAAGGGGCTTATTGTATTATTTTGTATATGTGCCAACTATAATGCCAGCCACACTGGAACTGCTAAATCTTCAGATGCAAAATAGAATGTTTATTCAACAACTGCAAGGATAGGTTTGCCTATGCTTCCACTGGGCATCTGTATTTTAAGCAGGGCCGCAAGTGTTGCCGCAATATCTGTCATATATACTTCGTTGTTCGATTTTCCCTGTTTAATATTCCAGCCATACCATAGTAATGGTATATGACTGTCGTAAGGATTCCACAAACCATGTGTTGTACCTGTTGCTCCACCATCAATATAGCCGGGCTTTAATACAAGCTGCACATCGCCCGAACGTTTGGGATACCATCCGTTTGAAATCATTTCCCTTACTTTATAACTCATTGGCTGGCTCATTAATTCATCAATGGGAAAAGCACGGTCAACACCGTTAATATTTCTTACAAAACGTACCACATCATCAACAATTTCTTTCTTATTCAGCTTTGCAGAATCAATGAGGTTACGGTTTAAACAAACTTCATAATTAAACCCGCCAAGCACAAGATTGCCGTAGTTGTATTTTTCTTTCAGCATTACATTCAGGTCGGTCACCATTTTGTTATCATCAAGTAATCCACCAGGCAATTTATTTTCATTCATAAATGCAGGCACATGTGCCACACCATGATCGGCCGTAAGAAAAACAAGGTATTGTCCCTTGCCTACCGATTTATCAAGATAATCAAACAACTCACCCAAATCTCTGTCAAGACGCAGATAGGTATCTTCAATTTCAATGGAGTTAGGCCCAAATGCATGACCAACATAATCAGTACTTGAAAAGCTTACTGCAAGAAAATCGGTAACTGAATCTTTACCCATTGCTTCGTTGGCAATTGCCTCCTTCGCCATCATCATAGTCATGGTATTTCCATAAGGAGTAGATGAAATGCTGCCGTAAGTTTTACCGGCAAAACGTTTTAAATCATACGGGAAACCTTTCTGGTCTGCTCCAAATGGTTTGCCTTCATACGTATTTTCATCTTTGGTGCTCTGTACATAGGTTGAAATGGGATAAAGCGTATTCCATCCTTTTGCATAAAACGTATCAACCACATCTTTTGCATTAAAATTATTTACCCATTGTGGCAATTCATTCATGTAATAAGTTGATGTAATCCATTTACCACTTGCACCATCATACCAGTATGCAGCATTGGCACTATGCCCGGCAGGTAAAATACCTCCACGGTCTTTAATGGCAATACCAATCACCTTACTGCGGAAGTTGGTGGCCAGTTTCAGTTCATCGCAAATGGATGTGGTAAGCATATTACGTGGACTCTGCTCACCTGCTGCTGTTGTACTTCCAACAGTTTTCACTGTTTTATCTTCCGTACAATACACCGCTTTATTTTTTTCATAATCATACCAGTTATTTCCTGTCATTCCGTTAATAGCAGGCACGCTGCCGGTATAAACACTTGAGTGGCCTACACAGGTAATAGTGGGCACATAAGGAATCAATGTGTTTTCGCAACTGAACCCTTTATTCAGTAACCGCTTAAAACCGCCTGTTGCAGTATAACGGCCGTAATAACGGTACAGGTAATCCCAACGCATCTGGTCAATCATGATCCCTACCACTAATTTGGGTCTTTTCGGTTCTGCAGGCTCCTGTTTTGCCGTTGTTTTTTGAGCAAACGATTGAAAACTCAGCAATACAATCAATAGTGAAAATAAAGAACGCATAAAATTGATTTAAGGCGCAAAGATACCGTTTGAACCCGTTGAAACTGATTGTTTTATTGTTACCTGATTTTAACCATTTCGGGCATTCATCATACGCTGCAATGCCTTACCTTTGCGGCAATTTTCAATCAATAACAATTTCTTAATATGGCAGATATTTTTGAGAAGCTGATTAAAAACTACGGTCCTATTGGTCAGCACAGAGAAAGGGCACATGGATACTTTGCCTTCCCTAAACTGGAAGGAGAAATCAACAGCAGAATGAAGTTTCGTGGAAAGGAAAAAATTGTTTGGAGCCTGAACAATTATCTGGGTCTGGCCAACCACCCCGAAATAAGAAAAGTTGATGCTGAAGCAGCAAAAGAATGGGGACTTGCTTACCCAATGGGAGCACGTATGATGAGCGGCAACTCAAACCTTCATGAACAATTAGAAAAAGAACTCGCTGAGTTTGAAAAGAAAGAAGATGCCATCCTCATGAACTTCGGTTACCAGGGAATTATGAGTGCTATTGATGCCATCTGCGGTCGTCATGATGTAATTGTGTATGATGCAGAAAGCCATGCATGTATTATTGATGGGTTGCGCCTGCACCCCGGCCACCGTTACGTTTTTAAACACAACGATATTGATGATTGCGAGAAGCAAATACAAAGAGCAACTGCATTAGTCGAAAAGCAGGGTCAAGGTGGTATCCTTGTTATCTCTGAAGGCATTTTTGGTATGGCGGGCGATCAGGGTAAGCTCAGAGAAATTATTGCACTGAAAGATAAATACACATTCCGTTTGCTGGTTGATGATGCACATGGTTTCGGCACACTTGGCAAAACAGGTGCAGGCACGGGCGAAGAACAGGATTGCCAGGATGGAATTGATCTTTACTTCAGCACATTTGCCAAATCAATGGCTTCCATTGGAGCATTCATGGCAGGGCCCCGTGTAATTATCGATTTTATCCGTTACAACATCCGCTCACAAATATTTGCAAAAAGCTTACCAATGCCCATTGTTGTTGGTAATCTAAAACGCTTACACATGCTGCAAACAATGCCCGAGCTCAAAGAAAAACTCTGGCACAATGCAACCAAACTGCAGCAGGGTTTAAAAGAAAGAGGATTTGATATTGGCGCTACTAATACCCCTGTAACACCCGTGTATATGAAAGGTGGCGTGGAAGAAGCAACAGCAATGGTAATGGACCTCAGGGAAAACTACAACATCTTTGCTTCTATTGTTGTATATCCTGTTATTCCAAAAGGGCATATCATTTACCGTTTAATTCCTTCAGCAGCACATACCGATGCTGATATTGAAGAAACATTAACAGCCTTTACCGAAACAAAAGCAAAACTCGATGCAGGTGCCTATAAAGTGGAAGCAATTCCCGATATGGCAAATTAATAACGAAGTTTGAATGAATAATTAAAATGCCCCTACCATTTGTCGGGGCATTTTAATACATATTATGTAACAGAAGCCAGTTCATCTATTAAGCGTTCGTTGCCACGCTCGCTTGTACGTTCTGTAATCCTATGCAGCAAAAACAAATCATCATTTTCGCCAATTGTAACAAATCATTCGTAAATTTCAAAAGCATCAATTCATTTTGTCGGATTAATGACGGACTCAAACTATACATCTAAAAACAAAACAACTTAAGATTAACTCAAGCGTTACAAATTGCAGAATCCGAATTGCAGAAAGTATATAATGTCCTGTGCCACGGACCATGGTGTAGATTAAAATCTGAGTTTGTGTCGGTATCCAAAAGCAATTGCAAACAATACCCACAAATGCCGGAAGTTCATAATATCGGTCGAAATTGCTTCGCAATAAAAGATTACAAGCAATATAAAAATTGATTGATAAAAGGAATTGCTATTGATAAGCTTTGTGTCGGAGTATGCAAGCAAAAGAAACCCCAACAGTATCATCAATGCTGCAAAACCTAAAAAGCCGTTTTCGGCCAGAGCTCCAAAATAGGTTGAATGAGGGTCGTAGCTTAAGAAATTAGAAGGGTATTTGTTCTCAGATTTTCTTTTTTCAACTTCATCGTTAAAGTTCCCTGCTCCAATTCCTAAAAGAGGATGTTTTAGAGCTACCTCTACTGCTATTCGTTTATTCAGATAATAACATGTTTCAAGCGCTTCTATTTTGCCAATTTTAAACGCTGCTTCTGAACTAATAAAATTCGTTTTAATATAACCGTTATATTGCTCTGTATTGGGTTTTGCCAATACAAAATGTGTTGCAAGAAAAAGAAAAAGGATTACCGGCAATAGAGTTACAATTATAATCTTCTTGTTTAGTTTGTTATAACGGCTATAAGAAATCACAAAAGTTCCCCAGAAAATAAGCAGCAAAGTTTTTGAAAAAGTAAGAAAACATGCCACAACAATGAAAAGCAACAATAAAACACGCACCCATTTTTTATACGGTAAAACAGAAAAGCCGTTTACAGAAAAAATGAAGCAAACCGAGAGGATTGTAACAAGCATTGAGGGTGTAAAAGTGGGTCCGTTAAGTCTATAAATTGTGCCCAGGTACGGATATTCTGAAAAACTATACACAAATTTATTCTGAATGCCAAGCCATAATAAAACATAACCACTTAATGATAATAAAGAAAGCGACCACCCCAGAAAAAAAAATATTCTGGGAATGACAGTGCTCATTTCTGTAGGAGACATGTTTGCAAAGTAAAAAAACAGCATCATGAAAAACACTGCCAAATAAACACGGCCAAAGGACTCCAGTAGCGAAGAATTCGATGAACTGAGAAACGATGAAAGAAAATTTATGAACAAATAAGAAAGTAAAAGTAACAGGAATATTTTTTCAGATTTCGAAAATGCAAGTTGTTTGTAATATAAAAGCGGAAAAAGTAATAATGTAATTGGGAAAATAATCTCGGTAAACTGAATCTTATTACCTATATGAGACAAGAATAAAACGTTTTGTAAACCTGTGCTTACTATAAGTAATAAAACTAACTGGTTAAATATTTTGCTTTTAGTTACAGATATCTCCATTGCCGTTTAAAGTTATGAAAAAAGCAGCTCACTGGTACCAGTGTTCCGCCTGTCTTTTTGCAGATCACTGTTGCTGTTTAAAAAAACCGATTGTACTGGGCTTTTTAAAAAGCAAGCCAATTCAATTCCTTCCTTCGCAACGTCTCCAAAAAGGTAAAGATTAAAGTGAGCAAAAAAGCTGATGGGGACATTTAGATTTGTTTTCTGAAAATTTTTATTAATGGTACTACTATTATTACTTTTTATTTTTGACACCTTTGTCGATATCACTACCAACAAAATAATTACGCCTTTGTTGGCATCCCTGCTTACAAAATAACTTCTTCGATATAGAGTTTACATAGTAGTTCCAAGGCGATGTCTGTGAAAATGGCATTGTGCAGTAGCCGCACAACTCGCCTTATTATGGAAACAGAGCAGGCAGTAACAATATTCAACAGCATACAACAACCATCACTGCGAGTCGGCTGCGCCAGACATCGCCTGTTAAATTCGGAGAGTCAGCAGCTAATGAAAATCCCATTCCGGCAAGGCAAAAAGAAAAAGCTAACCGTTGTGTAATGCACAACAGCCATTTTGTCCAAAACAAACCTAAAAACATCATTTTCACCCGGTTCGGAAGCCACTTACATCAAAGAAACTGATACTTACATCCAGGAAACAAATACTTACATCGAAGAAATAGCCACTTACATTAAAGAAACAGCATCACGCAATAAAGAAATAAGCATTTACATTAAAGAAATGCCTTCATACATCAAAGAAATGAACACGCACAATGAAGAAACAGTAATTAACACTGAAGAAATGGCAGCTTACATCAAAGAAAAAGCCATCAGCAAAGAAGAAATTAGCAATTACAGTAAAGAAACAATCATCTGCATCAGTTCAAAAGCCAACTGCATCAAAGAAATAAACGTCTGCAAAGAAAAAATAAACAACTGCACAACAACAACAGGCAATAACAACACATCAACAACCAACTGCAAAAAAGAATACCACAACTACAGTATGTAAACAGCTCTCTACAACAAGTACTATCCTATAAACTGTGTAAGTGATCAGGAACGAGAGGAGCATCTCTCGTTCCTGATCACTTTTTTTTAATTTTAAAAACACAGTTTAATTATGGACAACGAACAAGAACTTACCGATGCTTTTTTAAAGTAACTTAAAACCGGCGACCAGCTCAACAATTTTTTAGCCCAACTCCAGAAACGTGGAATTGAAAAAATTCTGGAGGGCGAACTGGATGCACATCTTGCATTCGCAGCAACTTCTCTCTCAAAGAACGTTGCACTATTCCCAGTCTGTTGCAACAAACTCTATAGCCAAAGAAATCACTAAAATACTTTTAAACAACTGATAACAATCTCCTCTTCTCCACTTCAATAATTTCTGTAATTTTGTTGCCGTAATGAAAAAGTCAATCATCTTATTACTATTTGTGCTTTACGGATTTTCCTCTTCCGGATTATCGGTTTATGTGCATTACTGCTGTGGCAAGATTAAAAAGATTGATTTCATTGCGGGTAGCCACAAAGGCAAATGTTCTTCCTCATGCAACATGCACGCTTTCAGCAAAACCTGCTGCGAAAGCAAGGAATTTAATAATCACATTAAAGACTCGTATGTTCCAGAAGCTGCAATCAATTCGCTGGTAAAACAATTCCAGTATGCTGCTGAAGTAACACCCCTTGTAACCGATCAGTTTGTTTTTCAATCAGCTCCTGCCCGCTTACATGCCTGCAACAGTTCCCCACCTGTAACAAAGGGAGAATCACTCAACATTCTTTACTGCATTTTCAGAATTTAATTATTCCTGTTTGTTCATGAGCTGCAAACAAGTGCAGCTTTATACCCGTAACAAAAACCGGATCATTAAATTATTTATTATGCAAAAGAGTTTATCACTAATTGTTATACTGTTTGCGCTGTTTACCAATAACCGGGTTCTGGCACAAACCAAAACAGGTAAAGACACAACCATTACATTCCATGTATCAGGAGCCTGTACAATGTGTAAAGAACGTATAGAAACTGCCGCAAGAGGCCGTGGTGTTGCAAAAGCAACCTGGAATGTAGATACCAAGGACATCACTCTCATATACGATCCTCTGAAAACAACTGCTGAAAAAGTAAAAGCAAGAATTGTTGCTGTAGGTCATGATATTGGTGATAGCAAAGCAAGCGATGCTGTGTACAATGCCCTCCCCCCTTGCTGTCATTACAGGGAAATGGAAAATGCAATACAGCATGAAGCGCCTGATTCATCTGCCACAACAGTTAAAGTAAATACAGAGAATCATCAGGAATCATTACCCGCACCTCATATTGTTAAAGGTGTGGTATTGGAAGAAACAGTAAAAGGAAAACTGAATCCTTTACAGGGTGCAACCGTTCAATGGCTGCATTCAGATAAAGCCACACTTACCGATAGTACAGGTGTATTTTCCATTGCGCATGACGGCACAAGCAACCGTTTAGTCATCAGTTATACGGGTTACAGATCAGATACACTTTCCATTGCCGACATGAAAGATCTGGTGATAGTGCTTGCAAAAGGAAAACAATTGAGCGAAGTTGTGGTTACAGCCAAACAACGTTCCTTATACATTGCCGCTTTAAATCCAGTGCGCACACAGGTTATGACAGAGAAAGAACTGTTCAAAGCTGCCTGCTGCAACCTCAGCGAAAGTTTTGAAACCAATCCTTCTGTTGATGTTTCGTACAACGATGCGGTTACTGGTTCAAAACAAATTCAATTGCTGGGCTTAAGCGGCAATTACACACAATTAACCGTTGAAAATTTACCCGGCCCCAGGGGGCTTGCAACACCTTTAGGTTTAAATACTATTGCGGGACCATGGATTGAAAGCATACAGCTTACAAAAGGCATTGGTTCTGTTGCCAATGGATTTGAAAGCATTGCCGGCCAGATTAATATTGAGCTGAAAAAACCGGAAAAAGCTGAACGGCTTTATCTCAACCTCTATCAAAACGATATGGGTAAAACTGATCTCAATCTTAACCTCAGTCAGAAGATTGGAAAGAAATGGAGCACCACGCTTTTACTGCACAATGATTTTCTCAACAATAAAAAAATTGATTTCAATAAAGATGGCTTCCGTGATTTACCAACAGGTTCTTTGTGGAGCGGGGTTAACCGCTGGAAATATGAAGATGGCAAAGGATGGATTATTCAGTTTGGCATAAAAGCACTTGCTGATAATAAAACCGGTGGTGAAATTGATTACAATCCGGCAACAGACAAACTTACAACCAACAAGTATGGTCTTGGAATAAACATTCAGCGCTATGAAGCTTTTGCAAAAACAGGATATGTTTTTCCTGAAAAAAAATACAAGAGCATCGGTCTGCAGTTATCGGTATTTGATCACAAACAGGATTCATATTTTGGTTTAACCACGTACAATGCCAAACAGCAGAATTTTTACGGCAATCTTATTTATCAATCAATCATTGGTAATACTGCTCATAAGTTCAGAACAGGTTTAAGTTTTGTGTACGACCGTTACAACGAATCATACAACACAACAGCATATAACCGTACAGAATCTGTTCCCGGTGCTTTTTTTGAATACACGTATGATTATCTGACCAAGCTGAGTGTGGTTGCAGGCATACGTGCTGACAACAATAACCTGTACGGCATGTTTGTTACTCCCCGTTTACACCTGCGCTATGAGCCAGTAAAAGGAACCACCTTCAGGATAAGTGCAGGAAGAGGACAACGCACAGCCAATATTTTTGCAGAGAACACAGGTGTGCTTGTAAGTTCAAGAATACTGCAGATCATTGCATCCACAACAGGCAAAGCTTATGGTTTAAATCCTGAAATTGCATGGAACAAAGGAGTCAGTTTTGATCAGCAGTTTAAACTTTTCAGTCGCCCGGCAAATCTTGCTCTGGATTATTTCAGGAATGATTTTACCGATCAGATTGTGGCTGATCTTGAAGATGTGAATAAAATCAGGTTCTATAATCTCACTGGTAAATCTTATTCAAACAGTTTCCAGGCCGAGTTAAATACTCAACCATTCAAAAACTTTGATGTACGTGTTGCTTACCGTTTGTTTGATGTAAAAACAACATACAGCAACCAGTTACTTGAAAAACCTTTTACAGCCAAGAACAGGGCATTTGCCAATCTAGCGTATGAAGTAAAGGGATGGAAATTTGATTATACCATTAACTATAACAGCCGCAAACGCATTCCTTCAACAGCAGCTAATCCTGTGCCTTACCAGCGCAGCACTTATTCGCCTTCGTATGTGTTGATGAATGCACAGGTAAGTAAAACAATTGGCAAAAAGCATCCGTTTGAATTGTATATCGGTGGAGAAAACCTCACCAATTATTACCAGAAAGATGCCATCATTGCAGCAGATGATCCGTTTGGTTCACACTTCGATGCGTCGCTGGTATGGGGACCAATTACAGGCCGCCAGTTTTACGGCGGGCTTCGCCTTAAACTGAAATAACGATGAATGAAGGAGGTGATTACTTGAGTACTTCATCGGCATCAACATCGTCTTCTTCATCTTTTGTTTTGTGATAATCATTTTTCAGTTGCTGCTCAAATTGTTTCTTGTCTTTCTGATTGCGTACAATAACAAACACAATAAGAGCTATACAAATAACAACTGTTACAGAAACGGCAAAAAGGTTCATAACAAAATGTTTACAGAAAGTTAGTACAGTTAAATTAATTTGTATGTTAAGTTTCGGCAATAAAAAAAGGGCATCGGAATGATGCCCTTTTTGTTTGCATTGAAATAAATTATTTCAGATGCTTGGATAAAAGCTTAGCAATATCAAACATTGATACCTGTGCCTTACCACCGAATACCGGTTTCAGTTTAGCATCAGCATTAATCATACGTTTGTTTTTTGCATCTTGTAATTTGTTTGCTTTAATGTAAACCCAAAGTTTTTTTACAACTTCAGTACGTGGAGCAGGTTTGTTACCAATTACTGCTGCAAGTTCAGCACTTGGAGTAAGTGCTTTCATGAAAGCTGCATTAGGCTTACGAGCTGATTTCTTTTTAGGAGCTGCTTTTTTGGGGGCTGCTTTCTTCGGAGCGGCCTTTTTAGGAGCTGCTTTCTTTACTGCTTTTTTTGGAGCAGCTTTTTTAGCTGCTTTCTTAGGAGCTGCTTTTTTTGCTTTTTTAGTTGCCATTTTTTAAAATTTAGAATTTGAATGGGTTATAATTTCAGGGAATGAATTTAGAATAAAAACTATTATAAACAAACAAACCAAACAAAAAGGTTATTCACATTTTTGATAACACGTTTTTCATTGGCAGAAACACCATTTTTAACCGTTTTTTTACGAGCCGAATTTTTTCAGAATTTCAGACGATTTAGCCACATAATGCCCCCCAAATAATACAGCATGTACAAGAAGCGGGTAAAGCTGTGTAAGTTGTAATCTTTGCTGCCAGCGTTTTTCAAGAGGGTAATGATAATGGTAAGCTTCATAAAACTCCCGTCTGAAACCTCCAAACAAGCCCGTCATCCCAATGTCCATTTCCCTATGACCATAGTAAACAGCGGGATCGATCAAAACAGGTAAGCCGTTTTCATTGGGGAAATGATTCCCGCCCCACAAATCACCATGCAGCAACGAATGGGGTTCGCCAGGGAAAATTTCAGGCAACCGGCTATATAAATGATATGCATATTTCTGATCCTTTGGAGAAAACACCCCCGATTTCAATAATTTCTCTACTAATACCTGCAAACGTTGCGAAATGTAAAATTCGCTCCAACTCTCAACAGGTGTATTCAATTGCTTCAAACTTCCTATATAATTATGATGAGAAAACCCGGCATGTATTTGAGAATGCTGATGAAGCTCAGCAAGCTGCTCCCCCGTTTTTTTCCAATAATCGGCAGATGAATCAGAACGTTCTACCCATTGCAGAATCAAAAATTGTTTTGACCCCGCAGTCCCAAACTGAAGCACTTCAGGAATCACAAACCGGCTGTTCTCCCTGAGTGTCTGCAACCCCAATGCTTCCTGTTCAAACATGCCGGGATAAGCGCCTGCATCATTCAACTTTACAAAAAATTCAGAGCGATTGTTGAATACTTTGTATGCCTCGTTAATTTCTCCGCCACCAACACGTTCAATATACATCTCTTTCAGCCCTGCTTTTTCAATCACTTCATTAATACTGATCATTACATAAAACGTTTGATGATTTTTACAAGAATATTAATCAGCACACTTATAAGCAACATAGTGGTTATGGGAAAATAAAACCTGAAATTTTCTTTTTCAATGCGTATATCGCCAGGCAGTCTCCCGATAAAATGGAGTTTATCATGAAAAAAATAAATAATCACCCCGGTAACAAACAAAATACCTCCTGCCAACATGATCCATTTAGCCGTTTCAGTACTCATATTTTTTATTCACTTTTTCATTTTTATTTCTCGACAGCAAAATTTCTGCATCGCTTATTGAAACAGTAGAGAAATCTAATTTTATACCATATCAATCCTCACTATTTTTTATTAATCAGCCACTGAAAAAAAAATGTGTTGCTTACTAATTTCAAGTTAAGTTACTGCATAGAAACTTTCACCAGCGATATTTTATCTGGTTACAAAAAAAGAGACTCCCTATTCAGAAGTCTCTTTTAAAATCATTTCTGTAAATTTTAGAATGCTAATCCTACACCCAACTGAAAGCCTGTAGTTTTCCATTTTTCCTGGCTTCCAAGGTCATTAATATTATTCAGGCCAATAGCATAACGTCCATAAACACGGAACGATAAAATATTTAACTGAGCCCCAAAAAGCATTGATAAATCGCCATCCTTAAATGCATCCTTTCCGTTATCAATAAGTGTTTTGTCTTTGTTCAGCAAAATACCAAATTGCGGACCTGCCTGAAAAGAAATAAATTTTGCCGGTTTATAAGAAAGCAACAATGGAATACTTAAATAATTCAATTGAGGATTTTTTAAATCCTGGTTCTGTAATTCAGTATAAACCTGCCTGAAATTTGTTGCTGTGTCGCCATTAACCTGGTTCCACAAAACTTCGGGCTGAACAGCCCATTTTTTACCAAGAGGAATTTCCATAAAACCACCAACATGATAGCCAAGTGTATATTTTTCACTATAGCCGCTGCCATCAATTTTTCCGAGGTTGGCACCAAGTTTGGGCCCGATCCTGAATTGTGCAAAGGAGGTGGAAGAAAATGCAAATACTGCAAGAAGGATTACAAGATACTTTTTCATTCGTTTTTGATTTTAATTACACATATAACGGCTAATTAAATGCCAATTACTTTTTTGCGTTTGTAAAAATATGTTAAGACAAATCTGATATCATCAGAACATAAATCCGGTATGAACCGTAAACAATGTGTTGAATTTTTTTTCACTGCTCAGCAGGTAATAATCAAAATATACCTGTGGGTTAATATAAAACTTCCTGATGTACCAGGCCAAATCAACATTTACCCCTAACGACTGAAGATTAAAATTGCCCGGATAGTTGTAATTTCTTGATGATCTTAACAAGGGGAACTGCTTGGAAAACCGATATGCTATTACTTTATTTGTACGGAAATACTGAACAATATCAGGAGTAAGTTTACTTTTTGAAATATATTCCATATCGTAATCACTTAATCCAAAATACATCATAAATGATGGAGAGAAAACAAGGTAGTCGTTTTGCGTAATTCCATCCAATGTAAACCTGCTTCTTGCAGATAATACAACAGTATAATCTCGCAGGTTAACATGCAGAGTATCGTATTGTTTGAAATAAACTGTTGTATCGGGCCGCAGGTAACGTTTTATTACAGCAAATGTATCGGTTTGAGAATACTGCGATTGTTTTCCGTTGGCAAAACCAAAAGAAACGGAAGGTTTTATTTTCCATTTTTTATACTCAGCGTATCCATAAAAATCATTTTTATAAGGCGATGCCAGTTGATGATCCGCTGCACCTTTGAAATAGCGTGTATAAGTAATTCCGGCACCAAATTTTTCACCTTGCTCATAATCGTATGAAGGTGTAATGGTGTGCTGGTAAAACGAGGAGGAACCATTTTCAACTGCAACAAAACCATTATACGCAATACCAAAACCCGATTTATGATAATAAGCAAGTACAGGGGTAAAATTGATATTTTTCTGAACCTGCTGTGCATTTAAGGCAGTATTACTAACACTGTACTGCATATTACCTGCGCCAATACCAACCTGGAAATAGCTCTTTGGCTTTTTTAATGAATCGAGCATGCTAAGAAAAGCATCTACTTCCTTTTCAATTGAATCCTGATTAATTGGAATAGTATCTGTTTCTTGCTGCGCCAGCAAAGAAACAGATGGAAGCAGAATAAGTAAAAACAGAATAAGTGGTTTAGTCATAATCATTCGGTCGGAAAAATAGACTTCTGCCGTGCAAGATAGTTTAAGCCATTGAGAAATTAAACCAGCTCAATCAAAGTAATCTCAGGCAAAATACCTACCCTCCCCGGATAACCAATAAAACCAAAGCCACGGTTTACGTATAATTTTTGCTTTCCCTGCTCGTACAAACCAGCCCATTGTTTATAAATATATTTTACAGGGCTCCAGCGAAAACCGGGTATTTCAACTCCAAACTGCATACCATGTGTGTGGCCCGAAAGTGTAAGATCAATATCAGTATAACTGCTTGTTACTTCCCCATTCCAGTGCGAGGGATCATGACTCATCAGTATTTTAAACGGAACATATTTTACCGGCGCATGGGCTATATCCAGTTTGCCAAACGAAGGAAAGTTGATTTTTGCACTTTTATTGTCAATGCCCAGTAGTGCTATCTGCTCACCATTTCGCTCAAAAAGCACATGCTCATTACTCAGCAACTGCCAGCCCATTTCCTTATGTACCCGTTTTACCCCTTCGGCATTGGCCAGTTGTTTATCCCTTATATCTTCCCTGGAATCTCCTGTTGGGAATCCATAATCATGATTACCCAATGTGGCATAAACACCATGCTTTGCTTTTAACCGGCTGAAAATATCCTTATAATCATTCATTTCTTCAGCAGCATAATTTACAAGATCACCTGTAAACAGAATCACATCTGCATTTTGCTGATTGATTTTATCAATACCTTTCTGTACAGCCGCCTTATCTGTAAAACTACCGCTGTGAATATCGCTTATGTGAATAATTTTGAATCCTTTAAATGCTGAAGGAAGATTGCTGAACTGCAATGCAACTTTCTGCAAATGATAGCGGTACTTGTTGCCAAAACCATAAATAAGCGAAGTAAACAAACCACCGCCTACTGCAAGTCCGGCCCAGCTTATAAACAAAGAGCGTGTAATACCAGTACCAGTACCGGTGCCGGTATTTTTCGGATTCCAGTTTGGAAAAAGAAAACTGCCTGCCCACTGTACAACACGACGCACATCATCAATTGCAAAAAATACACTTGCTAAAAACTTGGCAAAGAACAAACCGAGAACTATTGCAAAAGCATAGGTACGAAGCAGCTTATGCCAGTTTTCATAATTGGTAAATACTATGCTGAGCATAAGCAGGTACGACAATATGCTTACACCGATATAAATACCCAATACAATCAGTTTTACTTTAGGCGACCAGCCTACTGCAACCGTTCTCAGCACCTGGAACACGTACAAGTCAACCACAAGCAATACAAACAAAAAAATCCATGAACCTGCTATTCTTCTCATAACCGAACAAAATTCTTATTTATTAAACATTCAACACAAAAGATTTATTTAACTGCATTTACCCTTTTAACGGGGAAAACTATTGTAACCGAATATTATGCCGAAGCCTTACTTTTGTCAACATGACATTACCCATCATATAACCAATAAAAACTCATTTGTAACTGATAAAATTTACCTTGCTATGAAGTTTACATATTTTGGCCACTCCTGTTTCTCTATAGACGTAAAAGGCAGGAAATTACTTTTTGATCCGTTTATTTCACCAAATCCACTCGCCGCTGCTGTTGATGTAAATTCTATTGAAGCCGATTATATTTTGATAAGCCACGGGCATGAAGACCATATTGCCGACTGTGTTTCTATTGCCAAACGTACCGGAGCCACAGTAATCTGCAACTGGGAAATTTATGTATGGCTGCAAAAACAAGGCGTTGAAAACATCCATCCAATGAATACAGGAGGCAAAAAAACATTCGATTTCGGAACTGTAAAATGCGTAGTTGCCCAACATTCATCTTCTTTACCCGATGGTTCATATGGAGGAAATCCAATGGGTTTTATTTTAATGGCCGACAAAAATGTGTATTACAGCGGCGATACTGCTTTAACGCTTGATATGCAGTTGGTGCCACAAGGCTGCCCGATTTCATTTACTATTTTGCCGGTGGGCGATAATTTCACAATGGGCTATGAAGATGCTGCTAAAGCTGCCAAAATGCTGCATTGCGATAAAGTAATCGGCGTTCATTTCAACACCTTCTCCAATATTGAAATTGATTCTTTGAGGGCAATGGATCATTTCAGCAAAAATGATTTAACATTACTGCTGCCACATGTTGGAGAATCAATCAATTTATAATCCGAACCCCGAATCAATACCGATTTAAAAAAATATGGCGAGAATTATTGGAATTGCAAATCAGAAAGGAGGAGTGGGTAAAACCACAACAGCAATTAACCTTGCTGCAAGTTTTGCCGTACTCGAATACAAAACATTACTGGTGGATGCCGACCCGCAGGCCAACAGTACAACAGGTGTTGGTTTTGATTTACATAATATTCAGCAGAGCCTGTACGATTGTTTTGTAAACAATGCCAACGCCAAAGATGTAGTGTTGAAAAGCGAAATACCAAATCTCGACCTTATTCCTTCACATATTGACCTAGTGGGTGCTGAAATTGAAATGATCAACCAGCCCAACAGGGAATCGGTATTGAAACAATTGCTGGAACCGTTGAAGGACGATTATGATTTCATTGTCATTGACTGTTCACCTTCACTTGGATTAATTACGGTAAATGCATTAACTGGTGCCGATTCGGTTCTTGTGCCTGTGCAAACCGAATTTTTTGCATTAGAAGGTTTGGGTAAATTACTCAACACCATTAAAATTGTACAAAGCAGGCTGAACCCGCAATTAGTGATTGAAGGAATTCTGATGACGATGTATGACGGACGTTTACGTTTGTGCAACCAGGTGGTAAGCGAAGTACGCCGCCATTTTGAAGGAATTGTGTTCGACTCTATTATTCACCGTAATACACGTTTAAGTGAAGCTCCCAGTTTTGGCAAGCCGGTTATTCTGTACGATGCTGATAGTAAGGGTGCAGTAAACTATCTCAACCTTGCCAAAGAAATTCTGCAACGGAATAATCTTACCAAAATAAAACAGGAAGATAAAATTATTGAAGTGGATGATGAAGAGTTGAATTGAGTTGTAAGTAATAAGTTTTAGACAATAAGTTATCGCTTCCCATTTTCAGTTTTCAATTCTCAACTTTCAGTTAGTTTTGCCGCATGGCTGATAAATCTTCTCTACGAATTGTGTTCATGGGCACACCTGAATTTGCTGTTGCATCGCTTGATGCTTTGGTAAAATCCGGTTTTAATGTTGTTGCTGTTATTACTGCTCCCGATAAACCGGCAGGCCGTGGTATGAAGATGAATGAAAGTGCTGTAAAAAAATATGCAGTTGAACATGCTATTCCTGTATTGCAGCCAGAGAAACTGAAAAACCCGGAGTTTATTCAAACACTGAAAGAACTGAAAGCCGATCTGCAGATTGTTGTGGCCTTCCGCATGTTGCCTGAAGTTGTGTGGAATATGCCACCGATGGGCACAATCAATGTGCATGGAAGCTTGCTGCCGCATTACCGTGGAGCAGCGCCAATTAACTGGGCAGTGATTAACGGAGAAAAAGAAACAGGTGTTACAACGTTTAAACTGAAACACGAAATTGATACAGGTGATATTCTGCTGCAGGATTCTTTTCCTATTCGAGAAAATGATACTGCTGGCGAAGTACACGATCACATGAAAGAAGTGGGCGCAAAGCTGCTGGTAAGAACAGTGGAAGGATTAATTGATGGAACGATCGAGGAGAAACCCCAGTCGGCAGTCGTGAGTCGGCAGTCGGCAGTTAGCAACTCTGATAATTCGGAGAGCCACTTACGAATCACGTCTGACGAATTACGACTAAAACATGCACCTAAAATTTTCACTGAAACCTGCAAACTTGATTTCAACAAAACAGTAGAAGAAGTACACAATCTCATCCGTGGCCTCTCTCCTTTTCCCGGTGCTTTTACCATGCTGGATGGAAAGATGCTGAAAATTTACCGTTCAAAAAAAGAAGTTACAGATCAGGCCATTCAAAATGGCCAGACAGATGGAACATATATAACCGATGGAAAAACATTCCTTAAATTCCGCGGCAGTAACGGGTATATTCATCTCCTCGAAATTCAATTAGAAGGCAAAAAGAAAATGCTGATTGAAGATTTTCTGAGAGGCTACCGTTTTCAGTAGTTTATTTACCGTCTGTAGCTTGCTGCTCTGCTTTCACAAAAAAACAACAGACACAGATGCTTTTTTATCCCTGTTTTACCTACTTTGTAGTAAACTTTCTACTGTTTATTAACCTGTAAACTTTTTTTATGACAAACACAAAAAAGCTTCTTGCCTTTCTGCTTGTTTTTATCTGTAGTGCAGGAACATTTGCACAAATTAAATTAAGCGATCCTGTTGCCACTGATCCCAATGTAAAAATTGGCAAACTTTCAAACGGACTGACCTATTACATTCAGAAGAATGTAAAGCCGGCAAAAAAAGTTGAGCTGCGCTTGGTAGTAAATGCGGGGTCTGTACTGGAAAACGATAACCAGCGTGGTCTTGCACACTTTATGGAGCACATGAGTTTTAATGGTTCTACTCATTTCCCAAAAAATGAACTCGTTGATTTTCTTCAGAAATCCGGTGTAAAATTCGGGGCCGACCTGAATGCTTATACCAGCTTTGACGAAACAGTGTATATACTTCCTATTCCGCTGGAAGACCCGGCAATGTTTGACAAAGGAATGACTGTACTGGAAGACTGGGCATTTAACAACCTGTTTGATAAAACTGAAATTGAAAAAGAACGTGGTGTTGTACTGGAAGAATCAAGATTGAACAAAGGTGCATCTGAACGTATGAGGCAACAGTATTTTCCAATACTGTTTAATGGTTCAAAATATGCCAACCGGTTACCTATCGGCACTGATCAAACTTTAAAAACATTTAAACCCGAAACACTTAAAAATTTTTACAAAACATGGTACAGGCCCGACCTGATGGCAGTGATTATAGTTGGCGATATTGATCCTGCAGAAGCTGAAAAAAGTTTACAAAAACATTTCGCAGTTTATCAGAACCCGAAAATGGCAATTCCACGTCCGTCTATTATTCCAATTAAAGCAAGAACAACACAGGAGGCAATGCTTGTTACAGACGAGGAAGCAACCAATACCATTGTTCAGATTTTTAATTTCATCAAACCATCTCCAAAATTTAAAACATGGTCTGATTACAGAACTTCCACAATCAACAATATTCTCAGTTCACTTATCAATCAACGGTTAAGTGAACTTACACAAAAAGAGAATCCACCATTTATTTTCGGCAACACATCTTACTCTCCTTTTTTGCGTGGTTACATGTCATTTAACTCGGTTGCACTTGTATCAGACAGTAATGTAAATTCCGCAATTACAGCTCTTATTGCCGAAACTAATCGTGCAAAAAAATTCGGGTTCCTTCCCACAGAGCTTGAAAGAGTTAAAGCAACCATTTTAAATGCTGCTGAAAAAGCATTTAAAGAAGTTGATAAATCGGAATCGGGAAACATTGTACGCCAGTATATCAATAATTTCCTCAACGGCACACCTATCCCCGGCGCTGGAAACTATCTGAACTTTGTAAAGCAGGTATTACCAACCATTTCGCTGGAAGAAATTAACCTGGCTGCTGCAAAAATGCCCGAGCTTAATACGTCTTTCACATTGGTTATGGCTCCATCATCACTTAAAAATAAAATACCCGGTAATGCACAACTTCTAAAGCATGTTATGGCGGCCACATCTAAACCAGTTGAAGCATACGTTGAGAAAACAGTAAGCAGCAAATTGATTGATAAAGAACCATCTGCAGGAACTGTTGCCGCAACTTCACAAAATGAAAAACTGGGCACCACCAACTTTACGCTCAGCAATGGCGTTTCCATTGTCATTAAACCAACCACACTCAAAAATGACGAGATTATCATGGATGCATGGCGTTTGGGCGGCTTCCAGAAATATGCACTTGCAGATAAAAACAATGCTCAATATGCAGCGCAGATTGTGCAGGAAATGGGTGTGAAGAATATGACCCCAACCGACATTAATAAGTTCAAAGCCGGTAAAACATTCAACGCAACACCTTATATCAATAATAATGAAGAAGGCATTGAAGGCAGCAGCAGTGTAAAAGATTTTGAAACATTCCTTCAAATGATTTACCTGTATTTTACCCAGCCAAGAAAAGATCCTTCATTGTTCCGCTCATTTGTAAGCAAACAGAAAGGATACCTGGAATACATGAGTAAAGACCCTACAACATCATACATGGATACGCTCCAGAAAATCATTTATGATAACAATCCCTGGGCTGAAGGAATTCCGGAAGCAAAAACTTTTGATGAACTGAACCTCGATCGGTCATTTGCCATTTACAATGAAATATTTGGCAATGCCTATGGTTTAAACTTCACATTCGTCGGTAATATTGATCCTGTTACAGCAAAACCATTATTGGAAAAATATCTTGGATCGTTACCATCAGTAAAAAAAGACAATAGTTGTAAAGATGTGGGTATTCGTTTACTCCCGGGAAAAACTGATGTTGTTATAAAAAGAGGAAAAGACAAACAGGCAATGATTAACTTGTTTTTTGAAGGCCCGGCAGAATATAACCGTACCAACCGTATCCAGTTCAGGGCTTTGATTGAAGTAATTAATATCAAAGTCATTGAAAAACTGCGTGAAGATATGAGTGGAATGTATGGAGGCGGTTTAAGTGGTGATTTGGTAAAACGTCCGTATGACCATTACAGCATTACTGCAGAAATCCCCTGCGGACCGGAGAACGTTGATAAGCTTTATACTGCACTTATCGACATCATTAAAAACATTCAGCAAAACGGTGCCGAGCAGAAAGACTTAGACAAAGTTCTTGAAACATGGAAAAAGCAATACCATACCAGTTTACAGAATAACAACTTTTATCTTTCTTCTTTCTCTAACGCATTTATCAATGGTGATAATCCTGAAAACATCCTTGATTATGAACAGGTCATCAGCAAATTAACTGTAAAAGATATTCAGGATGCTGCTGTAAAATATCTCACACTTGATAAAATGGTGAAAGCTGTTTTATACCCTACAAGCTCAACAGTAAAAGAAGAAGTAAAAAGAAGTAAGTGATAATAAACTGAAGGAGGCTTTAGCATTTCAAGCGAAGCCCGCAACGGAGACAAAGTTCACGAAGCAAATAAAACTTTGTGAACTTTGTCTCCGTTGTTTCGTTGTGAGAAATATTTCTTTATTGAGCGATCTTCCTTCTATTTTAATTCGCCCAGATAAGATCAGCATTAAATTTTTCTGTACTGATACCGAGTTGTGCAGCCGCCGAATTACTGAGGCGAAACATTAAGCCGCTACCGGGACTTGTTTCTTCCACCCCACCCAGCACTTTTGCATACACAGCTTTCCCGTTCGCAGGATTCTTAATCATTACAATGGAACCTTTTTCAATATTATCCATCAGCACATAATATTTGCCATCGCTCCAGCCACTTGTGCTTTTAAATACAGAACCTGCACCGTTGTTCGATGCTGTACGTTTTCCGTTATTGGTCTGGCGGTTAAATTCATCTTTAAAAAAGCCTGTTCCATTATAAGAAATAACAGCAATATCAGTTTTTGGTTCTTCTTTTTTCACTTCAACTTTAGGAGGATCCTGTTTAACCGGTTCTGGTTTAACTTCAGGTTTAGGATCTTCTTTCTTTACAACCATTTGCTCCTTCTTTGGCTCTTCTTTTTTTACTTCAGGCTTGGGTTGTTGTTTTACAATATTCGGTTCGCTTCTTACACTCATTCCCTGCGATGCAAGCGGAGACAATGTTTTATCAACTTTCAGAAATCCAACAATCACTTTGCTGCCACTACTTACTGCATCGGAAGAAAGATTGTTCCATGATTTTACTGATTCATTATCTGTTTTAAACAACTGGCTGATGCGTTGCACATTTTCGCCCTGTTTTGCCACATGATAAACTGGAATCACCACTTCGTTTTCTTTTCTTGTTCCTTTTTGCCAGAAATTAATTTCATTCAAAGGAATCTTCACCTGCTGCCCGATACCCATCGGCACTGCAAGATTAAGACCATTATAAGGCGCATACAGCCTTGGACTGATATTGTAAATACGACCTATGCTGTAATAGTTCTCTTTTGCTGCAACAGTATGAACAAGGTAAGGATTGCTGTTATTGTCGAGCTGAACAATTAAAGGTGTGGTTTGTGCAAAAGTTACCAGACTCATCAAAACAAAAACAACAAATGAAAATGCTTTCTTCATAGAAAAATTTATTTACGTTGCAAAGATGCAGAATTCTCAGAAAGAAACATCCTAAAGAAAACGTTAACCAAAATTTGGCAATTGCAAAATTTCTGCGAAGTGCTGACGCTTGCGGTCAGCATGATGACATTTTTCGTCTGGGTTATCCTCGGCAAATTTCGTTTCCTCGCCCCTTCGTGCATATTTACAATTAATTGTAAATATGGGTTAACGATACTTTTGCTAACATTGCACCCATGAGCAAAAATCAGCCTAAATATTACGTTGTTTGGAAAGGGAAAGAACCGGGTATTTATACCAATTGGAACGATTGCAGGCAACAGGTGGAAGGCTTTGCTGGCGCTGCATACAAATCATTTCCCACAATGATGGAAGCCGAGCTTGCTTATAAAGAACATTTCGCCAAACATATTTACAATAAGGAAAAAGAAGTTTCGCCGAAAGATATTACTGCTGCCGGGTCTCCTATACACGAAAGTATTGTGGTGGATGCAGCATGGAACAGCGTGGGCAAAGACATGGAATACCAGGGCATTCTTTACAAAACAAATACACGTATTTTTCACGCAGGGCCTTATGCCAACGGCACCAACAATATTGGTGAATTTCTTGCCATTGTTCATGCACTCGGCTATTGCAAAAAACACAGTTTGGATAAAATGCCTATTTACAGCGACAGCCGTAATGCAATTGGCTGGGTAAAAGCAAAGAAGTGTAAAACAAACCTTGAAGAATCTGTTAAAACAAAGCATATTTTTGATTTGATCCAGCGTGCAGAAAAATGGCTCAATGAAAATTCGTACAAAAACAAAATTCTTAAATGGGAAACCAAAGCATGGGGCGAAAACCCTGCTGATTTTGGAAGGAAATGATTTATTGACCCTTTCTATTACCCTATCCATTTCATCATTTAATATTGCTTTCTTTATTTTTGGCAAGGTTCTTGAAAAATTGCCTGTATTATTCACCATTTAAAATACAGCAGTATGAGTTTAAGATTAATTATTGCGGCTGCTGCAACAGGAGCAGTTGCAGGTTTACTGTTAGCCCCCGAAAGTGGTAATGCAATACGTTCAAAAATCAACGACAAAATTGATGATTTAAAAGAGCGCTTTTACAAAATAAAAAGCAGTAAAAGTGAGCTGGATGAATTGAAGGAAGTGTTTCAATCTGAAATTGCAGGACTGAAAGAAGATACACGTAAACGTGTACTTGAAATACTTGAATCATCAAGAATTACCGGCAATCATCTTAAATCGCAGGTACTTTCCTGATAGAAGAAGTATTCTTAAAAGCTGCTCCATTGTATTTGTGTATTGCTGAAATGAAGGAGTAAACTGGTTACGATAATTTTTTGTTGATAATACAGATTGATTACTTTGTGTACACAACAATAGAGCAGCTTTTTTGTTACTATAACTGCTCACCCATTAATCACTGTAAACATTCTTCCTGATGTGGATATTCCGGGTTAACCGCCTGTTAAGAAACAGTTTTCGTTTAATCAGCATATTGTTTATCATTTCAAAACATTTGCTGAAGAACAGTATTTACAGCAATCGGTTCCTTCGCAGACTGTTTGACCCAAAACGGAAAAATCTATCCTCCCGTTCTGAACGTATCCGTTTTATGATTGAAGACCTGGGGCCAACGTTTATAAAATTCGGACAGATTATTGCCGACCGTCCCGACCTTGTTTCAGAACAATTACGGAATGAATTAAAGAAACTCCAGTCATCGGCCCGCCCGTTCGACAATGACATTGCTTACCGGATTATTGAAGAAGAAATCGGCGATCCTCTGCACGAAGTATTTAAGCAACTTGATCATAAGCCTATTGCATCGGCTTCTATTGCACAGGTTTACAAAGGCGTGCTGCAAAATGGAGATATTGTTGCAGTAAAAGTGCAGCGTCCGCACATTAAACAAAAAATTTCAATTGATCTTGTATTGATCAAAATACTTGCTGAACAGGTTGTAAAATCTTATCCTGAGCTTGCAAGCTTTAATGTAATTGAGTTTGTAGAAGATTTTGGTGAGATTATGAAAAAAGAACTTGATTTCACCAACGAAGCATCAAATATGATGCGGTTTTCTGAAATGTTTAAAAACGATGATTATTGCTACATTCCGAAAGTGTACAGTAATTACACAACACAAAAAATACTGGTGATGGAATTTGTTACGGGTATTGAACCCGATGCAAAAGAACAACTCCTTGCCAATGGTTACGATACCAAACAGATTGCAATTAATGGCACGAACATTATTTTAAAAATGATTCTGCAATATGGTTTCTTTCATGCCGATCCGCATGCAGGGAACTTACTTATAAGAGAAAATAACCAGGTAGTGCTTTTAGATCATGGAATGACAGCAAGTTTAAAGCCGGGGCAAATACAAGCGCTCATTAACTTTATGCTTGGCTTTGCAAGGCAGGATACGCACCGCATAACCAAAGCATTGCTTGCATTGCTGAATGTGAATTTCTATAAAGAGCAGGCCGACCTTGAATTTGAAATCAGCGAACTGATACAGAAATACAGTTACATTCCTTATGATAAAGTAGATATTTCAAGTCTTATGGCCGATACGTTCAAAATAATTCTCCGGCATGGATTGAAAGTACCTACAAATTTATATATGCTGCTGAAGGCTTTAGGAACCATCCAAAAATTTGCAGAAGCGCTCGAAGCAGACATTTCCATTATAAACATGATTCAGCCTTACGCATTTGAAAAGATTAAGGAAAAATTCAGTTTCGATACAATCATCAATAAAATAGTCAATTCAGCAGAGGACTACCTGTATATTGTTGATCGTTTACCAACTGATATTAAAGAAATCGTAAGCAATCTTCGTACGGGTGTATTAAAGCATGAAATTAATTTCAGGGAAGACAGCTTTACAAACAAAGCATTACGCCAGAATTTCAACAGGCTTGCATTTGTATTTATACTTGGTTTGCTGATGATCTGCGCAACTCTGCTAATGATCTACCAGCCTTCAAGCTTTGGAATAAAAGTTCTTTTTTATGCTACTGCGGCAATTCTTGTATGGACAGGTTTTAAACTACTGTTTAATACAAAATTCAAGTAAACTGATAAAAGTTACGGGGAAATGAACTATGAATTAATTTTCCGTCAGCGCATAAGTATGCGCCATTCCCTGGGATAATAATTATTAATGCGGTTGCCGAGCATTTTCATCCAGCCAAGCGGTAAAGCATCAAATGTTGCCAATGCCCATCCTTTATGTACACTGTTAATCTTCAGTTCATTTTTACGTAGGTAATTCAACGCATCTTCCAGGTTTAATTCAACGGAGAAAATATCCGGGTGAAGAATGGTTGACAATGCCAGTGAATGTTCAGGTATTAAATCATCTTTTGCAATGGTGCCCAGCTCAACAGATGCATAGCGAACCTTGAGTTCCTTCATCAGAAACTGGATGGTTTCTGTCCATTGTTTGGAAACAGCAGCGATGTTCTGCCCCTGCAGTACAAATGAAAAATCATCAGCTTCCTTTATCCATTTTGAAACAGCAGCAATTTCTTTTTTGGAAGGAACCATTGCTGTTTTGATTTTCATTTTTACATCGCCGCTATCTTCTTTTTTCCTGAATGCAGCAATGAAAAAACCTTCACCTTTTACTTTGTATGGCCAGAAACGATAACCAAAAGTACCTTTACTACCATGTACTTCATCAATATTCCAATTGTCTTCAATTTTTAACTTTTCACTTTTAACTTGAAAGTTTTCTTCAATCCAGTCAAGTATATCTTCATCTTCTTCCTGCGAGTATGAACAGGTGGAATAAATTAACACGCCATCTTCCTTCAAACAATCCCATGCATCTGCAAGAATGCGTTGCTGGCGCTGGCAGCAAAGCTGCACATTGTCTTCACTCCATTCTTTGATGGCTTCTGCATCACGCCTGAACAAACCACTGCCGCTACAGGGAGCATCCACCACCAACACATCAAACATGCTTTTGAGTTTAGAAAATTCTTTGGGATCATTGTTGGTAACAACCGTGTTACTGCTACCCCATTTGATGAGATTTTCTTTGAGAATACTTACCCTCGACTGAATTACTTCATTACTCACCAGTAAACTTTCGTTGCTGATGATGGATTGCAGCAATGTTGATTTACCGCCGGGAGCAGCACACAAATCAAGTACAAGCAATGGTTGCGACAGATCAACTGTTTGTTTCATTGCCTGTTCTAAAAACATACTGCTTGCTTCCTGCACATAATAAGCACCTGCATGAAAAAGAGGATCGAGGGTGAAGGAAGGACGAGATTGCAGGTAGTAGCCGAATGTTGTCCAGGGGATTTTAGATTGCAGATTGTAGATTTCAGATTTAAAATTTCCATCAGCAATCTTCAGAGGGTTGAAGCGTATGGAAGTAACCTGTTCAGTATTTGCATGAACCTGTTCAAAAGCATTTTTATCAAAGCTTTTGATCGATTGTAATGATTGAATGAGAGATTGGGGTAAATGCACGACTCAAAACTAAGACTTTCATTTTACTCGTATCACTCCTTAACGAACCGGGCATTGTAACCGCTATAAGTAATACTGTCTTTAAAAATTGCCAGCGTATATTTTCCACTCGATAGCATTGGCAATGGTGGTGTGCCACAAAATCCAAATCCAGCATAAATAAGTTTACCACTAATCATGATAGTCGCTCCCGGCAAATTATATCCCTCATTATAAATTTTATAACCAGAATAGTTTCCCGGTCTCAATAATCCAAATGAATTCCCAATTGCATAAACTGAGTCAAAATCAATAGTTGTTTGATTGTGAACCCTAACCATTACAAGGTTTTCATCTGAAGTTTTGATACAGCTAAAGAAAAAAGAAATAACAACAAACAGGAATAAGATGTGCTTCATGCAATAAATAACAACTTTAGCAATGTTAACGTTGCATGTGTTACAAATTCTTCACCTCTCCTATCAAATCCTGTAATACTTTTTTACTGTCGCCAAAAAGCATCGATGCTTTTGGACGGAAGAACAAATCATTGTCAATACCAGCATAACCAGGCTTCATACTACGCTTGTTGATGATGACTGTTTTTGCCTGTTCCACATCAAGAATGGGCATACCATATATGGGAGAAGAAGGATCAGTTTTGGCAGCAGGATTCACCACATCATTTGCACCAAGAATCAGTACCACATCGGTTGAAGCAAACTCTTCATTGGCCTGTTCCATTTCCTCCAGCTTATCATAACTCACATCAGCTTCTGCAAGCAACACGTTCATATGGCCCGGCATACGTCCGGCAACAGGGTGAATAGCATATTTTACTTCAACACCTTTTTCAGTCAATAATTTTTCCAGTTCATGACATGTATGCTGCGCCTGAGCAACAGCTAAACCATAACCTGGAACAATCATCACTTTGTTTGCATAACTCATTACAACCGCTGCATCACTCAAAGAAATTTCTTTATAATTACCCTGTGCTTTTCCTGCACCACCACTTGCCGTTGCGCCACCACCAAACGAACCAATCAGCACATTGGTTAATGAACGGTTCATGGCACGGCACATTAAAATGGTGAGTAATGTACCTGCTGCACCAACAAGAATACCACCAGTGAGCATGGCTTTGTTATCGTATAAAAAACCACCACAGGCTGCAGCCACACCGGTGAAGGAGTTGAGTAAAGAAATCACCACGGGCATATCGGCACCACCAATGGGCAATACAAAGAACACACCGTAAATAAGTGATAAAGAAAGAATCACATAAAAGTAAATGGGTGTTTCAACCGGGCGGGCAATAACAATAAATGCTGCAAGCGCCACGCTTATACCAATAAACAACAGGTTTACTATGTGCTGACCTTTAAAGGCATGATCTTTTATTCTTCCATCCAGTTTTCCCCATGCAATCATACTTCCTGCAAAAGAAACCGAACCAATAATCAATCCTGCAAAAATGATGATGAGATTAACGCCATCTAAAGAAGAAAAATATGCTGCTGTTCCATCACTGTTTCGTGTAAGATGATTGAATTCGATAATAGAGATTAATGCAGCACAAGCTCCACCCATTCCGTTAAACAGGCTCACCATCTGCGGCATTGCAGTCATCTTTACTTTTTTTGCAGCCAGTGTTCCCACAACACTTCCTATCAGCAAACCTGCAAAAATCCATACATAATTATGCAGTCCATTTCCTTCTTCTTCGTACAAAAAGATAGTGGCAAGAACAGCAATCGTCATACCACCGGCAGCAATAAGATTTCCCTTTCTTGCAGAGGCAGGGTTCGACAACATTTTCAAGCCAAGAATATATGTTACAGAAGCAACAAGATATGATACGGTTAGTAAGCTAATTCCCATAAAAAATTTATTTCTAATAAAATTTTAATTCGGCATCCCTGTCTTTACTCCCCTTAAGGGGCCGGGTGCTATTTCTTTTTCTTAAACATTTCCAGCATTCTGTCGGTAACAACAAATCCTCCCACTACATTCAATGTTCCCAGAATAACTGCAATAAAGCCAAGAATAATAGCGAGATAATTATCTGCCTCAGCTTTTCCCATTACAATAATGGCACCTATGATTACCACACCGTGAATAGCATTGGCACCACTCATTAATGGTGTATGCAAAACGCTTGGCACCCTGCCAATAACTTCAATACCAAGGAAAACCATTAGCACAACAATGTAAATCATTTGCTGATGTTCCGAAATCCAGTTTAATACCTGATCCATGTGTATGATAATTGATTAGTTTAATAATGAAGCAACACGTTCGTTGATAATTTTTCCATCATGAGTAATGCAACTGCCTTTTACAAGATCATCTTCCCAGTTAAGATTTAATGCGCCTTCTTTTGTGGTGATGAGTTGTAAAAAGTTGAGGATATTTTTTCCGTACACTTTACTTGCATCTGATGGCATGGTTGACTGCAGCGATGAATTGCCAACAATACTTACACCGTTATACTTCACCGTTTCATTGTTCTTAGTGAAAGGTGTATTTCCACCTGTAGCAGCAGCTATGTCAATTATTACAGATCCATCACGCATTGCCTGGATCATTTCTTCCGTAATCAAAATGGGAGCTTTGCGTCCTGGAATCTGTGCTGTTGTAATAACAATATCGGCTTTTGCAATACTGTCAGCAATCCGTTGCTGCTGCTTTTGTTTATATTCTTCGGTTTGTTCAACGGCATAACCGCCAGCTTTACTTGCATCGGCAGCACCTTCCACTTCAATAAATTTTGCGCCAAGACTCATCACTTCTTCTTTCACTGCCGGTCTTGTATCAAACACTTCCACCACGGCACCCAGACGCTTGGCTGTTGCAATTGCCTGCAATCCTGCCACACCTGCACCAAGTATCAACACTTTAGCAGGTTTAATGCTTCCTGCAGCAGTCATAAACATGGGGAAGTAACGGGAATAAACAGTGGCAGCGGTAAGCACAGCTTTGTAACCTGCAATATTTGCCTGCGAGCTTAATACATCCATTGCCTGTGCCCTTGTTGTACGGGGAAGCATATCAAGAGAAAAAGAAGTTATGCCTTTTGCCGACCAGTTTTTCATTTCCTCCGCATTAAACAGCGGCTGAAACACCCCAATCAATACTTTTGATTTTAACTGATCTGCTTCCTCAGCTACCGGCTGATGAATTGATAAAACCACATCGGCCGACTGTATAATTTCATTCCGGCTTTTGATTTGTACACCAACGGCTTCGTATTCATTGTTCTTACAAAAAGCCTGGTCGCCAGCACCGGTTTCAATTAATACAGTAATCCCCTTTTTAACCAATACTGCGGCTGCTTCTGCCAGGAGCGAAACCCTTGTTTCATGGGCAGGTTCTTTTAAAACACCAATAATCATAAATAGAGAGTTTTTTTGGCGGGGTGAAGGTATTAATTTTTTGATGGGGGAAAGAAGGAATGATAGTGATTTTGTTCAGGTTTCATGCTGTTCTATGTCAGTGTTTCAAATATCTTCAAACTCAAGCAATACATCTGATTTTGAAGTGAAATTAATCTTCCCTGTCTTAGTCAAACGGCTTCTGATTAGAGCAAAAACAAAATAAATATTTGCTATTATGATCAGTATTAAAGATAACATAAGAGGTAAATCAAAAATGATCACCTTTCCGAACTGGTAAGGATATGGCGTAACTTTTTGGGGGTATAATGTTTGAATTATCTGGTCAGCGAATGGTATTATAAGTAATGATAAGAATGATAGCCATACATGCAACTTCACATACCATGTGTTGATAAATCTTTTACGAACAGCAAAATAAATGAAGAAACAGATTAATGACAGAATTGCAAACAGAATATAAAATTTCAGTTGATAGGTAAAAACAAGTTGCCACGGAAAAAAATATTCCCGCTCATATTTCGCATTCAGCTTTTTTAAATCAAAAACTATTGAAACCACATACCAAAGCCAATATAGAAATATCGGAAGTAAAGTGAATAATGGAAGTATAATATAATTTCGCTTGTACTGCATTTCTAAAACCGTATTACAAAATGTTCTTTTTCTTTCTGCTGTTTCCGTAAAAAAACAAGACCGATAAAGAACAGGTCAATTGTAAGAGTTACAGATGAATGTTGTTTTATTTCTTCCCATGCTTCTTCCATATCCTTACTCCAGTGAATATCATCAAACACAAAAACAGTTGATTCATCCGACTTCTCCAGTATCTGCTGAAAATAATTTAATGTTGGTTGCTTGCGGTGATTTCCATCGATGAAGACGAAGTTAAAAGCTGACGATTCACGATTCACGACTAACGATAACGTTTCATCAAAATTTCCAATCACACATTCAACATTGCTTAACTGCAGGGCTTTGAAATTTGATTCAGCTACTGATGCAATTGCTTTGGCTCCTTCCATTGTAACAACCTTTGCTTCTTTATCAGCCGAAGCAAGATAAGCTGTAGTAACACCCAACGAGGTGCCCAGTTCCAGTATATTCTTTGAATGAAAATAGTTTACAAGCCGAAACAGCAGCCGGGCATATTTTGGCTTCTTTAAGGAAGAAGAAGCTATTTGCTTAACGGTTCGTTGTTTGGTTAAACCGGTTGCTGAGCCTGCTCCAAAATCTTCCACCGTAAGAACAGTTTTATCCCGCATCATTTCTTTGCGGACAGATTCAATTGAATTGTATGCAGGATAATCCGTATTATCATTCAGCACGTTTATCACCATGTCAAACACAAACGGCGAATGAATACCATGTCCCTTTCCATTGGAAGCTCTAAAGAAATAACGGAGGTATTTTAAACCAAGCTGAAAAGGAGAATACATGGAAAATTACTAATGAATAATGAGAAATTAAGAATGAGAAAGTTAAGAATCTTCACTTTTTCATTCTTCATTTTTTATTCCTGATTTCTGATTTATCCTGTCCCACTGCTGAATGGAAAAAGAATATGCGTGCTTTTCATCCGCTTCAAAATCATTGCTTCTTACAAGCTTCCATTCTTCTACATCAAACTCAGGAAAGAAAACATCGGCTTCAAAATTTGCATGAACCCTTGTCATATAAATACGGTTGGCAATGGGCATTGCCTGCTGGTAAATCTGTGCACCGCCTGCAATAAAAATTTCAGTTGTTTCTAATTTCTTTGCCTGTTCAATAGCATCTTCAAGCGATGATGCAAACCAAACATTATCATATTCCGATTGCTGACCGGGCTGTCGTGTTACAATGATATTAGTACGTCCGGTTAACGGCTTTCCTCCAACGGATTCAAATGTTCTTCTGCCCATAATCACCGGCAAAGCCCAAGTGGTATTTTTAAAAAATTTCAGATCGGCAGGTAAATGCCAGAGCAGTTGATTATTTCTGCCAATGGCATTGTTGGATGAAGCAGCAACGATGAGAGAAATAACCATAGAATAAAAAATTAAGAATGAAAAATTACAAATGAGAAAGTATCTGGCATCTACTTTTTTATTCTTTCATCATTTTTTTGAGCAGTTTCAATGCTTCTTAAAAAAATCGCCATCAACTGGTTTGCCTCTGCAAAAGCAATATCAACTTTTTTATGAACCAAGACAGGCTTTCTCATAATTATTTTCAGATTGATTCTTGTTTCTTTAATTTCTTTTAAACACATTTTCATCTTATGCAAAAAATCAGCACGGGATTCGGCCCCTTGTGCCTCGCCATATATTAAAGCAGTTGCTGTACTACTTTTTGATAACTGATGTTCAAGATTTTGCCCTGTTCTGGTATTCGGCAACAAATCACATACTTCTAAACACATACAGGCAAAATCTACCATCCTGTCTTCTAAATCAAACTTATTTTTTGGTGTTTCCATGCTTAGTGGATTTTTTAATTTCAGATTAGCCTACTTTTTAATTCTTCATTTTTAATTATTTATTTTTCATTTACACCGCTACCGGTGCTTTAATTGCAGGATGACATTCATAATTCTCCAGTGTAAAATCTTCAAAATTAAATTCAAAAATATCTTTCACGGCAGGATTAATTTTCATTGTTGGTAATGGATATGGTGTTCTGCTCAGTTGCAGATTTACCTGCTCCATGTGGTTGCTGTAAATATGCACATCACCAAACGTATGCACAAAATCGCCCAACTGCAGATCACACACCTGTGCAATCATCATCGTAAGCAAGGCATACGATGCAATGTTAAAAGGCACACCTAAAAACACATCGGCACTTCGTTGGTATAACTGGCAGCTCAGTTTTCCATCAGCTACATAAAACTGGAAAATAGTATGGCAGGGCATCAATGCCATCTTAGGCAAATCGGCCACATTCCAAGCACTGATGATCAGTCTTCTGCTATCAGGATTTTTTTTGATCTGCTCAATCAAATCTTTCACCTGGTCAACCACCACTCCATTTGCACCTTCCCAGCTTCTCCATTGCTTTCCATATACCGGACCAAGTTCACCATCAGCATCAGCCCACTCGTCCCAGATACTTACTTTATTTTCTTTGAGATAAGCAATATTGGTTTCGCCTTTCAGGAACCAGAGCAGTTCATGAATGATACTTCTCAAATGCACTTTCTTGGTTGTTACCAATGGAAATCCTTTGTTCAGATCAAAACGCATCTGGTAACCGAAAACACTTTTTGTACCAGTGCCTGTACGGTCGGTTTTTACAGTACCGTTATCCAAAATATGCTGTAGCAAAGTAAGGTATTGTTGCATGAGTGCAAGGTAGTAAAAGTCTGAACCGGGATTATTGGGATTATTGGGATTGTGGGGAATGTGTGGATTGAAAAATGAGTTACAAAGTAAACACAATACCAGCCCCGATATTGACACTACTAATCCGTTGCTTCCCTGTTTCAACTCTTTTAGCTTGCCATGACTGCTGATTTCCTCCAAGAAGAAAAGGATCGTAAACAATTATGCCGGTAACATTACTTGTAAGGTTCTTGAAATTGAAAGTTCCTGATCCTAAAAAATTTATATCGAACTTTATATGTATCGTTTTGTATATTCTGTATTGTAACCCGGCTTCAGCGCCATAAACAAATCCGGCACCAGCTTTTGAAGATTGAGTGAGTTTTACAAACATTGTGTCATTTTCAATAGTACCGTATAACTTAGGCGAAACCAAATAACCTAAACCTGCATGCAGGGCTGTTTCAAAGAACAGCTTATTATCGTTACTCAAATTCACTTTGGCTGCAGGGCCAATTGTTATTGCAAACAGATTCCATGAACAATGTTTAAAAAAAACGCTGTTACCCGATGTTTCTGATTCATTGTTAGCATGTATTAAGCTGTTAAATAAATTTTTCCCACCCGCTTCGTCTGAAGTTACTGGTACCGGATAAAAAATTGGAGTTGCTGATGAACTGCGGCGGGCATATTCTTCCAAAGACTGTTTTTTAACGGTATTCCATTGCCTTAAGAAATAACCTTTAATTCCTACTTTGCCCCAAACAAAATTTGTATAGCTAATTTTAGTAAAATCGCCGGGTAATGCAAATCCGGCATTTGCCTTTCCCAGGTCATTTGATGAAAAACTAAAAACAGGAATTGCAACTCCCTCTGTAACGGTTATTTCCTTTTTTGTTTTCTTTTGCGGATAAACACTGGTTAGCGCAAATAAAGAAAGAACGAAAATAATTCCCCTCTTCATTTTTATAAGTTTGGTTTTAGATCCCTCTTCTCTTCATCTCGGTTTTTATCAGCTTCAGCTCTCGGCCCATTTGCCCGTTCATAGATGAATTTTCTTCTGCCCGTCTCATCAGGTAAGGAACCACATCTTTCATTGGCCCGAAAGGAAGATACTTACTTACAGAATAACCATCTTTTGCAAGATTGAAAGTAATATGATCGCTCATACCGTAAAGCTGGCTGAAATGTACATGCCTGTGGCTATGTGGCAATCCCTTTTTATGAAGAAGATCGGCCCCCAGCGCATTGCTCTGTTCGTTGTGCGAAGCAACAATACATGCAACACGGTCAATATGTTCAACACAGAATTCCACTGCACGGTCGAAATCCCTGTCAGTACTTTCCTTATCTGGCTGAATGGGAGAAGGATAACCTCTTTCAGCCGCCCTTCTTCTTTCCCGTTCCATATATGCACCACGAACGAGTTTTATACCGAAAACGAAACCACGCTGCTCTGCTGCCTGATGACAATCGTGCAGAAACTGCAAACGGTCATGACGGTAAAGCTGGGCAGTATTATAAATAATTGGTTCGGTTTTATTGTACTGATCCATCATTAATGTAATAAGTGCATCAATGGGATCCTGGATATAGGTTTCTTCTGCATCAACCGTTACACTTACTCTCTTAACCGCAGCCAGAGAACAGATACGTTCCATCCTGTTACAGATCCGTTGCCACTCCTGGCGTTCATCGGCAGATAATTGTTCAAGCGTTTGCTCATACCGCTTAATTAATGTCCCGTCTGATTTTTTCATCAGATCATCCATTTTCTCAAGCAGGTCAAACCTTGCTATGCCGGTTACTTTAATACTGATAAACGGAATATTGGGCTGTGTAGCTGCATATTCAACCACTTTGAGAAACTGATCGCATGAGCGGTCTTTTTCATCTTCGCCATAATCACCACCTTCAACACCATAATCAAGTATAACCTGTACATTAAATTTTGCAAGATTGTTTACAACAGTGGAAGTTTCTTCAAGTGTTTCACCACCGATGAACTGCTCAAAAATTGTTTTGCGGATAAGACCTTTTACAGGAAGACCGGCTTTGATAGCCCAGGGTGTAATTTTTGTTCCTATACTAACCAACGTGCTATAACCCATTGAAGAGAAAAGAAAGTTGGCTTTTTTTAACTGACTGTTGTTTTTATATTCAAAAGCGTTTGCAGTGTTATCAAAACTAAACATAAGGTATAATTTTAAACTATCGACTGTTAAGTAAAGCAAATATATACACCAAACTGTTTCACACAACTATTCTTCTTTACGGGTGAACAAAATAAGCGGATTGATAGTATAAGTTGAGGTTACAACGGTTTCTTTCATTTCTCCCGACTGAATGATTTTTACACCAACCTTAGTTCTGTTCTGAACTTCAGATTCGTTTACGATAACAATTTCATAATCGCCTGGGTGCATTGTTTCAAACCGCAGCCGAACCGGTTTTTTGAGCAGATTTTGTTGCGATGCTACACAATTATCATTTACATAAACGGATATTGAATCATGAGCACTTGAATCAATAGTCGAAATCTGTACAATCATCGGGCTGTTTTCTACAGGTTGCTCATATACTTTTTTTACGAGCCGTGATTCGGCCGGAAGATTAATTCCTGAAATTTCATACGCTTCATATAACTGCCTGATGTAATCGTTAATTTCATCAGTTGCCATATCAGAAATACTGCTGTCAACTTTTTCTAAACTCATCTGGTTACTGTTTCCTTCCTGCCAAACCCATTGCCCTTCTAATTTCTGAGCCGAATCTTTGTATCTAAACCTTAAATCAAAATGATCGGCCATGCTGCAATCACTTTCTTTCATTGCAACAGCCCGCTGTATTTTTTGCCATTTCAGAAAAAGATGACCAGATTGGAGGTTGCCTGAAACGAAGAAATCACATCCATATACCACACCTTTATCGCTGCCACGACTGTATAATATGCCGTAGTAACTTCCTTCCTGTTCAATTAGTTCAAGCCGAAGATTGAGATTATTGTTTTTCCCGCCAAGCAGCACTTTTCCTTCCCAAACGCCCTGTAAATTCTGGGTATAGGCTTGCAGTGAAGTACTGAATAACAGCAAAAACAAAAAATTTCGCATTCAGTTTTTTATTTGAAGATACAATAGCTGATGCGTTGCAATTGTTAAGATATTGCAGTTCCGCTTATTCCAAACCAAAAACACCTTTGTTCAGTGCTTGCAATGTTTGTGTTTTAAACACAGCGGGCACAAGTAACGAAACATTGTGAGGACTGCCACCATAGCTTACCATCCGTACAGGAATATCAGTAACACTATCAAACAATTTTGTGAGAATATGTTCGGTTTTGCCTATTTCGTTACCAACAATACTTACAATCGTCTGATCCTGGTCAACCTCAACTGTACCAAATGGTTCCAGTTCACGTATAATATCTTCCAGGTGAGCATTGGTATCAATTGTAACAGATACAGCAACCTCTGAAGTTGTAATCATGTCAATTGAAGTGCGGTATTTTTCAAACACCTCAAATACTTTGCGTAAAAAACCATACGCAAGCAACATGCGGCTGCTCTTTATTTTTATTGCCGTAATGCCGTCTTTTGCGGCAACAGCTTTAACACCCACACTTCCTGCTTCTTCTGTAATTAAAGTACCATGAGCATCGGGCTGCATGGTGTTCAGCAGTTTTACCGGAACGTTGTAATGTTGAGCCGGCCATATTGAAGCAGGGTGAAGAATTTTTGCGCCGAAGTATGCCAGTTCTGCTGCCTCATCAAAACTCAGTTGGTCAATAGCAACAGTCTTTTTCACAATGCGTGGATCATTGTTGTGCATTCCATCAATATCAGTCCATATTTCACAAACACTTGCATTAATTGCTGCTGCAATTAATGATGCACTGTAATCACTTCCACCACGCTTCAGGTTATCAACCTCTCCCCTCGCATTGCGGCAGATATAACCTTGTGTAATGAATAATTTTTTACTGCTGTTCTGGTCAAGCAAACTTTTCAGTTTCAGCTTAATGCTTTCAACCTGTGGTTCATCATAACTGTCGATGCTCATGAAATCAAGAGCAGGCAGTAACAAATGGTCTATCTCTTTTTCTTTAAGGTAAATGCTGAACATTTTAGTGCTCATCAACTCACCTTGGGCAAGAATATCTTTATTCAACGCATCGTTGAACGATATTTTGAGTATGATGTTCAGAAATTCAAAATGCTCGGCAATAATTGCACGGCACTTTGCCTGCATTTCAGTTGAAACAAGCAGATTGCTGATGAAGTTTTGATAATGTGCATCCAGCTTATCAATTACCTGTTTGGCTGCATCCCTGTCGCCTTTTGCAAGCGCATTACCAATTTCAACCAATGAATTGGTCGTTCCGCTCAAAGCACTTAACACCACAATTTTTGATTCATCATCACGGGTAATCAAACTTGCCACATCATGCATTCTTTCGGGCTTACCTACAGAGGTACCGCCAAACTTCATTATTTTCATCGTTATCGGTTTATTTCTTTTTTGTTTATCAACTGTATCGTTTCTATTGAGCTTTGGTTGTGTCACTCACTTGTACGTATGGTATTTCTAATGAGCAAAGCAAACCAACTCTGTGCCTTTATACCTCTTTGCCTTTGTGCCTCTTTCCCTAATCAAAAAAAGCATGCGAAATTAAAGATTGAGATTGAAAATCTGTCCTGTTCTTTGTAAATCTTCTGCAACAGATTCCAGCAAAGGAATTCCTTCTTTCATACGGATGGCTTCATATTCTCTTTCGGGATCACCTGGAATTAATACACGTTCGTGTCCTTCGGCAGTTTTTGCTTCCCTGAAACGACGTATCCACTGATCCATATCTTTCTTAAAATCCTCTGCTTTACGGAAAGCGTCAATACGCATTGCACCAAGAAAATGGCCAAGTCCTTTACCGGGTTGATTTTCCGGCATAGGCACATACGCTGGAAAAGGTGGAACCCAGGGACCGTAATTCGCACCGCTTAGAACTGCTGAAAAAATATCTACAATTGAACCAAGGGCATAACCTTTATGACTTCCATGTTCCCTGTCGCTGCCTAATGGCAATAATGCGCCTTTATTTTTTAATGCATGGGCATCGGTAGTTGCATTGCCATGTTCATCCTGAATCCATCCAACAGGTGCTTCTTCATGTTTGCGCTGTAATATTTCAAGTTTGCCATTGGCTGCAGTAGTAGTAGCCATATCTGCTACAAAAGGGTGTTCAGTACCTGCAGGAACAGCAACTGCAATTGGGTTAGTGCCAAGCATACGTTCAACCGAAAATGTTGGAGCAACCAATGCTGAAGCGTTTGTCATGGCCATTCCAATCATATCATGTTGCAAAGCCATCATAGCATGATAACCTGCAATACCAAAATGGTTACTGTTTTGCACACTTACCCATCCGCTACCCACATTCTTTGCTTTGCCAATTGCAACATGCATGGCAAAAGGAGCAACAACAAGACCTAAGCCTTTGTCGCCATCAACAACAGCCGTTGAAGGTGTTTCATGAACAATATGAATATGTGGTTTGGGGTTAATTCTTCCGGCCTGCCACAAACGTACATAACCACTTAAACGTGCCACACCATGCGAATCAATGCCTCTTACATCAGCCGAGAGCAACGCTTTTGTTGCCGTTTCAGCATCCGTTTCGCTGCACCCCATTGCTAAAAAAACACTCTTTGTAAACTCAAATAAATGTGCGTAAGAAAATACTGTTTCCATTAAATGAAATTCATCTGTCGTTAAATGTATTTGCTAAAACTACCGACTAACAACTAACGACTTTTTATGCCTGTGCAGTCGGTCCACCAAAATTCATCGGTATCTGGAAATCTTCCAGGTCTCTGATCTGACCATTAGCCTGCTCAAATCGCTGAATATTTTCTGTCAGCGCTTTCATAAAGCGCTTGGCATGTTGAGGGGTAAAGATTATTCTTGATTTCACTTTACTTTTCGGGGTACCCGGCATCACATTTACAAAGTCAATCACAAATTCAGCATGACTATGTGTAATAATTGCAAGATTAGCATATTCTCCTTCAGCAACTTCTTCCGTAATTTCAATGTTAAGCTGGTTAGGGTTTACATTTTGCTGTTCGTCCATATTGATTATTTAAGTTTCAAATATACAATTGAATTACCCTCAAAATAAAAAAGACATTGACAGTGAAAATGGTTAAAAAAAATCTTAAAAAAGTTTTCATTATAAAAAGTAAAAGCCCTTATCTTTGCCGTCCCAAATTTGGGAGTTGGATCGGTAGTTCAGTTGGTTAGAATGCCGCCCTGTCACGGCGGAGGTCGCGGGTTCGAGTCCCGTCCGGTCCGCAAAAAATAAAAAACCAGACTTATAGTCTGGTTTTTTATTTTTTGCCGTTTGCCAGCATAGGATACCAGTTTGGTTAAACTAATCCTGCTAGAAATCAGAAAGTGATAATCTCTTTCTTTTCAACTACTTCATTTTTGGGTTTTATTGAATATTTTGCCCCATTAACAATTATTTCAACATTTGAGAGTTTTAGCACTCCATCGATTAAAGAAATTGTCAGCTTTCGGTTCTCAATCCGTATAAAACCATAACAGCCCGATGTAGAAAAAAAAGATTGAAATTTACCCCTGACAAGCAGTTTAGGGGCAATAGTCAGATTCTTTGTATCTGCTGAATATTTTACTCCGGATAACGCCTCTAGTAAAGCATAACTCGACATTGCTCTTGCATAAAAACTTCCAAACTCATATTCTGAATATGGATTGCGAACATATCCGTCATACCTGTACCTGTTTCCTCTCACAATTGTTAAGCCTTCGTCAACTAATCCTTCCATAATCATGTGAGATGCCACCTGGTATTCAATGCCAGTCCATACTTCATCGCTATAAACAAAAGGCAAAGTTGGTTTATCATTAAATGGCCATGTGCATAACACTAACCCAGGTTCATGTCCAAGAGCATATCCTGGTCGTTGTGTGCATGCATGATTTGCCATACTTAAATCATTTTTAAAATTATTTTTGAATACTTCTTTTAAATGTGATTTTATTTTCAGATGATTGAAGGAAACCGGTACATTATAAAGTTCTGACATCCATACACCAATTATCCCATCTGATAAACAACCGTTCCCATATTGGTACCGTGGCCCTTCTTTTCTTAGTAAAACATTAATCTCTCCTTTACTATGTTCAGGTTTGGTAATGTAAGCCAGAAAAGAAGTATCGTTTAATCCTTCATACTTTATATTCTGTTTAAAGTACCTGCCATTGTACAGGTTATTCTCAAAATATTTCTTCCCCTTTACCAGAAGATCAGTGTACAAAAGCGTATCGTTATATGTTTTATTTGCTTTTGCCAATTCGATCATTGATGCTAATGCGCCTAAATAAATTGAAGTACTCATTCCGTCTGGTCCCCAGAATTCAATATCATAAGTATTATGATGGGGTTCTTCAACAATCCCTTTATGTTTTGGATCCCAAGTTTTAATACAATAGTCTAAACTTTTTTTCGTAGCACTGTAGATTAATGAAAGCCACATTTTGTCTCCGCTAATTTTATATTCCCGGTAAACTTTCATTATTCCACCTAATTGCCCATCGGCTGCGGGCAACCCGGCCCACTCAGAAGGCCCATCTGGCAAAGCTGCACGAAAATCTACATGCCCATTGCTATCTAACGATCGAAACAATTCCTGCTCTCTCAACGTTCGTTCCAATGATGGAAATAAGTTAGCAATTGATTGAGCATAGTTATATACATGTATATTGGTTCCGGGCCCAACACCCATTGCCGGTGTTACCCCCTCCCATCCCCAGAGGTTTCCGTTTTTTTGCCTGATTATTGTTGGAGATTTAATTATAGCCAAATTAGCGGCAACTGCATCAACAACATAACCAGGAATTGTAGTATTAAACAAAGCTTCCTGAAATCCGAAAGTTTTTTTCCGCAAAACTGAAAAGTTTTTATGCACATATTCAGCTACTTCACCCGCATTTCTCCATTGAGAGGTATAATATGGCTGCCAATGCAATTCTTTTAAAAAATTATTACATGTATCACAAGGCTTTTTATAACTGCTAATGAGATTTCTGTTTGGGAAATACCATGTAATAAGAACTGAATATGTTTTTGATTGCCCGGGAAATAATTTACCTGAAAGAAAAACCGATCCGCCGTTTTTTCCTGAAGTATCAATGGAATTATACCCCTTGTTTTCTTTAAATGTACCCGTAGCTAACTCTTGCCATAAAGCCGAAAGCCAATCCCATTGCCATTCACTACGCAACCAAGTACCTTTTATTTTTGGTTTTTCATTAATAATAGTTAAGGTTGTACTGCCATAATTTACCGAAGTGCTGTCTAGCGTATTGTAGAATTCAATCCCATTGTCAATTACTTTACTCCGGGTATATGAACCTCCTGTTTCAACATAATCTTTACCACAGAAATTTGAAAGATTAAAACTAAAATCATAATCAACTATTTCTTTTGATTTGTTATGCAATGTATATTCCAGAATTGCACAAGGAATACTGGAGTTTTTATCATCTAAGGGAACAAATGGGTTGTATGCTGTAACAGATGCTTTTAAAGGAACATTATCATCACTTAATTCTACATTGGCAATTGGATATTTCCCGGTAAAAGTACAATGTTCAAACCTTGGCAAACCTTCCACACCTGTTGTAATAAATCCCTGCCCCTTTACACCTTGCAAATAAACCTGAGCTTTATGAACCTGGCCTTCTATCACTTTTGTAACCGGTTTGTTTCCTTTAATGTGCAACACAGCAAATCCTGTTTCTTCACTTCCCCAGATTCTATTGGCCGAGAAATTGGGGTTGCCGAAAATTGAAAAGTCCATCAGACTTCCAATGCCTGAAATACTTATTGAGCCAGCGCCTATTCCACCCATTGGCATGGATATCTGTAAAAGCTGATTACCCGTTTTCCTATAAGAAAAATCTTGTCCGCTTAAAATATTTTTTGGGTACACTTTTGCTTGCTGAGCAAATAGGCTAACCTGCAAAAGAGATAAGATAATTACAAAAATCTTTTTCATATTCAACGCTCAATTAAACAAAGTTATTTCCTCTGATAGACTCTGATATAATCTACTTCCATTGTTGCAGGAAAGATGGAATTATCTACCCCCTTTTTTCCACCCCAATCGCCACCAATTGCCAAATTCATGATAATAAAGAAAGGCTCATTAAAAGGCCACTCCTTATTTGTTTTATGTACGTTTTTAAAAACGAAATAAACTTTATCATTTAACAAAAACTCAATTTCATCTTCTGTCCATTGAATGGCATAAGTATTAAAATCAGTATATGGTTCTTTTACAAATTCAGCTTTTCCTTGCTGAGTTCCTTTTACGTGATTAAAAGCTTCAGAATGAATTGTACCGTAAATACTGTCTTTTTCATAACCCACATGCTCCATAATATCAATTTCACCACAAGATGGCCAAGGTGTTGAGTTTATATTATTCCCCAACATCCAAACAGCAGGCCATGTTCCTGATCCTTTTGGCAATTTAGCTCTTACTTCTATTTTACCAAATTGAAAATACTTTTTTCCTGAAGTTGATAATCTTGCAGAAGTATATTGGTGATTTTCTGATTCGTTTTTTTTAGCAGTTATTTTAAGCGTACCGTTACTTACATATGCGTTAGAACTATCCCGGTTTGTATAAAATTGTTTTTCATGATTTCCCCAACCGTCAACATTGCCTTCAGTTTCAAATATCCATTTAGACGAATCAGGTAATCCTGAGTAATTAAATTCATCAGACCAAACAAGTTCCCATTTTTTTCCCTGAGAATACAAAGAGGGAAAAAACAAAAGGGAAATAAGCAATAATAAATAAGTTTTCACTTTCGCATGATTTATAATTAACTAAATAATCAATTCAAATAGTTTCCTGATACAAAAAAGTATCAGGAAACTATTACAAATGGTTATTGTAACCACCAAGGTGTTTTGTTTATACCATCAAACCCACCATATTGGTCGCTTACAGCTTTGTTATAAATAAGCGGATTCGTTGTTAGTTCTGATGTAGGATATTTCCAACGCTTAGGATAAACTTTGGGGTCTTCAGGGTTCATACTGGTTGAAGGATCTAATGGGAAGGCAGGAATACCTGTACGTAAAAATGTTTTATAACTGAACAACCCATTTCCCTGGAAGTAATCAAGCAACCAGCGTTGTGTTATTATCTGAAGTAACCTGTCCTGGGTTGTACCACTTGTTTTATATGCAGCGGCCCCGGTAAAATAATTATCAATATAGCTTTGAGTAATCGGCATTCCATGCAAATATGAAGCGGGTGCAGAAGTCAGGTTCATATAGTAACGAAGAATAGCTCTTACTCCATTTTCATAATAGGTTTGTGCTGTTCCAGTTAACCATCCCGATTCAATTGCCTCAGCTATAATAAAACATTGTTCAGCATATGTAAAAACAAGCATTGGGTCGCCTGACCGCATAGCAACATATCGCTTATTCATTAACGAGTACATTCCTGAAGCCCTGTTCAGAGAAAGCTTATCGGCAGATAATTGAGAGGGAGCACCAACATACGCATTAAAATCATTTTCACTAAAACCACCACTTAATTTTGCGGCTGCCGGTTCTGCAAAATAAAACAATCTGCGATCCTGATTTTGTTGCAAAAAATTTACAACCAAATCCGAAGGCGATGTAATTATCCGCATATATTCACCATTAAAAAACGGGTGAGACGCATTGGTGTTTTCAGAATACACTAATTGAAAATTATCAGCCTCTGTTAACAAGTTGCCTGCATTCACAATTTCAGCAAATCTTGCTTTTTGTTCTGCAGTAATCTTTTTACCCAAAGTCTGTAAAATTTTTAATTGCATTGCATTACAAAGCTTCCTCCATTTTGAAGGATCACCATTATACATGATGTCTCCGCCAAATTGTTTGCCTGTAGCAAAGTAACCCTCGGCAGTTTTTAAATCGCTTAATATTTCCACAAAAACATCGGATTGCTTATCATATTTTGGATTTAAAATACCTTGTTCTGCCATACCAGCTTCGGAATAGGGAACATCTCCCATGTCTAATGTCATTCCAAACCCATACCAGGCTTTCATAAACAATGCAAATCCTTTATAAGAAGATTCGGTGGGAGCACCTGCAGAAAGTTCTACCATTCTTTTTAGTGTAGTGAGGTTCTGCATTCCATCAAAAGATCCATATGGCCAATATGAATAATAATATTGGTATGGATTAGGATTTGTTTGTAATTCAACCGTATGCTTTGCCCATAAGTTGCCGGTTCCAAAATCGGTAGGATTAGGGTTCCAGAACCTGAATGTATTCTTTAACAACTGAGTAGCCAGCATATCAGGCGTTGCAGTTGTTGGCACATTAGGGTTGGTATTATATGTTTCGAATTTGCTACATGAGTTTAATGTACTTATCAGGTAAACTCCTGCTATTATATAAAATATCTTTTTCATTTAAATTATTTTATAAAGTGAGTTTAATTTTACATCCAAGAAATCTTACGGCAGGATCAGAAAAATCTTCTGTGCCACCATCAGGATCTGAATATTTGAAGTCTTTCGCTTTTAAAAGAACGTTCTGACCAATTAAACTAAATGAAACTCCTTTAGCCACATTGTGCAGATACTTTGCAGGTAAAGTATATGTAAGTGACACCTCCCTTATTTTAAAGAAAGTTTTTGAATAAGTGTCAGCTTTACTGCCATTGCCACCCCATGCACTGCTATTATGAAGGTCAAGGATATATTGCTTGTAAGTAGATTTTACATCATTTGGCGCAAAGGTTCTTGTATCGCTTGTGATGTTACCAAACGCATCGTATGTTACCGAACCTGAAACAACTTTCACACCTTGTCCAAGGAAGTTTGCCGTACCGGGATTAGCAACATCAGCAGCACGTTCCGGTGTTACTGAACCCGGGTGGTTACCAGACTGCCATAAATAACTTTCTGTTCTGGTATTCATTATGCCACCAAACACTCCATCAAGTGAAGTATAGAAACTAAAGTTTTTATACTTCAGGTTTACATTAGTCCCCCAAATCCAATCAGGATCAGTATATCCAAATTTTGATTGATAAGAACTATATACAACCCTGCCGTTATTAAATATCATCTGGCCATCAGGACTACGTAAATAATCATTGCTTGCCAATACATCAACTCTGCTACCAACTTTTACCCAAGGGGCATTCCATGAATAAACAGGATCTAATGCTGTGTATATTCTTTTATACGTTGACAGATTAATTCCAACATTCAATTCCCAATTGTTCATTTTCAACGGTGTGCCGTTTAAAACAAATTCCCATCCCTTTCTGTCAATTACTTCTTTTGTATTTGTATAAACGCTTCCGTAACCTGTTGCCGTTGAGATTGGCCCGCTTATAATACCATCGTACATTTTTTTGTCGTAGTAAGAAACATCAACCGATAATCTGTTTTTGAAAACAATTCCCTGCAAGCCTACTTCATACGTTTTTGATGCTGAAGGAGTAATGTTTGTTGGATATAAACTGCCTGGCGGAGTTGCGCCATTCATTGTATTCCACGTTGCATTTGTAATAGAATAAGTACTATTAATTGCATAAACACCCGGAATGTCCTTAGCAATTACGTAAGCGCCTCTTACTTTAAGCAGATCCAGCCAGTTTTTTGTTTGAGGCAAAAGCTCGGATATTACAAAACTTGCCGATACAGAAGGATACAGATAGGAACGCTGAGATTTGGACAGCGTTGAACTCCAGTCATTACGCAAAGTTGCTTCAGCATATACAAGATTATTCCATGAAAGCGATAATCGGCCAAATGCTGAATTTATTTGTTTACGATAAAGTGTTTGGCTAACGTTCGGGGAATTTACAGATGCTGCAATTGAAAAGAATCCTGGAATTGAAATACCTCCGTTTGTTGCTGCATATAAATTATCATCCCGGTTAAAACTCAATGAACCTCCTGCTAAATATTCAGCTCTGAATTTTTTGTACGATCTGTTGCCTGTTAGCAACAAATCAGAGTTCATGCTATATCCGGAATTCTGCCCTATTATATAAGCTCCGTTTAACAGTCCGTTCCATGTCCATGGGTTACCTGGTACAGGAGTATTTCCTGTAAAAGTGTAAGATCCCATTGATACTCTTAACTGACCCGATTCTTTATAAAAATCAACCCCGGTTCTTGCAGTTGCAGTTAACCAGTCTGCAATTTTATAACTCATGGTCATGTCTGCATTAAAAATATCTCTGTTGATTTGATTGGTTCTTTCGTAGCGGTCATAATAAGGATTATTCTGACTGGGCCCTGTATAAGTACCATCCGGCTGCAAACCATAAGTATAATTCTGTTGCCTTCCTTTTGTAATCCAGTAGTTATTTTTATAATCAAGAATGTTAAAATCAGGGCTTGACCAAATCAGCAAAGTGTACATTGGATCATAAGAAGTGTATCCGTTAGAGCCTATATTAGGAGAAGCCTTTTTCGTATAAGAAAAATCTGTATTTAATTTAAACCTGTCTAAATTAATATCAGCGCCTACTGAATAAGTGTACTTATTTAAAGTAGAATTTGGATATTGCCCTTTATTCTGAATCCAGTTAAGAGAATTTCTTAGAGAGAAAATATTCCCTTTTGTATAAGAAAGGCTAAGATTATTGTTAGTCACATATCCTTCTTCAAGAAAATTCTTAAAATTATTCTTTCCTGAAGGGAGATATGGCATGGACTTAAAAACTTTATTAACGGGATCCCACTGAATTTCATTTTTTCCATCCATTGCTGTTCCCCATGTATTATCGGAGTTAATATTGTAGGTATTGTCATCTCCCCTTCCATATACAGCTTGTTTTTTGGGAATTGCCAGGAAACCTGCGGTAAACATTGTATTACTTGTAACTTCAACTGATAAGCCCGACTTATTCTCTCCCGCCTTTTTTGTTGTAATGAGGATTGCACCACTTCCTCCACGATAACCATATAATGCCGAAGCCGTTGCACCCTTCAGAATACTTATTGATTCAATATCTTCCGCAGAAATATCGCTTATATTTTTATTTGCATAGGGTACGCCATTTATCACAATTAAAGGGCTTTCTCCTCTGATTGAAATAACAGGAACCGATGCAAAGTCAGATGGATTCTTTACCAATAAACCGGCAACTTTTCCGGTTAATGATGTACCAACGTCAACACCCGCAACTTTTTGCAGATTATCTCCATTTATTTTTTGTACAGCATAACCTAAAGCCTTCTCTGATCTTTTAATTCCTAATGCAGTAACCACAACTGTTTGTAAATCCGAAACCTTTTCTTTTAACACAATTACATTATCAACAACAATTTCTGCTGCTTTTACTTCTAATGTTTCGTATGCAACATGAGAGAAAATAATAACCGCATCATTACGTGATACTTTTATTACGAACTCTCCTTTTTCATTAGAAAGTGTATTGTTGTTTTTTCCTTTTTCAGATATTGTTACGCCAGCAACAGGTTTTCCTGTATAATCAACAACTTTTCCAGAAATATTTTTTTCGGGCATCATTGCTAATTCGGAAACAACCTTTTTAAAGCCTCCTTCCTTTGCAGATAAAGTAAATGTTTTGTTTGTAATGTTTTTATTATTTGCTTCTTTAGCGTAAAGCGAACTTGCAAAGACAATCGTAATAGCAATTTGAACAATCGTTATTCTCACAGCAAGTCTTGAAGCAACTACCAGTTGCTTATTTTTCATATATTTACTTGTTTTTGTTAATTAATAGAATTGACAACGAAAACGTAAGCATTCGCTTATGAGAGCTGAGCTGTGTTGCACCACAACCAGCTCTCTTTTTTATGTAGGTTTCTTCTTTTTCTTCATATGCTGTGTTATTTTAATAATGAATTGTCATTAAATTTTCATTGCTTTTGCAACCACTTACTTTCACAACAATTTCATTCCACTTTTAAGAGTCCGTTCAAAACAAACAACCTTTCTCTATTAAACTCACCTAATTAGTTAATTGTTGACATCTATTTATTTCCCCATTTACTTAGATAAATCTTTTTTATAAAAGATGAACAAACATCAATTCTATTACATATAAACTCTTTCAAAGTATCTTATAAATAAAATCTGCAAACATTTAACTAATCATATCCTCTTTAGGTTCACATTTTATCAACTCTTCATTCAAAATAAATTCCATTTCAACCGCAGGGCTTCTCTGCAATTTGACATTATGACTCTTAAAGTTCTTAATAGCATAAATGGCTATAAATGCAAAACAAATGAGAGGAATAATAAATGCCACTGACATTCCGAACGAATCGCCAATGGCTCCCATTACCGGTGGGCAAAACGCACCTCCTGCAACTGCCATAACCAAAAAAGAAGATGCTTTTTTTGTTAATGGCCCTAACCCTTTTATACCCAAGGCAAAAATTGTTGGAAACATTATAGACATAAAGAAATAAGTAGAAAACAATGCTATAACACTTAACCAACCCAGCTTCATAATAACAATTGTAATTAAGAAACAATTTATAATTGCATACAATGCTAATAATCGCTTTGGCTGAAAAAATTTCATTAAATACGCCCCGGAAAGTCTTCCTACCCAGAATGCTCCCATTCCCCCGATAGCTAATATTAAAGAGGCTGCCTGCTCAGAATTTTTCGGCATAAAGATTTCACCAAAATATCCTAAATGCTTCATTACCGGAATAATAGAGTTCTGAACACCGGCTAAAGTTTCAGTTACATAATTTATAAAGAATGAATTAATACCTGTTTGGGCTGCTACATATAAAAACTGAGCAATTACAGCTAATATGAAAGCAGGATGCTTTTTTAGTTCAGATATTGGTGCAGATTCATTAATACCTTCGTCATTATTTTCTTTTATAACAGGCAGTTTCGTTAACCCAAAAATGATAGCAACAAAAGTTACAACAAAACCTATCCATAAATATGGAGTCGTTAACGAGTCAAATTCGCCTTCTCCAATTTTCTTTTCTGCACCAAAAATTGCCAAGCCTCCAACCAACGGGCCAAGAATCCAACCTAATCCGTTAAATGATTGTGCAATATTTATCCGGCGTGCCGCACCTGATTCAGGGCCTAAAACTGTTGCAAATGGATTTGCAGCGGTTTCTAAACACGATAACCCGCATGCTATTATAAATAAAGCCATCAGAAACGGAATGTACATAGCCAGCTTTGCTGCCGGATAAAAAAGAAATGACCCTAATGCAAATAAAGACAACCCTAAGATGATCCCCCTTTTATACCCGTTTTTTTTCATAAACACACCAGCAGGGTAAGCCATTAATAAATAGCCGATATAAAGTGAGAATTGTACAAAGCCTGATTGCATTTTAGAAACATGCAATGTATCCTGAAAGTGCTTATCTAATACATCTAACAATCCATGAGCAAACCCCCACAATAAAAACAACGTTGTTATTAAAGCAAATGGACGAAGGTAAGTTCCTCCTCCGGGCATGCTCAAAAGACTTTTTTTTCTATTTTCCATTAATCGTTATTTGGTTTTTGTTACCTGTGCTCGTTTACATTTTACGCAAAACAATCAAAGGAGGTTAATATAAAGACCCATATGCTTTACAAGCTTCATGATCGGTAGCAAAAAAATTCCAGGCAGATGGCCTGAATATTTTTTCTTCAGAAACATTATGCATGTTGACAGGAATACGCAAACAAGAAGCAAGGGCAATTAAATCGGCCCCAATATGTCCATAACTAATTGCACCATGATTAGCACCCCAGTTATTCATAACAGAATACACATCTTTAAACGCCTGATTGTTAGTTAACCTTGGAACAAACCATGTTGTTGGCCATGTTTTATCTGTTCTGTTATCAAGTATTGCATGTACGTTATCCGGAAGATCAATTGTAAACCCTTCGGCTATCTGCAATACAGGCCCAATTCCTTTTATTAAATTCAAACGGCACATTGTAACAGGCATTCCTCCCTTTGTAACAAATTTTGAGGAAAACCCGCCACCTCTGAAATATCCTTTATTTGCAGGATACCATGTTGTAGCCTGCAAACAATTTGTCACATCTTTTTCATCCACATCCCAAAATGGCTTCATTGCAGGCCTGCCATCTTTTGTTTGCTGACCACAACCATCTAATGTTGCTGAACCAGAATTGATCAAATGAATAAATCCATGTTCAGCATCTCCATCAGGAACCCAGCCGGTAGCTTTTTCAACAGATGCAGAACTCCAGCATGTTCTTACATCAGCAAATATCTGAGGAGTGTTGGTTAATAAATAATTAAACAACATGCTTACTCCATTTAAGGAATCATTTTCTGTTGCTACAATAAAAGGATTGCGGATGCCATTCCAGTCGAATGAAGAATTAAGTATTGCCTCTGAAAAATCTCCATTAGGTAAAAAATCAGTCCATTGCCTTTGTCCCTGAAATCCACTTACAATTGCATTATGCCCCTTTGCCTCTTCACCATATCCAATTTCTATTAATGATGAATTTCCAATCATTAAATCACGAATAATCATTGTCATTTTAACCACATATTCCCATTCCCTATCCTTTTGTTCTCTTGAGGATGGATTTGTATTATAATCGTCGCCTTCTTTACAATGTTGTTTAACCCAGGATAGTGCTTTAACATACTCATCTGCATTATAGATTTTATGTTCAATTCTTCTTATCAATTCAGAAGAATCAACATAAGCATTTCTCATTCCTAAGTATTTCTGAAAAAGCTCCTGGTTAACCATTGAGCCTGCAATGCCCATAGATACTGACCCTATTGACAAATACGATTTACCCTTCATTAACGCAACAGCAAGACCCGCCTTGGCAAATCGCATTAGCTTTTCTTCAACATCTTCAGGTACTTGCTGATCTTCCATAAACTGCACATCTCTTCCATAAATACCAAATGCGGGAATTCCCATTTGATTGTGTGCAGCAAGTGCTGCTGCCAGATAAACAGCCCCTGGCCTTTCTGTTCCGTTAAACCCCCAAATAGCTTTAGGAATAGTTTCATCCATATCCATCGTTTCACTTCCATACGCCCAACAAGGTGTTACCGAAATACTTAATCCTACATTATTTTGTTTAAACTTCTCAGCACATGCAGATGCTTCTTCAACACCACCAATACAAGAATCTGCAATTACGCACTCAACTTCTGTTCCATCGGGGTATCGTAAGTTTTTAGAATATAAAACAGCCAGGTTCTTTGCCATCTGCATTGTGGTCTGTTCCAGCGATTCTCTAACACCGCCTAACCTGCCATCAATAATTGGCCGGATACCTATTTTAGGAAAAAATGAATAGTTCATAAATATTTTTATCGTTAATTTCTTAAATCATTTCATAACCGGCATCTGCTGAATACTAACACCAAGTATTTGTTTAGATAATTGATCTATCACTGCTTCTGATCCTGTAAAATGGACTACCGTATGATGATGAATTAATGTTTCATTTGGTTTTAAAAAAGCTGCCGGTGAAACAGATTCCAGTTCATAAAACGGTCCCATTTGCGTACCGTTTTCTAATGGCCCGTCGTTATACGCATTAACAGCATCACCAACATAAGCAGGTTTATGACTATTCCATTCCTGGTTTAAATACTTTGCCTGTTTATCGTTCACCAAATCAAACAAAACAATCGTTAAAACCTTATTAATGAAATCGTAGCTGCCTAACAAATTGTTTGCAGCAATTGGTTTTATACCCAGCTTACCTCTAGATTTTCCATCAGCTTTAAAAAAAAGATGATTGTTTTTCGATACAATTCTACTGGCTGGTATTTCCCCAAAGTAATTTGAAGTAACAGCATCTTTTACCGCAGCATTATATGGAATAATAATTACTGTATTTTCTGATGGAGGAAACATATCAAGCATCCAGATACAGGGAGCACCTGATTCTTCATTCCATGAATTTACTCCAGTGTTTGTAATACCATTTTCAGTAGTATAGCCAACAGCTTTGATCGTTTTAGGTAAAGAAGCAATATTGAACAGCAAAGCAATTCCCTTATTATCAATCAAACTGATCCTTCTCGTAATTGAAAGCCGGAAGTCTGTTCCGGAATAGTTTGTCAACTCAAGTTGTTTTGTTAATACAACCTCTTTATTTGTACTGCTTTTTAAAAGCCAGGGTTCATTGTCAATGCCTGATGGAGTTGTCCAATTCTCAAAAACCTGATTATCGCCTTTTTTAAAAAACAACGAATACTTGTTTCCCTCAGGGCCTAACCACAACCTGTTTTCACCTCCATAAGCATTCATATGTATATTGGGTTCGGCACTAAAAGCCTTATAGTTAATCCAGCCAAAGCTTTTACCGTTGCCTGCAGCTACGGTTGATGTAAAAACCTTAGCTTGATATTTTGCAGAAACAATAATCTTTGCACCCTTATTTGACAGAACAATTACGGAATCATATTTTTTTAAAAAGTTTAGATCATAAGCAAAACTTCCTGGCTTCAGAGTAATGGGAGCTTTTTCGGATAATGTTGGTTGTGCTGTACACATAATAGGACTTAAAATAATCAGCAGAATCGTTTCTTTAAACAATCGTTTTATACGCATCTTTTTAGTTTAAACGTTTAAGCAAAAAAGAAAAAAATTATTCGCTCGTATGGTTTTCAACAAGGGTAGCATTTAACATTACATGATTAATTTTTTTTGCTGGTTTTTTAATTCGTTCAATAGCCAATTGAACTGCCATTTTACCCATTTCTTCCAAAGGTTGTTTTACAAATACCGGAGGCTTATCCAATACATCATACATGTCCGATTGATCGAATGCAATAACTGTTGGATATTTTTTAAGCTTATTTTGTATTTGCTTTAGTCGTTTTAACCCTTCTGCTGCTAGTGTATTGGTGGCAAAAAAAACAGCATCAACACTTTGCTCTCCAAATAACAATATATCCAACGCTTTCTCCAAAGAAGTTTTACTGTTAAATGCTACAGTTTGTATCCACTTCTTATTAACGGCAATTTGTCTGCCCCTGATTGCTTTTTTAAATCCCTTTATCCTCGCTTTCATGTGAGGCAAAGATGTTTCATAAGCAATCATACCTATAGTAGAACACCCATTTTCAAAAGAATATTTTGTTGCAATAAATGCAGCTTGCTCATTATTCAAGCCAATGCTGTCGATTTCTAATGCCAAACATCGGTCAACCATCACAACAGGAATACCTTTATCGTAAAGAGCAATTAACTGGTTACTGGTGTCTTCTACCGGAGCAATAATAATCGCATCTACCTGATGATTAATAAGTACATCAAGCAACTTTGCAGACTTTGCTGCATTTTCGTCACTACTTCCAAATACCACTATATACCCGAATTTGGCAGCTTCATCTTCTATAATTCGTGCCAATTGAGAAAAGAAAGGGTTTGAAATATCAGCTACAATTAATCCGATTGTGTTTGTCTTTCCGCTTTTAAGGCTTTTAGCTATCTGGTTAGGGGTGTATCGCATTTCGGCAGCAATAGCTTTAATCTTTTTCGCCATTTCTTCACTAACTCTTGCTTGCTCAGCTTTGCCATTTAAAACATATGATACTAATGGAATGGAAACGTTCAATCGTTTGGCAATATCCTTTAGTAATACCTTTTTCATACAACAAATATAATAGCTTAAACGTTTAAGCAAAATTTAATTTTCCACATTTATTTTTCGGGGTAATGATTTTCTTCGTTTCCTAAGGCGGTGGAATCCGTAATGATACCCTCTAAAATTTGACGTTGTAACATAAGAACAGACCTAATTGCAAATTCAATAAGCGCTACAGAGACTGGTAATTCTAAACAAAAGATATTGAGCATTTCCTTTCTTTTGCATATAAATGAACCCGATTAACCATTTCAAGGGCTAACGATATTGCAACGGAATTTTTCAATTAGTAATAAACGCATTTTATATAAATGTCTCACTATAAAATAGTAAAACATATTTTAATGCTTTACATTACACTATCAAACAGCCTTGGTTATATTTGCCTTATTAATATTACTTACATGCTTAAAGTAGCTGTTTTTGGCACAGGCCATCTCGGAAAGTTTCATCTTAACAACTGGCAGGAAATAGAAGGTATTCAATTGGTTGGTTTTTATGATCCCAGCGATCGTATAGCAAAAGCTGTTGAAGAAAAGTATCAACTGAAGCGCTTTACTAATCCTGAAGAGTTGATGACATTATGTGACATTGCAGATGTTGTTGCTCCAACCAATTATCATTTCAATCTTTGTGAGCTTGCTGTACGCATGGGCAAACATGTTTTTGTTGAAAAGCCAATGTGCAATACAATGGAAGAAGCAAATGAACTGGTGAAATTGGTAAGAGAAGCAAATGTAAAACTGCAGGTTGGTCATGTGGAACGGTTTAATCCTGCATTCCTTGCCATTAAAGACCTGGAATTAAATCCCATGTTTGTAGAGGTGCATCGTCTTTCACAGTTTAACCCAAGGGGAACCGAAGTGAGTGTGATACTTGATTTGATGATTCATGATATTGACATTATTCTCAGTCTTGTAAAAAGTGATGTAAAACAAGTGCATGCAAACGGAGTTGCTGTTATGACCGACACCCCTGATATTGCCAACGTACGTATAGAATTCAACAACGGATGTGTGGCTAATCTTACCAGCAGCCGCATAAGCATGAAGAAAATGCGGAAGATCCGGCTCTTCCAGAGAGATGCATACATTGGTGTTGATTTTCTTGAAAAGAAAGCTGAGATTATAAAAATGAAAACATCAAACGATAAAGATGCTTTCACTTTTGATATTGAAACAAACAATGGAAAGAAGACCATTGCTGTTTCTAACCCGGCAGTAAAAGAAGTAAATGCAATTAAAATGGAACTGGAACAGTTCAGGGATGCAATCTTGTACAACAAACCTGTTCCCGTTAGTGAAGTTGACGGACTAAGGGCAATGGATGTGGCTCACCAGATTTTACAGAAGATTCAACGAACTACTTTAGCATAATTGCTGATGAAAAGTTCTCAGCGTATACAACCAGTATGGTATGTGTTGGCCGATTGGCTTGCGGCTTTGCTTGCATGGGGATTATTTTATTTCCTGCGCCGTGTTTTGCTTGGTGAAGCGAACGGAGTATTTGTACAGACACTTGACAACAAATTTTTGCTGGGCATTTTGCTTGTTCCCTTATGCTGGCTTGTCCTTTATCACCTTGTTGGTACATACAGGAACCTTTATGAAAAATCAAGACTTATAGAGTTAACAAATACATTTTCCGTTTGTTTACTGGGCTCAACAATTATTTTCTTTGTATTACTGCTCAATGACAAAATTAGCGAATATACTTTTTATTATAAAGAAGCATTGCTCGTATTTGGATTGCAGTTTGGCTTTACCTGGATTTTCCGTTTTGTAATTCTCAACATTATCAAGCACCAGTTTATTACCGGGAAAGTAAAGATCAATACATTGATTATAGGCGGCAATAAAAATGCAGTTAAACTCTACAAAGAAATTGTAAATGCCAGAGAAACCCTTGGCTATTTCTTTGCCGGCTTTCTTTATCCCTCCGAAAATACTTCTAATGGTTTAAGCAAATACCTGAAGCCCTTAGGTACGATAAAAGATATTGAAGAAGTTCTAATGCAGTATAAAATTGAACAGATAATTATTGCAACAGAAGAACAGGAAAGAGCAAATACCGAACAATTACTGAGCCGTTTAAGTGAGCAGAATGTAAATATTAAACTTCTGCCCAACACAATTGATATTCTTTCAGGATCTGTACGCACAAGCAATGTATTTGGCGCTATGCTCATCGATTTCCATACAGGGATGATGAGTGAATGGCAGCAGAATGTAAAAAGACTGATTGATATTATAAGTTCAGTACTCGCATTGATTATTTTATTCCCGTTAATGCTGTTTGTTGCAATCAGGGTAAAGATTTCATCTTCCGGTCCAGTATTTTATTCGCAGGAAAGAGTTGGCCTAAAAGGAAAAGTCTTCCTGATCCATAAGTTTCGTTCAATGATTGTAGATGCAGAGAAAGACGGCCCTGCATTATCATCTGAAACAGATTCACGAATTACAGCCTGGGGAAAAACAATGCGTAAATGGCGGCTTGACGAATTGCCTCAGTTCTGGAATATATTAAAAGGCGAAATGAGCCTGGTAGGCCCAAGACCTGAACGAAGGTTTTATGTTAACAAAATTATTGAGCAGGCACCTTACTATCGCTTTTTGCTTAAAGTAAAGCCAGGTTTAACTTCATGGGGCATGGTAAAATTTGGCTATGCAGAAAATGTAGATGAAATGATTGAAAGAAGTAAATATGATCTGGTGTATATTGAAAATGTTTCGCTTGCGCTTGATGCAAAAATCATCATTCACACAATAAGGATTACCTTTCTTGGAAAAGGAAGATAAACAAAAGAAATACATCTAAACTAAACCTGAATAAATGAAAGCATTTTTAACAACACTTGCCATCTTATTATCGTTATCATTAACAGCTCAGCAAACTAACTGGCAGCAGGAAGTACATTATAAAATTGATGTAAAACTTAACACCAAAGAAAAATCCATTAAAGCCTCTGAAGAGTTAGAATACATTAATCATTCGCCCGATACACTGACATATATCTGGTTTCATATATGGCCCAACGCATATAAAAATGACAAGACGGCTCTTTATGAACAATATAAAGCAGGTGATAAAGAAGGTTTAAGTAAATTCAAAAAAGCAGTAAAAGGGTATATTGACAGTCTTGAGTTTAAAATTAATGGTATGATTGTTTCAACTGAACCTCATCCTGAAAACATTGATATTATAAAACTGATTCTTCCTAAACCACTGTTACCCGGTGAAAAAATATCCATCACTACTCCATTTTATGTGAAGTTCCCAACTTATTTTTCAAGAAGCGGCTTTATTGATAATGCTTTTGCAGTTTGCCAATGGTATCCCAAACCTGCAGTTTACGATAGCAAAGGATGGCATCCTATTCCATACCTGAACATGGGCGAATATTACAGTGAATTCGGGTCATTTGATGTAAGCATTACTGTTCCTTCAAATTACGTGGTAGCAGCTACCGGCACTCTGCAAAATGCTGATGAACTTGCAAAAATGAAACAGGCAGGTGCTGTTAACAAAACAAAAACAGAGGATTTTATTCAATACCAGCCCAACGACAATTTAACAACAAAAACACTTCGTTACACTGCTGAGAATGTACACGACTTTGCATGGTTTACTGATGATGATTTTGTTGTGCAGTACGATACGCTTGCGCTTCCTTCAGGAAAAGTAATTGATGCATTTACATTCTTCTCCAATAAAAAAAATACAGAATGGAAAAACAGCGTTGATTTTGTTGAAGATGCTGTAAGAAATTATTCAGCATGGATTGGCGAATACGCTTATCCGGTAGTTAATGCTGTAGAGGGCCCGGGCAATGTATCAAGTGGAGGCATGGAATACCCAATGGTTACGCTCATTACAAGCCCGGAAGCAAATACAGAATTGCTTGATGCTGTAATTACTCATGAAGTAGGTCATAACTGGTTTTACGGCATGCTTGCAAGCAACGAACGAGACTATCCCTGGATGGATGAAGGAATCAATACTTACTATCAGTTCAGGTATGAAGCTGAAAAATATAAATCAAACTCAATTTTCGGCAATTCGCTTCCTGCTGAAATAAAACAAAAAAGCACGGATGAATTTTTGGGGTTAATTTATAATGCGCTGAATGGTATTCCAATGGAAGAACCCATTTCTACCCCATCCGTTAATTTCCCGAATAAAGATGAATATGGCATGGTCATTTATATGAAAACAGCAATCTGGATGTTTTTACTTGAAAAAAGTGTTGGCAGAGTTGAATTAGATAAAGCAATGAAAGCCTATTTCGACAAATGGAAATTTCATCATCCTTATCCTGCAGATTTTAAAGATGCTCTTGAGCAGAGCATTGGTTTAAAGCTTGATACTATTTTCAGCCTGCTAAATCAAAAGGGTAAATTATAGGCACTACCGAAAGAACATATTATTTTTGATAAAACCTCATTGAGTGAAATATCTAATTGGCATCATCTTAACTTTCATTTCTTTACCATGTATTGCCCAGCAATCATATTGGCAGCAACTGGTCAATTTTAAAATTGAGGTAACTCTTAACGATGCAGACCATACTCTGGATGGTTTTGAAAAAATTGAATACATCAATAACTCGCCGGATACCTTACATTTCATCTGGTTCCATTTGTGGCCAAATGCATATCGTACCGATAAAACAGCATTCAGCGATCAGATGCTGCAAAATGGAAGAACTGATTTTTACTTCTCCAAAAAAGAAGACAGAGGTTACATCAACAGGTTAGATTTCCGTGTTAATAATGCACTTGCAAAAACAGAAGATCATCCGCAGCATATTGATATTATTAAAGTTATTTTACCTAAACCGTTGCTTCCGGGCGAGAACATTGAGATAACAACTCCATTTCATGTTCAGTTACCGAAAAACTTTTCAAGAGGCGGGCACGTTGGCCAAACATACCAGGTAACACAATGGTATCCTAAACCTGCTGTTTATGATAAAGATGGCTGGCATCCCATGCCTTATCTGGATCAGGGAGAGTTTTACAGCGAGTTTGGCAATTACGAAGTAAAAGTTACTGTGCCAAAAAGTTACGTTGTATTAAGCAGCGGTGAGCTGCAGAATGAAGATGAAAAAGACTGGCTGAAAGAAAGAGCAAATTACAAAAGCCCTGTGCAGGCAGTTTCAAAATATAAAACCGCTCAGCAGGTTAAATCAAAACAGTCTATCCTTACACCAAAGAATGAGCCAACAAAAACATTGCTGTTTAAACAAGCCAATATTCACGATTTTGCATGGTTTGCAAGTAAGAAATATATTGTAAACTTCGATACACTTATCCTAAACAACCGAACAATAGAAATTTACTGCGCTTATACTGAAAGCGGCAAACAGGTTTGGAAAAACAGTACACAGATGCTAAAAAATGCAATTGTTTTCAGGAGTAAAACAATTGGCGAGTACCAATACAATATTGCCACTGCTGTTGAAGCAAAAATGGGGTTTGACGGCGGTATGGAATATCCCTGTATTACCGCCATTTCTCCCGTAAAAAATGAGCAAGACCTTGAGAATGTAATTGAACATGAAATAGGGCACAACTGGTTCCAGGGAATGCTTGCAAATAATGAGCGTATCTACCCCTGGTTTGATGAAGGCATCAATTCATATTACGATGAACGCTTTACAAAAGAATACAGCCGTTATAAAACACCACAAAAGAAAAAACCTTTTGGTCTTGATCTCAATGAAAAAACAGTGTTAGAAAGTTTTGAGCGATGGAAAAAAGATCAGCCATTAACAACACCAAGCGATTCACTCACTGAAGCCAATTACAATTTAATTGCTTACACGAAGGGTGCATTGTTTATGAAAATGCTGGAACAACAACTTGGGCAGAAACTTTTTGACGATGCCATGAAAACCTATTTTCAGCAATGGAAACTGAAACATCCATCTCCTGTTGATCTTAAAACTTCACTTGAAAAATCATCGGGGAAAAATCTCGATTCCTCTTTTGCATTACTTCATCAGAAAGGATCATTCGTTCCCGAACACAAAAAGAAATTGGAATTTGCCCCAATCATAGGAAATAACACTGTTGACAAAAATGTCATCATCGCAACTCCACTTGCCGGATTTAATATGTATGATGGTTTAATGCCCGGTATAGCAATTGGCAATTACACACTACCACCAACCCGGTTTCAATTCATTATTGCCCCAATGTATGCCATAAAGAGTAACCAAATAAATGGCATTGGTCGTATAAGTTACACAATATATCCGCAGAAAACATTTCAGCGTGTAATAATGGCTGTAAATGCAATGAGGTTCAGCTCAGATGATTTTACAGACACTGCCGGTACAAAATATATTACCGGGTTCCGTAAATTCTCCGCTTTTGTAAAGTTTGTTCTGAAAGAAAATGATCCACTGAGCAGCCGTGAACGTTTTGTTCAGTGGAAAACTTTTTTCTTCAATGAAGACAACCTGCATTTTAAAAGAGACAGTTTGCCTAACGGAAATCTATATACCAAAATAACCAAGTCACAATCGGATCGTTATCTCAACCAGCTTCGTTTTGTAGTGCAGGATACAAGAGTTCTTTATCCGTATAAAGCTGAATTGCTGACGGAACATGCAAAAGATTTTGTAAGGTTAGCTTTTACCGGAAATTATTACTTTAATTACAACGATCATCTTGGTGCAGATGTAAGAGTATTTGCCGGAAAATTTATTTATCTCGGAAATAAAACCACCAGCAAACAGTTTTTAAATGATGCTTATCACTTGAACCTGAGCGGGCCAAAAGGATATGAAGACTATACATATAGTAATTATTTTTTTGGCCGTAATGAATTTGAAGGTTTCGCCAATCAGCAGGTGATGATGCGGGATGGTGGTTTTAAAGTACGTACTGATATGCTTGCAAGCAAAGTCGGCAAAACAGATAACTGGTTAGCAGCTATCAATTTCACAAGCAATATTCCTGACCAGATTAATATTCTAAAAATATTACCGGTAAAAATTCCTTTAAAGGTATTTCTTGATCTTGGCACTTATGCCGAAGCATGGGAAGCAAATGCTGAAGGAAATAAAATTTTGTATGATGCAGGATTTCAGCTTTCGTTGCTGAAGAACACGATAAATATTTACTTCCCGTTATTATACAGCAAGGTTTATAAAGATTATTTCAACTCCACCATTCCTGACAAAAAGTTTTTGAAAAACATTGCATTCAGTATAGACATTCAAAATCTCAGCCTCAAAAAAGTTGACAGGCTGATGCCATTCTGATGAGCAGTATTCAATTCATAAAACATGCAGGTATCGACCTGCAAAAATGGGATGATTGTATCAATCAATCGCCAAATGGGTTAATCTATGCTTATTCCTGGTATCTCAATGCAATGACTGGTGGTCAATGGGATGCTCTTATTTTGAACAATTATGAAGCAGTGATGCCGCTTACCTGGAACAAGAAGTATGGTGTGCATTATTTGTACCAGCCTTTTTTCTGTGCATCACTTGGCATCTTCAGCAGAAAGGCAATAACAAAAGCACTGCTCAGCGACTTTCTTCATACAATACCACCACGGTTTAAATATATTGATATTTACCTCAATCAGCACAACCTGTTTGCAGTTGATGGCTTTCCATTAACAGAAAGAATCAATTATGTTTTGCAGCTTAATAATTCGTACGAGAACATCAACAATAAATACAGAACAAATATGAAAAGAAATATTAAGAAAGCAGAAGAAAGCAAACTGATTGTAAAAGAAGATATTGATATTGCAGACATTCTCCTTCTTGCAAAAGAAACCATGCAGCGTGTTTCGCCCATTACAGACGAACAGATATTACGCTTTAAACATGTTTTCGCTGTTGCAAAACAAAATACAAAAGCAGAAACGATCGGGATTTTTTCACAACGGAATGAATTGCTTGCATCAGCAGCATTTTTATATTCGCACCGGCGATGGTATTATATTCTTGTAGGAAATCATCCAAACGGGAAAACACTCGGCGCTTCACATTATCTAATTGACCGCTTTATTCATAAACATGCAGCATCGAACGATCTGCTTGATTTTGAAGGAAGCGACATCCGTAATCTTGCTTTCTTTTACAGCAGCTATGGAGCTACTGAAGAAAAATATCCCGCACTTCGCATGAACAGGTTACCAAAGCTTTTGCGTTGGTTAAAAGAATAATACTCCCAGTACAACAGAGGTCGAGACGGAATTATCCTTCCAGTATTTTTTCAGCAACTACAAGATCAATGGGATTGGTAATTTTAATATTGTTTTCCTCTCCTTGTACCAATGTAACTTTTAAACCAAATGCCTCCATTACATTTGCTTCATCTGTAAAACGTTCTTTATAGTCAATTGCATAAGCAGGCAGAAGAATTTTGCTGTGAAACGTTTGAGGAGTTTGCACTAACCTGAGCTTTGTTCTGTCAACCGGATCATTTCCTTCATCACTAACCATGCGTACACTATCTCTGCATTCAATTGCAGGAACAGCGCTTCCTGTTTCGAGAGCGGTATTGTAACAACGTTGGATAAGACCGGGGCTTACAAGGCAACGCACACCATCATGTACAAATATGATTGATTCATCAGTAACAAGCTTTAAACCATTCTGCACTGAATGAAATCTTGTTTCGCCACCAACTGTTAACTGAATTTGCTGTTCATCAAAAAAACCATCAATGATTTCCTTACCCAGTTCCAGATGTTCTTCGGGTAACACCACAATAATTTTAATTCCTGGTATTGCTTTCAGAAAAGAAGCAATTGTATAGTAAAGAACAGGTTTACTTTTTAACAATAAAAACTGTTTGGGAAGTGCCGAACCCATCCTTTTTCCCGAACCTCCGGCTACAATTACTGCATAAGTTTGCATAAATCGATATGGCTTGGTATTGCTGATTATTTTCCAGCAAACCTTCATTGTTTTAGTTTAATAATAGTTTGCATTCTGCAATTAAACGTTCTTTGTTAATTGCAGCAGTTCCAACTTCTTCACATACCAGCCCGCCTGCAACATTGGCTACTTCTGCCATCAGTTTTACATTTTTTGTTACTGTATATACCAACGAGGCAACAGCAATAACAGTATCCCCTGCACCACTTACATCGGCTATACTTCTGAAATGGGATGCAATAATACCTGCTTCTTTTTCGCTGTTATAAAACACCCCTTTCTCTGACAGCGTAATAAACGAAATATTGTGATGCAGCTTCTCATTCAGCCTGCTATGAATTGCCTGCAACGATTCGGTATTAACATCTTCAATAAGTAAATTCAGCCCATCCTTAACTTCCTTAAGATTGGGTTTAAAAATGGTTACACCTTTATAATTGAAAAAGTTTTTACGCTTTGGATCAACCGCTGTGATGATTCCATGATGATGGCAAAGATCAATTGCTTTTTGAATAACCAATTCAGTTAAAACGCCCTTATTATAATCTTCGAAGATGATAATCGTTGGTTTTTCAGTTGCAATGAATGTTTGCAGTGCAAGTATGAGGCGGTTCTCATCCTCATACCACAAATCGTGCGTAATCTCATTATCCAGCCGCATCATTTGCTGGTTACGGCTTATGATTCTTGTTTTATTTGTAGTAATCCGTTTTGTGCTGCTGAGCAAAAAATCTGTTTTAATGTTCTTCTCCTGTAGTAATCTTGAAAGAAGTCTGCCTTCTTCATCATCACCTAATACACTTAACATTGAAACAGATGCACCAAGAGAAGCCAGGTTTAAAGCAACATTGGCAGCGCCGCCCATCCGGTATTCTTTTTTATCCAATGAAACAATGGGAACCGGGGCTTCGGGAGAAATACGATCCACATGCCCCCACATATATGTATCAAGCATTACATCTCCAATCACGCCCACTTTTACATGGGCAAGCTGGTTGAACAATTCATCAAAATTCACTTCACTCATCTTTCGTTTTATTCTTTTTATTAGCAACTGCAAGATAATAAACAGGAATACCAATCAGCACAATAATTAATCCGGGCCATGTAAACTCCGGTTTAAACCATATCAGCAAAGCACAAAATGCTATTCCCATAATTATATACATAACAGGCAAAACAGGATAACCAAATGCTTTATACGGACGTTCTATATCGGGTCTTTTTTTACGGAGAATAAATATTCCACCAATCGTAAGCATGTAAAAGAGTACAACAACAAACGAAATCATATCGAGCAACTGTCCATATCTGCCACTCACACTCCACAAACAGGCAATGACACATTGCACCCATAAACTCCATTGTGGAACTGCAAACTTATTCAGCTCTCCCGCCTGTTTAAAAAACAATCCATCTTTTGCCATGGTATAATAAACTCTTGCTCCGGCAAGGATTAACCCGTTGTTGCAACCAAAAGTCGAAACCATGATCATCAATGCAATAATCACTGTTCCTGCATTTCCAAAAATTGCATTGGAAGCAGCAACAGCAACCCGGTCTTTATCTGCCGATGCGATCCCCTGCAAGGGAAGCTGAGCGGTGTACATAATATTTGCCGATACATAAATAATGGTAACGATTAGTGTTCCAAGAAACAAACTCATTCCTATATTCCGTTTCGGGTTTTTGATTTCGCCTGCAATAAAGGTTACGTTGTTCCATGCATCACTGCTGAAAATAGAACCAACCATTGCTGCAGCAATTGCACCTAAAGCTGCAATGGTTGTATAACTTGTAGTTGTCCCGTCTTTACTTAAAGCCTGTAGGTTCCATGCATTACTCCAGTTTGCCGACCACACATCAGGTTTTAAAAAGATTAAACCAAAAATGATAAGACCAAATAAACTCAGCAGTTTGGTTACAGTAAATGTTGTCTGAATCAGTTTTCCTTCTTTTACGCCTCTTGTATTTACAAAAGTGAGCAATACAATTAAAGCAATGGAAACAAGCTGTGCAGGCGATATTTTAATAAAACCCAGATCAAATGCAACCAGGTCTTCACTTACACCAGGAATTAAATAAGCAAGGAATTTGGAAAACGCCACACCTACCGCTGCAATGGTTGCGGTTTGAATAACAGTGAAAAAACTCCAGCCGTATAAAAAGCCAAGCAATGGATTATACGCTTCTTTGAGGTACACGTATTGTCCGCCGGCTTTCGGGTACATGCCGCTTAATTCGCCATAACTAACGGCGGCGGTCAGCGTCATAAAACCGGTAATCAACCATACAACTATTAACCAGCCAGCGCTGCCCACGTTTCGTGTAATATCGGCGCTTACAATAAAAATACCTGAGCCGATCATTGAACCGGCTACTACCATTGTAGCATCAAATAAACTCAGGGATGGTTTAAATTCAGTTTGTGACGACATAGAATTGGTTTCGTTTCAAAAAACGAAAGATAAGCATTAATCTGAAACCCGGTTGCTTATTGCTTCTTTGTCTTATTGTAGGATTCGTTTAACCCCTTCAGCACTTCGGTTGTTATGTTGTAAGCTGTGTCTTTGTAATAAAGCGTAGGGTTTCCTTCCTGAGTGGAAAAAATAAACTGGTATTTTCCTCCTTTATTGTACTCTTTCAGATATTCATTAATCCGTTTCTGAATATCTTCTATTGCTTTTGACTGGCGTTCCAAATGCTCGCCCTGTAAGGTTTGCTGCCGTTGGCCAATCTGCTGGTATCTTGTCTGGTACTCCTGCTGAAACTGTTCAGCTTCGGCCTGTGTAATGGATTGTCCTCTTTTTACAAAAGCAACACGGTCTTTTTCAAGTTTACCTAACTGGCCTTGTATTTCGTTATCAATACGCTGTTTATCCCTTTCAATCTCATCATTTTTCAGCTTGAAATATTCATAATATTTCTGAATAGTATCAAGGTCAATATAAGCCACATTTAATTCCTTCACCTGTGCTGATGAATCTGTTTTACCTGTAATTACTTTGCTGCTTTTTGAAGTTCCTTTATTGCCATTAAAATGCAATACAAACAATACAGCAACAGCCGCTGTAAGAACCCAAACTAATATTGATTGAAACGTTTTCATACCGCTGGCAAAGTAAAGGATTCTGAATGAGTGAGAAAAATTGAATCGGATTTTAAGATACCCTTAACAACAAAAAAGTCCCTCGGAACCGAGGGACTTTCAACTTTATTCATCATGAATTATTCTTCTTCATCAAAGCTCATCGCTTCTTTTGTTGTAAGCAACAGTTCATATTCTTCCTTGCTGCCGACAATCATGTTTTCGAAGTCACGTAAGCCTGTACCTGCAGGGATCGGGTGACCGGTGATTACGTTTTCTTTTAAGCCTAACAAATCATCCGTTTTACCTTCAATTGCAGCAGTACTCAACACTTTGGTTGTTTCCTGGAATGATGCTGCAGAAATCCAGCTTTGTACACCAAGCGATGCTTTGGTGATACCAAGCAATACAGGTTGAGCTGTTGCAGGATGTGCATCCCTTACTTCAACCAGCTTTTTATCTGCACGACGTAACAAGCTGTTTTCTTCACGGTATTCACGAACAGTAACAATCTGGCCCGGGCGGAACTTGTGGCTATCGCCTGGTTCTGTTACTACTTTCTTATCGAAGATGCGGTCGTTTTCTTCGTTGAATTCAAAGCGATCAACCAAGTCTTCTTCAAGGAATTTCGTGTCACCCGCATCAATGATTTCAACTTTCTTCATCATCTGACGAACGATGGTTTCAATATGCTTATCATTGATTTTTACACCCTGCAAACGGTAAACTTCCTGGATTTCATTCACCACGTATTCCTGTACAGCAAATGGCCCTTTGATTGTAAGAATATCGGCAGGAGCAATTTGCCCATCACTCAACGGAGCACCAGCTTTAATGAAGTCACCTTCCTGCGCAAGGATCTGGCGTGTAAGAGGTACGAGATACTTCTTCACAACCTCGTCTTTACTTGTTACAATGATTTCCCTGTTACCACGCTTGATGCTGCCAAATGCAACCACACCATCAATTTCAGAAACAATAGCAGGATTACCCGGATTACGTGCTTCAAACAATTCAGTTACACGGGGAAGACCACCGGTGATATCTCTCAACTTACCAAGTACACGGGGGATTTTAACCAATACCTGACCGGCAACCACTTCTTCTCCTTCGTCAATTACAATGTGCGAACCTACAGGCAGGTTATATGATTTAACTTCCTTGCCTCCTTCTACAACCAATGAAGGTATCTTGGTTTTATCTTTTGTTTCAATTACCACTTTTTCACGGTGACCTGTTTGCTCATCTGCTTCTTCACGGAACGTAATACCATCAATAATGCTTTCGAACTTTATTGTACCTGCAATTTCAGCAACAACCACGTTATTGAATGGATCCCATGTGCAAAGTGCATCGCCTTTCTTCACCTGCTGCCCATCTTTTACTGAAAGTGTGGCACCGTATGGAATGTTATTTGTAATAAGCAAACGATCATTCTTCACATCCATAATACGAACTTCACCTGTACGGCCGATAACAACCTGTACTTTTTCACCTTCGTTATTCAATGTAGTTACAGTACGTAACCCATCAAAATGAACAGTACCTTCAAACTTCGCATGTAATGCAGAATCAACTGAAGCCGATCCTGCAACACCACCAACGTGGAATGTACGCAGAGTAAGCTGTGTACCTGGTTCGCCAATTGATTGTGCCGCAATGATACCAACCGCATCGCCTTTCTGAGCAATTGCGCCTGTTGCAAGGTTTTTACCATAACATTTCACACACACACCACGCTTGCTTTCGCAGGTAAGTACAGAACGGATTTCAACTGTTTCAATTCCTGCTTCTTCAATTTTTCTTGCAAGCGATGCTGTAATTTCCTGACCAGCAGCAACAATGAGTTCATCGCTTTGAGGATCGTACACATTATGTAATGAAGTACGTCCTTCAATACGGTCGCTCAATGGTTCAATAATATCTTCGTTATCTTTTAATGCACTTGTTGCAATACCACGTAATGTTCCGCAATCTTCATCATTTATCACCACATCCTGAGCTACGTCAACCAAACGACGGGTTAAGTAACCTGCATCGGCTGTTTTTAACGCCGTATCGGCAAGACCTTTACGGGCACCGTGTGTAGAAATGAAGTAATCCAATACACTCAACCCATCTTTAAAGTTTGACAGTACCGGGTTTTCAATGATTTCACTTCCTGTTGAACCCGATTTTCTTGGTTTCGCCATCAAGCCTCTTAATCCAGCCAACTGTTTAACCTGTTGTTTGCTACCACGGGCACCAGAATCAAGCATCATGTACACAGAATTAAAGCCCTGTTTGTCGGTTGCCATTTCACGGATCAATGTTTCAGTTACACGGGTATCCACACGGCTCCAGATGTCAATGATCTGGTTGTAACGTTCGTTATTGGTGATAAGCCCCATGTTATAGCTGTCCCAAACCTCATCAACCTCACCTTGTGCATTTTCAACCAGTTCGGACTTGATTTCAGGAATGATCAGGTCGTTGATGTTGAATGAAAGACCACCCTGGAATGCAGTGCGGAAACCAAGCTGTTTAATATCATCAAGGAATTTAGCGGTTTTTGGAACGTTAGTGATTTCAATAATTTCACCAATGATTTCACGAAGATTTTTCTTTGTGAGTAAAGCATTTACAAAACCAACCTCTTTCGGAACGTGCTGGTTAAATATTACACGACCTACTGTTGTTTCAATCAGTTTGTATTCCAGCTCACCATTTTCTTTACGCACATTCGTTTTTACCCTGATCCAAGCATGCAGATCTACACGCTTTTCATTGTAAGCAATGATAACTTCTTCTGCAGAATAAAAAGCCTTACCCTCTCCTTTTACGATTTCAGTATCGGTTGTTTTCTTTCCTTTTGAAATGTAATAAAGACCAAGTACCATGTCCTGAGAAGGAAGCGTGATTGGTGTACCGTTCTGCGGGTTAAGAATGTTGTGCGATGCAAGCATGAGCAATTGTGCTTCAAGAATTGCAGCATTACTTAACGGAACGTGTACCGCCATCTGGTCTCCGTCAAAGTCGGCGTTGAACGCAGAACATACAAGCGGGTGAAGTTGAATGGCTTTTCCTTCAATTAATTTAGGTTGGAAGGCCTGGATAGATAAACGGTGCAGTGTGGGGGCACGGTTTAACATAATCGGGTGACCTTTCAGAATATTTTCAAGTATATCCCAAACAACAGCTTCTTTTTTATCTACCAGTTTACGGGCAGATTTTACTGTTTTAACGATACCTCTTTCAATCAGTTTGCGGATGATAAATGGTTTAAACAATTCAGCAGCCATGTCTTTTGGAAGACCACATTCGTGCAATTTCATTTCGGGACCTACCACGATAACGGAACGACCAGAATAGTCAACACGTTTACCAAGCAGGTTCTGACGGAAACGACCTTGTTTACCTTTCAGTACATCACTTAAAGATTTCAATGCACGACCTCCTTCAGCTTTCACAGCATTTGATTTACGGCTGTTGTCGAACAATGAATCAATTGCTTCCTGTAACATACGTTTTTCGTTACGAAGGATTACTTCAGGAGCTTTGATCTCCAGCAAACGCTTCAAACGGTTGTTACGGATAATTACACGACGATATAAATCATTCAGATCTGAAGATGCGAAACGACCACCATCCAACGGAACTAACGGACGAAGTTCAGGCGGAATTACAGGTATATACTGCATCACCATCCATTCAGGACGGTTGGTGATACGCTGGTTGGCATCACGGAAAGCTTCCACCACGCTCAAACGTTTCAGTGCATCAGCTCGGCGTTGTTGTGAAGTTTCAGTAGCAGCCGCATTTCTAAGATCGTAACTTAACTGATCGAGATCAATACGCTGTAACATATCGTGTACTGCTTCTGCGCCCATTTTAGCAATGAATTTCTGCGGATCTTCATCAGGCAGGTACTGGTTATCTTTTGGTAAAGTATCCAACAGGTCGAGATATTCTTCTTCAGTAAGCAAATCACCCATATTCATATTCTCTTTCACACCTGGCTGGATTACGACATAACGTTCATAGTAAACAATGGTTTCCAGCTTCTTTGAGCTAACGCCCAAGAGGTAACCGATTTTATTTGGTAATGATTTAAAGTACCAGATGTGTACAACAGGAACCACGAGTTTAATGTGTCCCATACGTTCACGACGTACTTTCTTTTCTGTTACTTCCACACCGCAACGGTCGCAAACAATACCTTTATAACGGATACGCTTATACTTACCGCAAGCACATTCAAAATCTTTTACTGGCCCGAAAATCCGTTCACAAAACAAACCATCTCGTTCAGGTTTGTAAGTACGGTAGTTAATTGTTTCGGGTTTTAATACTTCACCAAAGCTGCGTTCCAGGATTGTATCGGGAGATGCAAGACCAATGGTGATTTTAGAAAACGTTGGCCTCTGACGGTTATCTTTTCTGAATGCCATATGTTTATTTTCGATTTTAGATTTACGAAGTACGATTTGCTACAAGCCGGCTATTGTACTTCAACTGTTCGCCGGATAAAGTGGAAACCGGTAACCATGAACTGGTAACCGGTAACCGGAATTATTCTTCAAATTTCAGATCCAGACCCAGACCTCTTAATTCATGAATTAATACGTTGAATGATTCAGGAACACCCGGTCTTGGAACATTATCACCTTTAACGATTGCTTCATAAGTCTTTGCACGACCCATGATATCATCCGACTTAATGGTTAATAACTCCTGGAGGATATTTGAAGCACCGTAAGCTTCCAGTGCCCATACTTCCATTTCACCGAAACGCTGACCACCGAACTGAGCTTTACCACCAAGAGGCTGCTGTGTAATTAAGCTGTATGGTCCGATTGAACGGGCATGCATCTTATCATCAACCATATGGTGCAGTTTAATCATATAAATGATACCAACTGTTGCTTTCTGGTGGAAACGTTCACCGGTTTCACCATCATAAAGGAATGTATGTCCAAATTTCGGTAAACCAGCCTGGTCAATATGTGCTGCAATTTCTTCAACAGTAGCACCATCGAAGATTGGTGTAGCAAACTTCACACCCAGTTTTTCACCAGCCCATCCAAGTACAGTTTCATAAATCTGTCCAAGGTTCATACGGCTTGGTACACCAAGCGGGTTCAATACAATATCAACAGGAGTACCATCTTCGAGGAACGGCATATCTTCCTGGCGTACGATCTTGGCAACGATACCTTTGTTACCGTGACGACCCGCCATTTTATCACCCACTTTCAGTTTACGCTTAACAGCTAAATAAACCTTCGCAAGTTTCAATACACCAGCCGGTAGTTCATCACCAATAGAGATGTTGAATTTCTCACGCTTGTAACGGCCGAGTTCTTCGTTATACTTGATATTATAGTTATGTAACAACTGGTTGATCCATTCATCGGTTGTTGCATCACCTGTCCAGCCCAGCGGGTTCACATTTGCAAAGTCAATACCTGCAAGGTTTTTCTGGTTGAACTTAGCACCTTTTCCAATTAATGATTCACCAAAGTTGTTGTTAACTCCTGCAGATGTTTTTGTTTGCAGAAGCGATAACAATTTGCTTAGTAATACATCTAATAAATCAGTTGTATTCTTTTCATGAATCTTTTCTACTTTTTCCAGTAATGCTTTTTCACGGATCTTGCCATTCTTATCTTTCTTAGCACGCTGGAAGAGTTTTTTATCAATTACCACACCTTCAGTTCCGCTTGGAGCTTTGAGTGAAGCATCTTTTGCATCGCCTGCTTTATCACCAAAGATGGCACGCAACAACTTCTCTTCGGGAGTTGGATCGCTTTCACCTTTTGGTGTGATTTTACCAATGAGAATATCGCCTTCCTTGATAGCTGCACCAATACGGATGATACCGTTCTGATCGAGATCTTTGGTGGCTTCCTCACTTACGTTCGGAATATCAGGAGTCAGTTCTTCTTCACCGAGTTTTGTATCACGTACTTCCAGTTCATATTCTTCAACATGTACAGAAGTGAACAAATCTTCTTTCACTACTTTTTCGTTGATAACGATGGCATCCTCAAAGTTGTATCCTTTCCAAGGCATGAACGCTACTTTCAGGTTACGGCCCAATGCCAGTTCACCATCTTTTACAGCATAACCTTCGGTTAAGAAATCGCCTTCTTTAACTGCCTGCCCTTTCTTCACACAAGGTTTGAGGTTGATACAAGTGCTCTGGTTTGTTTTGATGAACTTGGTGAGTTTGTATATTTTCAGATCATCTTCAAAACTTACCAGGCGTTGCTCTTCGTTCCTGTCATAACGAACATGAATTTCAATTGCATCTACATATTCAACAATTCCTTTACCCTCAGATGTCAACTGAATGCGGCTATCTCTTGCAGCCATTGCTTCCAGACCAGTACCAACAATCGGAGCCTGCGGACGCACCAGCGGAACCGCCTGGCGTTGCATGTTTGATCCCATCAAAGCACGGTTGGCATCATCATGTTCAAGGAACGGAATAAGCGAAGCACTCAAACCAACGATCTGGTTTGGCGCAACGTCCATATATTCCACTTCTTCTTTATCAAGAATCGGGAAGTCGCCACTTTCACGTGAACGAACTTTATCTTCCACAATGTTTCCTTTATCATCCACATCAATATTTACCTGCGCAATCTTTGCAGTATCTTCTTCTTCAGCACTGAGGTAAGTAAGATGTTTCATATCGACTTTACTATCAACCACCTTACGGTAAGGTGTTTCAATAAAGCCCATATCATTTACTTTGGCGTGAACGCACAAAGTAGAGATCAGACCGATGTTCGGACCTTCAGGAGTTTCAATTGTACACAAACGACCGTAATGTGAGTAGTGTACGTCACGAACCTCGAAACCTGCTCTTTCACGGCTTAAACCACCTGGACCGAGAGCGGAGATACGACGTTTGTGTGTGATTTCTGAAAGCGGGTTTGTCTGATCAAGGAACTGGCTGAGCTGCGATGTTCCGAAAAAGGAGTTTATCACAGAAGACAACGTTCTTGCATTGATCAGGTCAACCGGAGTAAACACCTCGTTGTCACGTACGTTCATTCTTTCACGGATGGTACGGGCCATACGTGCAAGACCTACACCAAACTGAGCATATAACTGCTCGCCTACTGTACGTACACGACGGTTGCTGAGGTGATCGATATCGTCGATTTCAGCTTTGGCGTTGGTTAACTTCACTAAGTATTTAATGATGGAGATGATGTCATCTTTTGTTAACACCTTCTTCTCAATGGGGAAGTTTAATCCCAGTTTGCGGTTGATCTTGTAACGACCAACTTCACCCAGATCGTAACGCTTATCGCTGAAGAATAATTTATCAATAATACCACGGGCAGTTTCATTATCAGGAGCATCCGCACCACGTAACTGACGATAGATGTGCTGTACCGCTTCCAGTTCACTGTTTGAGGTATCTTTATTTAATGTATTGTAGATAATAGCAAAGTCGCCGCTTACTTCTTCTTTCTGAACAAATACGCTCTTCACTTCCATTTCGCTGATCATTTCAATTGCTTCAGCATCCAGGATTGAATCACGCTCAAGTACTACTTCGTTACGCTCAATGCTCACTACTTCACCAGTATCTTCATCAACAAAATCTTCAACCCAACTGCGGAGCACACGGGCAGCGAGACGCTTACCTTCAAATTGTTCAAGTGATTTTTTATCCGCCTTTACTTCATCGGCCATTCCAAACAGTTCAAGAATATCCTTATCTGTTTCAAAGCCTATAGAACGCAATAATGTAGTTACAGGGAATTTTTTCTTACGATCAATGTAAGCATACATTACGTTGTTAATGTCGGTGGCAAACTCCATCCAGGCACCTTTGAAAGGAATAACCCTTGCTGAATAGATTTTAGTACCGTTGGGGTGAATCGACTGACCAAAAAATACACCAGGCGAACGGTGTAACTGAGATACAACCACACGCTCAGCACCATTGATAACGAAAGTACCACGGGGAGTCATGTATGGAATGTTTCCTAAAAATACATCCTGAACAATGGTCTGGAAATCTACGTGCTCCTCGTCATTACAGCTCAAACGGAGTTTGGCTTTGAGAGGAACTGCGTACGTTAAACCACGCTCCATACATTCTTCGATTGAATACCGTGGCGGATCAATGAAATAATCCAGGAATTCAAGTACGAAGATGTTACGGGTGTCGGTAATTGGAAAGTTTTCCTTGAATACTCGGAACAACCCTTCAATGTTACGCTTATCGGGAGTGGTTTCCAACTGGAAATACTCTTTAAACGATTGAATCTGGATACCCAGCAAATCAGGAATTTCTGCAAGGTTTTTTACTTTTCCGAAATTAATTCTCTTGCTTACTGTAACGCTTGATGAAGACATACGTTCTTACCGGTTTTTTAAGTTTGTGCACACGAATAGCTCACCGTCTTTTTACAAAGACAAGTAAATTGATTTTCAGTTATTTATGACTGTAATTGGGCGCCAACTTGCTATTCAGCCTAAATTTAGGGAGGCAAAGTTAACAATAAAGCTTGTTGGAACAAAATTTGATTGTCGGGTTTTTGCAACTTTTTGACAGTTTCTGGAAAAGTTGGCAGTTTAGCCTTGTTTTACTGGAGCTAAAATGAAGAAAGTGAAAAGCGGATTTCTGAAAAAGTATTCTTTATAGCAAAAAAATCGGACACTTTGAAGTCCAGATCAGTAATAAGATTATAAAAATGAAGAGCTGTTCAAATGAACAGCCCTTCATTTTTAAGCCCGTTTTTTGGCAGCTACTTTTACAGTGCCTTTTGAATTTTTGAGTATTTCATCAAATACTTTACTGAAAGCAGGCAGGTTAACTGCCCCTTTATATACTTCGCCGTTAATATAAAAGAAAGGCACATCCTTAATTCCTTTGTTGGCACCTTCAAGCAAATCGGCTCGTACGCTCCAGCCATAAACCGAATCGACGAGTTTGGTGAGGAAGTTTTTGTCTGTTACACCTGCATCTTTTGCATAGCCTTTTAAGCTGATGGTTCCAAGATTACGGCGGTGTGCAAACAGAATATTATGCATATCCCAAAACTTACCTTCCTGTGCGGCTCCAATAGAAGCTTCGGCAGCTTTTTGTGCCCGTTGGTGAATACGAGTAAGCGGAAAGTGGCGAAAATTAAACTGGAGACGGTCCTCATATTTTTCCATCAGCAGGTTTACCACTTCGTTTGCTTTAGCGCATGCCTCGCTTTCATAATCACCATACATCACCAGTTTTACCGGGGCTTTGGTATTACCTACCCAGATATCTTTAGTTGGAATTATCTCTATCTCGTTTGCTTTACTTTGTGCCATAGTTTCCTTTTTATGGTTATTGTTTCTTTCAGTTCTTTTATTTGTAACAACTAACTTGCCAGGTTGTTGCTGTTTTTCTTTTTTTCTTTTGGCGATGGAGGTACTTCATTTCTGAAAACCACAACTCCATCAAACACATCTACTACAACAGGTTTGTTTTTATCTATATCTCCGGCAAGTATCCGTTTGCTCAAGGCATTCACAATTTCCCTCTGGATCAGTCGCTTTAATGGTCTTGCCCCGAATTGAGGGTCGAACCCGTTCTCAGCAAGAAAATCAAGAGCATAATCAGTAAACTCCAGCTTTATACCGCTTTCTGCCACCAATTTTTGAAGATTGTTCAACTGAATGCGGATGATGGATTTGATTTCTTTCAGCAGCAGTGGTGCAAACATAATGATTTCATCCACTCTATTCAAAAATTCGGGCCGAATGGTTTGTCTTAAGAGTGTCAAAACATCCAGCTTAGCTTTTTCAGTTGCCTTAAGTATTTCATTTTCAGCAGATACCCCTTCAAATGCCTCGCTGATTAAATGACTGCCAATATTGCTCGTCATGATGATAATGGTGTTCTTAAAGTTCACCACACGGCCTTTGTTATCGGTAAGGCGACCATCATCCAGTACCTGCAACAGCACATTCCAAACATCGGGGTGAGCTTTTTCAATTTCATCGAGCAGCACCACACTGTAAGGTTTGCGGCGCACAGCTTCGGTAAGCTGGCCCCCTTCATCATAGCCCACATATCCGGGAGGCGCACCTACAAGGCGTGATACGGTATGTTTTTCCTGATACTCACTCATATCAATCCTCGTCATCATGCTTTCATCATCAAACAGGTACTCAGCCAATGCTTTTGCCAACTCTGTTTTACCTACACCTGTTGTACCAAGGAAGATAAATGAGCCAATGGGTTTGCGGGGATCGCTGAGCCCTGCCCTGCTGCGACGAATGGCATCGGCAACGGCGGTAATGGCTTCTTCCTGCCCTACCACACGGGTATGCAATTCCTCTTCCAGATGAAGCAGTTTTTCCCGCTCGCTCTGCATCATTTTCGATACAGGAATGCCGGTCATTTTTGCAACGTTCTCAGCTATGTCTTCAGCGTCCACTTCTTCTTTCAACAGGCGCTTTTCGCTGCTCGTTGCAAGCTGATTGCTTAAGTCTGCAATCACTGCTTCCTGTTCTTTGATTTTGCCGTAACGTATTTCAGCTACTTTACCATAGTCTCCTTCACGTTCATAACGTTCGGCTTGTAGCTTGAGGTTTTCAACCTGTGCCTTGGCTTCCTGTACCTTTTCTACGAGTTCTTTTTCTTCTTTCCACTTTGCTTTTATGGTATCACGGTCAACAGAAAGGTTGGCAATTTCAGTATTGAGTTCTTTTAACTTCTGCTCATCGTTTTCACGCTTGATGGCTTCACGCTCAATTTCCAACTGACGGATCTGGCGTTCAAGTTTATCCAACTCTTCGGGCATGCTGTTCATTTCAAGTCGAAGTTTGGCAGCACTTTCATCAATCAGGTCAATTGCTTTATCGGGTAAAAAACGATCGGTGATATAACGGCTGCTGAGTTCAACAGCAGCAATTATAGCTTCGTCTTTAATACGCACATGGTGGTGTGTTTCGTAACGGTCTTTTAAACCACGCAGGATAGATATAGCATCTTCCACAGTTGGTTCATCAATCATTACTTTCTGGAAACGGCGTTCGAGTGCTTTATCTTTTTCAAAATATTTCTGGTATTCGTTTAAGGTGGTTGCACCAATGGCTCTCAGTTCGCCTCTTGCCAATGCCGGTTTTAAAATGTTGGCTGCATCCATTGCACCTTCGCCTCCGCCTGCTCCTACCAGTGTATGAATTTCATCAATGAAAAGAATGATTTCACCTTCGCTTTCTGCCACTTCTTTCACCACACCTTTCAAACGTTCTTCAAACTCACCTTTATATTTTGCACCGGCAATGAGTTGTCCCATATCCAATGCATAAATGATTTTTGATTTCAGGTTTTCGGGCACGTCACCATTTAATATACGCATGGCCAATCCTTCGGCAATGGCTGTTTTACCAACGCCGGGTTCACCTACAAGGATGGGATTGTTTTTACTGCGGCGTGAAAGGATGTGCAGTGTACGGCGAATTTCTTCATCACGTCCAATTACAGGATCGAGTTTGCCCTGCCTGGCAAGTTCAATTAAATTCTTTGCATACTTGTTTAATGCGTTGAACTGTGTTTCCTGTGTCTGGCTTTTTACTGTATCGCCTTTGCGCAGATCTTTAATAGCGGTGATTAAACCTTTCTCAGTTAAACCTGCATCTTTCAGCAGCTTGGCTGTTGAATCATTTCCCTGCACAATGGCAAGTAACAAATGCTCCGGTGTTACAAACTCATCACCAAAAGTTTTTAATGATGCACCGGCACGAAGAATTACATTGTTGGCTTCACGACCAATCATCTGTGCAGCTTCTCCCGATGTTTTTGGTAAACGATGAATGGCTTCATCGAGTTTTGTTTCAACGAGGTTGACAGTTACGTTATTTTTCTTCAGCAAATAATCAACAGGACTTTCCTCCTGTTCAAGCAATGCTTTGAGGATATGTTCTGTTTCAATATTTGTATTCTGCGCATTAAAGGCCAGTTGCTGTGCCTGCTGCACAGCTTCAGCTGCTTTGATGGTAAAATTTCCTAAGTTCATATTGTTTGTTTTTAGCGGTCAGCCATTGCCTTTAGCTTTACGCTTTTAGCATTTAGCTTACACTGAAATAAGTAATTTCGTTTTTCTGCGTTTGATTAAACAGAAGTATAAAAGAATCGTCAAAACACAATCCAACTTAAAAAACCCAGAAACAATGACAGATAAACAGAAGAATATCCGACCCAAAGTCAGTGCTACATTACTTTTCCTGTTATTATTACAGGTTGGTTTTGCCCAGCAGAATTTTACGAAAGTGGATGAATGGGTCAATTATAATCTTCCCATGCTTGGCGGCAGAGCTGTGCTCATGATTTATAAAGATGGAAAGTTTGTATACAATCAAAGCTTCAACAATCTTACCAAACAACAACAAAACCGAACCAAGATAAGAGCAAAGATTTCAGGAGCAGATGCTGAAACACTGATGCAAAATTATACCGATACTACCCGAGAACGTATTGCCAGTTGCAGCAAGTGGTTAAGCGCCGCATTACTGATGACTTATATTGATGAAAATAAGGTTCGGTTAAACGATTCTATTGGTAAATTTTTGCCCATTATGACCAAGTATGGCAAAGGGTCCATTCGTGTATGGCAATGCCTCAGCCATTTAACCGGAATACAATCGGGAGGCTTGAAAGATATGCTGCAGGGGATGAAAGACATTAAATCGATGGACGAAGCAATGGAAAAGATTGCTATGCTGCCTATGGAAGGAACGCCCGGTAAAACATTTCATTACAGTAATACCGGTTTGCAGATTGTTGCAGGCATAATTGAAAAAGTAGGTAAAACAGATTTTGAATCTGCTTTCCATGAACGTATTGCCGTACCTCTTGACATGATGAATACTGATTTTGGCAAAAAAGGTGTACCTCTTGCTGCAGGCGGTGCTTTCAGCACACCAAGAGATTATATGAATTTCCTGATTATGATTTTGAATGAAGGTGAGTTTAACGGCAAACGCATCATCAGCAAAGCATTGATAAATGAAATGCAGAAAAACAGGGTAGGAAGAGATGTGGTGATTATGCAATCGCCTACAGAAGCAGGCAACTGGGGTTATGGTTTTGGTGAATGGGTGATGGATACGCCTTTGGCAATTGCTGATAAGAAAGATGCAATGCCCGATTCAAAAAGAAGTACAGCAGTTACAAGTCCCGGATTGTTTGGCAGTTTTCCATGGGTTGAAAATGAAAAAAAATACACCGCCTTTCTGTTTGTATTTAATATTCAGAACAAAGGTCGTAATGAAAAGTATAAAGAGTTGAAGCAATTAGTAGATGATTCATTGAGATAGAAATCCGAACCGGAATTTACTGGATGTTGTGGATACATGGGAATGGAATTAATCCTGTATGAAAATAAAAACCGGAGCATACGTTCCGGTTTTTATTTTAGAATATTCTTGCTTTCATCCTCTTCTCAATCATCTTATTCATCCCAACCTTCCCATTTCAGACATTCTTAAACCGCTTGCTTATAACCAACTCCTTATTTCCTGATGTATAGGTATAAAATCCTTCTCCACTTTTTACACCAAGTTTTCCGGCTGTAACCATATTTACTAATAAAGGGCAAGGTGCATATTTGGGATTACCAAATCCATCGTGCAGTACTTTCAGTATTGCAAGACAAACATCCAGTCCAATAAAATCGGCCAATTGTAATGGGCCCATCGGGTGTGCCATGCCTAATTTCATCACTGTATCAATTTCTTCCACACCAGCAACACCTTCGTACAAGCTGTAAATGGCTTCGTTGATCATGGGCATTAAAATGCGGTTGGCAATAAAGCCGGGATAATCGTTCACCACGCAGGGAACTTTACCTAACTGTTTAGTGAGTTCAACAATTTTATCGGTTACTTCTTTTTTGGTAGCATAACCATTGATGATTTCAACCAGCTTCATTACCGGAACAGGATTCATAAAGTGCATCCCTATCACCATCTCTGCCCTGTTGGTAACAGCAGCAATTTTTGTAATGGAGATGGAAGATGTGTTAGTGGCCAGGATACAACCTGCAGGTGCAGTTTTATCTATTTCTTCAAAAATATCGAGCTTCAGTTCAATATTTTCTGTTGCTGCTTCCACAACCAGTTCTGCATTACTTATTCCTTCAACAAGATCAGCAGTTGTTTTAATGTTTTTCAGGGCTGCTTGTTTCTGATCTTCGGTAATCAATTGCCTTGATACCTGTCGGTCAAGATTTTTGGCAATGGTGTTTACTGCTTTATCTAACTGACCGGGATTTACATCAATCAGGTTTACACTAAATCCTGCCTGAGCGAAAACGTGTGCAATACCATTTCCCATAGTACCGGCACCTATGACAGCAATCTGTTTCATACACTTATTTTTATTACTGCAATATAAGGAAAGGGAAATATTGAAATGCACGGATATATGTCAGATAAGGCTATAACACAAATCATTTGAAATGTGTAAATGAAATTTTATCTGAAGTAAAGGAATCGTTCTTGAGAAGAGTTGATGACTAACAGTGAGGGTTAATCTTTCTTTTTGAAATCGCCTCTTTTCCAGGCATCAATAAATTCTTTCCAGGCAACAGGGTTAAAGATGTTTTGCGGCCTGAACTGCCCGCTGTAATATTGCTGCTGTGCTGCCTGCCTTTGTACATAAGACGAATTTTCCCTTCCATCTCTTGGCAAAGACTGCATCAGCATTCTTGATTGTGCCGATTTTGTATTCTGCCGTGCAACTTCAATTTTATCATCAGGAACATTAGTGGCAAGAAACTCCCGCTCAAACTGTTCTCTTCTTGGCCGGGCTTTAATAATTGTTGCAGGTAAGTAAACAGTGTCAACCACCATTAACTGAATAACACTGAATGAATTTCCTTCGAGGTTGGCGGGTATTACTACAGCCTTTGGTTTAAAACCAACACTTGTAAAATCAATAATATCACCTTTTAATACAACGAGACTGAAAACGCCCTGTTCATTTGTGTAGGTTCCCCTGTTCTGGTTACGGAGTTTTACAGTAACCGAAGGGATGCCACGAAGACTATCGGCTGTCATCACCACACCATAAAGCTGTACTACCGAATCTTTCATTGATTCAAACTGAGCTTTTGCTGCAAAGGGTGCAAGAAATGATACAATAACAGCTAAGAATAGAAATTTCTTCATGGGGCTCAAAAATAAGAGGAAAACATGATTCTGTTCATGAAATGAAACAGCATATCAGTTAATTTTGCACTCTTCAATCTTTTTTTAACAAATAGTATTCAAAATATGACAAAGGAACAAGTGCTGCAGGCATTGAGCAATGTACAGGAACCCGACCTGGGAAAAGACCTTGTAACACTCAATATGATAAAAGATCTTGAAATAGATGGTAACAAAGTAACATTCACCATTGTATTAACCACACCGGCCTGCCCCATGAAAGATATGATGGGTCATGCTGCAACGAACGCCATTCACCTGCTGGTGAATAAAGATGCAGTGGTGATGATCAACTTTGCTTCTAATACAACCAGTAACAGGAAAGATGCACAATCAGTTTTACCACAGGTAAAAAATATCATTGCTGTAGTGAGCGGTAAAGGTGGAGTTGGTAAGAGCACTGTAAGTGCAAACCTTGCATTGGCGCTTGCACAAAACGGTGCAAAGGTTGGTTTGATGGATGCGGATATTTATGGGCCAAGCGTGCCGATGATGTTTGGTGTAAGAGGTGAGCATCCGAGAATGACGGATGTTGATGGCAAGGGAATGATTGTACCAATGGAAAAATATGGCATCAAGTTCATGAGTATTGGTTTGCTGGTAAATGAAAAAGATGCAATTGTGTGGAGAGGACCAATGGCCAGCAGTGCCATCAGGCAGTTTGTTACAGATGTGCTCTGGGGCGAACTGGATTATTTAGTTATTGATATGCCTCCCGGCACCGGCGATATTCACTTAACACTTGTACAAACAGTACCTGTTACCGGTGCAATTGTTGTTACCACACCGCAGGATATTGCATTGGCTGATGCCAAGAAAGCTGTTGCTATGTTTGGTCAGGCGCAGATTAAAGTGCCCATTATTGGTCTGGTTGAAAACATGGCTTACTTCACTCCTGCTGAACTGCCCAATAACAAATACTACATTTTCGGTAAGGAAGGTGGCAAAAAGTTAGCTGATGAATTTGACTTGAACTTCCTTGGACAGATACCGATTGTACAAAGCATACGTGAAGGTGGTGATAACGGTAAACCTGTTATGGCCGGTGATGAAGAAATTACCAAGAAGGCATTTGAAGAAATTACCGATGCTGCTGTAAGAAGCATCTCCATGCGTAATGCAGAAATGCCTGAAAAAATTATTTAGCGTCTTTTTTAGCCACCTTTTTCCGGGCCTTTTTCTTAGCAACTTTTTTTACAGCCTTCTTTACCGTTTTTTTTGCCACAGGCTTTTTACCTGCTTTTAAATTGATCTCCCAAATAAAATCGGCAATGAGATGACTCGCTTTTTTCAGTTTCCGTGCAAGTTTCTTTTGATGTGCTGCAACATTCATATCTTTTAACGCAGTTTCTATTTTGGCGTGCACTTTTTCCCTCACTTGCTTTTTGGATGTTTTATTTGTTGTCATAATACTTAACAATTAATTAATGCAAATATAACATTGAGCCTCTCAGCGCAATGTTAAGTTTTATCTGCTAACAATCTCTAAAGACCTGCATTTGCAGATTCAGCCAATTAAACTAAACGCATGATGCAAAACTGAAAAAGCATCTGCCAATTCCTTTCCTGAAATAGTTAATGGGGGCGATAGTTGCAGAATATTTCCGTTAGAAACTTTAAAACTCAAGCCATTCTTTAAACATTCATATAAAATTTTGCCAGCAACATCAATATCTCTTTTATTCAATAGCTCAATAGCCCAGAGTAGCCCAACTCCTCTTACATCACCAATAATTGCGAATTCTTCTTTCAACTTTTCGAGTTCATTTTTAATAAACAATTCATCTTCTTTTACTTTTTGCAACAGATTTTTCTCTTCCATAAACTCAAGCATGGCTAAACCTGCTGCACAACCAAGCGGACTTTTTTCATGTGTAAAATGTCCCAATGAAATTTCAGCGGCAATATTGTATTCCTCTTTTGTTACAATGCCAGCCATTGGTATTACACCTGCACCCATGCTTTTTCCAAGGCAAACAATATCAGGAACAATCCCGTAATGTTCAAACGCAAACATTTTTCCTGTTTTACCAAATGCAATGGGAATTTCATCCAGTATCAGTAATACATTATACTTTGTGCAGATTTCCCTCACTCTTTTCCAATAAGCAATTGATGGAATACGCACATCTGTATTCCTGATTGTTTCTGCAATAAAAGCGCCGATACCGGGTTCTTCTTTCAATATTTCTTCCAGTTCATCAGCAGCAGCCATGTCATTCATACCAGGTTGACGTACATTAACAGTATCGGGGAAAATGCCCATATATTTTTTAAACTGGTATTCACCCCCGGCAGCAATGGCATCTAATGAAGCACCATGAAATGAATCTTCCAGTGAAACAATACGTTGTTTTCCTGTAATAATCCTTGCCAGCTTTAAGGCCATACTTACAGTAGCAGTTCCGCCCGGTGCAAATAAAACTCTGTTCAGCGAAGGCGGAAAATAGGAAGTCAGTTTCTCAGCAAATGTAACTGCCACATCATTTGTATATCGTCTTGGACAAAAGGGCAATACATTCATTTGCTGTTTAACTCTTGCAATAACAAATGAGTTGCGGTAACCTACATGATGTACACTGTTACCGTGAAAGTCAAGATATTTCTTTCCATTTATATCAGTGATATACGAACCTTCGCAGGAAGCCAGTACATTTAAACAGGGAGTTGATAACGACTGGTGCATAAACACATCCTTATCTCTATTCAGTAGATCCATTGTATCAGTATCAAGAACAGCATACCAGTTTTTCCGCTCGGGAGTAAAATTCACATCTCCTTCAACAAAAAGATTTTGATCACTCATACTTATTCGTTTTTATCCGCTGTTTTTTTGCGATCTTGCTGCCGCACAACGTTGCAGCCATTCTTCAGAAAAAGGATCAACTTCTCCAAAACGGCTCAGATCAAAGGCTGTAAAATCATAAGGGTTTTCTTCACCTGCTGCCATTGCCGCAAATGCTTTGCCCACACCACCGCAAACTGCAATGCCAGCGCCAACACAACCTGTTGCAAACAACAGGTTTGAAATAAGAGGTGTTGTACCCATACTTAAATAATTATCAGGAGTATAAGCTGAGAAACCTGCAATGTAATATTTCAATCCAATATCATAAACAGCAGGGAAAAAATCGCCCAGTTTATGAATCACTTCCGATAAATCATTCATGCCTTTATCATCACTGAAATGAAATCCACTGATATCAGATGGAATTAATTCAGGTGAAACAGCTATTGATTTTTTTTCACGGATGCCAAACAGTAATGCACCACCGTCGGGTCTGAAATAAGCATTGGCATCGGGAAGCACTACCATTGGAGATGTTTCCGGGAACAGTTCATTTTTCTCTGTAATCCAGTACTGGCTGCGAACAGGAGCAACCGGCAAACCAATTCCGGCTTTTTTTGCAATGATGGGCGACCAGGCACCCGCTGCCAGTATAACAACACCGGCACTGATGATTCCATCACTTGTAATAACAGCTTTTACAGTGCCGTTTTCAACAATAATGTCTGTCACCTCAATTCCTTGCCGTAAATCAGCCCCTAAGATTTTAGCACTGCGAGCATAAAATGTTCCAAGCAAATATGGATCACAATACGCTTCATCCGGCACAAAAGCAATCTTATTTGCTTTTGATGCGTCTAACCAGGGAGCCATTCTTTGTGCTTCCTCTGCATCAATATACACTGCAGGCTCACCATATAAACCTGCAATCTGCATCAGTTCATTTAATTCCTTTTCCTTCTGTTCAGAAGCAGCGACATGTATTATCCCCACTCTTTTTATATCCATGCTTTCACCAAGCAACTCTTCCATATTTTCAACTGCTGTGTATGTTTCCATAGCAAGTGGAATAAACTCATCCTTTGCCCTGATTTTTGTCATCATTGCTGCGGCCCTGCTTGTGGCAGCATTACACAATTCGTTTCGCTCAAGTAAAATCACTTTGCTGCCGGGATTATTCAATGCGTAGTAATAAGCTGTTGAACATCCGAACACGCCGCCGCCAATAATAACCACATCTGCTTTTTCTGTATTCATTACATTAAATTGATTGATTCTTATAAAATTTCCGATTGAAATAAAAAAGTGAAAACAACATCCCTCCTGCTCCAATAACAGCACACCACAAGGAAGCGGAACTATAAAACAAAACCCATCCGTTGCTGACATGGAGCACTTCTTTCATCACCATCACCAGCATACTGCCGAAATAACCAAAGGCATCTGCCACATACATCAAAAAACCTGCATTGCCTTTGAGATGAAAGGCGGCAATCATCCGTTCAAAAAAAATACAGTTAAACGGAATGTAAGCCATATATAACCCCATCCCTACAAACTGCATCCATACAGCACCGGGAATAAACCCGGCTATAAATAAAAAAGAAGTGATTCCAGTAAGGAGGAGTCCAAGAAAAATAAAAAAATGAATAAACCTGAAGGCCTGAATATTTTTTTGTACAAAAACCAGGAAGCTTACCAGAATAAGCACTGTAATTGTGGTTATGGTTTCAGTTTTAGTGTAAATACTGAAGTCTGTATTATAACCTAACTCACTCCATATCTGTGTCATGAAATTATCACGCAGATCTCTGATAACAGTAAGAAAAATATAAACAAAAGTTACAAGAAAAATACCCTTGCCGAAATATTGAAAAATCAGTTTTCTGTCGCCATTATTCATTGTAACCCGCTCGGCCCTGTTTGCTATATCATCAGCATCAGGCGCAGGGATACGCTCCAATAAAAAAAGTAAAACTGCAAAAGGAATAACGAAAAGTGAACCTGTTACAAACGGCATCCATTTTTCAGCCACATTCCATTCAATCAACAGCCATTTTCCAACGCTTCGTGTAAAGCCACCGGCGAAAATAAAACTCACTGCCATAACAGAACCAATAAAATCAGTTGAACGTCTTCCTTCAGCATAACTGAACACAACCCCCCACATAAAACCAAGGCAAAAACCATTGATCATAAGAAAAAACAAACCAAACAATGGAGGAACAATTGCAAAAAAGAATAACGAAAGCCATGATGTGCCTACAAGTATAAAGCTGGTTTTCCAGCGGCCCAAACGTTTCAGTTCTGAAATAAACCTGATGCCGAAAAACTTACTGAGCATATAACCAATGCCCTGGCAAATGATGAGCCATGTCTGGTATTTAATGCCAAACCATTCAATGTTGTAATACGATGCAATAGTGAACGGTTTCCTGTATGCATAAACAACTGTGTACGATAAAAACGTTACAAGTGCTGCAAACAATGTTGTTTCAAATTGCTTTGAAAACAATTTGCGTTTATGTTGTTCAACTGCCAGGCTCATAAAATCAGTGATGGCAGTTGCGATAAACGATCAATAATAAAATCAGGTTTGTAAGGTTGCAATTCTTCTTTGGTATAGGCACCTGTGGTGATACCAATTACAAGTCCGCAACCGGCATTTCGACCTTCCATAATATCCACCTCTGTATCACCAATTTTCACCACTCTTGTTGCATCAGTAATACCTGCCTCTTTCATTAAATGCTGTATCATGAACGGATAAGGACGACCTTCATCCACTTCATCACTGGCAATTACGTAATCAATTTTTCCGCCGGGTATCCAATTCAGCCGTTTTAAAATAACATCAGCAATGGATCGTGTAAAACCAGTGTTTAATGCAATTTTAATATTGTTGCTGCGCAGTTCATCAAATACTTCTTCAGCAAAATAAAGAGGCTGCAGATCTTCATCCTGTTCATAAAACGCAATCATTTTCCGGATGAAATCGTCATGTATCTGTTCTTCCAGTTCGGCAGTGAGTGCATCTGAGTTACTGTAATATCGTTTCAGTAACATCTTAATGGCATCGGCTTTGCGCCAGCCCATTACTTTATTTACTTCATCTGCAGGAATGGGATGCCCGTTTTCACGAAAGGCATTGATAAAAGAACCGGCCACATTGCCCTTGTCTTTTACAGTTGTTCCGGCTATATCGAATACGGCTAACGAATAATTCATCATGTTGTGCTGCTTTAACAGGAGTGAAAGTAGCAGCACAACATGATGTAAATGTTATTAAAACATGAACTGAATATTAAAACAAAAACTTCTGCCGTAACCGTTAATACCACTGCCATGTGTACGATAGTCCCTGTTTAAAAGGTTTTGAAGTTTGCAGTTAATTTCAATCTGCTTCAATTTATATCCAGCATAAAAATTAATTACCCCAAAGCCAGGTGTACCACCTGAAGGAATACGGTTATCATCTTTATCACCTTGGGCAAGACGTGATTGCTTTGCAGCAAACCAAAGTTCAGCTGCTGTGAACAAATGATTTTTTTGATAGTTAACCCGCAAGCTTCCGTTAAAAGGGGGTATCCTCCTCAATGGCTCTTTTTTTGTAACGTTTTGTCCGTATATATATGTAGCACCCCCATAGATATTCAATTCGCTGAGAAGAGAATAGTTAAAAGAAACTTCAGCACCTCTTATATAAGCCGATTCAGTGTTTTCTTTTTTATACACGTTATAACCATTCATTTGCTGTCCTTCAATTTTAACCCGTGTAATAAGCTGCATAAGCTGCATATAAAAAATGCTCCATGAGGCAGAAATTTTATTACTGCTGTACTTATAACCAAATTCATAATGATGCGACTTTTCCGGCAACAGATCAGCAGCAGGTATTTCATAGCGGAAATCTACAATACCAAGTGTCCCCATATCATCAATATTAGGAGCCCTGTAGCCTCCATTGTAATTTGCAAACAGATGGTGATTCTCTCCTATTTTGTAAAGAACTGCAAGGTTACCTACAACAGCAGAGGGTGTAATCTTTACATGCCCTGTTGTTGTATCGGTTAACCGGATATTGAAAAAGTTGTAACGAAGACCTGCATCTGCTTTTATCCGTTTCAGGAAAAAATGATGAAGTACAAAAAAAGAATAGTTTCCATATTTTGAATTGTCGGGATATAGCCCACGTAACACAGTTTTTGCATCAGTAACGGAATTAATATCAATTCTGTTACTTAAGACTTTGTCATTATACACTTCAATACCCCAATTTGCTTTCCAGGAAGAAGAAATTACAGATGTAACATCAATTGTAATTCCTGATGTATTTACTCTGTCTTTTTCTTTACGTAATACCTGGCTTTGATTTTTCATACTGTTTCTACCTTCTAACGTTTGCTGAAAGGATGCTGTTGCCTCAACAGTTTGTATATATTTATTGTTGGTTGAAACCAACAATTTTGCATAATCCAGCATTCTCTGCTGTGGGTCCATTTCATTAACAGCATAATTTTCCAACGCTATTTTATGATAAACAGGTACATTTTTTTGCTGTAAAAGCTGGTGTGCAGCAATCAACACAACATTTTTTTGCAACCTCCATTTCAATTTAACATCACCGGCAATCTGTTTATATCCGGTTGGAGTTTGTCTGCCTGTTGTATCACCACCAACAATATCGCCAAACCGACTTACAGTTAGTCCGCCTATTACCGCAAATGACTTATTACTGTATGTTATCTCTTCTCTGATGGTTTGTTCCATGTCTCTGCTTATCCACTTCAGAGAAGTTGTACTGCCGAAAGGTTTTGTTCCCTCCTTTTGATTAAAAGCAGGTTCTTTTGTAATGATCTGAATAACACCTCCCATTGCATCAGTTCCATATTGAACAGAACCTGTTCCCTCTGCAACTTCAATCCGCTCAACAGTAAATACATCAATTGTATTAAGATATTGGTTCGGGCCATATCGGAATGTTGAATTATTTAAACGGATACCATCCACTAAAATCAATGTTTGATTACCAGTCAGACCACGTACAAATGCAGAACCTCCGCCATGATTTGTTTTCTGCAAAAACACTCCATTTACAGCATTCATTGATTCTGCAGTAGTACGTACTGCAAACCTGTTGATATCAGTATTGGTTATTGTTTTTATTGTGTATGGGACTTCTGCTTTTTTTTGTAACAACCGGCCAGCTGTAATAAAGACTTCATCTAACTGTTTTGCAGTTGTATCCTCCTGTGCATATAATTTCACCGACGCTATAACAATAAGTATTGTTATTACTATTCCTTTCATGTAAGTCCTAATCGTTAATTAATTTTTGTCATTATGATTTGCTTTCCCTTTATAATGTTCTTCCCGCTGTTCATCTTCATCATCCATTCTCGGACCTTGTTTTACTTTGCGCCAATCAATATTGCGGTTGTATTTTTTCATTGCCTGTTCGGGATCAAATACACGTTTATCAGGAAATACAAATGTGTAAGGGGTATAATCAGGTTTATCTGTAAAGAAATCCTGCAGGAGTGATGCAGTGGCATCGTACTGGTTCACATATTTTATGTTGAGAACATTATAAATAACTTTTAGTATTGAACCAAAGCTTGCATGTGTGTGCGAAACATAATTTCGTTTTACATAAGGCCCCGCCATCATCAACACGCTGCGGTGTGCATCCACATGATCAACACCTCCCTGCGGATCATCTTCTGTAATAATCACCAGCATGTTTTTCCAGTATTTGGTACGTGAAAGAAAATGCAGAATCCTTCCCACTGCAAGATCATTATCTGCCATAAAAGAATGTGTGTAAGGATAACCATCTTCCGGTCTTGTTCCTGCACCATGATCATTGGGCACCTGCATGGTAATTAACTGCGGTAATTTTTCTTTTCCATTAATCCATCGTTTGGCAAACTCAGTTTCGAACTGTTCCATCCTGAACTGGTCGGGGATGTTCATATTAAAGCCTGCATAGTTGTGCGACGTGCGGCTCCACAATGTTTTCTGCATGGGCACCATTACACCATGACCTGCACCTGTAAGTGTATCGTACCATTCTTCACGCACATGTGCTGTTTCATTGGCTTCACCAAAATTGTAAAACGAAACATGGCTTCGTTCCAGTGCTTCCCATAATCCACCAATCTCTGCATAATCTTCAGGATCCATACTTCCTGTACTTCCGGGAAAACGACGGCCAGGTGCTTTTGAAAACCAGGATGCAGATTTATCAACACTTGAATTCGTTTCAACCCATTCGTTCGGGATCACACCCATCATCCAGTGATGACCATGAATGGAGGCATCACTTTCGCAATAAAAATTATCACTGTATGCAAATTCACCGGCAGCTTTTAAATGGTTGGGCATAATATCAGCAGCAGAAATTTTTATTGTATCGCCTCTTCCACGAATTGTTACAGCATTACCAAACCTTGCAAGGGTTTCATCGCCCCTGCCTGTTTTCATCTGACCAAGTATTTCATCGTAGGTTCTGTTTTCTTTGGTGATGTACACGATGTATTTGATTGGGCTTTGCCTTACTTTGGGTAAAGGAGGTAATGGATTTTTTCCATCATCTGCAATGCTTACTTCTTTCATTGTATTTGCAATGCATTGTTTTGTATAAACTGCAAGCTGCTGTTCACCGGGCATTTTTATTTTCTGAAATGCTGCCAGCTGAATATCGCCGATATAAGTTCCCTGAACAGGTTTTATAAAACCTTTACCACCGTTTGGTCCGGCACCATAACCACGGCAACTGATTACATAGATTTCTTTTTCATCCTTGCTCAGCAATACTCTTGCAGGGCCCCACCCTGTAGGTATCAATCCTTTTGTTTGTTTGGTTACAACATCCACAACTGCAACTGCATTAAAACCAAGCAGGGCTACATACAACGTCTTTTCATCCTTGCTTAATGTTATTCCAAATGGTAACAGTCCACGGTGTTTATCAATCCGCTTATCCACTTTAATGGGAATATGTGCAACAATTTTTCTTGTGTGATAATCGATGACTGATATATTATCATTGGTTGCATTGGTTACATAAGCAAATCTTTTCCCAACAGCAACAGAGTTGGGAGATGCACCACCCACAACTTCTGCATCTTCAATCATCTGCCCTATCTGGTGACCTGTTTTATACCTGTCGATAATTTTATTGGTTGAAAGATCGATGGTAAACACACTCATTGCTTCGGGTGCAAGCGGACTACCAACGCCGGGAATTGCTTTTCCTTCCACTTCTGTTCCGTTAATGGATTCTTTTGTATTATCACCATAAGGATGCCAGGGGATCATCATCGAATTGTAGTTTGATGAATCCATTCCCTTTACAAGCGGGTATTCATACATACCCACATTGGCAACAAATGCAGTTTGCTGATCGGGACTTAAAGCAAGCCCGAAAGGTTGGCGACCTGCTTTTATACTTGCAGTAATTTTTTTTGTTGCCAGATCAATCCTTACCATGCGGAAATTTCCACGGTCGAGCACCAGTAATTCATTGGAAGATGAACGGTAAACGAGATCAGATGTAAAACTGTCGTGATATTCTTCACCGTTCACTTTACCGTTTAATGAAATGGAATCAATGCGATGCAAGGTTGCGATATCATAAATAATCACAGCACCATTATCGCCACCACTTAAAAAAACAGATTTTGAATCGGGTGCAAAAGCAACTCCAAGAAACGAACCGTTGCTGAGCGGAGAAGGAATGACCATACCTGTATCTGCCACACCTGAAAAAACATCCATTGAAACAGGATTGTGTGCAAGTGGTGAATTAATCTTCTGGTTATAACTCGGCACCCGCAACGATTTCATTGTTGATAAACGTATAATAGTAAATACGCCGTTGTGTAGGGTTACTGCAGTGGTTCCATCGGGCGAAACAGCCATACCAAACGGATCATGCGTAATACGAATGGTTTGCCCGGCAGGAGTTACAAACCGACCGCTGGGTAAAACAGAAACACCTGCAGTATCAATCATGCAATATTGATTGCCGGCAGGCACTGTAAGCACATTGTATTTTTTTGTTTGTGCAATAGTTAGTTGCATCAAGAACAACAATACGAAAAGGAAAGATGTACGCTTCATAAAATCAAATTTAAAAAAACAACGGAGCTAAGAATAGCTCCGCTGTAAAAGTATGAGAAAAGAAGAGGAACTGAACTTACTTGATAATCCACATAATGCCGTTTATGTCATCATTACCGGCATACTGCGATTGCAAAGCTGCTTTATAATTATCGGTATTAGAGGTAAGTTCTGAACCAAAATACTGGAATCGCTTAGCAATACGGCTTCCGTTGCCCGTGCCGGGCCCAATGGTAAATACAGGAACCCCTGTACGCCTGTTCTGGTAATAAGCTTCGAGTCCTGAATGACGGAACAAGGCCAGATATTTTTGTTTTAACAACTGGTCAAGTCCTGTTGCATTATTACCTGCATAACTCACATTGCTTTGAGTATAATATGCCGCAAAATCAAAATTTACATTGTATGTATTATATACTGCAGTAGAACCCGGGCTTCCTGATTTAAGAAAATTAACAGTGAAGTTTCCGCTTTCAGGAATTCCATAAAATTTCATGGAAGTTTTAATTGCAGCTTTATAATGTGCCTCTGCATTACCTAACGGGCCTGAAGCAATCCAGCCACGATTAATAGCTTCAGCAATATTGAACAGCAGTTCAGCATAACCAAGCTGTATAGCCGGTTCGCCTGTATATGTTTGATAATAACGGTAGCGGTTAATCAGGGAATATTGTCCGGCATTGGCTTTTGCATACATCGCACCAAGATCTTCACCAGGATCAGCACCTGCAAATGCAGCAAAGCTTGTTGGTGATGCTCCACCTGTAACCAATGCAGCAGCAGGTTCGGCAGTAACAAACACTCTTGGATCGTTTAAGGAAGTGAGCAAACCAATATATGTTGCTGATGTATTGTAACGTGTAGCATCAAACCCAAAGTTGGAAGGATTCATTGGATAATAATTGGTTGGAGCAACATACACATACTGCAGGTTATCATCTGTGCTCTGCATGATCGGATACTGAGATGAATTACCAATAATTGTTGAAAACTGTGTCTTGATGTTTAAATCTGTATCAGCTTCTTTTTTGCTTAGTTCAATCAGCAAACGCAGACGAAATGTATTTACAGTCTTTCTCCATTTTGTTAAATCATTGTTGAAATAAATATCCCCAGCGAGTGTATTATTATTTGCAGTAATTAATTGGCCAAGTTGTGTATTAGCAGTATCAAGCCATTTTAACGATTGCAGAAAAATAGTTTTCTGTTCATCATACTTAGGCTTCAGGTTATTTACTCCCTGTAATGCTTCAGTCATTGGCAAATCGCCCATCTGCAGACTCATTTTGGTAAACAAATAAGCCTTGAAAAATCTGGCAAGTGCTGAATAAGGATTTACTGCAGCAGCACCATTTTTAATTGCTTCTTCTTCCATCTTACCCACATTTTTCAATGTAGTATAGTAGTTGGAACCTGAACCAAAATCGTAACGGTTGTTTCCATAATAATCATAATTACACAGGAAATACTGCCCCCATCTTTCATACATGCTGTAATGTCCATCGGTCATATCATTCAATATTCCATTGAATAAAAGCGATGCAGGAACGCTTACAGGTTTGTTTTTATTTACACTGAAATCTTCAAACGATTTCTGACAACTGCTTACTACAAAAAGCAGAAACAGTGTTGCAGAAAAAATATTAATAAAACGTTTCATCGTGGTAATGTGTTTATTGTTTTAGAAAGTAACATTGACGTTAAAACCAAACCTTCTTACAGTTGGCGATTGTAAACTTGTACCTGTAGTTGAATAATTGTACTGGTCAAGATCCACATCTTTAAAACGCTTGTCTTTATAGAAATAGATCAGGTTACGCCCCACCAGCGAAACAGTTACTTTACTGATGAATGTATTACGCAGCAGGCTTTCAGGTAAATCATAACCAATGGTTACTTCACGCAGTTTAGCATAGGTTTTACTCATCAGGTTGGCTTCTGTTACACCATAATATTTACTGATGTAGTCCTGAACCTGTGTGGCAGTTTTATTTGAGGTAAACTGTAAATCCTTATAATTGAGAACTGCTCCTGTTGTTCCATCGTAGTTAATGGAAGTGCTATTTGAAACCTGTACGCCTTCGCCAACATATATACCTTTGTAATTAGGATCGCCTGCATGATCGTTGTCCGATGAACGGGCAATGCCAAATGCACCCTGTACTGTTTCAAGATTACGGCCTCCACGCATGGTTTTGTTATGCAGGTAATCGGAAGTTACACCACCAACATTTCCATCAAACTGAAATCCAAGGCTGAGACCTTTCCAACTGAATTTGTTAAACACAGCCCATTGAAATTTACCGTTGAGGTAACCAAGAAACTGTGATTTTGGATTAGAAATTGGTTTACCGGCAGCATCATTAATAATCTGCCCATCCTGTGTTCTTACGAAAGCACTTCCATAAAATTTATCAACACGATCTCCTTTTTTGAAAAAAGTGTTGTAAACAGTTTGCCCGGGAGGCAATTCAAAATAAACATCTTTATAAGTTGAATAATTGATAAGAACATCCCAGTTAAGTCCGCCTTTAGATTTGAGTGGTGAACCTGATAACGAAAACTCATAACCGGTTTTCTTTGTTTTCAATGCATTGATGTAATAATAGTTGTAACCTGTTGCAGATGAAATAGGGTTCTTAAGAATGAAAGGGCCATCAATATATTGAAAGGCTGTTGCACTCAATCCAACCCGGTTCTTAAGAAACTTTATATCAAACCCCTGTTCATAGTTTACACGTTTAGCAGGCTTTACAGTCGGATCATATAGTTGGCTGGTATAATAAGCCGCTGTTTGACTATTATAAGGTTTTGATGTAGAATAAGCTGATGCAAGAGAAAAATCAGGTCCACCATAAGGTGAAAGATAATTATTACCATAATCAAGCGGATAATCATACAATGAATTACCGGATGGAGTGTTACCAAATGCTGCAATGGTTGAGAACGGAGCCATCCCGATTGTTTCACTCGTTGTAACACCACGTACACTGGCAAAAGATCCTCTCAGTTTCAGATAAGAAATTATTTCAGGCAATTTTATATAATCAGATATTACACTTGAGAGTGAAACACTGGGATAAAAAAAGCGATTGCTTTGCACAGGCATTGCAGATGTTTTATCAACTCGCCCTGTAAAAGAAAGCGTTGCATATCTACCTGCTGATGCGTCTAATGAAGCATATGCACTCAGTACAAGCATATCGGATGCAAAGCTGCTGGCTTGTACAGGGTTGAGTGAGTTGCTGAAACTATATACACCAGGTACATTTAAATAATCAGTTGATGTAAAGTTTGAATTATAAGAGAAAGAACGGATATTACCACCCACCAAACCTGAAAGGTTTACGAACTTCTGAATATCATAATTATAATTCAGCATCAGTTCCGTATTGTTTTCAAACAAGTTGCGGTGGTCTTCACGATAATCACCCATATTCCCTTCACGGCTGTAAGGATGCGCCGAGAAAGGCATTTTCTCTGTACGTAAAAGATTATAGGTTGTTATCTGCGAACGTAAGGTTGTGTTTAAATGCTTGTCCACTTTATAATTGGCTGATACATATCCGTAAACATCTGATTTATGGTGTCCACGCAACCACTCATTTACAGTAAACCATGGGTTATGATAACGCTGGTATTCTGCAAACACACTTTGTGTTCCAACTTTACCGGGTTGCCACATTCCTTTGATGAGTGGTGATTGAACATCCCAGTCAGCACCTGTCCAGATGGCAACACTGTAGATCAAACTATTGGGACCATAATCAACATCAGGGTAATTTGGTGTGTACTGTCTGTTGAAATTAAGGTTTGCTTCAATCTTTAAACGTTTGGAAGGACTGTAACTTCCGTACATATTAAAGTCGGTAATATTAAGCTGCATATTAGGAATAATGCTTTGCTGATACGAATGCGAAAGAGAAAACCGAAGACTATAATTATCGCCAGCAGAACTTAATGAAATATTATTGGTCGATTGAAAACCGGTTCTCAAAAAACGCCCAAGATTGTTCTTCCCTCTTGCCACCCAAGCAGTTGGTTTAATATTTCCTGTATAGGTTAATCCTCCTGGAAATGTTGTAGTATAGGTTGTATTAGGAGTATATTCTCCATCCCATTGCGGTATCATTTGGCCGTTAAACTTTGGCCCCCATACATCATAGTCAGCATCATTTAAACCGCCACCCAATCCGTTGCCAAAAGCATACAAACAGTTTTCGCCGGGTCCGTACTCATCCTGTAAACGAGGAAATGCAATAAAGCCTTTGTCAAACGAATTGGTGGAGTTTAATTCAACCTGCCAGCCCTTTTTTGTTTTACTTCCTTTTTTGGTAGTAATAACAATAGCACCATTTGATGCACGGCTGCCATACAAAGCAGCAGCAGAAGGGCCTTTTAATATTGTATAAGATTCAATATCATCCGGACTGATATTCCACGTATCGGAACTGATAGGAATACCATCAACCACATACAGTGTTATTTCGCTTCCACGAAGCAATACCGTTGGCTTGCGTAACATTTCTGAATTAGCTCCAACCGATAAACCGGCAATTTTTCCGGTTAGTCCGGTAATAGGATTCTGATCCCTTGCTTTTATCAGTTCGTCTCCCTTAATTTCCTGAACAGCATAACCAATACGTTTGGTTTCTTTCTTAACACCAAGTGCCGTCACCACTACTTCTTCCAATGCCTTCAGCTCAGGCTCCAGTTCAATTACAACGTAGTTTTCATTTTCAATTAAGTATTCATGTTTTTGATACCCTGCGGCGCTGACGATAAGTGTAACGCCTTTAGCAGCCTTAATGGAAAACTCTCCTTTTTCATTTGCAGAAGTTCCCAGTTGGCTGCCTTTAATTTTTACTGATGCAGCAGCAATTGGCTCCCGCTCAGTTTTTGAAATAATTTTTCCTGTAACAGTTTGCGCAATGATTGCAGCAGGACTGATAATAATCAGCAGTGCAAAGCACAAGAGTTGTAATGATTGTGTAATAAACCTCATAAGAGCTTTTTTGATTTGTTTGCAAATCTGCCAGCTCTTTGTTACCTGTCTTTTAACGACCTGTTACGAAACTGTCATTAGAAAATGAAGGAATTGTTATTGAAGTTCTTACTATAATCGAACTGTTAACTTCCGGTTATTTTATTACTATGAAACAGGAATAAACATCCATTCCCTGCAGAATCAGATTGATTCAACAGTTTACTTTCCTTAGAAGAAACACTGATATATTTCCCTGGTCAATTAGATAACAGGGTGAGAAGTGCAGCCTTTATAAGTTAGTAATTGAACAAGCCATAAATAACAATAATGAACATGAAGTAAAAGCCAAGTTTACACCTTCAAATTAAAAGTCACAGGACTGCTTTAAGGAGATTAATCATAAAAAAAGGTAGTTTATAAACCACCTTTTTTACTTTGTCGGGAGGACAGGATTCGAACCTGCGACCCCCTGGTCCCAAACCAGGTATTCTACCGGGCTGAACTACCTCCCGCTCGGCAACTGTTTAACCAGTTACTCCCCGCAAAGGGGTTGCAAAAATAGTTGTCTATGTTTAAAGTGCCAAAAAAACAAATCCCAAATTCAGATGAATTTGGGATTCTTTATTCTTTCTGCAGAAGTTACATTGCTGCAAGCTGCACTTTTTGCTGTAACTCAAGGACACTTTCCTTAAACATATTATCAGTATCCATTAAATCCTTTACTGTTTGGCATGAGTGGATAACGGTTGTATGATCCCGTCCTCCAAAATGCTCACCAATGGTTTTCAGCGAATTTTTAGTGAAAGTTTTTGCTAAATACATTGTAATCTGCCTTGCCTGTACAATTTCACGCTTACGTGTTTTTTGTAAAAGCTTTTCATAAGGCACATCAAAATAATCGCACACCATTTTCTGGATAGCGTCAATTGTAATTTCTTTCGAGGAGGTTTTTACAAAATTCTTCAGCACTTTCTTTGCAAGATCAAGATCAATCTCTTTTTTATTCAGCGAGGATTGTGCCAATAATGAAATAAGCGCTCCCTCCAGTTCACGAACATTGGTATTAATGTTATAAGCAATGTATTTCACAACATCCTTGTGCATATCAAGACCATCGTTCTTCATTTTCTTCTCCAATATGTCGATACGGGTTTCATAATCGGGCATCTGAAGATCGGCGCTTAAGCCCCAACGGAAACGGCTCAGCAAACGTTCCTGCACACCTTCCAGGTCTTTCGGTGGTTTATCCGATGTAAGTACTAACTGCTTACCACTCTGATGCAGATGATTAAAGATGGCAAAAAATGCGTCCTGTGATTTTTCTGCACGGTTAAAAAACTGCACATCATCTAAAATCAATACATCCACCAGTTGGTAGAAATGTATAAAATCGTTAATAGCATTATTCCTGCTGTGATCGACAAACTGATTAATGAATTTTTCAGAACTTACATACAGTACCACTTTATTGGGATGCTGACGTTTTACATCATTACCAATTGCCTGCGCAAGATGCGTTTTACCTAAACCAACACCGCCATAAATCACCAATGGATTAAACGAGGTGGCTCCGGGTTTATCGGCAACTGTTTTACCTGCCCTGCGGGCTACACGGTTACAATCGCCTTCAATAAATGCATCAAATGTATAGTTAGGATTAAGCTGAGGATCGATCTGAACCTTCTTTAAACCCGGTATTACAAACGGGTTCTTAACAGGGTTATTTATCACCAGCGGAAAATCCATTTCGTTATTTGTGTAAGTTTTATATCCATGCCCCGGAACATCCATTGTAATGGGTTGATTGTGATTATTACCACTGTCCATCATAATGCGATATTCAAGATTGGCATCTTTTCCTAATTCTCTTTTGAGTGTTTTCGCAAGTAAGGTTACATAATGTTCTTCGAGGTATTCAAAAAAGAACTGACTGGGCACCTGAATCGTCAAAATCTTATCTCTCAACTCAACCGGCCTGATTGGTTCAAACCATGTTTTAAAATGCTGCCACTCCACTATGTCCTTAATGATAGTCAAACAACTTTTCCATACCTGATCTGCCGTTTTTATCATTTTTCCTAAAGCAGTTTTATATAATGAGTTAATAAAAGTCTGTTATTCTCTTAATTTTTTTCTATAATGTCAGCCATTATAAAAAAACAGGAGGGGAGAGCGAATATCAACACTTTTTGTGGAAAAAAAAATTTTTTATTACAATGATTTTTTACCTACAGAAATTGTTTTCGCTCCTGAAATTTTTTTGCGTTTTTCCTTGGAAAATTCAAAATCTAATCTACCGAGTTGTAAACCGGCCCATCCAACCTGGTTAATCACAACATCGTTACCCAAACGGTTTTTTACTAACACGGGTTCGTCGAGAAAAGTATGCGTATGCCCGCCTATAATCAAATCAACATATTCCGATTCCTTCGCAAGAAGTATATCTGACAGTTTATTCGCATCTTCTTTATACTGGTAACCGAGATGCGACAGGCAGATCACCATATCACATGCTTTCTCTTTTTTCAGAATTGAAGCTGTTTCATTCAGCTTTTGTATTGGATCAAGATAAATTGTATTACCAAATAAATTATCAGGAACAAGCCCCTTCATTTCAATACCCAGACCGGTAACACCAATTTTCAGCTTTCCTTTTTTGAAAATTTTATACGGAACAGTTTTATGTTCCATTGGTGTATTACTGAAATCGTAGTTGCACAATAACACTGGGAAGTTTGCATGATTTAACTGAGTGGCAAAATTTTCAAGCCCCCCATCAAAATCATGATTTCCCATTGTGCAGGCATCATAGCCCATCATGCTCATGGCTTTTATTTCAGGCTCACCTTTATATAAATTAAAGAACGGCGTTCCCTGGAAAATATCACCGGCATCAAGCAACAATACCTGTTCTTCTGCTGCACGTATTTCTTCAATAAGTTTAGCTCTTGCCGCAACACCGCCTAACCCCTGGTTGCGGCTTCCATCCATTGGAAAAGGCTCCAGCCTGCTGTGTACATCATTTGTATGAAGTATAACAAGCTTTTGTACCGCAGCATCTTCTGCCATGCTCCAGTTCGATGCAAGCAAAGCACCTGCAGTAAAAGCTGATTGCTGTATAAATTTTCTTCTATTGAGCATTGGTTACCCTGTTTTCAATTGTAACTGTAATTTGTTTTCCTGCGTTTGTAAATGATGCAAAATATTCAATGAGCGCATCCCTGAACAATGAACCATTATTGAGTTGAGGTATAGCACGTAGCATATCACTCTTATCGCCACCATTAGCAACATAATCGGAATTAGCTATCATATAGGTTGTTGATAAATTAAGCGGTTTGCCATTTATCAGTACATTCTCGGCTTTATTATTTTTTATCTGCATAGTAATGCCTGAAACAGGCCAGCCTCCCCTTGATGCCACATGATCCAAAAATTCTTTCAGCACCTTTCCCGGTATTTTCTGTAAAACAATGATATTATCAAAAGGCATCATTTCAAATACTTTCCCTTTGGTAATTGCTCCTGCTTTTACAACAGGCAGCCTGATGCCTCCGTAATTTACAAATGCAGCATCAACACTTGTGTTGTAATATTTTTCAGCCATCACTTTCATTGCATCTGCCATCAGGTTTCCGAGTGTTCCTTCGGGCTGCTTTTTTTCAATATCAACAGCCAATGTGGCAATTACATTATTCATGCTGCGGTTCACACTGTCGGCATAAGGACGCAGGAAAGATGTATAAGAAGTATCAACCGTTGCATTATCAATCTTATAATCTTTATATTGAACCGATGTGGTTTTAAAAGCCGGCTTACATGAAACAATAAAAAGAATGCCGGTACTGAAGAAAAGTTTTAAAATATGCTTCGTCATAAAAATAATGTAACTCTTGAAAGTTACTCTTTTTTGAAGGCACAAAAAAACTCTTTTTTGCTGAAAACAAAGATTAATTTTTATTGCCTGCACTTCATTTATATTTGCTGTTGAACCAATGTTTTTAGGTTAAGTACCTGACACATGCAACAACAACTTACACTAAGACTTTTGCCATCTCAGGCTGCAAGTCAGCAGGCAGTAACAGAAGAAATTGCTCAGAATCTTTCTGTTTTATCCAATCAGGTAAATGGATACCACATCCTCCGGCAATCGATTGACGCAAGAAGCAGGCAACCATGGATCAATCTTACTGTAAAAGCTTTTATCAACGAACCTTTTCAGCATAGAGATGCAGTTGTGTTTGAACATAAAGATGTACATGCATCAAAAAAGCAGGTGATTGTGGTTGGTTCTGGCCCTGCAGGTTTATTTGCTGCGTTGAAATTAATTGAGCTTGGCGTTAAACCGGTTATTATTGAAAGAGGAAAAGATGTACGTTCAAGAAGAAGAGATATTGCAGTCTTAAATAAAGAAGGTGAAGTAAACCCTGAAAGCAATTATTGTTTTGGCGAGGGCGGTGCGGGCACTTACAGCGATGGAAAGCTTTATACAAGAAGCAATAAACGTGGCGATATTGATCGTATTCTTCAACTGTTTGTACAGTTTGGTGCAGAAGAAAAAATTCTTTACCAGAGTCATCCGCATATTGGTACAAACAAACTGCCGCATATTATTACTGCCATGCGTGAATTTATCCGCTCTTGCGGAGGTGAAATTCATTTTGAAACCAAACTCACCAACTTCATTATAGAAAAAGAAGAGCTGAAAGCTGTTGAGGTCAATCATTCTTCTATACTCAAAGCCGATGCGGCAATTCTTGCAACCGGCCATAGTGCAAGAGATATTTTTGAATTGCTTCACCAGAATAATATTCTTATTGAAGCCAAGCCATTTGCTTTAGGCGTTCGTATTGAACATCCGCAGGAGCTGATTGATTCCATTCAATACAAATGCTTCACAACTATTGATGGTCGTGGACCATTTCTTCCTCCTGCATCGTACAGTTTGGTTGAACAGGTAAAAGGTAAAGGTGTGTTCAGTTTCTGCATGTGCCCCGGCGGTATTATTGCGCCTGCAGCTACATCACCGGGTGAATTGGTGGTAAATGGCTGGAGCCCTTCCAAACGAAACAATGCATTCGCCAACAGCGGCATGGTTGTGTCAATTGATAAGGAAGATGCCATTAAGTATTTTGCTAAAAATAAAACAGTAAACGAAAATGATCCGTTATTACTGATGAAATTTCAGCAGGCAGTTGAGCAAAAAGCATTTGCTGCAGGCGGCGGAAAATTTGTTGCCCCCGCACAGCGCATGATGGATGTATATGAAAAGAAAACATCTTCTTCTCTCCCCGATTGTTCTTATTTGCCCGGTATTACCAGTGCCGATCTTTCAACCGTATTGCCGGATTTTGTTTTTGAAGATCTGCGTTTGGCATTTAAGCAGTTTGGACAAAAGATGAAAGGCTATTTTACCAACGAAGCCATAGCTGTTGCCACCGAATCAAGAACATCATCGCCTGTACGTATTCCAAGAGATGCGGAAACATTGCAGCATACTCAAATCAAAAAACTTTATCCCTGTGGTGAAGGAGCCGGTTATGCAGGAGGAATTGTAAGTGCAGCAATGGATGGAGAACGGGTTGCTGTTGCCGCAGTTGCGGCACTCAACCATTCATCAACATATTAACCTTTATATTATTTTCTGTCGCTACCTTGTAACATCAATCAAATAAAACAGACTAACTGTTTAGATATGAATACAATTCTTGAAGTTCAGAACCTGAAGAAATACTTCTCTTCGCAAAAAGCTGTTGACGATATCAGTTTCAGCATCGGCAAAGGATCCATCTTTGGATTACTCGGACCAAACGGTGCAGGCAAAACCACATTGATACGGATGATTACCGGCATATTCTATCCCGATTCCGGAAACATCAATCTCAACAGCAAAAAATTCAACCCCTCAGACGATGTAATTGAAATTGGTTACATGCCCGAAGAACGTGGACTATACAAAAAAATGAAAGTGGGCGAGCAGGCCATGTACCTTGCCCAACTGAAAGGATTAAGCAAACAGGAAGCATTTACAAGAGTGAAAGAATGGTTTGAAAAATTTGAAATGCAAACCTGGTGGAATAAAAAAGTGGATGATCTTTCAAAAGGGATGAGCCAGAAACTGCAGTTTGTAACAACAGTGTTGCACGAACCCAAGCTGGTTATTCTTGATGAACCTTTCAGCGGACTTGACCCTGTAAATACCAATCTTATTAAAGACGAAATATTTAAACTTTCACAAAAAGGCACAACCATTATTTTCAGTACACACCGTATGGAACAGGTGGAAGAAATCTGCGATCATATCATATTAGTGAATAAAGGGCAAAAAATTCTTGATGGCAGTGTAAAGGAAATTAAACAGCAGTTCAAAGAACATATTTTCTCTGCTGAAGTTGATCGGATACCTGCTGTACTTGAACACCCTTCATTCAGTATTGTACAACAGAACAACAATAATCTTACGCTGAAAATTAATGAGGGCTATAAATCAAATGATGTGCTGATGCATTTCATTAACCAGCAAAGCAACATTATTGGTTACCATGAAATTCTTCCTTCACTGAATGAAATATTTATCCGCCTTGTTGAAGGAACACCAACTGCAAGAAAATTTGAACCGGTTACTGCTTAAACAATTCACATGAACAAGATATTACTCATAATAAAACGGGAATACATAACAAGGGTAAGAAATAAAACATTCCTTCTTTCCACTTTCTTACTTCCTCTGCTGATGTTTGGTTTAATATTCGGCGGTGCATTAATCAGCGCCAACAGTAATGAAAAAAGAAAAATTGCTGTGGATGATGAAAGCGGTTTATATAAAAACAGTTTTAAAAATAATTCAGCAGTAGAGTTTGAATATCCTTCAGGCATTACCCGTGCTGATTACAAGCAAAAAGGGTACGAAGGACTCCTTGTAATTTATTCAACCGGAAAACAAAAAGCCGATTCTATACGCCTTTTCTCAGAAAAACAGCTTGGCTTTGGCACTGATGAAGCCATCAAAAACCAGGTTCAGAAGATCAATGAAAATATGCTGCTGATGGAGCGTGGTGTAAACAGAACCATACTCGATTCCATCCGAGCAAAAAGCGAAAGCGATGATTTTCTGAATTACCGTTCGTATCAGGTTAAAGGAAATGAAATTAAAGAAGACAACAAAGTACTTGCTATTGCAATTGGATATGTTTGTGGCTTTATTATTTACATTATTATGATTATTTATGGTCAGGCAGTTATGCGTGGCGTAATGGAAGAAAAAACAAATCGTATTGCCGAAGTAATTGTAAGCAGCGTAAAACCTTTTCAACTGATGCTGGGCAAAATCATTGGCATTGCAGCAGTTGGGCTTACACAATTGTTGTTATGGATAGTGCTCATTTTTGTATTATCCTCTTTCAGCAGCGTGTTTATATCATCCGATCTTTTGCAACATGCCCAGCAAATGAATGCAACCACAGGCATGGCACAGGACAATACGGTGGCATTAAAAGCTTTGGAAATAAAGAATATCGTTTTCAGCGCCAACTGGGCGCTGATTGTTGGCTGTTTTGTTTTCTATTTTCTTTTTGGCTACTTATTCTATGCTTCATTGTTTGCCGCAGTTGGGAGTGTAATTAATGAAGATCCGCAGGAAGCACAATCATTGGCATTACCCATCACCATGCCCATCATCTTTGCACTGTTTATTATGATGAATGCTATTCAGAATCCAAGTGGTTCAATGGCAGTTTGGGGAAGTATTATTCCATTTACATCGCCTGTTGTAATGATGGGGCGCATACCGTTTGGTGTGCCTGAAACTGTTGAATGGTGGCAACTGGCCTTATCAATGATTTCGTTGGTTGGAGGTTTTCTTCTTACCACCTGGCTCAGCGGAAAAATTTACCGTACAGGTATTTTATTGTATGGCAAGAAAGTAACATTGAAAGAAATGGCGAAATGGGCTTTTAAGAAATCGTAACAAGATTGACCAGATAAAAAAAATCCTCAGCATTTCTGCTGAGGATTTTTTTATGGGCTTAAAACTTAAAATGAATGAATTGTTATAGGCGAAATAAAGGGCTGATGAATTTCTTCTTCAGCAGGAATCATTTCAAAATCAACTTTATAAACTAATCCCTCCTTCACCATTACCCCTTCCCTTCTGGTAGCTCTGTAACCTGTTTTATCAATGATAAGCGTATGTTCGCCAACTGGAACATTACTCAGCTTAAAATTACCATTGGCATCTGTTATAATATCTTTCTGAAAAGATGATTTTTTTATCATCGCAGTAAAAGTGGAATTAGCCAGAGGCTTCTTTGTTTCGGCATCAATAATTGTTCCCTGAACAGAACCAGTTTCAGTACCATTTCCTGTACCAGCAAATCCATACACTGAAACGCCTGTTATGAAAACAGCGGCTAATATAATTTTCTTCATAACAATTGTTTTAACGATGACAGACGGATAAAGTTACAAAAACATAATAATTTTTTTATGCATATTGTACCATTATCTGTTGTTAAATAGTTCAGAAAATTCTCGAATCATCCACACCTAACGGATCGCCCATCGCATCATGAAACTCTTTCCAGATGTTTTTGGTTATTTCCGCTGCGGGGAATATTTCATCAAGCAAGGCACTTACCTGTCCTATTTCAAGTTCGCCTTCTTCCATATCTCCCTCAAACATTCCTTTTTTTGCCCTTGCTCTTCCAAGCAGTTGAATCAATTCCTCTCTGGCAGCTCCACGCATTTCAGCTTCAGCTACTTTCTGATAAAATTTATTTTTAATTAGTCTTACCGGAGCTAATTGTTTTAACGATAAAACGGTATCACCTTCGTTGCAGTCAATTACTTTCTGTTTAAACTTTAAATGACTGCTTGCTTCTTCGCTTGCCACATAACGGGTTCCAATCTGTACAGCCTCTGCACCAAGAACCATCGCTGCCAGCATTTGCCTTCCGGTAGCAATTCCACCAGCAGCAATAACCGGGATCGATACAGCTTTTCTTACTGCCGGAATTAGTACCATTGTAGTGGTTTCTTCTCTCCCGTTATGACCGCCTGCTTCAAAACCCTCAGCTACTACTGCGTCACAACCCGCTTCTTCTGCTTTTAATGCAAACCTGCTGCTGCTCACTACATGTACCACCGTAATTCCATGTTCCTTCAACATTGACGTATAAGTTTTTGGATTACCTGCACTTGTAAAAACTATTTTTACACCTTCTTCAATTATTATGGCTAAATGCTTCTCAATATCGGGGTAAAGCATAGGTACATTTACAGCAAAAGACTTTACCGTTGCAGTTTTGCATTTCTGTATATGCTCCCGTAAAACATCGGGGTACATGCTTCCGCTTCCAATAATGCCAAGACCTCCTGCGTTACTTACAGCGCTGGCAAGTTTCCAGCCGCTGGCCCAGATCATCCCGGCCTGAATGATGGGCTTCTCAATACGGAATAATTGTGTGATGCGGTTTGTAAACATAAAAGAGGATGTAATGATATGGGATACAAAGCTATTAGCACTTCAACATTCATCATTCCTTATTCTATATTCAATATTTTCATTCTTCTTCCGTCTTACGAGGGCTTCAGACGGAACGCTCTTTCAAATTTAAATCTGTTGCCACTTTAATCAATCGTTAATTAACAGGCTATAATATCAAACTTTAAACATCTTTCCTATCCCAGATCTATCTCTGTATTATCTCCAATGTTGAGGCTTCTTGTTTCGCCTTTTATATCGGTATCACTTCCAATCAGTGATTCTTCCAGAACAATATCAAACAAATCGGCATAAGAACCAATGATCGACTCTTTGATAATTGAATAATTGATGGTTGTACTATCTCCAATGGCAACGTTTGGACCAATGATCGAATTTTTGATTGTACAGTTCTTACCAATGCTTACAGGTTCAACGATAATAACATTTTCAAAAACATGATCGGGCGAAACTGAAGTGCCGAACTTTTTCAGCAAAGTTGAGTTTGATTCAAGCAATGATTCTTTATTTCCACAATCAAACCAGTTGAGCACTTTAAACGATTTGAATTGTGCGCCTTTTTCTATCATACATTGCAAAGCATCTGTTAAAGTAAACTCATCCCTGCTTTTTAATCCGGTTCGTATGTTCTGTTCCAGGCAATCGAACAATAATTCTGTTTCTTTTATTTTATATACACCAACCAATGCAAGATTGCTTTTAGGTATCTGTGGTTTTTCAACCAGCTTAATTACTGTGTACAATTCATTTACTTCAGCCACTCCAAAATTACGTGGATCATCCACCCGTTTCACACCAAGGAAAGAAGTATCCGTTTCAAGAATTTCTTTTACATCGTACTCACAGATTGTATCACCAAGTACAATCATCAGTTCATCTCCAACTGCAAATTCCTTCGAGAGTAATATTGCATGACCAAGCCCCTGCCGTTCATTCTGATTGACAAAAGTTGACTTCAGGTCAGGAAAGTTTTCATGCACATAATCCTTAATCTTATCGCCCAGGTAACCTACAATAAAAATAAACTCGTTAATTCCTGCATCTTTCAACTGTTCAATAATAATACTCAGAACAGTTTTACCTGCAATGGGGATAAGAGCTTTGGGTTGTGTATAAGTATGTGGGCGCAGTTTGGTTCCCGCACCTGCCACCGGAATAATTGCCTTCATAATCAAAACACTGGTCTTAAACCAAGACGGCTAATGTAATACTTTTTATAATAACAGGTGGTTGTAAAAGGAGAAAGCTGTTTATAAAAAAACCAACGTAACTATGGCTTACAACTTTACACAGCTTATTTTTGCGGCTCGAAAGCCGCAGGAATATTTTTGGGTTACCGGCAGAAGTAATTTTTTCAGCTTTTGTTGTGTCACTCACTTGTACTGCATTACTTATTTCAGCAGCCCGGCTTCAGCGCATCCAATCAACAAATAAACTAATATACTCTGCACATGCAAAAAGACACAACCATTTTCAATCTCATCAATAACGAACTTCAGCGCCAGCGTCACGGAATTGAACTCATTGCATCCGAAAACTTTACTTCATTACAGGTAATGCAGGCAATGGGCAGCGTGTTAACCAACAAATATGCTGAAGGCTACCCCGGCCGCCGCTATTATGGTGGTTGCGAAGTTGTTGACCAGGTAGAACAACTGGCCATCGACCGCCTTAAAGAAATCTTTGGTTGCGAATATGCCAACGTTCAGCCACACAGTGGTGCGCAGGCAAATGCAGCTTTATTAAGCTCTATTCTGCAGCCCGGCGATGATATTCTTGGGCTGGATTTAAGCATGGGCGGACATCTTACGCATGGTTCTGCTGTAAACTTCAGCGGAAAATTATACAAACCTCATTTTTATGGTGTGGTAAAAGAAACCGGGATTGTGGATTATGAAATGCTGGAAACAAAAGCAAGAGAAGTAAAACCAAAAGTGATTATTTGTGGTGCCAGTGCTTACAGCCGTGACTGGGATTATGCACGCATCCGCAAAGTGGCTGATGAAGTGGGTGCATTTGTTTGGTGCGATATGGCTCACCCGGCAGGTTTAATTGCAAAAGGATTACTAAGCTCACCTTTCGATCATTGTCATTTTGTTACTTCAACCACGCATAAAACCTTGCGTGGGCCCCGTGGCGGAATTATTTTAATGAAAACGGATTTTGAAAACCCGTTTGGATTGAAAGATCCCAAAGGAAATATCCGCAAGATGAGTAACCTGATTGACCTGGCAGTATTTCCTGGTCAGCAAGGTGGCCCGCTTGAACATGTAATTGCAGCAAAAGCAGTTTCATTTGGTGAAATACTTACAGATGATTTTACTGTTTATGCAAAACAGGTACAATCAAACGCTCAGGCAATGGCCAAAGCATTTGTAAGCAGAGATTATCATCTCATTTCCGGCGGTACTGATAATCATTTAATGCTGATTGATCTCCGCAACAAAAACATCAGTGGTAAAAAAGCAGAAGGGGTTTTAGGTAAAGCTGATATTACAACCAATAAAAACATGGTTCCGTTTGATGACAAGAGTGCATTTGTAACAAGTGGCATACGCACAGGTGTTGCAGCTATTACATCAAGAGGTATGAAGGAAGAACACATGGATTTTGTGGTTGATGTGATTGACAGAAGTTTAATGAATGCAGATGATGAAGCAATTCTTGCTGCCATCCGTAAAGAAGTAAATACATTTATGGAACAGTTCCCGCTTTATCCTGAACTTGGATAAGCCGGTTAATAGTTACAAGTTACCAGTAATCGTGAACCAGCAACCTGCAACTTATCATCATTGACTATTCACCATTCACAATTCATCATACTATGATCCAACGAATTCAAAGCATCTGGTTATTGCTGGCCGCATTAGCATCAATTGCAACATTGAAACTATCGTTTTATTCCAATAACGATGGTAAAGTTGTTAATCCTGAATTAACAGGCAGTTCCAGTTTTCTTATTCTCATTTTAGCTGTTGCAGTTGCATTAACTGCATTGATTGCAATCTTTCTTTATAAAAACAGAAAAAAACAAATGCAGGTTACCTTGCTCGGTTTGTTACTGCAGATTGTAACATTGCTGATGTATTTTCTCCAGGTGAAAAATTATGAGCCGGGCAATTTCACTCTAACGTCTGTTGTTTCATTTATCATTCCTGTATTTTTTATTCTTGCATGGCTGGGAATCAGGAAAGATGAGAAACTGGTGAAGAGTATGGACAGACTGAGATAATTCAAACAGTTAAGTATATTAAAAGGGCTGGCAGTTTTACTGCCAGCCCTTTTGCTTTATAAATATTTTACAGAAACTTAGCTGTCCTGCTGTTCTTTTCCTTCTTCAATTGTTCAGGTGTTCCTGCAAACACAAGATTCCCACCCCCATCTCCAGCTTCAGGACCAAGATCAATTACCCAATCAGCCCGTTTAATCACATCTGTATTATGTTCAATCACAAGAACCGAATGTCCTTTTTCAATTAATGCATGAAAACTACGCAGCAGTTTATTAATGTCGTTAAAATGAAGTCCTGTTGTTGGCTCATCAAAGATGAATAAAATATTTCCCTGACCGTTTCCTCTTCCAAGAAATGATGCAAGCTTTACACGTTGTGCTTCACCACCACTCAATGTATCGCTGCTTTGCCCCAATTTAATATAACCAAGACCAACATCGCTCAACGGCATTAATTTCCGAACCAGGTCTTTTTCATTTCTGAAGAAATCAATGGCTTCGTCCACACTCATCTCCAGCACATCATAAATACTTTTATCATTGTATTTTACATCAAGCACTTCTTCTTTAAAACGTTTACCGCCGCATACTTCGCAGGTTAAATGCACATCAGCAAGAAACTGCATTTCAACCACCTGTTCGCCTTCACCTTTGCAGGCATCGCACCTGCCACCATCAACATTGAATGAAAAATGTTTTGGCTGAAATCCCCTGATCTTACTTAACGGCTGACTCGAAAACAAATCCCGTATTTCATCATAAGCCTTGATGTATGTAACAGGATTACTGCGGCTGCTTTTACCAATGGGATTCTGATCAACCATTTCAATCTGCGCAATGGAATCAATATCGCCTGTAAGCTGTTTGTGCATACCGGCTTTATCTCCATACTCGCCTTTCAGTTTATTTAACGCAGGATAAAGAATGTTTTTTACCAATGTTGTTTTGCCGCTTCCGCTTACACCGCTCACCACACACAACACATTCAAAGGAAATTCAACGGTAATATTTTTCAGGTTGTGTTGCCTTGCACCTTCCACTTTAATACTGCGGTTCCACTTGCGTGGTTTTCCAAAATCTTCAATGGTTAAGTCCCCGCTTAAATACCGGCCGGTTAAACTTTTTTTATTACTAATGATAGTATCATAATCACCTTCAGCAATCACTTCACCTCCTAAATGACTTGCAAGTGGTCCCATATCAATAATATGATCTGCTTCACGCATCATCATTTCATCATGCTCAACCACCACAACAGTATTGCCAAGATTGCGTAGTTCTTTTAATACAGTAATAAGATTCGCCGTATCTCTCGGGTGCAAACCAATTGAAGGTTCATCAAGAATGTATAACGAATCAGTAAGATTACTTCCTAACGATCTTGTTAACTGAATACGCTGACTTTCGCCTCCGCTTAAACTGTTTGCCAGGCGGTTTAATGTAAGATAACCAAGTCCAACATGCAACAAAGTTTGTATGCGGTTATGAATTTCAAGTAAAACACGCTTTGCAACCTGTGCATCATATTCACTCAGTTTCAAATCATCAAACCAAACTTTTAAATCTTTCACAGGCATCTGGCATAATTCACCAATATGTTTATCTCCAACTTTTACATACAAAGCTTCCTTGCGTAAACGGTAGCCATCGCATGCTGTACAGGTTGTGCGTCCACGATAGCGGCTCAGCAATACACGGTATTGCACTTTATATAAATTGGCTTCCACTTCTTTAAAGAAATCGCTGATGCCATAAGCAGCACCAACACCTTTCCATAGTTGCTGGTATTGCTCATCGGTTAAATCCATCACAGCTTTGTGAATGGGGAATCCGGCTTTGGATGCAGTTTTCACAAACTGCTCTCTCCACCAACCTAACTTTTCTCCTTTCCATGGAGCAACAGCTCCGTCATACACACTTAAACTTTTATCAGGTATCACCAGGTCTTCATCAATACCCAACACCTGGCTGAATCCTTCACATACAGGACAGGCACCGTAAGGGTTATTAAACGAAAACAAATTAGGAACAGGCTCTTCAAATTTTATTCCATCCAGTTCAAATTTATTACTGAAGTGCTGCAATTCTTTTCCATCAACTTCAATATACACTTCACCCTCGCCTTCATAAAAAGCTGTGCCCACACTGTCGCTGATGCGATGCAGATCATCTTCATCTGCTTCGCTCATATCCAATCCCTTTGAAACAAAACGATCAATCAACACATAAACAACCTGGTTAGTTATATCTGCAGAAATAATTTGTTTAAGCTCTTTATCAGTTTTCTCCAATAAATCTTCAATATGAACAGTTTCATTCTCCTCTTTTGCTTTTTGACTTTTGCCTTTTGACTTTGTAATGTAGATCCGTGTAAAACCCTTTTGCAGTAAAATATTCAGTTCTTCTTTTACACTTCGTTTTGCATGCAGGGGAAATTTTACAAGTAATAATATTTTTGCGCCTTCCTTGCAATTAATCACCGCTTTCACCACATCGGTTACATCATCTTTCTTTACTACTCTGCCACTTACAGGCGAAATAGTTTTACCAACCCTTGCAAACAGCAAACGCAGGTAATCATAAATCTCCGTCATACTTCCCACTGTACTTCGTGGTGTGCGGGTAATAACTTTTTGTTCAATAGCAATGGCGGGACACAAACCTTTAATATAATCTACATCAGGTTTGTTCATGCGGTTCAAGAACTGGCGTGCATATGCACTCAGGCTTTCAGCATAGCGCCGCTGACCTTCTGCATAAAGTGTATCAATGGTAAGTGATGATTTACCACTCCCCGATACACCAGTAACCACAATGAGTTTATTGCGTGGAATATGAACAGAAACATTTTTAAGATTATGAACTCTGGCACCTTTAATGAAAATATCTTCTTTATTTACAGCAGGTAAATGTTCGGCTGTTTGCAATTTTGTTCCTTTGGCCATAGAGAACAAATTTAACTGATAATCAGAAGTTCTGATCTTTAACCAAAGAACAATCAGCTAAGAAAAATGAGAAAATTCGGAAATTACGCAGGGTACGCTACGTGGTAATACGTTAAATAATTACAAATGTTGCCAGATTGATTTATTTCTTTTAACTTTATTTCTGAAATTCAGTATCAGAATAAGAACCCTAAATTTATTTCTGCCTATAGCGACAACTTCTACTCAATATTTCAGTTAAAATTTTACTGAAACCCTTTATTGAAAACCATCAACCGTAGAAGCGTATGCGCCTGTATCAACAATTTACAGATCAACAACTCGTTCACCTCTTTAAAGACGGTGACGCTGAAGCTATGGAAACTCTTGTCCTTCGTCATAAAGACAAGCTGTTTACCTCAATTATTCTTTTGGTTAAAGACAAATACCTTGCCGAAGATTTGTTTCAGGACATGTTTATTAAAATAATTGATACGGTTCGTAACAACCGCTACACTGAAGAAGGTAAATTTTTACCTTGGGCAATGCGTATTGCACATAATCTTTGTGTGGATCATTTCCGCAAAATCAAGCGTTCGCCAACAATCAAAACAAGTGACAACCACGATATTTTTGAAGTACTGAATTTCAGCAATGAAAATGCTGAGGAAAAGATGATGAAAAACCAGAGTTACGATCGCATCCGCAGGATGTTGGATCTGTTACCCGAAGAACAGCGTGAAGTAATCGTCCTTCGTCATTATGCCGACCTGAGCTTCAAGGAAATTGCATCACTCACCAACTGCAGCATCAATACTGCTCTTGGGCGTATGCGTTACGGGCTCATTAATATGCGTAAAATGATGATGGAAAAACAAATCGCACTGTAAAAAAATTAACAGCAAGAGAACCTGACAAAGCCAAATCCCCGCTGCCTTGCGGGGATTTTTATTTTTATTTAATATCTGTCTGAAATTAAAGACCGGCAAATTCAACTGCAATCTGTGCCCCTACTCTTGCATTATTTTTTATTAATGCAATATTCGTTTCAAGGCTTTCGCCTTTTGTGTGATTGGCGATATATTGCAGTAAAAACGGAGTTACTTCTTTTCCTGTTATTTTTTGTTCATCAGCCGCTTTTAAAGCCTGCTGAATATACTTTTCCATTTCTATGCTGTTAATACCTTCAACAGTAGGTACAGGATTGGCAATAAGCACAGAACCATTCAACCCCAGTTCCCATTTTGTTTGCAGCATTTCAGCAATCGATTTCGCAGAATCTAATCGTAGTGGAGAACGGAAACCGCTTTCGCTTGAATAAAAACTCGGGAAAGCATCTTGCCCATATGTTACAACAGGAATGCCTAATGTTTCGAGATATTCCAATGTGCGGCCAATATCTAAAATTGATTTTACTCCGGCAGAAACCACTGCAACTGAAGTTTGTGCCATCTCCGTTAAATCGGCTGAGATATCCATGCTGTTTTCGGCCCCACGATGCACACCTCCTGTTCCACCGGTTACAAATATTTTTATACCGGACATTGCAGCAATACGCATTGTTGCAGCTACAGTTGTTGCACCATATAAATTTTGGCTAATGACATAAGGCATATCACGCAGACTTACTTTCCACACATTTTTTGCTTCTCCAAAATAAGCAAGTTCATTACTGCTTAAACCAATATGACATTTACCATTAAAAATGGCGATGGTTGCGGGTACTGCTCCATTATCCCTTACCGTTTGTTCAACAGCAACCGCAGTTTCAACATTCTTAGGAAAAGGCATTCCATGAGAAATAATAGTTGACTCCAACGCTACAACAGGTTTGCCACTGTTTAATGCATCAAGTACTTCGGGTTGTATCGTTAAAAAAGAATTCATTCGGGATAATAATTTGAAACAGACTGCAATAATTTTTCCTGTGTGAGATGTTGCACATTAGCACCATTCACCTGTAAAATTTCGGCCGACAATGTATGAGCAAGTTTAAGACATTGCAGATCGTTCAGCCCAAGATACTTTCCTAATAAAAAACCGGTTAATGATCCATCTCCTGCACCAGTACAATCAACAACTTCAATATCGGGAGCATGCAGTGAAATGGAATGATCTTTTTTATATAAAGCAGATCCATATTTGCCATTGTGTAACCAGATATTCTGCACACCTCTTTGAATCAGTTCATCTACCTGTTGCTGTGTAAAGAATGCTTTTTCAGAACACATTACGGGAAGTTCATCTTCATTAGGTGTTACTAAAAACAATCCGTTTAAAGCCAATTGCTTCAGCTTACGTGCAGGGGGAACCGATACAGGTTCTATTACAAGTGGAATACCTTCTTCGTTACTGAATCCAAGCAGCCACTCAATTGAGTCTTCGCTTACATTGGCATCAACAAGAATAAAAGCAGCAGTTTTAAGAATTTCTATCTGCGACTGCAAATGAGCAGGAGTAATTAAACTGATTGCTTCATTGGTCAAAAATGCGGAGAATAATGAACCGTCGGCATCAAGTATTCCTGTGTATTTTCCTGTAAGTCCTTCACGGGTAATTGAGGCATCAAGTTCCACACCTGCCGCTGTACACACCTGTTTCAGCCAGTCGCCGTCGCTATCATTTCCAAACACGCTGATTAACTGAACGGGCACGCCCAGCATTGCTAACTGATGTGCAATATTACGTCCCACTCCGCCTGAAGTTTTTGTTACTGAAGCAGGATTAGTAGTAGCTTTTAAAACGCCTTCTGTAGCATGAAACAACTCATCTACAAAAGCAGCACCGATGCAGATTATTGATTTTGACATGCTGCAAAAGTAATGGCAAAGCACCAGTTATAAAATTTCGGTTTCAGTTATTTCCAGTTCATAACCACATCTCTGCCAAAACGAAGAATCAGCAATGTAATAACAGCAAGGAAAACATAACGTATAAATAAGTTGCCTTTGAGCACAGCCGTTCTGCTGCCCAAATAACCTCCAAGCATATTGCAGGCCATCATTGGCAATGCAAGTTTAAACACTACAGCGCCATGCAACAAAAAGCCAATAAGTGAAAAAGTATCGGCTACAGCATTAATAAGCTTTGATCCAGAAGATGCTTTCAGAAAATTCATACCGGCAATACTAACGAAAGCGAAAACAAGCAGGCTTCCGGTTCCCGGGCCAATAAAACCATTATAAAAACCAATTACTGCACCAATCGTTGCACAAACAGCAAGAAATGTTTTACCACTATATTTCAATTCATGAACTGTACCTAAATCTTTTTTTAGAAATGTATAAACTGCAAGTACAATAATTACTACAAGCAACAAGGGTTTGAATACTTCCGGACTGATTCGTTCCATTACAAACGTACCACTGAATGAAGCAGTTGCTGCAGCAATTCCAGTTACTATTGCCATTGTTACATCAATACCCACCAGTTTTATATACTGATATGCAGCTACAGCGGTGCCAGCAACTGATGCAAAACGGTTAGTGGCAATTACCTGTACATGAGTAAACCCTGGAAATAATATTAATAACATAGGTACCTGAATCAACCCGCCACCGCCAACAATAGCATCAATAAACCCGGCAAATAATGCACCGGCACAAACAACAAGATAAATCCACCAGTCGAACATAGCTGCAAAATAAGAAACGAATGAAAATGAACCAGCTTTAATGTTTAAGGAATATTGTAACAGCACCGATCAAGGTTAGAACAATCACAACTTTACGGTAACTATCGTCTTTAATTTTCGTAACAATCTTTAACCCTGTCCAGAAACCAATAAAGAGGACAGGTAATAAAACAAGATCAGTCTGCAGACTTGTGCTGTTGATATTCTTCCACCAGATAACCTGGAAAGGAAGTTTGAATAAATTAATCACTAAAAAAATCCATGCAGCCGTACCAATAAAATCATTCTTAGGTAACCGCATGGCAAGAAAATAAATATTGGAATACGCACCTGCCAGATTTCCCATCATAGTTGTAAAACCCGATGCCAATCCTGTTAATGAAACAAACAAGGGGTGCGTTGGAACACTTACAGTTTTACGTATTTCCATAAAGAGAATGATTACAACTGTAACGAGGATAATTACAGCCATCACTTTACGGAAAACAATTTCATTGAGATCTTTTCCTGTAAAAACACCAATTAAAATTCCAACAATCATCCACGGAATCAGATTCCAGAAATGTTTCCATTGAGCATGACGGTTATAATAATAAACAGCAGCAATGTCAGCAGCGCACAATAACGGAAGTACAATACCTGTTGATGCTTTTCCTCCAAACACAATAGCCATGATTGTTACATTCAGCATATCCATTCCCTTTAGCCCTGCTTTTGAAAGGCCAATGATGAATGCTGCAGTGAATATCAATACCCAGTTCTGCAATGTATGGCTATAAAAAATACTCATCGTTGTGTAATTGAAAGTGATAAGAATCACTTCCATAAAAAACAAAGATCAGGGACATTGTTTGACGGACTGCTTCTTTTTGCAAAAAAATCAAAATTACCCTGCCTTAATTTATCAACATGTACATAAAAAAGAAATCATACGCTTCTGTTTTTATTTTTTCAGTTTTTATCATTTTCACTTTGCAGTTAAATGCACAGCAAAAATTAAGTTTTGATGCGGCTGCAATAAGAAACCTGCCAAAAGAAATAAACGGGTTAAACCTCAGTTGTTTTTATCATTTCACTGAACACTTATCGGGCGGATTGGAAATGAACCGTTTTTTTGCTGCAAACAAAACAGTTGAAGGTGAAGATGTACAACTTTCTGCATGGGATTTTGACCTGAACGTTCACTACGTTCTTCCGCTTTACAAAAACTGGAAATGGTATCCCGTATGTGGCGTTAGTCATACAAGCGAAAAAGAAAAAGTTGCGGGAACTGATGAGAGCAGTTATGAACGTTTCTTTTCTGTAAATGCGGGTGCAGGTACATTGCTTGAATGCGGGCATTGGGTGCCGCATATTGAATACACTTATACCTGGGGAAAAATCAATCAGCAGTTTTTACTTGCAGGAATCAGTTATGAACTGGAGATGGGGCATTACAAAAAAAGACATACAGAAAATTAAGACATCAGTTCACATTCCAATATCTTTAATTCGTGCAGGAAGCTTCTGCAATTTTAAAAATATATAGTCTTAACTATTATTTGAAATTAACAATCAACTTTCCCTATAAGTAATATACCTTGATTCAAACCATTCTTTGTATTCGTTTCCACGTTCACCTGCATAGTTGATGCATATCTCGGTTCCTGCAGATATATCTTCCAGTGCGTAATATCCCATTATTTTCGTTTCATGATGTAAACGATAGCCTGCATTACAATTTTTCGCATGGTTGTATAAAGAACCAAAGCCAAGTACCAGAGCCATTGTTCCTTCTTCTTTTATGAAATTGAAAAAATAATCAGCCAGCTTAGAGGAGGCAGCTATTTCCCGATCTTTGTCAGGAAGAACAATTACAGGGCATAAGTCAAATACTTCATCTTTATGGATGATTGTTTTACAAAAAACACCACGGCCTTTGCTGTTCACATTCCGTATATATAATTGCTTATTCATTAATCAAAATAAACTGTTTCATTATTTTCCGGTTGTCCGTTATAATTAAGCGTAATTTCTTCCGAAAGTTCAATCCGTTTAAACGCTTTTATTATAAGGCATTGTTCTTTTACATTCATTTCATAAAATGCATTTGCAGTATAAGAATGATTATATACAGAACTGTAGCCTAATCCAATTGCTGCAGGAGTTGCCTCAACCGGAACTACAAAGTAATACCTGAAAAGCATAGTATTCTGCAGGCATTCTTTATCTTCTTTATCCAAAAAGATTACAGGTGCTTTTTCAATAATATCACCTTTATTAAAAGATGTACTAGCGAATACACCATTTCCATGTATGGGACTTTGTCTTACTTCAATATGAAGGGGTTTATATATTCTTCTGGAAAGAAATGGTAGCATCCTACTTCTTGATATATGAATTTGTGGCGGCTTTGGTTTCTTTGAATTGAACTTTTTCTGTCTGCTTCATAGTGTTGAATTTGAAATTCTTGTCCTGTTTGGAACTTTTCAATTTCTTATTCATCAATGTATCAACCTTTATTTGTTTAATTGTATCTGCTTTTACGGTTTCTTTTTTTACCTGCAGGATTTGTGCCTTTAAACCGGCAAAAATTAAAAATGAGGAGAAAATCGCAATTACTCTTTTCATGTGGATTTTTTTAGTAATTAATGTCCATGTTATTCGCCTTAAGATTTTTATCGGCCATTGATATAATTTGCCTCAAAAATTTTACAGCTCATTTCATGTTTATTTGATTTAGATTTTAAATAAAAGTAACTGAGCTCAAAACATTTTACCATACCCAAAAAGGGGGATAGTGACTACTATTTCATTTTTTTTAATGGATTAGTCAAAATTCCTGCACCACTAAAAACATTTTCTAAATAAATCTTCAATAAAAAAATCCCGGCACTTTCGCACCGGGATTTACTATAAAAAGCTCGTGTAATTATTCAGCAGCTTTTGCTTCTTCAGCAGCATCATGATCAAGCTTCTTCTTCAGATCAGCAAGTACGCCAAGATCTCCAAGTGTTGCTTTTTCAACTTTGCTCTGTACATCTTTCACCGCTTTCTTGGTACGTGCAGCATCGGCTTGTCTTTCTTTAGCCACAGCTACTTTTTCATCAGCTACTGCCTGTTCCCAGATACGTGTATGGCTTAATACAACACGCTTTTCATTGCGGTCGAATTCAATTACCATAAACGGTGCAGTTTCATCAGCCACTACCTGCTTACCATCTTCTTTGTTAGTATGACGGTTAGGAGCAAAACCTTCAATACCGTAAGGTAATTGAACAACTGCACCTTTATCGTCTTTCTTCACAACATGACCTTCGTGGATAGTGCCAATAGCAAAAGTTTCTTCCAATGCATTCCATGGATCTTCTTCCAGTTGCTTATGACCTAACTGCAGCTTGCGGTTTTCTTTATCAATGCTGAGGATCATTACTTCAATTTCCTGACCAACCTTTGTGTATTCACTTGGATGGTTGAAACGCTTGGTCCAGCTCAGATCGCTGATGTGGATCATACCACCAATACCAGGCTTCAGTTCAACAAACACACCGTAAGGAGTAATGTTTTTCACCAAACCTTTGTGCTTACTTTCTACAGGGAATGCTTCTTCGATAGTGCTCCAAGGATCCTGTGTCATTTGTTTAATGCTCAGGCTCATCTTGCGTGCATCTTTATCGAGTGTAACAATCTTCGCTTCGTGCTCATCTCCCATTTTAAAGAATTCCTTCGCATTAACAGGAGTGTTTGCCCAACTGATTTCACTTACGTGAACCAGACCTTCAACACCTGGCATAATTTCGAGGAATGCACCGTAATCTTCAATATTCACTACTTTACCTTTCACTACATTACCTTCAGCAATATCTTCACTCAACGTATCCCAAGGGTGAGGAGTTAATTGTTTCAGACCAAGGCTGATACGTTTCTTATCGTCGTCAAAATCGAGAACTACAACATTCAGTTTCTGATCCATCTTCAGAACTTCTGAAGGATGGTTGATACGGCCCCAGCTGATATCAGTGATGTACAACAATCCATCTACGCCACCAAGATCAAGGAACGCACCGAAGTCGGTAATGTTCTTGATAGTTCCTTCGAGTACCTGGCCTTTTTCCAGTTTGCCCATAATCACAGCACGTTGTGCTTCGATATCGCTTTCGATGAGCGCTTTATGACTTACAACAGCGTTCTTAATTGTTTCGTTCACCTTCACAACTTTAAACTCCATTGTTTTGCCAACAAACTGATCGTAATCTGTAACAGGTTTTACATCAATTTGTGAACCTGGCAAGAATGTTTCCATTCCAAACACATCCACAATCAAACCACCTTTTGTTTTGCTTGTAACAACACCAGTAACAATTTCGCCTGTTTTGTGTACTTCAACAATACGTTCCCATGCACGGGTAATGCGTGCAAGCTTACGGCTGAGGTGCAGGTGACCTTCACGGTCTTCTTTTTCAACAACCATGATTTCAACAACATCACCTATTTTCAGTGAAGGTAAATCACGGAATTCGTTGAGAGATACAAGGCCATCGCTTTTAAAACCGATATTTACCACTGCATCTGTTTTGGTAAGAGCAACGATCTGGCCATCGACCATTTCGCCATCATTCACCTGTTTGAAAGTGCCGTCGTAAACAGCATCGTACTTAGCACGTTCTTCTTTGCTGTAAATAGCAACATTACGTTTGTCAACGCTCCAGTCGAAGTCATCATGAGCAGTTTCCACCACCACAGGCTCTTCTACCTTTGCTTCCACAGGTGCTGTTGTTGTCGCTGCAGATGTTTCGGCAACCTCAGTTGCAGGAACATTCTCCTGTGCATCAGCGTTTGAGTTAATAATTTCGTTTTCTGACATAAAATAATCCCGGTTTGTTTTTTTGAATCGGGGTCGCAAAGGTAAGATTAAAAGCTTTGCAGGCAAGGGTTTTGCCTATGTTTTTTGGGAGAAAAAAAAGGTTAGGAAAGAAGAAGATTTTAGCTGTGTTTGCTCCGGTTGTTTTGGAATAATCCAGGCCACAAAACGCCTATTTCCACATCACAAAGGATTTGGCCAGCAAAGGCAGCAAAACCAGGGAAATAGCGGCGTATAAAGCCCCTAAATACCAATAAACAACACCAGCAACAGCCAAAATGTAAACAGGATATAAAAAGGCCAGCAAGCAGAACAGAATGCTGTCGTAATATTGATCAAACCGAAGTTTCCAGGCTAATTTCTGCAGGGGATAAAACAGCAGGATATGCGTAACCACCCCAAGCATTGCAGGAATAAATAAGAAGGCTTTTGAAATTACTTTAGGCTTAGGATTATAAATCTTCGACAAATCTTCCAGTTGGCGCTCAGTTTCTTTATTGATGGCAAACATCAGTGCGCCATTTTCCAGCCTTGTGTCAATTTTTTCTTTTCCAAATGGCTCTCCAAAGTTTATATCCAGTTCTTTTCCAAAATCTTCAAGCGAACTGTAACGTACCCACACCGGTAAAAGTTTTACATCAAGTCCATCATTCCATGCCTGGGTTAACATTCTTGGAGCACCTTTTTTTAAAGGAGTTTGAAGTGTATCTTTTCGGGTGCAGAATCCTTCCACAAAAATCAACACATGCTCACCTCTCAGTAATATTTTTCTTACTTCTTCAAATGTTGCATCGTTATTTGAAAGGGTATGTTTACCATCACTCATTCTGTAAATAGGAATCATGTTTACTGATCGCAAAATCATTCGTACCAATGGATGCTTAAACACTCCGCTGCGGGTAATAAAATGTACCCGGTGCTTCATTGAAGCTCCCACCACCATTGCATCAAGAAAAGAATTGGGATGATTTACGCCAATAACCAATGGCGTTTCAATCGATGATTTGCTGCTGTTAAAAAATCCTACCCGTTTAAACGCAACCCATAACTGGAAATGCGTTAAGAGCTTCACTAAAATATACATTGATGGTAAACTTCTTTAAAAACGGCAATTTAAAGCAAAAAATTGAAGCCCCGAAAGCATGAAAAACAAAAAACCTCCTGAACCTTACTATCCGGGAAAACTTATTTTGCAATTTCTCTGATAGCTGCAACAAGCCTGTCGAGGTCTTTTACAGAAGTATATACGTTTGGAGTAACCCTTACGCCATGAATATTTTCCCAGTCAATGGCAACTGTATGGATTTTGTATTTGTTCATCAATGCAGTTGAAACGTCGCCGGGATTTTTTCCTTCAATTGCAATATTTGAAATAGCACAATATGCCTTTTTGTTTTTAGGTTGAAGAAAAGAAACCTTCTTTATATCACTTACTGCATTATTCCAGTAATCAGTTAAATAGCGAAGTCGTTGCTCTTTCCTTGCAGAACCGATGATATTGTGAAAATCAACTGCATTACCAATGGCCATTTCACTTGCAAATGATCTTGTACCCAGCGATTCAAACTTGCGTATATCAGTTCCATCGGGTTCGTTATTACTGAGCAATGCCCACACATTTTTAATCTTCTCCTTTTTAATCCAAAGCATACCGCTGCCAAAAGGTGCACACAACCATTTATGAAGAGATGTGGCAAAATAATCACAACCAAGATCAGGTATTTTAAACTCAAAATGAGCGAATGTATGTGCGCCATCACCAATTACTTCTATACCACGTTTATGTGCTTCATCTGCAATTTTCTTAATTGGCAGAATCTGCCCGCACCAGTTAATTAGATGTGTTACATGAACAATTTTTGTTTTTGATGTAAAAGCACTTATATATTGTTCAACAATTTTGTCCTCATTTTCTTCCGGAAGATTCAAGTTAAGCCAAACCAGTTTTATACCATCCCTTTTTTCCCGCTGCTTCCATGCGTTAATCATATTTGGATAATCCTGCCGGGTTAGTACAACTTCATCGCCGGCTTTCAGATTCAATCCAAAAATTACTGTATTTAATCCCTCTGTTGCATTACGGTTAATAGCAATTTCTTCTGCACTGCAGCCCGCTAATTCAGCAAGTTTGCCACGTAAACTTTCTCTGCCCTCATCTAATATCCGCCACATAAAATGCGAAGGGCCTTCATTGCAAAACTGGTAAAAACGGATGTGTGCATCCTGCACCACTTTCGGCTGCGGACATACGCCGCCGTTATTTAAGTACAACAGGTTAGGCGATACGGTATATTGTTCCTTTACCCAACTCCAGAAATCTTCATCAGTCGTTGCTTCGTCAGGGTTAAGTGCCTGAAATATCTGCATCTTTTCCTCTGCTTCACGGGCAAATAAGCTGCTCGTAAGCGGAAGAAAGGTAAAGGCTCCTGCAGTAGTTGTAATTTTTTTTAGAAAGTTGCGCCGGGAAGACATATAATTCTGCTTTTGTTTAAAAATAATTTTTCTGAATTAAAACAGAAAGTAAAAAAGCAGAAAAGTGCAGAATTATTTAATAAGTGTGCAGTGCTATGCGTTGAGCTGCGACAAAAGCACTTGTCCAAGCAAACTGAAAATTGAAACCTCCCGTTACAGCATCCACATCAAGCATTTCGCCTGCAAAATATAAACCGGGATGTAATTTACTCTGCATGGTGTTTGCATCAACCTCCTTCAGATCAACACCACCGGCTGTAACAAACTCATCTTTGAAAGTGGTTTTTCCTTTCACATGAAATTCATGATTAATCAGCAATTGGATCAGTTTATTCTGCTCTTTCAAAGGCAGATCGGCCCAGTTCATTTCAGGGTGAATGCCAGCCTGCTGCAATAAAAAATTCCATAGCCTGCCAGGGAGACGAAAGATATTTCCATTCACAATTCTGGTATTCCCTTTACTGTTTCTTTGAAAGAGTAAATCATCTTTCAACTCCTGCTCTTTTTTATCACCAAGCCAGTTAATTGAAATATTAAAATCATAATTACGCTGTTGTAACTCTCTTGCGCCCCATGCTGATAATTTGAGTACACAAGGGCCACTCAATCCCCAATGTGTAATAAGTAAAGGGCCATTGCTTTTTAATTTTGTTGATTGAATTTTTATGGTTGCATCTGCAACACTTACACCCATTAATTCTGTAACGGGATGATGGGGGATGTTAAATGTAAACAACGATGGTGCAGGTGAAATAATATGATGTTTTGTTTCTTTAAGAAAACCTGCCTGCTGTAATTTGGGGAAACCACCACAAGCCACGCAAATAAAACCGGCTTCAAATGTTTTACCATTTCCACAATCAATTTTCCAGATGCTGTTTTCCTGTTGTGAAATATTTTTTACTTCACAGTTTGTTCTTACTTCAACATTATATTTATCTGCCTCTTTCAGCAAGCAGTTAATAATTGTTTGTGAAGAATCTGTAGCCGGAAACATTCTTCCGTCAGCTTCTGCTTTCAGCTTTACGCCTCTTTCTTCAAACCATTTTACTGTATGTGAAGGATTAAACTGGTAAAACGCTTTACGGACAAAACGATCACCTCTGGGATAAAATTTACTGAGTGCCTCAACATCAAAACAAGCATGTGTTACATTGCATCTGCCTCCACCACTTACTTTTACTTTTGATAAAAGTTTGCCTGATTTTTCAAGAATAATAACACGAAGTAAAGGATTTAGCCTTGCTGCATTAATAGCACAGAAAAAACCGGCAGCACCGCCACCAATAACAACAAGTAGTTTTTTGTTTGACACTCCGTTAACAAGCATAAAAAACTCCCTTCACCAAGGGAGTTAAAATTAATTATTTAGTAGTACGTGGCATCAAGATTCGGGTTTGCTTTCTCAGCAGCTTCGATTGATGCAAACGAAGAAAGAATATCAGCTTTACCTTTCTTTACGCACACATCATGTTCATAATGTGCAGATGGTTTATTGTCTGCAGTTCTGATCGTCCATCCGTCAGCATCGTGATATACATCCTTTATACCAAGATTAATCATGGGTTCAATTGCAATTACAATTCCTTCTTTCAGTTTTGCCCCTGTTCCTCTTTTTCCATAGTTAGGAACTTGTGGATCTTCATGCAGGTTACGTCCTAAGCCATGACCAACCAATTCTCTCACCACACCATAACCATGCTGCCTTTCTGTATATTCCTGAATTGCATAAGAAATATCTCCAACACGATTTCCATGCACTGCTTTTTCTATGCCTTTGTATAATGATTCTTTGGTAATCCGGAGCAACTGTTTCACATCTTCAGTTGTTGTACCTACAATAAAAGTATAAGCACTATCGCCATGATAACCATTTATAAATGTGCCCACATCAACTGAAACAATATCGCCATCTTTTAGTGGTACGTTAGTAGGGAATCCATGAACAACCGCATCGTTTACAGAAATACAGGTGGCATATGGATAACTGTTCTGATAATTTTTAAATGATGGAATTGCGCCATTGTCACGTATAAATTGCTCAACCCTTGCATCAACCTGCATCGTTGTAATTCCGGGTTTCAATATTTTTGCAGCTTCAGCTATAGCATCTCCAACAAGCAATGCACTTTTGCGGATAAGCTCTATTTCCAATGGTGAACGATAATGTATCATAATCTTTTTTTTATTAAAAAACCCCGGCATTGTTTGCCAGGGTTTTAATGTATTTTAATTCATTTATTAAATAGCAGATGAAGAAACAGTCTGGCGACCCTGAATTCTTCCGCCTTTCATCAAACCGTCGTATTGCCGCATAAGCAGATGTGTTTCGATCTGTTGTAAAGTATCGAGTATAACACCCACCATAATCAACAATGAAGTTCCGCCAAAGAATGTAGAAAACCCGCTTGTAACACCAAGATTTTTTGCAATGCCCGGAAGAACCCCGACAACTGCGAGAAAAATAGCTCCTGGTAATGTGATACGATCCATAATCATACCAATATAATCTGCAGTAGGTTGACCGGGTTTAACACCAGGAACAAATCCGTTATTCTGTTTCAGATTATCAGCAATTTGCTTAGGATTAAAGATTAATGCCGTATAAAGGAAAGTGAAACCAATAACCAGAATTGAATAAATAATCATGTACCAGATATTACCATGATCGCTTAATGTTGCGGCAATACCTTTAGTAACGTCAAATCCTGTAAGTAATGTTGGCAGGAACATAATTGCCTGCGCAAAGATGATTGGCATAACACCAGCACTGTTTACTTTTACCGGGAGGAACTGGCGGGCACCACCAAACTGACGGTTACCAACAACCTGTTTTGCATAGTTAATGGCAATTTTCCGTACACCTTGTACAAGAATAATTAATCCCATAATTACTGCCACTAAAATTGCTACTTCAATCATGAACTTAAGCAAACCTCCACCACCTGCATTCATTTTTGCTGTAAATTCTGCTGCTATAGATGAAGGGAAACGGGCAAGGATGCCGATCATGATAATAAGTGAAGTACCATTCCCTAATCCTTTATCAGTAATTTTTTCGCCCAACCACATAACAAACAAAGTACCTGCTGTTAAAACAATGGTTGTTGAAAGCCAGAAAAATGATTCGTATGAAGGCAGAATTGCACCACCTGCAATTTCACGGCTTTTTAAATAAGTAACGTATGCACTTGCCTGGAAGATGGTAACAATAACAGTGAGGTATCTTGTCCACTGATTAATTTTTTTGCGGCCGCTTTCACCTTCTTTCTGCATTTTCTGCAACTGCGGAACAAGAATGCTCATTAATTGCATAAAGATTGAAGCAGAAATATAAGGCATAATACCCAATGCAAACACTGAGGCGCTGGAGAACGCACCACCCGCAAATGAATCAAATATTCCAAGGATACCTTCTTTTGCTTTGGAGTTCAAAGCACTCAGGTTATTCGGATCAACACCTGGCAAAACAATATGTGCGCCTACACGATATACCAGAAGCAGCAAAAGAGTGTAAATGATCTTATCTCTTAACTCTTCAATGCTCCAGATATTCTTTAGGGTTTGTATGAGCTTTTTCACTTGAAAAAATCTTTTTTATAAAATTCGCTGAAAGAAAAAAGACGCATTTTCATGCGTCGGGCAAATATCGGTAAAAATTACTTTACTATTTCAACACTGCCACCGGCTGCTTCAATTGCGGCTTTTGCTTTTTCACTCAAAGCATTTACCTTAAATGAAAGTTTGGATTTGATTTCACCGTTTGCAAGAATTTTCACCTTATCAGTACGGCTGATTAAACCATTCACATACAGGTTTTCAAGTGAGAATTCACTGATTGCGTATTTTTCAGCAAGTTGCTCAACCTGTCCGAGATTGAACACACGATATTCAACACGATCCGGATTTTTAAATCCACGTTTTGGCACACGACGCTGTATTGGCATCTGACCACCCTCATGTCCTACTTTTATTTTATGACTTGCATGGCTCTGGGCACCTTTGTTACCTTTTGTAGAGGTACCACCTTTACCAGATGCTTCACCACGGCCTAAACGTTTTTCTTTGTGAGTTGAGCCTTCAGCAGGTTTTAAATTGTGCAGTTTCATTCTTATCTGATTTTGTACTTACGGGGAAATCACCCCTCGCTTGTTATTTTGTATGATGTAATGAAGCTGAATAGCACAAAATTTTCTTGATAATGTACTATTCAGCCCGTTATATTAAGCAAGTTCTTCCACTTTCAGAAGATGATTCACTTTCTGAACCATTCCTAAAACCTGGGGAGTTGCTTCTACTTCTTTTGTAGAATTCGTCTTGTTCAAACCAAGAGCTTTCAGTGTTTGTTTCTGACGCTCAGGTCTGTCGATTGGACTTTTTACTAAAGTTATTTTTATCTTTTTCATATCTCAGTCTTTTTTTGACTGCCGACTGCCGACTCACGACCGACGACTGTATTCAATTATCCGTTAAATACTCTCTTTAATCCAAGGCTGCGTGTTTTTGATACGCTGATTGGTTCACGTAACAAAGCCAATGCTTTGAATGTGGCTTTTACCACGTTATGAGGATTAGCTGAACCTAACGATTTAGCTAACACGTCGGTTACACCAGCGCTTTCCAGTACAGCACGCATACTACCGCCGGCAATTACACCCGTACCATGAGCCGCAGGCTTAATTAATACTTTAGCTGCGCCTTCTTTTGCCAATTGATCATGAGGAATACTTCCTTTCATTACAGGAACTTTGATGAGATTTTTCTTTGCATCTTCAATTCCTTTTGAAATTGCTTCCTGCACTTCTTTAGCTTTTCCTAAACCATGACCAACCACTCCATTACCATTTCCTACAACAACCAGTGCAGAGAAACTGAATGCACGACCACCTTTTGTTGTTTTAACAACACGATTGATGGCGACAACTTTTTCTTTCAGTTCAAGGTCACCTGCTTTTACTTTGTTTGTAATTACTTTAGACATTTATACTTAATTAAATGTTTACGATTGATTAGAATTTTAATCCTCCTTCACGGGCACCGTCAGCAATAGCTTTTACACGACCATGATATAAATAACCACCACGATCAAACACGATTTCAGTTAAACCTAAATCAACAGCTTTACGTGCAATTGCAGCGCCTACGAGTTTGCTTTTTTCAGATTTTGTACCTGCCTGTGCCTGAATGTCTTTATCTCTTGATGAGGCTGAAGCAATTGTTTTACCAGTTACATCATCAATTATCTGAACATAAATATCAGAGTTGCTGCGAAACACGCTTAAACGTGGTTTTGCAGTAGTACCGGCAACTTTCTTACGAACGCTGTAGCGGATTTTTTGTCTTCTGATTACTTTGTTATCTGTTTTCATTCTTGTGTATTTAATTTCCTGATACTGCCAGGAATTTCATGTTAATGATTATTTACCTGCTGCTTTACCTGCTTTACGACGGATGTATTCACCAACGTATTTCACACCTTTTCCTTTGTATGGCTCAGGCTTACGTAAGCTGCGCAGTTTTGCTGCAACCTGTCCAAGCAATTGTTTATCGGTACCTTCAAGAGTAATCGTTGGGTTCTGACCTTTTTCCTGTGCAGTTGCAACTTTTAATTCTTTCGGTACTTCAAAAATGATGTTGTGAGAATAACCTAAGGCAAGGTCAAGGATATTTCCCTGATTGGCTGCTTTAAAACCCACACCCACTAATTCAAGTTTCTTTTCAAAACCATCAGTAACACCTTTTACCATATTTGCAACCAATGCACGATACAATCCATGCATTGCACGATGACGGCCCTGATCAGTTGGGCGGCTGAAGTTTACTTCACCATCTTTTACTTCAACAACAATATCACGGTCAACTGCTTCTTTCAGTTCACCTTTTGGTCCTTTAACAGTAACCACATTATCTTTTCCTACAGTAATTGTAACACCCTGGGGAATTACAACCGGCTTTTTACCTATACGAGACATAAACTTTTGTTTTTTATTTTAAATGAAGATCAACCGGTCAGCTTAGTATAGTTCAGCTTAATGTATTGATCAGTTTATTTGATTAATAGATGTAACAAAGAACTTCACCACCTACATTGCTTGCTTTTGCCTGCTTATCAGTCATTACACCTTTTGAAGTGCTGATGATAGCAACACCTAAACCATTTTTTACACGGCGGAACTCACCGGGCTTAGCATACTGACGCAAACCTGGACGGCTGATACGTTCCAAAGATTGAATTGCAGGAATACGGGTCTGAGGATCGTATTTCAACGCAATTTTGATAACACCTTGTTTGTTATCATCTTCAAATTTGTATTTGAGAATATAACCTTGATCGTATAAAATTTCGGTGATACGTTTTTTAAGATTAGAAGCAGGAATTTCTACAATTCTGTGCCCTGCCATCTGAGCATTTCTAACACGGGTAAGAAAATCTGCAATAGGATCTGTAACCATCTTTATTTATTAATTGAATGATTTAAAAGTTTGTTTACTGTTGTGCATCATATTCAATACCTGCACAAGTGTTTCATTTATAAAAAGCGGCTTACCAGCTTGCTTTTTTAACACCTGGTATTTTACCATTCAGCGCCATGTCACGGAAAATCACACGGGAAATTCCAAAGTACCGCATGTATCCTTTTGGACGACCAGTTAACTGGCAGCGGTTCTTTAAACGAACGGGTGAAGCATTCTTTGGCAATTGATCCAAAGCAGCATAATCACCGGCAGCTTTTAAAGCAGCACGCTTTTCAGCATACTGAGCTACCATTCTTTCTCTTTTGTTCTGGCGGGCTGTTACTGATTTTTTAGCCATAGTTTATAATTAGTCTTTTTTTGCATTTTTAAAAGGCATTCCCATTTCTTTCAGCAATTCATATGCTTCTTCATTGGTTGATGCACTTGTTACAAAAGTGATATCAAGACCCGTGATTTTATTCACTTTGTCAATATCAATTTCAGGGAAGATGATTTGCTCTGTTATACCCATTGTATAATTTCCACGGCCATCAAATGATTTATCATTGATACCTTTAAAGTCACGTACACGGGGAAGTGATGCGCTAATCAGGCGATCCAGAAACTCATACATATTTACACCACGCAATGTAACACGGGCACCAATCGGCATTCCACGACGCAACTTAAAGTTGGAGATATCTTTCTTAGAACTTGTGGCAACAGCTTTCTGTCCGCTGATGTTTGAAAGTTCATCAATTGCAATATCAACCAGCTTTTTGTCATTCACTGCACCGTTTACGCCACGGTTCAGACAGATTTTTTCAAGTTTGGGCACCTGCATGATGCTTTTGTAACCAAATCTCTTCATTAAAGCAGGAACTACTTCAGCTTTATATTTGGTTGCCAAACGGGGTGTATATTTTACTGTACTCATTTTCGATTTATTTTAACCTTGGTTAAATTATTTTACGGGTTGTCCCGATTTTTTTGAAACCCTTACCAGTTTACCATTGTCACGGGTGCGCTTTACTTTGGTAGCCTGCTTACCATCCCACAACATTACATTAGAGATATGGATAGGAGCCTCCATTTTAGTAATACCACCTTTTGTATTCTGAGCCGATGGCTTACTGTGTTTGGTAACAATGTTTACACCTTCAACCAAAACTCGTGCATCATCCGGAAATACTTCCAGAACCTTACGGGGCTTCTTAACATCTTTATCATCGCCGGCAATTACAACTACTGAATCGCCTTTCTTGATGCTAAACTTGGGTTTAAATCTGTTGCTCATTTTTTTATGCTTATGCTTTATGCCAAACGCTAAAGGTTTAGCTTAAATATTTCTTTATATTGATGAATGCGCTCAGCTATTTGCCTTCTGCATCCTGCTTTTTAAAGTACTTCAGGTGCCAGTGAAATAATCTTCATATAACCTTTATCACGCAATTCTCTTGCTACCGGCCCAAAGATACGTGTACCACGAGGCTCATCAGCAGCGTTCAGAATCACCACGGCATTGTCATCGAAACGGATATAAGAACCGTCTTTACGACGTAATTTATTTTTTGTACGTACAATAACGGCTTTTGCTACAGTACCTTTTTTGATACCACCACCTGGTAATGCATCTTTTACAGTAACAACAATCTTATCACCAATTTTTGCATAATCCTGACCACTGTTACCAAGCACTTTAATACAAAGCACTTCTTTAGCACCACTATTATCGGCTACGTTTAATCTGCTTTCTTGCTGAATCATTTTCTTAAACTTTTAACTCCGGTTTTAAACACTGAGTATTTTTAAAAATCTGGTTGTTTGCAGAGGCTTGCGGCTGCGTACCGGAAGCATGCGTGGAATTATTATTTCGCTTTTTCTACAACTTCCACCAGTCTCCAGCGCTTTGTTTTGCTGAGAGGGCGACTTTCCATGATCTTCACAGTATCGCCTATACCGCACTCATTCTTTTCATCATGAGCATGGAACTTAGTCGTTTTCTTAACGAATTTTCCATAAATAGGGTGTTTCACTTTACGCTCAACAGCTACCGTAATGGTTTTATCCATTTTGCTGCTGGTTACTACACCTGTCTTTGTTTTACGCAAATTTCTTTCTAACATTTTTTGCTTTTTTTCAGTTGATGACGGTACTACGCCACTGTATTTTCAAATGGGTTAAACTCCCAGTTGCTTCTTTCTTAATTCTGTTTTTAAACGGGCAATGTCACGGCGAAGGCCACGAATGCTCACAGGATTCTCCAATGGAGAAATTGCGTGAGCAAATTCCAGCTTCTTTAAACGCATCTCATCTTCGTTGATGCGTGCTGCCAGATCAGCTTCGTTCAGCTCTTTTATGCTCTTTAAAAAATCAGTTGTCTTTGCCATGTTAATCGGTTTAATCAGTTCAACTTGTTAATTACGCAACTAAGTCTCTGCGTACAATGAATTTTGTTTTAATCGGAAGCTTTTGTGCAGCTAAAGCCATTGCTTCTTTTGCTACTGTTTCAGGTACACCATCAGCTTCAAACAAAATACGGCCTGGTTCAATAATAGCAGCCCAACCTTCGGGGTTACCCTTACCTTTACCCATACGTACTTCAGCAGGCTTCTTTGTAACTACTTTGTCGGGGAACACACGGATCCACACATTACCTTCACGTTTCATAGCACGGGTCATTGCCTGGCGGGCACTTTCAATCTGGCGATTTGTTAACCACACAGGTTCCAGCGCTTTTAAAGCGTACGATCCAAATGAAATGCTGGTTCCACGCTTAGCCACAGCACGGATACGTCCTTTCTGCGATTTTCTGTGTTTTGTTCTTTTCGGCTGTAACATTGTTAATTATATTTCTTGTTACTTGTTTGTTGTTTGCTTCGTACTCCGTACATATGCACGTTGTACTTCTAAATGTTATTATGCTTTTTTCTCCCTGCGCTGTCCACCATGTCCGCCACGACGATCACCCCTGTCTCCACCTCTTTCTCTGTGATCATCACGACGGTGATCTTTCCTGTCGCTTACATCACTCTTACCACCTACGAAATTGGGGTTCAGATCACGCTTGGTTAAAACTTCACCTTTACAAATCCAGACTTTGATACCAATTTTACCGTAAACAGTTAAAGCATAAAGATTAGCATAGTCAATATCCATACGGAAAGTATGAAGAGGTGTACGTCCCTGCTTAATTTCTTCTGTACGAGCAATTTCAGCACCGCCTAAACGACCACTTACTTTCACTTTAATACCTTCAGCACCCATGCGCAATGCAGAAGCGATAGCCATTTTCACAGCACGTTTGTAATTGATACGGTTTTCAATCTGGCGTGCGATAGTATCAGCAACAATTGTTGCATCTACTTCCGGACGACGGATTTCAAGAATGTTGATTTGAACATCATCTTTACCAGTAAGTTTTTTCAACTCTTCTTTAATACGATCAACTTCACCACCACCTTTACCGATAATAATACCGGGTTTTGAAGTGTGAATGGTTACAATCAGTTTATTGAGTGTACGCTCAATCACAATTTTAGCGATGCCACCTTTGTTGATACGGGCATTAAGGTAGGTTCTGATCTTATTATCTTCGATCAACTTGCCGGCAAAATCTTTTTTACTACCGTACCAGTTACTCTCCCATCCGCGGATGATCCCTAACCTGTTACCAATTGGATTTGCTTTCTGACCCATAGAATGGTTTATAAAATTTTATCAATTAATTTTTTTTATCTACTATAATGGTTACATGATTGCTGCGCTTTCTTACCCTGTAAGCTCGGCCCTGAGGAGCAGGACGTAAACGCTTAATCATACGTGCACCATCTACAAAAATTGTTTTCACAACTAATGAAGAATCTGCTGCACTTTGTCCACTATTCTTTTGCTCCCAGTTGCTGATAGCACTTTTTAAAAGTTTACCAAGCGGAGATGCTGAATGTTGCGGATGAAACTCCAGCATTGCCAAAGCCTTTTCAACATCCATTCCACGAATCTCATCAGCCAGCAAACGCATTCTGCGGGGTGATGTGGGATAATTTCTGAGTTTTGCTACTGCTTCCATTTTAAATCTGTTTATGCAATCTTCTTGCTTGAGTGTCCTTTAAAGTTTCTTGTTGGAGCAAATTCGCCAAGTTTATGACCTACCATAAATTCGGTTACATAAACAGGGATAAATTTGTTTCCGTTATGCACAGCAAATGTGTGACCTACAAAATCGGGAGTAATTGTAGAGCGGCGGCTCCATGTTTTAATTACACCTTTCTTTGATTTACCCTCGTTGATAGCAAGCACCTTTGTTTCGAGGTGAGCTGCTACATAAGGACCTTTTTTAATCGAACGAGCCATGAGTATATTTTAGATTTTCGATTTCTGATTGAAATTATTTAGCCAGTTTGCTACCATCTTTACGCTGAATGATGAGCTTGTTAGAACCTTTATGCAATGAGCGTGTTTTTTCGCCTTTTGCATATTTACCAGTTCTGCTGCGTGGATGACCACCGCTTGAACGTCCTTCACCACCACCCATTGGGTGATCAACAGGGTTCATAGCCACACCACGGTTGCGTGGGCGAATTCCTTTCCAACGGTTAACACCGGCTTTACCAGCTTGCTCAAGATTATGATCGCTGTTTGATACCACACCTACTGTTGCATAACAGTTAATCAACACTTTACGTAACTCACCACTTGGCATTTTTAACACGGCATATTTTTCTTCCTTGTTAGTTAACTGTGCGCTTGTACCTGCACTACGAACTAATTTACCACCCTGGCCAGGCTGCATTTCAATATTGTGAATCATTGTACCCAAAGGCATGTGCTTCATCTGAAGAGAATTACCAAGTTCGGGAGCAACTGCATCACCAGCTAAAACTGTTGCCCCAACCTGTAAACCGTTGGGAGCAAGAATGTACCTTTTTTCACCATCAGCATAATTCAGTAAAGCGATGAATGCTGTACGGTTGGGATCATATTCAATAGATGCAACCTTTGCCGGCACACCTTTCTTGTTACGTTTAAAATCAATTACACGGTATTTCTTTTTGTTACCACCGCCAATGTAACGCATTGAACGACGGCCCTGCACATTACGACCACCTGTTGACTTTACATTTTCAAGCAAAGACTTTTCAGGAGTATCAGTAGTAATTTCGGCATAAGCATTCCCGATTCTCCATCTGGTACCTGCTGTAACCGGTTTGTATTTTTTTAATGCCATTTTAAACTTTTTTTATTGTTCAACTTTTGCGGTAGTTGACCTACCATTCATGTTTTGATTATACAGTTCCGTATAAGTCGATTGTTTCGCCTTCAGCAACTGTTACATAAGCTTTTTTGTAAGCTGGTTTGCTACCCTGGATATAACCTGCTTTTGTCATACGGTTTTTACTTTTGCGGGGAGCCACCATTGTGCGAACATCTTCAACTTTTACATTGTAGAATTCTTCCACAGCCTTTTTGATCTCCAGCTTGTTAGCTTTGCGGCCAACACGGAAAGCATATGTGTTCTTTTTTTCTGTTAAGCGATTGCTTTTTTCAGAAACAACCGGTTTTATTAAAATTTCACTCTGTCTCATCTGGACGTTGTTTATTCAGTTCAATGATTGATTAAGCTGTAGCTTCTTCTTCAGAAAAAACTTTCGCAGCGCTTTCTGTTAATACGAGTACATCGCTGTTTACGAGATCGTATGTATTTACATCGGCCAGTACTGTACCAACTACAGAAGGTACGTTACGCAGGCTGAGGTAAAGATTATCGTTGTAATCAGGAATTACAACCAGTGCTTTCTTACCTGCAACATTCAGATTGCTGAGAACACTTACAAACTCTTTTGTTTTTGGCGTTTCAAAGCTGAGATCTTCGACAATTACAATAGCATTTTCTTTTGCTTTATAAGAAAGAGCACTCATTTTAGCCAGATCCTTTACTTTACGGTTCAGTTTAAAATCGTAACCATGAGGCTTAGGACCAAATACAGTACCACCACCTTTATATAAAGGGTTGCGAATGTTACCCTTACGTGAACCACCAGTTCCTTTCTGACGATGAAGCTTACGGCTTGCACCCTTTACTTCAGCACGGGTCTTAACCTTATGTGTACCCTGACGTTGCGCAGCCCTGAATTGCTTTACAGCGAGGTAAATCACATGATCGTTAGGTTCGATACCGAAGATTTCTTCGGGCAGTTCGATTGTGCGACCTGTTGCTTTTCCTGATTTATTTAAAACATCTACTTGCATGACTTCTTTGAATTAGTTTGTTTACTTCTGGATATATACAATTGATCCGTTGTAACCCGGTACAGAACCACTCACAAGGATGTAATTCTTTTCAGGGAAAATTTTCAATACTTTCAATCCTTTTACTTTCACTCGTTCTGCGCCCATGCGGCCAGCCATACGCATACCCTTCATAACACGGGAAGCATCGGAAGAGTTACCAAGTGAACCGGGAGCACGCTGACGATCGTGCTGACCATGCGACTGTTCGCCCACACCATGGAAACCGTGGCGTTTAACAACACCCTGAAAACCTTTACCTTTTGTAGTACCAACTACATCAACTTTTTCGCCTTCTTCGAAAATGTCGGCAGATATGGTTTCACCAATATTTTTTTCGATTGAATAATTGCGGAATTCTTTTACGAATTTTTTAGGAGAAGTGCTTGCTTTAGCGAAGTGATTTTTTTCTGCTGCCGTGGTGTTTTTTTCTTTCTTTTCGCCAAAAGCTAATTGAAGTGCGCTGTATCCGTCAGCGTCTTGAGTTTTTACCTGTGTAACAACACAGGGACCAGCTTCTATGATGGTGCAGCTTGTTTGCTTACCATCGGGACTGAAGATACTGGTCATGCCGATCTTTTTTCCAATAATACCTTTCATTTTTTTACAGTTTATGCCCTGTAAGGTTGTTGAGACATGACACCGGCGAGTGTCATTCAATCCCCGTTTACCACTGACCTTTTCCTTTTTTTCCACTTTGGATCGGAAGTACCAGAGGTAAACTAACCACGAAGGGCTAGTTTATATGTTATTTTGCTCTTGCCTTTGCAGGCTCGAACTATATTTAATTCAGAGCTCTTTTTTTCTGCAGTGCAGAATTGAGAGATGAAACAAAACCTATTTATAAGAACTAACAAAGTGACGGGGTAAACTCACCCCCAATCATCATGCTTTAATTTCTACATCCACACCGCTGGGCAAATCCAGTTTACTCAGAGCATCAACTGTGCGGCTGCTGCTGGTGTAGATATCCAGCAAACGCTTATGAGTACACAACTGAAATTGCTCCCTGCTCTTTTTGTTTACGTGAGGCGAGCGCAGAACTGTAAATATTCTTTTACGTGTAGGAAGAGGAATTGGTCCTGTTACTACTGCACCTGTACTGCGAACCGTTTTCACGATTTTTTCTGCAGATTTATCGACCAGATTATGGTCGTAAGATTGCAATTTTATTCTGATTCGTTGAGCCATAAGATCTTTCCCTAATTTTCAATTGGGAGCGCAAAGGTATGGTTTGATTTATTACCTGCAAAAAGTTTAGTGAAGTTTTTTGGAAAATTGGGTCAAAAAACTGAAAAAATCAGATTTTGGCTTTTTTTACTGACATTATCATTAAAATGAACATCTTATATGGCGTGTACATTTAGTTTTCTTTAGATTACTATTGAAATTTTTTGAACCCTTTTGACTGATTTTCATTCAAATATAGCCCCAAAAACCGGCAACAACCGTCTATTCATAACTATATAACATATTTTATATTTCCTTTTCTTTATTTTTACTTCTTCCTATCTTATTATATTGTATGAAATTTCTTCAATTCTTTACTGTTTCAATTATACTTACAAGTTGTGGCAACAATTCAGTACAAAACGAAGATCAAAGCAAAGCCCCATCTGTTCCTCCTCCTGCCCAACTGAGTTATTCTTTATTAAAGGTTTATCCTCACGACACTTCGGCTTACACGCAAGGGTTGCAGTACATTGATGGTTTTTTGTATGAAGGAACAGGGAATCCGGAAAAAATTCCTGACAGATCAAAACTCCGTAAAGTAGATTATGTTACAGGGAAAATTTTAAAAGAAGTTTTTATTCCCGGAACAGTGTTTGGTGAAGGCATTACTATGCTCAACAACAAAATTTATCAATTAACCTGGACAGAAAAAAAAGGATTGATTTACCAGTTTCCTGATTTTAAACTGATTCGTGAATTCAATTTTGATCTTGCTGAAGGCTGGGGTATAACTAACAATGGTAAAGAATTAATTGTTTCGGATGGAAGCAGCAATATTTACTTCTGGGATCCTGAAACTTTAAAAGAAACAAAACGCATCAGCGTGCAGGACAATAACGGGCTGCGTAATATGCTCAACGAACTGGAATTTATTAATGGCTCTATTTATGCCAATGTTTACCAAACTGATGAAATTCTGAAAATTGACCCTGCAACAGGAAATGTTACCGGCACTATTAATTTTTCTGACCTGCGAAAAAACTTTCCCGAATTAAACGATCAGCATTGTGATGTTTTAAACGGTATTGCCTGGGACAGCAGCAGTAATAAATTATTTGTTACAGGAAAGTACTGGCCAAAACTGTTTGAAATAAAACTGAATTAAACAAGATAAGCCCCGGTTATTTCGTCATCATTCATTTCTACATAAATATGCTCTTCAAGAGTTGTTGCAATTGAAAGCCCAACGTAATCGGGCTGTACAGGAAAGGCTTTGTGTGTACGTTCAACCATTACTAATGTTTGAATTTTTTTGGGCTGATAATCAAGGAAAGGCTTTAAAGCGTACAACATTGTTCGTCCGCTGTTCGACACATCATCAATTACAATAACCGACTGATGATTTAAGCCAATGCTTCTGTCAACAAACACTTTTTCAGGATTACGTTTATCCATTGTTATTTCCAGAAGCTCAACATGTATATTGCTTATTTTAACAACCTGCTCTGCAAGTAATTTTGCGACCAACATTCCACTGTTACTGATACCGGCAAAAAACAACAGATGCTCATTATAATTACGTTCAGCAATTTCAAATGCAAGGCGTTTGATTTTGAGCTTTACAGTTTCTTTATCTAAAATAAATTTCTTTTCCATATTTCGATATTACTTACTAAAGTTCCAAATTAATTACCAATCAACCAATCAAATCTGAAAGATCAACCCTTATCTTAGCAAACAAATCGTTTTTATGCAGATTATCCAGCAAATTTTGTTTGCCTTTTTTTTGGCTTCAGCAATCTGGTTTTTCAGTAAAAAGATAAAAGAAATCCGCCGCAATATTCTATTGGGGGTTGATGAATACTTAAAAGACAATCCATCCCAACGCTGGAAAAATATGCTGTTACTGGCTTTCGGGCAAAAAAAGATGTTTAAAAATCCACTTGTTGCTGTCCTTCACCTGTTTGTTTATGTTGGTTTTATCATCATTAATATCGAAATATTTGAAATTATTCTTGATGGTTTATTGGGAACACATCGCTTATTTTTTCCTTTCCTTGGCGGATTTTATAATTTCCTGATTAATTGTTTTGAACTGCTTGCTGTTCTGGTCATTGTTGCCTGTATTATTTTCCTTGCAAGAAGAAATTTCATTAAACTCAAACGATTTGCCAGCAATGATTTAAACGGCTGGGCCCGCAGCGATGCCAACTACATACTTATTACTGAAATAATATTAATGAGTTTGTTTTTGGTTATGAACAGTGCCGACAGAGCGTTACAGCTACACGAGTCACCGCACTATCATGCTATTGGTAATTTTCTTATCTCCGGCATGAATGTTTCTTTCTTAACAGGATTAAACGACAGCACTTTAATTGCAATTGAACGTTCTGCCTGGTGGCTGCACATTATCGGCATTTTTGCTTTTCTCAATTATCTTCCTTGGAGTAAGCATTTACATATTTTACTTGCATTCCCGAATGCATGGTATGCAAGACTTACAAATACGGGAACAATGATGAACATGCCATCAGTACAAAATGAGGTGAAGTATATGATGCAGCCAGAGCTTGCACCAACCGATGCCACTCCCCCATCAAAATTCGGCGCAAAAGATGTGATGGATTTAAGCTGGAAAAGTTTACTTGATGCATATAGCTGTACCGAGTGTGGACGTTGTACTGCTGCCTGCCCTGCAAATACTACAGGCAAATTATTAAGTCCACGTAAGATTATGATGAGTACCCGTGACCGATTGGAAGAAGTTGGGCGTAACATCAATCTCAACAAAGAATTTAAAGAGGATGGCAAAACATTACTTAACCATTATATAACTGTTGAAGAACTTCGTGCATGTACAACCTGCAACGCTTGTGTTGAGGAATGTCCTGTAAGTATCAGTCCGCTGAATATAATTTTGGAATTAAGACGTTCACTGATTATGGAAGACAGTAATGCTCCTACAGAATGGAATGCAATGTTCAGCAATATTGAAAATAATTTTGCTCCCTGGAAATTCAGTCCCGATGACAGGGATAAATGGGTTGAAGAAATGAATATGAAGAATTAATGTATTTTATTTTCTAACCCTGCCGTAATATTTTCAGGATGTTCCATTTGATGTACAGCATCCTTTTTACGAAAAATACGGTAGAGTTGAAACAATGCTGTAAAAAGAAATATTCCACCAATTACCCAATTCAATAAATGCTGGCTTGCATTTAAACGGTCAACCAATAACCGGCCTCCAAAAATAAATACACAATTTCCGGAAAATGTTCCGAATCCGATTCCGACAATGTAGGAATTGTAATTCCACATACCGGGGCGAAGAATATTTTTTGAAAATAATACAGTACTCCATCCAAACCAAAATGGAATCTGAACCGGATTAATAAGGCTCATTGTAAAACCAAGTAAGCCACGGTGCATGGTATTAGAAAGTATTACATTTTTTTCGCCACTGGGGTGTGCAGCAGCCCAGAAACTTGATGCAGCCAAAGCAAGCACAATAATAACCGTAATCCACTCAAGGGCTTTTAAAATTTTTTCCTGTTTACGCACCCAATCCATTGCCACAAGTGAAATACGTACGTATATAATTTCAGCAGTTAACGAACCGGCAGAAAACCATAAAGCCGGCGAAATACCATCGGTTATACCTATCTGCATTGCAGCCACATTCAGGGTTCCGAGAGGAAGTGATCCAAGGAAGCTGATGACGAAACCCCACATTAAAATTTTAAGTATATGCGGCATGCCTGCAAATATAGATGCTTGATTTTAAAAGTTTGTTATGACACTTTAATCATATTTGGCCAACAATTTAAAATGCCTGTTAGACTGTTTTAAAAAATTGTACCCTTTTCTGAACGACCAATAAGGAAATCCATTTGCATTATTATATTTACTGATTTCGTACAGGGCTTTCCAGTGCTTTAGTATTTCACGGTAAGCATCAAACAACTTCATGTTGCAATCGTAAATATGATTCGGTTCCGCTCCACAACCATTGTATTCAAGAATCATAAAGTTTTTGCCGGCTTTCATATCTTCAATACAAGTTGTTTTAATATCGTAACGGCCATAATAAAAATGCTTTGAGTAATGACTCAACTCATCAAACACATTGTGCATCTGCTCATCAATTTCATTCTGCAGGTTGGTAAAATGTGCCCCACGGTTATGGTTACCGGCATACGACAAATAAAAAATTTCGTCTTTATGAATCACCCTGTCAAACCGATGGCCATGCCTGTGCTCCATTTCAGCTAAGCGATGTTTAGCTCTTGGATGTGTTTCAACCAACTGCCTGAGTGTTGAAGCCCCATCTCCCACAACATGCAGCAATTCTTTATGAATAAATCCACTCACTGTGCCTTTTTCTTCAGCAGGATGCCGGTAATAAAACACACTTACTTCAACAGGTAAATCAATAAGATCCTGAACAATGTATTCAACTGGTATATGTTCATGATATTTCTGCAGTTGGTCTTCACTATCAATTTTCCTGAATAAGATTCCTTTCATTCCAACATCCGGTTTTACAATAAACGGATAGCTGAAACCCGCAGTTTCGATTTTTTTCTTTACATCATTAAACGAAAGATCATGCATAATAAAAACAGTGCGGGGAACAGTATGGGCAGGCAACTGATCGTACATTTCTTTTTTTCCTTCGCCTTCAAACCCGCCAAACTCAATAGTTGGATTTGATGGAGTAAAAAACCAAACAGCCCTGCTTCGCAACATATACCACAGCCATACAAAACTGATTGGGAAATAAATGATGCTGAATGGCCAAAGCTCCCAGTTTGTTATCCGTTCAACTATTTTCTTAACCATAGAAATTCAAAGATAAAGGAACAGTTGTTTAGATTTTTATTCTGTTACCGATGTATCTATCTTTACTGAAATTTTTCGATAAATGGCAACTATCAGAACAATGTCTGAACTTTTTGCAAATGGTGAAACACCAGAATTCTTATTCTGGGTGGGATGCGCCGGCAGCTTTGATCAGCGTGCACAAAAAATAACGAAGGCTTTTGCAATGATCCTTAATAAAGTCGGGGTCAGCTTTGCAGTGCTAGGCAAAGAAGAAATGTGTACAGGTGATCCGGCACGGCGTGCAGGCAATGAATTTCTTTTTCAAATGATGGCCTATAATAATATCCAGGTATTAAATGGATACGGAGTAAAAAAAATTGTTACTACCTGCCCACATTGTTATAACACATTAAAAAATGAGTACCCCGCACTGGGAGGCAATTACGAGGTAATCCATCATACAACATTACTTCAGCAACTGATTGACGAAGGCAAACTGAAGATGAAGGAAAATGGAGTTTTCAAAGGGAAAAAAATAACCTATCATGACAGTTGTTATCTTGGCCGTTCAAACAATATATATGAAGCTCCACGAAAAGTACTCGAAGCATTAGACAGCGAATTAATTGAAATGAACCGGTGCGGAAGCAATGGACTTTGCTGCGGCGCTGGTGGTGCACAAATGTTTAAAGAGGAAGAAAAAGGTACTACAAGAATTAATAAAGAACGTAGTGACGAAGCGATCAGCACCGGTGCAGAAGTAATTGCTTCTGCTTGCCCTTTCTGTAACACAATGATGACAGACGGGGTAAAACTTGCAGAAAAAGAAGAACAGGTAAAAGTGATGGATATTGCCGAACTGATTGCTGCAAGTCTTGACTGAACAATAAAACCAACAGTTTTAATGAAAAGCCTTTTAAAAAAATTTAATTGGAAAAATTTTACACAGCGTACTCTTTTATTTTTCCTTGTTTTCCTTATTATCAGGTTCCTGGTTGATTGGATTGAAGGCGATGTTTCCATCAGCCGTATTTTTCGATTAAGTTTTCTTCGCTACTTTATTTTTGCCATGATACTCGGGTTACTTGATTCTGACACATGGTTCAAACATAATAGCGATGGAAGCCATAAAAATGAAATTCCTCAATTTACGAATTTTCGTTCTGCGTTCTTTCATTATACCGGTGTAGCTTTCTTCATTTCATTACTTTGCGGTGCAATTCTGATTGCAATTATTTTTTTCCGTTGGTTAATTGCAAAATTTGCAGGAACCGGTGGTGTCAGTTTCTTTCCTGAATGGAAAAAATACCTGCTTGTAATTGCAGTGATAGGGATTTGTTTTGCATTATATGATGCTTACAGAAATTATCGTAACAGCAAAAAAAAGGAACATTCAGATTGAGTCTTTCCGTTACAAATGATATAAGTAAATTTGCAGGATGAATCTTAAATATACTCATCTTCTGCCTGCCGGTTTTGCCCCCTCTTCAAAAGTCTGGATTTACCAAAGCAGTCGCCTGTTTACAATGAGCGAAGCATTGCATATTGAAGACATTCTGACCCATTTTACTGAAAACTGGAAAAGTCACGGAGCAAGTGTTAAAGGTTTTGCCACACTATTCTTTGGTCAATTTATTGTTCTTATAGCCGACGAAACTGAAGCAACAGTTGGGGGATGCAGTACTGACAGCAGTGTACGGGTAATTAAAGAAATTGAACAATTATTTAATGTAAGTATGTTCGATAGACAAACTCTTGCATTTATAATTAAAGATAAAATACAACTACTTCCTCTTGCGCAATTGCAATATGCTGCCGAAAACCGGTTTATTAATGCTGATACAATCTATTTTAATAACCTGGTTTCTACAAAAAAAGAGCTTGAAAACGATTGGCTGATTCCTTTAAAAAACAGTTGGTTAAATAAAAAAATCAGTTTTGCCACCGAAATATAGAACGCCGCTTAATTTCCAGATTGAGAGCAAATACATGTTTAGGGCAGTTCTACTTTATTGAAAATACCGGTCAATCACATCTCCTTAACATTTACCGCCAGTTGTCCCGCCAAAAAGCCTTTTGTCCAAAATGAGGATTCCAAAGTAACAAACTCACACATTTAACGTCTGATTGTAGTGTTCTTTGCTTGCCGAAAACTTAGAATTGTTAGTAATTTTCTAAATTTCAAATTTTTTTGAAAATTTAGTTGTAGCGTTAACTAACTTTCATTAGCTTTGCGGAGTCAAAGAAAAAATGGTACCAAAGCTCCGGTTTGAACACCGTCTTTTACAGTTTACCTTGAAAATCTGACTATGATAAACTGCATTTAACGGGTACCACAATTTTTAAAAAAGATAAAAAAAGGCTTGATTTCCGGTTAACAGCAAAAAATAACCGTTCATCAAGTTAAAGAACCAAACAAGGTATTATGTATTGCAAAGTACCAGCTTAACATCATATCTTTGTTATGCAATTGAAAATAACCCGAAAGGGACGAAACAATAAAACCTTACGTCGAAAAGTTATGACAACGAAATTAAGCGTGACTTCCGCAAGCCACGGAACACCAAAAACGAACAGAAATTTAATCAATGGACTTTTGCACTTTGCAGGTACAATGATTTTTGCAGTAATGGCACTCACTGCAATGTCGTTCACACAGGACGACACAACCAAATATTCAGACAATAAAAGATTTGGCCAATTAACTGAAGGAAGCGACAGTACATATACCATTACTTTAATTCAAGGCGATCAGCGAATTGTTATTACCAATAAAAATCCATTTAAAGCTGATGTACGTATTAATGATATGGATCTTAATACATGGGTAAACAGTATGATGGCTTATTCTTATAAGAAAATAAACTACTCTACTATTGGGTATGCCGACAATACAATGGATATAGCCTTTAATAACGACGAAAGTGAAAACTATAACCGTTCAGTTATATTCGTTAAAAACCTTTCAACACAATTAACAATAGCAGATCAAAAAATAAATGACAATTTTGTATTATCTGTTGAAACTCCGCTTTACCAGAAAACAATGAACGAAGAGCTTGCAGAATCAGATGCAGAAATGGATAAAGCAATTAACAATGAAGTTGAAAACAGAGCAAAAGCTGTTCAGTTTACAAAAACAATGAACACTGACCAATCTGATGAAGAAATGGATATGATGATGAATGCTTCTGTAATGGCTAAAATTACGCCAGCCACAGTTGCAGCAGAGGCAGATAAGGCATTTGATCTTGTATTTCTTAATAATACATTTAAACGTATTGATGCAACATCGGTTTTCGATGCAGACAGGCAAATGGATGCATTGTTGAACAGTTGCAACTAAACTCTCTCATGTACAGTTGATTTAGTTACCGGGGCTGATTTTTATCAGCCCTTTTTTTGTTAAGATTTTTTTAATTGCAAAAGCGAAAACAGATAATTACGAACATGATCGTAAATTGCCTATCAAACTTTATTTAAATTTTTTATTTGCCGCCAGTCTATCACAATTAAACCGTCGAATAAACTGGTAATACAAAAAAACAAATAATGAAATTCCTTTTTTCTTCCTTTATAACAATCCTGCTTTCCACAGCGGTTGTTTCGGCCCAGCAGGTAGTTAATGAAATTATTATTCAGGCAAAAACAGAAACAACCAATCCAAACGGAGATGGCAATGATGTTCAAATATCGAATGAAGGTGGCGAACAACGGGTAATGATGCGTATGGGCGAAGGCGAAATAAAATCGAAAATTTTCTTTAAAAACGGCCAAACAAAGATTGAAAGTGATATGGGTATGGGCACCAACCAGGTGTTTATTGACGGTAAAACAAAAACCACCACCACGCTTTTTGAAGCAATGGGTAAAAAAATGGGCTTTTCATCAACTGAGCAGGATATGCAGCAAATGATGAATAATGGAAGAGATTCAGGCAGGCAGCAACGTTTTCAGCAATTTAATCCGGACATATTTGTAGAATATCTTGATGAAACCAAACAAATTGCCGGGATGACCTGTAAAAAGGCATTGATACGCTATATGAATCGTCAAAACCAGGAAGTACAGCAAGCAGTTTGGTATAGTCCCGACTTTAAAATGGGCGAGGGTTTCAGACTGAGAGATATGATGAGGATGGTTAATGTACCCGGTTTAGATAAATTAAAAGGATTCCCGATGGAATTTGAAACTTCCAGGCAAAACGGGATGAAAGTTCATTTTACAGTCACTAAAGTTGATTTATCAGCTAAGATTGATGACAAAACATTTGTAATACCAAAAGATTACGAGATAAAAACCATGAGTGAAATGAGGCAACAAGGAGGCCGAAACGGTTTTCAGATGAGGATGGAACGAGATAATTAATTTCAGTAAAGCCCCGTTAGAAAAAGCGGGGCTTTTTATTCTATTTACTGCTCTCCTTTCAGCCTTGAATCAATTCATTTATTTTTGCTGCTCAATATACGAGCATGGCAATTCAGCAACAGATACAACAGGCAGCAATTGAAAGTTTGGAAAAACTGTACAGCAAAGTATTTACAGCAAAAGACTTCCAGATCAATAAAACCAAACCCGAGTTCGAGGGCGATTATACCATAGTTCTTTTTTCATTACTTAAACCACTTTCAAAAAGCCCTGATGCTTTAGGTAATGAGTTAGGAAAACATCTTACAGAAAATCACCCCCAGCTATTTACTTCATATAACATCATTAAAGGTTTTCTAAACCTTACTGTTGCAGACAGTTATTGGGCTTCTGTTTTAATCAATAATTACAATAACATATCATACGGAAAAGGCGAAGCAACAAATAAAAAAGTGATGGTTGAATATTCTTCTCCCAACACGAATAAACCACTACATCTGGGGCATTTAAGAAACAATTTTTTAGGTTGGAGCATTGCTGAAATTATCAAAGCCAATGGCTATCACATAGTGAAGAGTTGCATAGTAAATGACCGTGGCATTCACATCTGTAAAAGTATGATTGCCTGGCAGATGTTTGCCGAAGGTGCAACTCCACAATCAACCAAAACAAAAGGCGACCATTTTGTAGGCGATTACTATGTTAAGTTTAATAATGAGTATAAAAAACAAGTGGATGCACTCATTGCAGGAGGAATGAAAAAAGAAGATGCTGAAAAAGAAGCTCCGATCATGAAAGCTACACAGCAGATGCTTCTTGATTGGGAGGCCGGTAAACCTGAAGTACTTAAACTATGGAAGGAAATGAATAGCTGGGTGTATGAAGGGTTTGATGAAACGTATCACCGCATTGGAAGCAATTTTGACAAAATTTATTATGAAAGCAATACGTATCTGTTAGGCAAAAAAACAGTGCAGGAAGGTTTGGAGAAAAAAGTATTTTTTCAGAAAGAAGATGGAAGCGTATGGATTGATTTAACTGCTGACGGACTTGACGAAAAAATTGTGCAGCGTAAAGACGGAACATCTGTTTACATAACACAGGATATTGGCCTTGCACAGCAGAAATATGAAGAATACAAAATTGACCAGAGTATTTATGTAATAGGCGATGAGCAGAATTACCACATGAAAGTGCTGCAACTCATCTGCAAAAAGCTTGAGCTTCCCTATGCCGATGGCATTTATCATTTAAGCTATGGTATGGTTGAACTGCCCTCAGGTAAAATGAAAAGCCGTGAAGGAACTGTTGTTGATGCAGACGATCTTTTAGATGAAATGGAAAAAGTTGCACAGCAAAAAACTGAAGAATTAGGCAAGGTGAAGGACTTTACTGAGCCTGAGCTGAAAGAATTATACAAAACGCTCAGCTTAGGTGCTCTTAAATTTTACCTGCTGCGTGTTGATCCGAAAAAGAAAATGGTATTTAATCCTGAAGAGTCTATCGACTTTCATGGATATACCGGGCCGTTTATTCAATATACACATGCAAGAATAAAATCAATCTTACGAAAAGAGAAAGCGCAAAACACAGAAAATGCAGCTAAATCGGCATTACTTCCACTGGAAAAAGAGCTACTGATTGAGCTGGAAAATTATCCGGCAATCATAATGCAGGCAGGTAATGAGCATGATCCTTCACACCTTGCAAATTATATTTACAACATTGCAAAAACGTTCAATTCTTTTTATACAGAACATTCTGTGATGAATGCTGAAACTGAAGAGAAAAAACAATTACGTTTACTTATCTGTGAACTTACCGCAAATGTTATTGCAAGCGGCATGCAGTTGCTTGGTATAGCAGTTCCTGAAAGAATGTAACGGTGCGCTGCTCAAATAACAGCAATTAATTGCCCGAACTGAAGTATTTATTGTTTTCTGAAATTCAGGCTTATCCATACAAAACTCAGGAAAGTAATAACAGAAGCTGAAAAGAATACAACAGATGGGCCTGCTTTGATCCACAAATAGCCTGCAAGTGAACTTGCAGTTAATGCAGCTATACTTTGTAACCCTGTATATAACCCAATAGCAGATGCTGTTTCGGCTTTGGGTGTAATATTTGAAATCCAGGCTTTGGAAACACCATCAGTAGATGCTGCATAGATTCCATAACAAAAAAAGAAGAACCAGAATAATAAATTGTTTGATGAGAAAGCGAATCCTGTATATGTGATAATGAAAAATACTAACCCTGTAAGAAAAATTTTCTTCATACCAATCCTGTCGGCCATTTTACCAAGAGGGAAAGCAAACAATGCAAAAACAAGATTGTAAAAAATATAAACAGCTATTACCATTGTATCCGGTATGCCCGACTCTTTCATTTTCAGCAATAAAAAAACATCCGAACTGTTGAATAATGCAAATAGCAACAACCCGGTTACCAGTTTTCTGTAATCGGCAGATGATTCTTTCCAGTAAGAAAATGTTTTATGAAATGGTATTGCTTTTTTTGAATTCTGCTCTGCTTTTTTTTCTTTAATAAGAAATGTAAAAAAGATAGCCACAATGCCGGGAAGAAAAGCGACAAAAAACAACAACTTATATTGCCCCGGATAAAAAAGCAGATAGATCATTGCAGTAAGAGGGCCTAGTACAGCCCCGAACGTATCCATTGCACGATGAAATCCAAATACCGTTGCTTTGTTTGTACTGTCTGTTTCATCGCTCAGTAATGCATCACGGGGAGCCGTACGCAATCCTTTACCGGCACGGTCTATAAATCGTGCTGAAAAAATCCACCACACCTGTACACTCAGCGCAATCATAGGTTTTGAAATGGCGCTCAAAAAATAGCCCAAACGAACAAAAGGCAATCGTTTCCCAGTTGCATCACTTAAACGACCAAAATAACTTTTCCCAATACCGGCAACAGCTTCAGCAAAGCCTTCAAGCACGCCAATCAACATAACCGAGTAACCAATACTTTTAAGATAAACGGGCATTACAGGATAAAGCATTTCGCTTGCAAAATCTGTAAACAGACTTACCAGAGATATGAGCCAGATAGTTTTTGTAATTGGTCTGAAATATTTCACCTTACAAATGTAGCAGGACAATTAAACTTTATTACAAGAGTAACAAACTGTTTATTTACAGCAATTTTTCTTACGAAAAAGGGAGAGTATAAATGATAATAATTTTTTAAAAATTTTCATAACACTGCTAATTGATAAAACCCCAGTAAATGCCAAAACGAAGAAAATACCCCGGAGTTGGTTGTGATGGCGTAGCCATATTATTGTTATAAAAACCAACATTTGGCGAGAATTGAATTGTATTAAGATTCTCAGCTCGTAAAAACAAATAAAAAGTTCTTACTCTGAAATGCAGATACGCTGCCACATCAGGTAAATTCTTAATCGTTGTCTGATCCTGCAAAAAGAACTGTCCAAGTATAGGAGAATAACCATCTGCTTTATATGGAGTATGATAGCGCATTTCAATTCCTGTACTTAAACTAAGTCGTTTATAAAACAAACCCTCAAAAGCAAGCCTGTTACGAGTAAGAATCAATGGCAAATGCACAGGTGCGTTTGGAGTTGTTTGCTGAATATATATTTCTGTGTACCAGTTCAGGTTTTTACGAATCCTGAATTGCTTTTGCAGTTGCAGTTGCAGCACATTGAACAGTGTTGCTTCCTGTTGTGAAGTACTGTAATCAGAAAAATAAATGTAATTACCTGCAATAAAGTATTTAGCACCCAACACCAGTTTTTGCTGAGGCAATTCATACAAAGCTGAACCTACTGTAATATTTTCCTTATTAAAGTTTGTATTACCAATATTCAGCTTCTTAAAGTTGCTCATGTCGTTATTAATAACCGAAGGAGAACGGTTTACATTCTGGAAACCAAGAGTGAGGTACCCAAGCTTTTGCCCTATCAGCCTTTTTAATGATGCTACAACGCTGTAATCTCCCCCATTAAACCCGGCCATATACAAGGTTCCGGCCAGTTCCATATCCCACTTTTTATTTTTTGTTTTATTACGGTATTCACCATTAAAAAAAAGATTTGTGAAAGATGGCTCGTTTGTACCAAAATCTGCATGGAGGGTTTGGTAAGCGGCAGCAACTTTCAAAAACTGAAGCTGATTTTTTATATCGGGATAGGAATAAATAGCAGCTTCGTTTGTAAACGTTTGCCAAAAATCTTTTACCCCGAATTTTGACGGGAGATTAGTAAGATTATACAATTTTCTGTAGCCGGATGTGTCCACATTTTGATCAACATATTCAAACGTATATGTATTAAACTGTACAGTGTGTTGAAACCGGAATCTTGGATAAAATAAATAGTTTACAGAGCTATCAGTAACAACAGAATCTTTTTTACCAACATCATAATAATGCCTGAAAAGAAGGTTGGTTAGCTGGTATTTATTTCCGGTATAAATGGTACTGCTTAAGAAAGATTGCGACTTATAACTTGAACCACCTAATAGTGTTGGGATATTAAATCGGTCTCCATAACTTTCCGTGTTATTTAGCAAACTGAGATCACTCAATCCTCCATTCTCTGTAGCCCCGATTTTGGCAGATGAAGCAATAAAGAAAGCATTATACCGCTTTTTCTTCCCCGTGTACCATGTATTAAAATGCAGATTGCTGTGATTGGTTTTCTGATTCTTAAAAATGCCCGGCGCATTAATTAAATTAAACCTGAATGTAAAATTGAGGTTGCGGCGGTAATTCTGTGTATGCAGCACATTAATACTTTGTTCGCTTTTAGGCCCGAGTATGTAAGCAAGTTGTGTATAAGGCCTGGTTGTGTTGTAAATCTTTGTGTCGAACAATTCAGGAATATACGCATCATACGAGTGAAAGCCATGATCCCATCCGGCTCTTAATATTGGCGAAAACAAATACGACTTTGTGGCACTTCCAGTATTACCAAGAAAAACATTACTCCAGGGCACAGGCCAGCGTTTGTAAAAATCATTTACCGAAGAATCGAGTGGATTAAATTTAACTGTATCAAGATAGCGGTACAAAATAGTTGCTGAATCTTCCAGTCCAGTACGATGAAGAAGGGTGTCTTTAAATGTTCCCTGCCCGCCACCTGAAACAGAAGGCAGGCTTTGCATGATATTCCTGTTGCCAGTAAACTGAGCAAACAGTACAGAAGCACCAAACAGGAAAATCACAAAACAAACTATACGGAGCATGTTGGCGTAAAACGTCTTTTCAAATAATAAAAACGGGCTGTGAGTGTCAGCCCGTGCAAAAATAATTTAAATGAAGCAGTTGCCACTTAATTTAACCTTAAAGTTCAGTGATAAGCTGTTTTACAATAGCCGTCATCTTTGGCTCAGCTTCCGCAGCAGCCTGTAATACTTCATCATGTGTAATAGTATTTTCTTCTTCACGAATACCCATATCAGTAATTACACTCATAGCAAAAACAGGAATGCTCATGTGTGCGGCTACAATTACTTCCGGTACAGTGCTCATTCCAACAGCATCGCCACCTAAAGTGTGAATCATTTTGTATTCACTGCGGGTTTCAAAAGTGGGGCCGGTAACACCAACATAAACCCCTTCTTCCACATCAATATTCAGCTTTGCTGCAATTTCCTTTGCCTTGCCGATGTAGGCTTTTTTATACGGCTCACTTAAATCGGGGAAACGAGGACCAAGCTCGTCAATATTTCTGCCAATGAGCGGATTAACTCCAAACTGGCTGATATGATCTTTAATAATCATTAATGAACCTACTTTAAACGATGGATTAACGCCTCCGGCAGCATTGCTGAGTACAAGCGATTTAATACCGAGATATTTCATTACACGAATAGGATAAACAACTTCCTGTATTGAATAGCCTTCGTAATAATGGAACCGTCCGGCCATTACTACTACTTTTTTATTTCCAAGTGTTCCAAAAACCAGTTTCCCTTTGTGCCCCTGAACTGTTGAAACAGGGAAATGCGGTATTTCGCTATAACTGATTTCCTTTTCCACCGTTATCTCTCCTGTAAATTGTCCAAGTCCGCTACCCAAAACAACTCCAACCTCCGATTCATCAGCATAAATGCTGCGTATATAGGCCACGGTTTCGCTGATTTTCTTAATTATATCTTCCATAAAAGTTTATTGAGTGGACAAATATAGTGGTTTTATAATCTGAAAACATTTCTCACACAGCTCATAAATCAGCCATACCAAATAAGCAACTTTTATAGTTATATCTGTTACTGAAAGCACAAAAAGAATTTGTCTTTCACTTATCTTCGCCCAAATTTATTTGCTGTATGAATCTCCATGAATATCAGGCGAAACAACTATTAAAGAAATACAATGTAGCAGTTCAGGAAGGCGTAGCCTGTTCAACTGTACGTGAAGCTGAAGAAGCTTACAGAAACATTAAAAATCAAAGTGGCAGCAGCTTTGCTGTCATCAAGGCTCAAATTCATGCCGGTGGCCGTGGTAAAGGAACTATTAAAGAAACCGGCTTAAATGGCGTAAAAGTTGCCAAAAACATTGAGCAGGTTGTTGAATTTGCAAAAGGTATTCTCGGTGGCACATTAGTTACACTTCAAACAGGGTCGTCGGGCAAAGTAGTGAATAAAATTCTTGTTGCACAGGATATGTATTACGATGGCCCAAGCGAAAGGAAGGAATTTTATCTTTCAATTCTGCTTGATCGTACAACCAAACAGAATGTAATAATGTACAGTACTGAAGGCGGTATGAACATTGAAGATGTTGCACACGATACTCCTGAAAAAATCTTTAAAGAATGGGTGCATCCTTCAGGAATGCTGCAGGGATTTCAGGCAAGAAAAATTGCTTTTAATCTTGGTTTATCGGGCGAAGCATTTAAAAACATGGTGAAGTTTGTAACCAATCTTTACAACGCTTATGTAGGACTGGATTGCAGTATGCTTGAAATTAACCCGCTGTTTAAAGCAGCAGATGATAAAGTAATAGCAGTTGACTGTAAAATGAATATTGATGATAATGCACTCATTCGCCATGCAGACGTTGCTGCAATGAGAGATGTTACAGAAGAAGATCCTACAGAAGTAGAAGCCGGTAACCATAATCTCAACTTCATTAAACTTGATGGAAACGTTGGTTGTATGGTAAATGGTGCTGGTTTGGCAATGGCAACCATGGATATGATTCAGCTCAGTGGTGGTCAACCAGCAAACTTTCTTGATGTAGGCGGTACTGCCAACGCACAAACAGTTGAAGCAGGTTTCAAAATTATTTTAAAAGATCCCAACGTTAAAGCAATTCTCATTAACATCTTTGGTGGTATTGTTCGTTGCGACCGTGTTGCAGCAGGTGTAATTGAAGCATACAAGTCAATTGGTAATATTCCTGTTCCGATTATTGTTCGCCTGCAGGGAACAAATGCTGAAGAGGCTAAAAAACTCATTGATGAAAGCGGGCTGAAAGTGCAAAGCGCCATTCAGTTAAGCGAAGCTGCTGATCTTGTGAAGAAAGCAGTTGCTTAAAAAATCACAAATAATTCTGAATGCCATACTTAAAACGTATGGCATTCGTTTTTTATCAAATCCTTAGGATTTTTCAAGGAACAACATTACCGCAATGGCATGTTCATTGAAGTATTGGTAAATAAATTCTTAAACACACTACATGATCAGTCCACTTGTAAAAACCAGTCTTTTTTTCTTCTTTTTATTTTTGATGTCAACTGTTTCAGCGCAGGATAAATTTGAAATCATTCATCATTACAAACCATTTAAGGTAGATGCTGGTTTGGGTTATGCCCGCCCGCAGGGAATGGGGGCAAAAGCAGGCGCTTTAATGTATATTGAACCCAAACTGAATCTGCTCGACAAATTAAGTATTGGCATCCGTAGCGAAGCAACAGCTATGGCAAGAGGCGCTTTTGACGCATCTGATTTTGAAGCAAAAGGCGAAGCAGGTTTAAGCTTTTCTGCACTTGGCACAGCTGATTATTATTTTACAAACCGTCTTGTTCGCCCTTATGTTGGCGCAGGTGCAGGTGTTTACAGACTTATAAGTGTTGAAGGAACTTCAAATGGTGGAGGCTCTGTTACAATACCCAGCGAAACAAAATTTGGAGGCATGATCAGGGCCGGAGTTGAAATATGGCATATACGTTTAGGAGCCGAATATAATATTATCGGCAAATCGGGCATTATTGCCAACAATTATTTAGGATTGAAAATAGGGATTGTATTTGGCGGCGGATTAAAACCCGAGTATGCTGATCCTGAATATTAACTGATTTCATATCTACCAGCATAAAGCCTCTTAGTACAAAGAGGCTTTCTTATTTTCGCATTATGCTATCAGGTATAATTATCAGGCAGATTGAAGAAAAAGACAATAGCTCACTGGCAACAATTGTGCGAACGGCATTAAGTGAGTTTGGTGCAAACAAACAGGGCACTGTTTTTTTTGATGCTACCACTGATGCGTTGTTTCAACTTTTTCAGCAGGCAGGTAGTTTTTATTTTGTTGCTGAAGAAAACGGAACTGTATTGGGAGGTGGAGGAATATTTCCTACTGAAGGTTTGCTTGACCGTACATGCGAACTGGTTAAAATGTATTTGCATAAAGATGCAAGAGGAAAAGGATTGGGCAAATTATTAATAGAACATTGTCTCACATGGGCAAAACAAAACGGTTACGAACAGGTATATCTTGAAACAATGCCTGAATTAAAACAAGCCTTAAAAGTATATGAGTTGTTTGGCTTTGAATATCTGGACGGGCCAATGGGAAACAGCGGACATTTTGGTTGCGATAAGTGGATGCTGAAGAAATTGTAAATATAAATCTGCATAATACTTCTGATGCAAAACTTAAACTGCTGTCAATAGTGAAAATGTGTTTCGAAAGCCATATATTACCTTTCATACCTCTGTCATAAATAACGGATGTGGAAATAGTAAACAACTGCATCTAATAATTCATGAAATATGTTATAGTACTGATTTTGTGGGCTAATTGTAATAGAACTAATCATGTATTACCTGCTAAGAATATAACTGAAGAATCAGCCTCAGCTACGAACATTAATACAAAATCGTATAATGAAATAAAAAATAAAGCTGTAGCCTTATTAGAAGTGTTCAGGAAAAACCCAATTGCTCGAAATGAAAAGGATCTTTATGCTTTCGTTGCAGATTCACTTATCCAATTTTGGTATGGTACCACATGGAATTTTTATGGCACAACTGAAACTCCAGGCAAAGGAAGCATCGCCTGCGGATATTTTGTAACAACTGTTTTACGTGACGCAGGAATGAAAATAAACCGTAGTAAACTGGCACAATGTGCAAGTGAGGTAATGATAAAACAATTATCTGCTGACCGAACAATACAAAGGTTCAGCTATGAACCAGTTGATTCATTTACATATAAGGTGCTCAGGAATGAAGCTGGTTTATATATTGTCGGTCTTGATTGCCACACTGGATTTTTATACAACAACAAAAAAGAAGTTTATTTTATTCACGCATCATATAGAATACCTAAGATAGTTATTAAGGAAAAGGCGAAAGAATCTAAAATACTTATGGCTTCGAAGTACCGAGTTATCGGAAAAATAAATTTTTTCAGCACCAGTTCAGCTAAACCAACTCCACTTCATATACTGCACTGAATAAATACAAAGCACCGGTTTTAACATCAATTGCTTTATGGCGTTTACGCATTTTTTCAGCTTTACGAAAAACACGACCATCTTTTAATTTAAACAACTGACCAACCTGCAAATCTTCAATCAGCACTTCGCCCGGCTTACGTTCATCATAGCGTTTCAGCACTCGCATTAAATGTTCTTCACCGCAACTGGTTGCAGAAGGATTTTGCAATGATTTCAGAAGGGCTTTTTCAATATCAGCAGGAAATATTTTCTTCAGTAAAAACAGAGCAAGAATTTTACTGTACTCATTCTTCCACTCTTTTCCATGCGGAGCAATACTGTTACCAAACTGTTCAAACGTAAGTAAATGTGCTATTTCATGAAGCAGTGTTACAAGAAAAGCATATTTGTTGAGATTGCCGTTTACACTGATGCGGTGATTTTTTTGATGAACAGCATGCCTGTAATCGCCAAGAATACTGTTACGTTCACGGGTGATGGTTAAATGAATTTTATAACGATGCAGGTAATCAAGAACAGGCTCAAGCGACCCATCCGGTAAATAAGCTGACAGTGCATGTAATGGAACTTCTTTCTTACTCATTCTCCTGTTTCTTCTGCTTCAGCAGGCGAAAAATCATTTTCACTTCAATAAAAGAATACACAATATAAAGGGCCATGCAAATAAAAATAGCCGGTTTGTTTACATCTTGTTTTGCAACGAGAGCATAAATAATTACAGCGCCGGCACAAACAAACATTTTTACCATTAATGCACCATATACACTGCGGAAAAAAACCTGTATGTTTTTATGCAGAAATCCTTTTACATGAAAGTATAAAGAAGCAACAGTTGTAAGAAACAGAACTGCATTGCCAATAATCAATACTTCATTATTAATTCCATACTTTGTAAGCAGGCTGTTTCCGGAAATAAAAAAAGCATTTAGAATAATAAAAAGCAGCAAAATGGGAACATAAAGCCTGTTCCGGAATTTGTTATTCATTGTTTCTTTGATGTGTCTTTAAAAATGCGCATAAACATTGCAACCAATGCAAGTAGTGGCATCACCCAGGCCAGTAACGGAAAAGATAAATGCAGCCAATGATCGGTTTTAATCCCCAAAAATACAGCTAACCCCAACACAACAAGGAATTGCGTGGCTAAACCTGCATATTGCATGAGGTATTGCGAATTAGTACGATCTTTTTGGGGTGATTTATTGGTCGTTTGCTGCTGCATTCACTGCATCTTTACGAATCTCCACTACACTTGCCAATGGAGCATTTGACACTGCAGCCGCACCCATATGGCATTCACCATTAAATGTAGTTGAAGCATCAACCTGGAGCTGGCCAGCGTAAATATTTCCGGTTACATGGCAACTACCTTTCAGGTAAAGGAGTTCTGTTACTTTCATTGTGCCCGTTACATGCCCTAATACATCGGCCTGCTGAGCTATCACATCGCCATTAATTTTACCGGAAGAGCCAATAATTACTTTTGACCCGGTCTGCAAATTGCCCGTAAGCGTTCCATCAACACGGATATCGCCTTTACTTTCAATGTTGCCTGTAATTACAGTTCCGGAAGCAACGATTGTAGCCATTCCTGTTGAATTTTCCTTTTCGGGATTGGATTTACTGAACATATACGTCGGTTTATTGTGTTATTTTTTCTACTTCCGGTATTTTCAGTGTAGCCGTATCGGTTATTATCCGTGCATCGCCCGATAAAACCTTTTTCAGATTTTCAAGATAAACATCTTTTTGAATGCTTGCCCTTTCAAGCGAATCAATTTTTGTTTTATACAACATTAATTCTTTACGCTGGCTCTGGGAGCCATATCCCGGTAAATAGTACTTCAGGTTTGTAAACGTAATCAATGCCACTGTTAGCCCAACCAATAATACAAAAATTGTGCTGAGAACAATATATACACTCATTCTCGACAGTTTAAAGGTTACAACCTCCTCGTAAGTGTCGTCGTTCATTACCACCAAACGGTACCTGTTACGCAGCCGTTTCAGTGTAGTATCTGCATCAATTAATCTGGCCATAGTTGAATCGGGGCTTAAATTTACTGTTTATGGGCTTTCAAAAAGAAAATCTTCTGTAAAATAGCCCGAATTAAAATATTTTTGACCGTATTGAGTTAATATAGAATAAACCATCAAGGCCTGAATGCAGCTACTTTTTACACCAAAACAGAAATGGATTTTCCTGCTTCTTATGCTGGGCTTTTTCTCTGCCTCAGCCCAACCCGATTTCAGGCTGCCATTGGTAAAGCCTAAAAAATACGAGAATAAAACACTTGGTTCGGAAAAAACAGAGGATAAAAAATTCACCCTCCCCCGTAAAGTTTACCAGGGAATGGTAACGCACTATAATTTTTATTATAACGCCACAAAAAAAATAAATGCCATTCTTGAAAGAGCGAAACTGAGTCACAAGGACGATTATACCGAACTGCTGCCTTTCTATAATTATTCAACAACCATTACATCGGCCGATTCAACTGAACTGGATTCAGTGATTTTTAAAGCAACGGCAGGGATTGTTCTGCACGATTTAAGAAACAGCTACATCGACAATATGTACCTGCTGATTGGGCAAAGTTATTTTTACTGGCAGAAATTTGATTCGGCATACCGCATTTTCCAGTTTATCAACTATAATTTCTTCCCAAAAGGAAAGGATGAATATTTTATTGTGGTTGGTGCTAATAACCGGGCAACCGGGGGCAATCTTAATATTGCAACGAAAGAAGATAACAGCTTTCTGCAAAGAGCATTTACACAACCGCCCAGCAGAAATGATGCGTTGATATGGCTTGCCCGAACATACGCCGAAGACAGCCTCTTTGCTGAAGCTTACAGCCTGGTGAACCTGTTACGGAAAGATGCTTTATTTCCTAAACGACTTCATAATAAGCTGGATGAAATTCAGGCTTATGTTTTTTATCAGAATGAGCAATGGGACAGTTGCGCCTATTTTCTTCAGAAAGCTTTACCCGTTGCCGAAAACAAAACCGACCTTGCACGATGGGAATACCTGCTTGGGCAGTTGTACACCAAAACTCATCAGCCTGCGCTCGCCTCAACTTATTTTAATAAAGCAAAATCGCATACAACCGATCCTGTTTTATACATTCATGCCCGTATTTATGAAGCACAGTTATTAAGAACCGAAAGCAGTAATGCTGTTTCTGAAACATTGTCGGATCTAATAAGGCTTTCAAAAAAAGAACGATTTGATGGTTATGAAGATATTCTGTATTACTCAGCAGCAGGTATGGCACTTGAACAGGGCGATACAGCAAAAGCCCAAAACCTGCTACTGAAAAGTGTAAGCTATACTACTGAAAACTTATCAACCAAAAACAAAGCTTTTATTAAACTTGCAGATATATATTACAGGCAAAGCAATTATGCAGCAGCTTCAAATGCGCTGGACAGTGTAAACTATTCCGATCCTGAAATTTCAAAAGAAAGCGCAAAACTACAGATAAGGAAAGACCTGCTTCATGAACTGGTTAAGCAGATTAATATTGTAAAGCAACAGGACAGTTTAAAGGCTGTGGCTAAAATGCCTGAAAATGAAATGAACGCTTACCTGAAAGCTTTGGTAAAAAAAATCCGTAAACAAAGGGGGCTTAAAGAAGAAGCCAGTTACGGTACGGCTGTTTACAATACCAGTAATACCGATGCCAACACAACCCTGTTTACCACAACCGGCACAGGCAATAGCTGGTATTTTTATAATGCACAGCAAAAAACAAACGGCTTTTCAGAATTTAAGGCCAAATGGGGTAACAGGCCCAATGTAGATAACTGGCGCAGGCAAACGGCTGTGGAACGCATAGCTGGACAAACACAAAACCAGAACACTACAAATAATCCAACTGCCGATGTTGCTGATGTAAACAATATATCGGAAGATAATTTAACAGTTGAAGGATTAAAAAGTAACCTGCCCCTTACTGATGAAAAAATCCTGCAATCAAATAAAAAAATTGCAGAAGCGCTGTTTGAGCAGGGACAGATTTACAAGAATCAACTGGAAGATTATGAACAGGCAGCAAATGTGTTTGAAGAAATATGGAAACGTTTTGGCAACTATGAAAAAGAACAGGAAGTATTGTTTGAGCTGTATTTCTGCCACAACAAAGCCGGGCACAAAGAGAAAGCTGCATTTTTCCTTAATGAACTAAAGAAAAAATACCCCGCTGGTGAAATGGTGAATATAATTACCAATGCACAAAACCCATCGGCAATAAAAAAAGATGTAAAAACCGCTGCTTACGAAAAAATTTACAACCAGTTTATCTCCGGCAATTTCACTGAAGCATTGACGCAAAAGAAAATTGCAGATTCGCTGTTTGGCCCCTCCTACTGGACTCCGCAGTTATTGTATATTGAAGCATTGTATCATATTAAACAAAAAAATGACAGTGCAGCAATAGTAAGTCTCACAAACATTGAACAAAGTTTTCCGGGCACTCCTATGGCCGAAAAAGCATCCGTAATGAAGGATGTTGTTTCAAGGAGAAATGAAATTGAAACCTATCTTACCAATACCAATATCGTAAGAGAATCTGATTCTGTTTATATACCTTTTGATGACGGCCCGTTAGTGAACAAAACTAATCAGCAGGTGGCAAAAGATTCATCAGGAAAAATTACAATTGGCAAATTGCCGCAGCAAAGAGATGATCTGAAGAAGCCTCAGATTATGGTACAGAAGACGGGAGTTGAAAAAGAAGATAAAAACCAGGCAGGCCCAATCAGTATTGGTAATAAACCTAAACTTGATACCACTTCCATTAAACCATTAAAGGATACAAAAATTGAAATGGTTTATGTTTATACACCCAATGAACCATATGTGGTGATGATGTATTTTGACCAGGTTGACCCTGTTTATATTTCTGAATCGAGAAATGCCTTTCAGCGATATAACTCATCAAGCCATAGCGGCGAAAACATCAGAATAAGCACTACAGACAATGATATTCAGTTCAGTTTTCTTGATATGGGGCCGTTTGCTGATGTTACAACATCGCTCAGTTATATGGAAGAACTGCAGAAAAACGCCAAGCAGATTGTTCCATGGCTGCCAACTGCCAAATACAATTTCATCATTATTTCCACCCGCAACCTGGAAATGCTCAAAACCAGGAAAAATATGGAAGAATACAGGCAATTTATCCGCCAGTATGTGAAAGATAAATTTTAATATTTCTGCAATGTTGATGATGGATGAATTGTTTTAGATTTGCTGGTATTGAATTTGCAGGTAACTGCATCTTACCGAATGAATTTTTATGACTAAAGCAGTTAAATATTTGTGGCGGGCATTCTTTATTGGTGCCGGTGTATTTCTATTGATTGTATTGCTGGCCAATTTTGGTGCATTTGGCAAAATGCCTTCGCTTGAAGAACTGGAAAATCCTTCAGCCTCGCTTGCCAGTGAAGTTATTGCATCGGATGGCACTCTCATTGGCAAATACTATCTCGAAGACCGCACAAATGTTGAATACAAAGACATTTCAAAAAACGCTGTTAACGCTTTGGTTGCAACGGAAGATGAACGTTTTTTTGAACATTCAGGAATTGACGGGATAGCTTTAATAAGAGCTATTGCCAAATTAGGCCGTGATGGTGGTGGCAGTACAATTACCCAGCAACTTGCGAAAAACCTGTTTACCAATTATTCAAGTTTTGCACCACTTCGTGTTCTGCAAAAAATTAAAGAATGGATTATTGCCGTAAAGCTTGAAAGAAATTTTACAAAAGACGAAATCATTGCTTTGTATTTTAATACAGTTCCTTTTGGCGATAATGTTTATGGAATAAGAAATGCCTCAAAAACTTTTTTCCAGAAAGAGCCTTCATTGTTAACCGTTAATGAAGCAGCAGTATTGGTGGGTATGCTGAAGGGAAATACCATTTACAATCCAAGAAAAGACCCCCGCCGTTCCCAGATGCGCCGTAATGTGGTTATTGATCAAATGGTGAAGAATAATTACATTGGCTCTGCTGAAGCTGAAAAAATTAAAGCTGAAGTAATTCCGCTGAAATATAAAAAATTAGATGAAAGTGCCGGATTTGCCCCGTATTTCCGTGATGTGCTGAGAGATTACATGAAAAAGTGGTGCAAGGAACATGAAAAGCCAAACGGTGATAATTACAATATTTACAGAGATGGTTTAAAAATTTACACAACCATCAACCCTCGTATGCAGTTATATGCTGAAGAAGCTGTAGCCAAGCACATGAGCGCTTTGCAAAAAAACTACTGGACACTGCCCTGGATCAAAACCAACAGCATCTGGAAAGGACATGAAAAAATTCTTGAACGGGCAATGAAAGAAAGTGATCGCTGGAAGAAAATGGAAGCCGATGGTATTGGTGAAGATGATATAAGAAAAGCTTTCAACACACCAACAAGAATGAAAGTGTTTGCCTGGAATGCTAAACGTGAAACAGATACTGTGATGACTCCGTTTGACTCTATCCGCTATCATAAAATGATTATACAAACAGGTTTTATGGCAATGGATCCGTTTACTGGTGAAGTAAAAGCATGGGTTGGCGGCGTTAACTTTAAAACATTCAAGTACGATCACGTCAACATTAATACAAAACGCCAGGTAGGTTCAACATTCAAACCTATTCTTTATGCGTATGCAGTTGAAAATGGTTATACACCCGAAACGCCATTACCAAACGGGCCTATTAACCTCGGAGGTAAAATTATTACCGGTAGCGGCGGGCCTATGGCCGTTTGTCTTGCCTATTCCAAAAACCCGGGAGCTGCATATTTAATGAATCAGTTTGGTGTTAAGAGTGTCATCAATTTTGCTCAAAGCACAGGTATTAAAAGTGATATGCCTCCCTACCCATCCATTGCACTTGGATCAGCCGACATCAGTGTTATTGAAATGCTGCAGGCATATACCATGTTCCCTACAAATGGAATGAATACAGAACCGATTTTTATTACACGCATTGAAGATAAAAACGGAAATATTCTTGAAAGTTATGCCCCTAAACAAAAAGTGGTAATGAGTGAAGCTGCGGCTTATACAATGGTAAAGATGATGCAGGGAGTTATTGATTTTGGTACAGGTAAGCGTTTACGTGGAATGGGACTTACCGGCGATATAGCCGGTAAAACCGGTACAACTAATGATAATACTGATACATGGTTTATTGGTTATAATCCGCAGTTACTTGCAGGTGGATGGGTTGGTTGCGATGATCCTTTCCTGAAAATGGTTGGTGAAGGTAACCGTACTGCCATGCCTATATGGGGTTACTTTTTCGACAGAGTGTATAACGATAAAACACTTGGCATTTCCAAAGATGCCAAATTTGTACAGCCTGAAAGTATGAAGGTTGAAACCTTTATGGACTATGAAGATTTTGCCAATAAATACAAAGATGAGCCTGATGCAGAAAATCCTGACGCAGGGAATGGTACTTCAGCCGATTACAATGATCTCATTCTTACTCCTGAACAAAATCTCGGAACTGAATCGCAGTTGAGTGAAGAACAGAAAGTATTGCAGGAAGCTAAAAAAGAAGAAGAGAAGAAAAAAGAAGAACTGAAAAATTCGCAACCAGCAGTATTATCTGATGCAGAAAAGATGAAGAAGATAGCAGCAGAAAAAGAAGCCAAGGACAAGGAAACAAAGAAAAAAGACGAGAAGAAAAAGAGTGATTCAAAACCGGGAGGCAATTAAATCATAAAAAACCTCAGTAGATTCTGAAGTTTTTTATGACAATGATGAACTCCACGCCAGTTTATAATCTATTTTTTTACTTTTTATACAAGTGAACATAAAACTTGTAATAAAAGGAATGTTCAATTTCTCCTTTCCCTGGTGCATATATACAGCACCTGAAGTATAAACTGAAGCTGAAGCTGTTTCTAAAGCCTCCTGTCCAACCGGTACTGATTGTATTCCATAGCCCAGATCATTTTTCCTTGTTGCCAATTGTTCAACCAGGCTTACTAATACGAGCGGGCTGTCAAGCATTGCTGCAATGTGTAAAGATTTGTTCATAGACGTTTGTTTAAACTATTCAACATTCATTCATCTCTGTAATACTTCGGTTACGATATAGATGCAAAAACAGTGATATTGATTAATAAAAAAATGTGAATGTTCACAGGCAGAAACTGCCGGTTCAGCGAATAATTTCTCCCCTTTCTCACATCCGCTTATTTTTGTAACCAAACAAAACATACATATATGTGCGGAATTGTTGCTTACATAGGTGGTCGTGAAGCGTACCCGGTTATTCTTAAAGGTCTCAAACGGTTGGAATATCGTGGATATGACAGTGCAGGTGTTGCATTGCTCAATCATGGAATGAAAGTTTATAAGAAAAAAGGAAAAGTTGCTCAACTGGAAGAAGAAGTGATTGGCAAAGACGTTCAGGCGCATATAGGCATTGGTCATACACGCTGGGCAACACATGGCGAACCAAGCGACCGTAATGCTCATCCGCATTTATCAAAATGCGGAAAGCTGGCCATGATTCACAACGGCATCATTGAAAACTATGCATCCATCAAACAGGAATTGCTGAAGAAAGGTTATGAATTTCACAGTGATACTGATACAGAAGTTCTGCTGAATTTTATTGAAGACATCAAGACCAACAACAACTGCTCATTGGAAGAGGCTGTGCGTATAGCACTGAAACGTATTGTTGGGGCTTACGTAATTGTTTTGCTTGATGAAGAAAACCCCGATACTTTAATTGCAGCACGTAAAGGAAGTCCGCTGGTAATAGGTATTGGAAAAAATGAACACTTCCTTGCGAGTGATGCGTCGCCAATTATTGAATACACAAAAGAAGTAGTATATGTAAATGATTATGAACTGGCAATTATTAAAGCTGACGAACTGGTGTTAAAAAATCTCGGCAACGAAAAAATTACGCCATTTGTTCAGAAACTTGATCTTGAACTGGCAGCAATTGAAAAAGGCGGCTACGATCATTTTATGATCAAAGAAATTAATGAGCAACCTCAAACCATTTACGACTGTTTACGGGGAAGGCTTGATGTACAGAAAGGAACAATCACGATGGCTGGTGTTCAGAATAATATTGAACAGTTGAAAAATGCACAGCGAATTGTAATGATTGCCTGTGGCACAAGCTGGCATGCAGGGCTTGTTGCTGAATATATTTTCGAAGAACTCTGCCGCATTCCTGTTGAAGTTGAATACGCATCGGAATTCCGATACAGAAACCCGGTTGTTAATAAAGGTGATGTCATTATTGCAATTTCACAAAGCGGCGAAACAGCCGATACAATTGTTGCAATTGATAAAGCAAAAGAACAAGGGGCATTTATTTTTGGAGTGGTAAATGTTGTGGGAAGTTCTATCGCACGCCTGTCGCATGCCGGTGCATATACACATGCCGGGCCTGAAATTGGCGTGGCAAGTACCAAGGCATTTACGGCACAACTTGTTGTACTTACAATGATTGCTTTGAAAATAGCAAAAGAAAAAGGCACTATTGAAGAAGAACGTTACCAGCACTTATTAACTGAATTATATGAAGTGCCTGATAAAGTGAAATTGCTGCTCGAAGCAACAGAAAAAATTAAAGAAATCGGGCTGAAATATAAAGATGCAAAAGACTTTTTGTACCTCGGCCGTGGGTATAACTTTCCGGTTGCTTTAGAAGGTGCATTGAAACTGAAAGAAATTTCCTACATCCATGCAGAAGGATACCCTGCCGCAGAAATGAAACACGGCCCCATAGCACTGGTTGACGAAACACTACCTGTGGTATTTGTTGCAACCAAAGATGTTTACTATGAAAAAATTGTAAGCAATATCCAGGAAATCAAAGCCAGAAAAGGGCAGGTAATTGCGGTTGTAACAGAAAATGACACAACAATTCCTGCTATGGCAAATGATGTAATGTTAGTTCCCGAAGCTGATGAAATTGTTGCTCCAATGCTGAGTGTAATTCCTTTACAGCTTCTTTCCTATTATATAGGCGTGGCAAAAGGCTATGATGTAGATAAGCCGAGAAATCTTGCAAAAAGTGTAACAGTTGAATAGTAAGTTGATTGCTTTATCGTTCTGAATTGAGAAGAATGAATTCTATTCATCCAATAGAAAAAGATTTAAACAACAAACATAAATCTGCATGAACTCTATTATAAAAAAACCTATTTCTGAAATCGGGTATAATTTTATCCCTGCAAAATATCTTCCAAAAGGTAAAGACGAATTTTACCTGCGTAATAAACAAAACAGAAGCGGTATAAATTACCGGAAACTTACTGCGCTGGAAATTGAAGTTCTTGTAAGAAACAGAAATACATCCGACGACTGGAATCATTTGCTTGTATCAGATGCATTTAATCCTGAGCTTGTAAAGAATTGTAAATTTTTCGGGTTGGTTCGTATTGGAAAATTAGAACCAATTTTTCTTGAGTTCCACTCGGTCATGCTCCAGGTTGGCTTGTACAACAGCACAATCATCAGTTGCGATTTTGGCAATAACGTTGTTATTGACAACGTTCACTATCTGTCACATTACATAATTGGCAATGAAGTTATTATTACCAATGTGCATGAAATGGGCACAACAGATTATGCAAAATTTGGAAATGGCATTTTAAAAGAAGGTGAAGAAGAAAAAATCCGTATCTGGATGGAAGTGTGTAATGAAAATGCCGGGAGAAAGATTATTCCATTTAATGGTATGCTTCCCGGCGATGCATGGTTGTGGAGCCGCAACAGGGATAATGAATTACTTCAGCAAAAGTTTAAAGAGTTTACTGAGATTAAATTTGATAAGCTGCGTGGTTATTATGGAAAAGTTGGAGACCGTAGTGTAATTAAAAGTTGCTCAATTATTAAAGATGTATGGATTGGTACAGACGCATATCTGAAAGGAGCCAACAAACTGAAAAACCTCACAATCAATTCATCTGAACAGGCAAGCTCACAAGTAGGCGAAGGATGCGAATTGGTCAACGGAATAATTGGTGAAGGTTGCCGTATATTTTATGGGGTAAAGGCTGTACGTTTTTACACAGCATCGCATTCGCAATTAAAATATGGTGCAAGATTGATTAACTCTTATCTCGGAAACAATGCAACTATCTCTTGTTGTGAAGTATTAAACTCACTGATCTTTCCGGCACATGAGCAACATCACAACAATTCATTTCTTTGTGCTGCAACGCTGTTAGGCCAAAGTAATATTGCAGCAGGTGCAACGCTGGGCAGTAATCATAACAGCCGCAGTGCAGATGGAGAAATGATTGCAGGCCGTGGTTTCTGGCCGGGATTATGTGTAAGCATTAAACACAATTCAAAATTTGCATCGTATTCATTGCTTGCAAAAGGTGATTATCCATACGAACTCAACATACCAATTCCGTTTTCATTAATTATTAATGATTCTTCAAAAGATCAGTTAAGTATTATGCCGGGCTATTGGTTTATGTATAATATGTATGCACTTGCCCGCAATTCATGGAAATATATTGACAGAGATAAACGTATTGACAAAACACAGTTTATTGAATATGATTTCCTTGCACCTGACAGTGTTAATGAAATTTTTGATGCACTACATTATTTAGAATTATTTACCGGCAAAGCATTACTAAAAAAACAAGGTGTAAAAAAAGTCGCAGATAATGATTGCGCAAAAGCCGGAAGGATTGCTTTAGAAAAAAACGATCCCGCATTAACCGATCTTGAAATTTTTGCTGATGGGTTTGAACAAGGCAAAAGAAAAGTACAACTGCTGAAAGTGAACAGAAGTTACCAGCTATTTAAAGAACTTATAGTTTATTATGCAATGGAGCAACTGCTGAATGCAGCAAAATCAAGCAAAATAAAAAGCGTTACTGAATTAACCAAACTGATTCCCTCAAAAAAGAAGCGCAATAACTGGATTAATGTTGGCGGGCAATTAATTGAAGAATCGGAAGTTCAAAATCTGAAACAAAGAATTGTTGAAGGAAAAGTAAAAAACTGGGATGCAGTTCATAATTTTTATAAAGCTCAGTCATTAAGTTACGGTTCCAAAAAAAGTGGGCACGCCTTTGCGTCACTATCCGAGCTTACAGGAACTAACAAATTTTCAGGTGAACAATTAAAATCTTTTCTTCAACAATATCTATCAACAAAAGAATGGGTAGTGAGAGGAATTTATGAATCGAGGGCAAAGGATTACAGCAATACTTTCCGAAAAATGGTATATGAAACCGAAAAAGAAATGGAAGAAGTTACAGGCAAGCTAAAAGACAATTCATTTATTAAGCAGCAGAAAGATGAATTGATAACTACAAAATCTTATATTCAAAAACTAATCAAAACAAGTAACTCTTAGTAACAGTTTCTTATTTAAAATTACAAGAAGACTCATTATTTCAAAATTTTAAACTCTTTAATCATTCTGCTAAATACCTGAAAACAGATTGGTGTTTTCCTCTTTAGCAACTATTAACACAAAAGGAAATCTATCGCATATTATAAGAGAGTATAAAATAATTTGTGTAAACAGAAAGAGCAACTGCACTTAGAGTTGGCATCTGTGTTCAAGGATATTTAAGAATTGATGGAGTATGTATGCCCAGTTATGGTTATGCATACTCCATTTTTTTCGATGTTCATGATGGCCAGATAAACGGCTTTCTGAACCGCCATAACATCGGTAAACTGCGCTTTTGTTTTGGTGTATTTTCGGATACCAGGTTGAGATTTTCGATTGTACTGGTTGTGTAGATGATTTTTCTGATCTCCAGTGGAAAATCAAAATAGCAGGTCAGGCTATCCCGGTTTGTACGCCATAAGGCGATGGCATGTTTGTATTTGTTTCCCCATGTTGCATCCAGCTTTTCAAGCGCCTGTTCTGCTGCCTGTTTGTTCACAACCCCATACACTGTTTTAATATCTGCGCAGAATGCCTTTCTATCTTTCCAAACCACATATTTACAACTGTTGCGTATCTGGTGTACTATGCAGAGTTGCGTAATTGTTTGAGGGAATACACCTTTAATACCATCTTAAATCCTTTGAGATTATCAGTACAGGCAATCAGAATATCTTCCACACCCCTTGCCTTCATATCAGTCAGTACTTCCATCCGGAAAGAGGGCGACTCTGATTCGGCCATCCACATCCCCGGCCTTCTTTTAAGCCGTCATTTCTTAAACCGATTACCGGGTAAATGCATTTGTTAATGTACTTGCCGTTTTGTTTTACTATCAGCACAATCCCATCCATCCAAACCGTAAAATAAACAGCTTCCAATGGACCGTTCTCCCATTCTTTAACATGCTCAATAATGCGGTTGGTTACATTGGAAACGGTTGCTTCGCTTATTTATATCCACACCGTAGATTTCTTTGACATGGAAGAAGATGTCAGAAGTGG